>Ga0208297_1000207_pt1 | contig 152323 bp, 147 predicted proteins | sample LMS_cellobiose_e_FD_187367 | JGI IMG/M metagenome (GOLD analysis project Ga0208297, IMG submission 187367) | Rumen-fistulated moose microbial communities from Alaska, USA - LMS_cellobiose_enrichment (SPAdes) (version 2) | ecosystem: Host-associated > Mammals > Digestive system > Stomach >... | reverse complement strand
GATGGTCAGGGACAGACGGTTGGAGTTGGAGAAGAAGGTCCTCTCCAGCATGGTCAGAACCCAGCCCATGATGGCGCCCAGGACCAGGGAGGCCACGATCTCGATCAGGGGTTCCACGATGATGCCCACCATGTCCGTTTTCCCTGTGACCAGGGAGGTGGCGATGCCAAAGGAGATGGCGAACACCGCCAGGCCCACCGCATCGTCCAAAGCCACCACAGGCAGCAGGATGTCGGTGAGCTTTCCCTTGGCCTTATACTGCCGCACCACCATCAGCGTGGCCGCCGGCGCGGTGGCCGTGGCGATGGCCCCCAGGACGATGGTGGCTTCGACGGAGATCTTGTCCGGCATCAAAAAATGGAGGCCGACCAGGGCCAGGTCCACAAAAAGCGTGGCAGCCAGGGCCTGAAAAACGCCCACCACGATGGCCTGCTTGCCGATGGTTTTGAGCTGGGAGAGCAAAAACTCGTTGCCGATGGAGAAGGCGATAAACCCCAGGGCCGTGTTCGTGATGACGGAAAGTCCCTCCACCTCCTCGGAGGAGGTGAAGCCGATCCCCTGGATGCCCAGCCGTCCCAGGCAATAGGGCCCCACGATCAGTCCGGCGATCAAAAACGCCGTCACATCGGGCAGATGCAACCGCATCAGCTTGAATATCCGCGTCATCAGCAGCCCGATGAGCAAAGAGAGGGCCGCTGCCAGCATTGTTTCCATGGTCTATACCTCCGTTCCTTCCGAACAAGGGTGTATCATAGCACAAAACCTTGGAAAGTCAAGGGGAGAACTTTTTCCTCTCTCCCCCCCTGTGTGTGCCTGCTCCCCTTGTGGAGCGTTCTCTTTGGATACACATATACTCTTTGGAGAATATGTCATTGTCATTGTTTTTATCATTTTCATTGTCATTATCATTGTCATTCTCTTTCTCTTTTTCTTTGTCTTCCTCCGTAACGGAGAAAAGTTTTCTGATCCCAATTCTTCTGCCCATGAAACGAGTTGGTTTCAAGGCCAAAACTTCCGGCGGCCCACGGCCCCGGGGGCTTGCATGCAAGCCGGGGTGGGATTTGAGTCGGACTGCGGCCCGTGGACCGTGGGCATGACTCTGTGCAATGGCGGGCGCAGCCCGGCTTTGCTCTCCACAAGGAGCCTCATTCACTACCCAGCCCGTTCAAATCCCACACGTTCGGAGGAGACGGCCCCCAGCGGCTTGCGTGTACGATGGGGTGGGATTTGACCTGCGCTGCGGCGCAGGCCTTGGGCTGGGCTCTGAAGCCCCACCGGGGCTTCATTCACTCCCCAGCCCGTTCAAATCCCACGTTTCCTTTCCATAAGCAAATGAGAGGGCAGATTGCCCCTCAAAGTGGGATTTGACCTGCGCTGCGGCGCAGGCCTTGGGCTGGGCTTTGAAGCCCCACCGGGGCTTCATTCACTCCCCAGCCCGTTCAAATCCCACGTTTCCTTTCCATAAGCAGATGAGAGGGCAGATTGCCCTCTCATTTGCTTGGCGGAGAAAGTGGGATTTGAACCCACGCACCGGTCATCCCGGTCTACTCCCTTAGCAGGGGAGCCCCTTATAGCCACTTGGGTATTTCTCCATATATGGCGGAGATGGTAGGATTCGAACCCACGGGCACTTGCATGCCGACGGTTTTCAAGACCGCTTCCTTAGACCACTCGGACACATCTCCGTGTTTTCGATGTCCCCCGCTTCCGTCCGAAGGGAAGTATACCAAACCGTTTCCCAAATGTCAATGCCTTTTCCGGGAAGAAGGGTTCAGTATTCGTCCACGCAAAATCGGGGCTTGTCCCCCTCCTCCAGGGCACGCCGGATGTCCTCGTCGGCCAGCATCACGTTTTGCACCCGGATCTCCCCTGCCGCTTCCGCATCCGGGGGAAGCTTCGCCGCCACCTTCCTGCCCTTTGCCCGGCGGGAGAGCTCCCCCAGCACTGGCCCATAGGCGGTGAGGCTCAGCACCTCCTCGGCATAGACATCCTCCTTCTCAAAATAGACGCAATAGCCCACGGCCTCTCCCGCCTCCATGAGCAAAAAGCCCTTGGCGCCATCGGAGCCGTAGTCCGACATCTTGAGCCGAAAGGCCTCCCGATCCCGCAGGACGAAGCCGGCATATCGGGAAGCCGCCCGCTGATACACCGAAAAGGCCGCCTCCTCCGAGAAAGGGGCGATCTCCCCGGCGAAAAAAGTCCCCTCCCCCGCCCAGTATTTGCTGAAGGTGCTGGGCCTGAATCCCAAATGAGCATAGGCCCCGGGCCGCTGGGGATGGTTGAACAGGGCGCGGATGCCCCGCTCCCGGGCGCATTCCTGCAAAAAGCCCATGGCCCGAAACATGTGCCCCTTCCCCCGCTCCCGGGGCAGCGTGCCCACGCCGGAGGTCATCAGGGCCAAAACGGATCCCTGCTGCAGGGACAGCTTCATGGGCAGGCCATGGATGGCGGTGACAAGGGTGTCCCCGTCGAAGGCGCCCACGGACCACTCCGGGCGGAACCGGTGCGCAAAGAACCAGTCCACGAAAGCGGGCGGATCATCGAAGCAGATCTGCCACAGGGCCCGGGCCAGGGCCCTGTCGTCGGGGGTCAAAAGGCGTAGGTTCATGTGATCTGCCCCCGGTTGTAGGCCCGATAGTTCACGGAAAGCACCATGGCCAGGGTGACCAGGGTGGCCATCATGTTGCTGCCTCCATAGCTGATCAGGGGCAGCGGGATGCCGGTCACGGGCATGAGGCCCATGTTCATGCCGATGTTCTCGAACACATGGAACCCCAGCATGGCCACCGCCCCGGCACACAGGCACCGGCCGAACATGTCCTTGGAGCGCTTCGCCACCAGCAGCACCCGCAGCAGCAGCAAAAAGAACAGCAAAATCAGGATGGCCGCGCCCACGAACCCCAGCCCTTCGCCGATGCTGGAAAAGATGAAGTCCGTTTGCCGCTCCGGCACATATTTCTTTTGGGACAGGGTGCCCGGGGAGAAATATCCTTTGCCGAACATGCCGCCGGAGCCCACCAGCTCCTTGGCGTGGAGCACGTTGTAGCCGTCCCCCTCCAAATCCAGCGTGGGATCCAAAAACACCCGGATGCGGGCCTTTTGATCCCGGTCCAGCAGATATCGATAGATGAGAGGCAGGCTCAGGACGGTCGCCCCGCCGCCCAGGATGATATAGAGCCAGCTGATCCGGGCGGCGAAGAGCACGCCGATGAAGATGGCCGCAAAGACCAAGGCCGTGCCATAGTCCGGCTGCCGCATGACCAACACGAAGGGCACCGCAAAGATGAGCACCGCCTGCAGCACATCCCAAAAGTTGTTGAAGTGCCCCCGCCGGTCGTAGGCCTCCGAGACAAACTTGGAGAGGGACACCAGCAGGACAACCTTTCCGATCTCCGAGGGCTGGAAGGACCGGGAGGTACCGATCTTGAACCAGCCGAACACGCCCCGGGTGTTCACTTTGACCACCAGCAGCAGCACCAGCAGCACGCAGGTCACGATGTACACCATCTTCACGAAGGGCTTGTACTTGTCATAGTCCAGCAAGGCGATGGGCACCGCCACCGCCAAAGAGAGGGCGATGCTCACCAGCTGTCGGTTGAAATATTCCAGATTCAGCCGGTTCAAAAAGCCCTCCAGGCCCACCTCCGTGCCGTCGAAGGGGTCGGACATCACGTTGAGCAGGCTGACGAGGCCAAAAAGGAGCAGCGCCGCCACCAAAGCGATGATGACGAAGTCCACTCCTTTTGTTTGCCTGGTCTTGCCGGGGCCTGTCATTTAGAGGATATAATCCGGGTTCTCGGTGGGACGGGCAGCCAGCTCCGCCCGCTTCTCATCGAAGCCGGGCTTGCCCAGCAGGGCATAGGTGGCCTTCTTTCCCTCCTCCACGCCGGGCTGGTCGAAGGCGTCGATACCCAGCAGCTCGCCGGTGACGGCGGTGGCCACCTCGAACATATAGAGGAGCTCGCCCACGGTGAAGGGGTTCACCTCCGGCAGGGTGATGGTATAGTTCACATGTCCGCTCTTGGTCAGAGCATAGGCCGTGGCCGCCTGCTCGGCGGCGATAAGCTCGTTGTGGGTGTGGCCGCTGAGGAAATGCACATCGGGGATGTCCGCATAGCCCTCGGGGATGTTGGTCACGGTGCGATATTTTTCCACCGCCAGGAAGGTGACCACCTTGTCGAAGGGGCCCTCGGTGTACAGCTGGACCTGGGAGTGCTGGTCGGTGACGCCCAGGGCCTTCACCGGCGTCTGCCCCGCATGGGTGACGCTGCCGTCCTGGGCAAACTTCTTGCCCAGGGACTCGGCCCACAGCTGGGCATACCAGTCGGAAACATATTTGAGGGCATCGGCATAGGGCATCATCACATGGATGTTCATGCCCCGATCCATGGCCGTTTTCTGCAGGGCCGCCAGGACGCAGGCCGGGTTGCGCAGGGTATCTTCATTCTGCGTCAGCTCGTCCATATAGGCGGCGCCGGCCAAAAGCTCGCGAATGTCGATGCCGCAGACCGCCGCAGCCAGCAGGCCCACGGGGCACAGCTCGGAGAACCGGCCGCCCACCCCGTCGGGTACGATGAAGGTGGTCAGATTTTCCTGTTTGGCGATCTTGATCAGGTTTCCCTTGGCCTTGTCGGTGGTGGCGATGAGATGGCGGGAGATGTCCTCCCCCACCGTCCTTTTGAGCAGGTCCACGGCGATGAGCAGCTGGGACATGGTCTCGGAGGTGCTGCCGGACTTGGTGATCACGTTGAACACCGTCTTTTTGAGGTCGATCACATCCAGGAGGGCCGCAAACCGCTCCGGGTCCACGTTGTCCAGCACATACAGCCGGGGGCCGCCCCGCTTCTCCTTGGGCAGCTCGTTATAGTTGAGATGGCGCAGGGCCTGATGCACGGCGATGGGGCCCAGGGCGCTGCCGCCAATGCCCAGCACCACGAAGGCTTCCGCCTCCTTGCGGATCCAGGCGGCGGTCTCTTCGATCTTCTCCACCACCTCGGCCTGATCATGGGGCAGCTCCATCCACTTGAGCTGGTCCCGCTTGGCCTTCACCGCGGCCAGCGCGCGATCCAGGGGCTGGGCCTGGATCTCCTCCGGGGTGAACCCGTCGCCCAGCAGGGCGCTTTTCATCATGTTGTTATAGTTGATCTTCAGGCGCATACCCTGGCGCCAGGCAGCGGACTCATATTCCTTCATGGCAATTCCTCTCCGTTATTCTTCGCCCAAGGGCGATAGTTTTGATTTGATGAAATCGAAGGCTTCCTTCAGCTCCCCCAGGTCTTTGTACATGTCGCTGTAGACCTCCACAAAGGCCGGGCCCCGGTATCCCGCCCGGACCATGGCCTGGCCCAGGGCGGCAAAATCGCACTGTCCCTTTCCCGGCATCTTCAGCGACAGCTTTCCGCCTTCGTCGAAGGCGTAGTCGCACAGATGCCAGTTTTCCAGATCCTCCCCCACCGCCTCCACGAAGGCGAAGGGGTCCTCCCCGGAGCGGATGGCCTGCTTGACATCCAGCACGAATTTCAGCCGATGGTCCCCCAGCCTTTTGGACAGCTCCCGGCCGAAGGCGGGCGCGTGAAAAAAGCACCAGCTCACGTTTTCCAGGCACAGCGTGATCCCATATTCCGCCGCCACATCCAGCAGCTCCCGGAACACGGGCGTGATCCGCTCCATCTCCAGATTCTTGGCCGTGCCGCCCAGGTGGGGGGAGCCATGCATCACATAGTGGGTGGCGCCCAGTATCTTGCCGGCGTTCAGGGCCTGGCGATAGACGCTGAAGGCGTCCGCCTTCTGCCGGGGATGGATGGAGAACAGCTGGGCCTCAAACTGGTTGCTCATGGGGTGGACGCTGTAGACCCGAAGCCCCTCTCCATCGATCCGGCTGCGCAGCAGGCGCACGAAATCGGGCCGATACTCGCTGAAGGTGTTCAAAAACACCTCGATGTCCCGGCAGCCGATGGCGGACAGCATGGACGGAGTATCCTCCACCATGGCCTTGTTGAATATGCTTGCTGTGGAAACGCCGACGATCATCCTTCTACACCCGGTCCGATCCAACAAAAAAGATGTAACGAGCAAGCAGTAAGCCGAGTTCTGTCGTGGGCGTCGCCCACGGACGATTATCTATCTGAGGCCGTCGGTTGCCAAACGGCTCATGCGATTATCAGGAGCGCAGCGGGCCGCTGTTGAATGCTCCCATTCCAATCTTGCACCGGGTGGGGTTTACACAGCCGATCCGTCGCCGGATCGCTGGTGAGCTCTTACCTCGCCTTTCCATCCTTGCCCCTTTTTCAAGAGGCGGTACCTTTCTGTTGCACTGTCCCTGATGTCGCCATCGCCGGGTGTTACCCGGCACCCTGCCCTGCGGTGCTCGGACTTTCCTCAGCCCTTTTGGGGCCGCAATCGTCTTGCTTACTCGTTACAAACCTTATTTCTGATACAATATCCTCCCGCAGTTCTCGCATTCCATGATGGCGTCCTGGCCGTTCAGCTTCTTGATCACGGCCATGGGCAGCGACATGTTGCATCCGCTGCATTTTTCGTTGACCACCGGGACCACCGGCATGGCGTGATGGACCCGGGCCTTTTTATATTTGGCCAGGAAGGCGGGATCCACCTGCCGCTCCACGGTGTCCATCTCCTTGGAGGCGACGGTGATGTCCGCCGCGCTCTCCGTTTTCTCCACTTCACAGACCGCCTTGAGCCGGTCGTATTCCTTCTTGGCACGGCCGCCCAGGGAACGGGCCTTTTGAAACTCCTCCGCCGTCTTTTCCATCTGATCCAGGAGCCCCTTCACATCCTTTTCCAGGCGGGACATCTCCCGGCCCAGCCGCTCCACATCCGTGCGGAACTCCGTCAGCTCCTCGGCGGTCACCTCTTCGTCCGCCTCCAGGGTCTCCATCTCGGAATGGTTCAACTCCAGCTCATGGGACAGGCCCTCCTGCTGAGAAAGGAGCTTGGCGAGGACGGTTTTCTGAGATTCCGCCTCCTCCGTGAGCCGCTGGATGGCGGCCTGCTGCTCCCGCAGGAGCTTGGTGATCTTGTTGAGCTTCTGGCGGCTCTCCGTGGTGCGTACCGCGTTTTCCAGCTGCTGCTTTTTCAGATCCGCCTTCTGATACATGAGCAAGTATTCGAGTTTAGTCATGGGATACCTCCTTTCAGGCGAACAGCAGGGGCGCTGTCTCCCGAAGCGTTATAGTATATTGTACATCAGGCGCGAGGATTTGTAAACGGTCCCGCAGGGATTTCAAAACCACCCGCTCCGTTTCATAGTGGCCGCAGAGGATCAGGGGCAGATCCCGCTCCCAGGCCTCCAGGATCTGGTTGTGCTTGGCCTCCCCGGTCAAATATGCCTCCGCGCCGGCGTCTTGGGCAAAGCCCATGTCGCCCCCACCTGCGCCGCCCAAAACCGCCACCCGGGAGATGCGCCGGTCCGGATCGCCGGTATAGGCGGGATGGGCCTGCAGCAGGGTCCCGCATTGCTTCGCCAGGGCGGAAAGCTTCATGGGCTCCGACAGCCGCCCCACCCGGCCGATGTTCTCCGGAGGGATGGGCTGCACCTCCCGCAGCTTCAAAAGATCCGCCAGGGTGTCGTTGACGCCGCCCTCCGCCGCGTCCAGATTGGTGTGGGCGGCGAAGTGGCCGACCCCGTGGCGCAGCAGCAGGGCCGCCGCCCCGGTGATGGGCGAGGAAAAGCCGATGCTCTTCACCCCGTGAAAGAACTGGGGATGGTGGGTCACCAGCAGATCCGCCCCCAGGTCGATGGCCTCCCGGGCGGTGACGGTGGTGCAGTCCAGGGCCAGCAGCACCTTTTTGATCTGCCTGTGATCCGGCTCCACCAGCAGCCCCACGTTGTCGAAATCCAGCGCCAGCTCCCGGGGCGCAAGGGCCTCCATGGCCCGGCAAAACGCATTCAACTCCATGCTTCGATCTCCTTTTTGATCTCTTCGAGCTGCTTCGCCTCCCGCGTCAGCCGCTCCTCTCCCCCGGTCCCCGCCGCCTGGGCAAGCAAGCGGCGGCGCTTTTCCGCCTGCCGGGCGCAGTACGGCCCCAGCATGGCCTCCCTGTCGGCAAAGGCCCGATATCCAACCAGATAGCACCCCTGGGGGAACCCCTGCGGCCAGAGGTCCCGCCGGGCCGCTTGCTTCACACACAAAAGCTGATACACCCGCTGCCCAACGGCGACCAACCGATCCGCCGTCACATGAAAACGGTTTTCATAGAGCCACTGCCGCAGCTCCTCCACGGAGGACATGGGCTGCAGCACCAGCCGATCCAGCCTCCGGACCACCTCCGGCGAGGCCGAAAGAAGGTCGCGGATCAGCTCGCCGCCCATGCCCAGCAGGGCTGCGGCGTCGCACTCCCCGGGCGACAGGACGGCCAGGCCGCTGCCCAGCCGGACATGGGCCCGGTCCTGAAGACCATGTTCCTCGATGAGCGCCCGGGCCTTGCTCAGACAATCGGCGCTGACATCCCCGGCGATCACCCTGCGGCAGCCTCCCTCCAGGAGAAGGGCCGCCGTCAGCTTGCCGTGGTCGCAACCGATGTCCGCCACCGTGTCTGCCCCTTTCAAAAGCTCCAAGGCGCAGCGCAGCCGCGGGTCCAGCCGGATCATATACGGATCCTCTTCATGGGCTCCACCGCCGCGATGGGCCCGCCGCCCAGGCATTCCTCCCCCCGATAGAGCACGCACCACTGGCCCGGCGTCACCGCCCGCTGGGGCGCCGCAAAGCGCACCAGAGCGCCCTCCCCCAGCCGCTCCACCTGAACCTGCTGGTCCGGCTGGCGATAGCGGAACTTGGCCCCGCAGACGAAGGACTCGGGCAGCTCCTCCCGGGGGATCCGGTTCAGCTTGTCCACCCTGAGGGACAGGGAATACAGCTCCTCATGCTCCCCTTGCTGCACGATGAGCAGATTTCGCTGCAGGTCCTTGCCGATGACAAACCAGCTCTCCCCGCTGCCGTCGCTGCGGCCGCCGATGCCAAGGCCCCGGCGCTGGCCCAGGGTATAATACATGAGGCCGTCGTGGCGGCCGATCTTCCTGCCATGCTCGTCCACCATGTCCCCGGGGCAGGCGGGCAGATAGGTCATCAAAAAGGTTTTGAAGTTGCGCTCACCGATGAAGCAGATGCCGGTGGAATCCTTCTTTTCCGCCACGGAAAGGCCGTGCTGCCGGGCTAGGTCGCGAACCTGCTTCTTTTCCAATCCCCCGATGGGGAACAGGACCCTGCCAAGCTGCTCCTGGGAGAGGCCGGCCAGGAAATAGGACTGATCCTTCCCCCGGTCCGCCCCCTTCAACAGGTGCACGCCCTCCTCATCATGGCGCAGTTGGGCATAGTGACCCGTTGCCAAAGCCCGGGCGCCGGACCGAAGGGCGAAGTCCAAAAAGGCCTTGAACTTGATCTCCGAGTTGCACAGCACATCCGGGTTCGGCGTCCGGCCCGCGGCATATTCGGCGAGAAAATAGGAGAACACCCGCTCCCGATACTCCTCCGTGAAGTTCACCGTGTAATAGGGGATGTCCAGCGCCTCGCTGACCCTGCGCACATCCTCATAGTCCTCCTCCGCGGGGCAGGCCCCGTCCGGCTCCTCCCAGTTGCGCATGAACACGCCCGTGACGGCATAGCCCTGCTCCCGAAGAAGCAGGGCCGCCACAGCGCTGTCCACGCCGCCGGACATGCCGACGACGATATGGCCATCGTTTTGCCCAGTCGGCATAGATCTTTGGCTCCCCATCGTATACTGATGCTGAGTATATCACAGGAAGCCGACAAAATCAATTATGCCGCGGGAGAAAGGATCCTCAGACGCCGCACCCGCGGCCGATGGTGTTGTTGTTGCCGCAGCCGCAGCCCATGCCGTCGTTGTCGCCGCAGTACCGGGAGAGGAGCAGCAGCCAGATGAAGGTGTCGCAGCTGGTGCAGCCGCCGTTGTTGCCGTCGCCCAAAATGAGCAAGAGGAGCAGGATCCACATCATGTTGTTACTGCCGAAGTTCATTTGCATTTTCCTCCTTTTTTCGGGCGTTCGATCCGCCCGCATACAACATATTACGTTCGTTCGCTTCGTTTTGTGCATGGCGCAAGGGGCCCTTCTCCTTGACAAATCGATCCCGCCGCATATAATAGAAAGAAAATATTGCGCCCAAACGGTCAAAAGGAGGGCAGTATATGAGCGAATTGACGATGGATAAACTGGTTTCCCTGTGCAAGGGCAGGGGCTTTGTTTTTGCGGGCAGCGAGATCTACGGCGGCCTGGCCAACACCTGGGACTATGGCCCTTTGGGCGTGGAGCTGAAGAACAACATCAAAAAGGCTTGGTGGAAGAAGTTCGTCCAGGAGAGCCCCTACAACGTGGGCCTGGATGCGGCCATTTTGATGAACCCCCAAACCTGGCAGGCCTCCGGCCACCTGGGCGGCTTTGCGGATCCTTTGATGGACTGCCGGGAGTGCAAGGAGCGGTTCAGGGCGGATAAGCTTATCGAAGACTGGTCCGCCGCGCATGGGGTGACTTTGGAAAAGCCTCTGGATGCCTTTTCCCAGGCGGAGATGAAGGACTTCATCGAAAGCAACGCCATCCCCTGCCCCTCCTGCGGCAAGCACAATTTCACAGACATCCGCCAGTTCAACCTGATGTTCAAAACCTTCCAGGGCGTCACCGAGGACGCCAAGAACACCGTGTACCTGCGGCCCGAAACGGCCCAGGGCATCTTTGTGAACTTTGCCAACGTGCAGCGGACCACCCGCAAAAAGCTACCCTTCGGCATCGGGCAGATCGGCAAATCCTTCCGCAACGAGATCACCCCGGGCAACTTCATCTTCCGGGTCAGGGAGTTTGAGCAGATGGAGCTGGAGTTCTTCTGCGAGCCGGGAACGGATCTCAAATGGTTCGACTACTGGCGGGCCTACTGCCACAACTTCCTGCTGTCCCTGGGCTTCAAGGACGAGAACCTTCGCCTGCGGGATCACGATCCCGAGGAGCTGGTGTTCTATTCCAAGGCCACCACGGATTTCGAGTTCCTCTTCCCCTTCGGCTGGGGCGAGCTGTGGGGCGTGGCAGACCGGACGGACTATGACCTGACCCAGCATCAGAACGCCTCCGGCAAGGATCTCTCCTATTTCGACGCCGAGAAGAATGCCCGCTTCATCCCCTATGTCATCGAGCCCTCCCTGGGCGTGGAGCGCACGTTCCTGGCCGTTTTGTGCAACGCCTATGAGGAGCAGGAGCTGGACAAGGGGGACACCCGGGTGGTGCTCCACCTCCACCCCGCCCTCGCCCCCTTCAAGGCGGCGGTGCTGCCGCTGAGCAAGAAGCTGGGCGAGCAGGCCGGCGCCATCCACGCCGAGCTTTCCAAGTATTTCACCGTGGACTACGACGAAACCGGATCCATCGGCAAGCGCTATCGCCGGGAGGACGAGATCGGCACCCCCATGTGCATCACCTATGACTTCGACTCTGAAAAAGACCAGGCGGTCACCGTTCGGGATCGGGACACCATGGAGCAGGTTCGCATCCCCATTGCGGAGCTGAAGGGCTACATCGAAAGCAAGCTGGCGTTTTGATCTGCAAAGAGCATGCGTGCCCGCCCCCTTTCGGGCGGGCACATTTTGAAAGGATCGGATATGACATTTTTGGAGCTGGTTTGGGATGTTTTTTATGAGGATTGTCTGATCCTTTTTCCCATCCTGTTTTTGACCTTCTTTTTCATTGAATATTTGGAACACCGGGCCGGGGAAAGGTTCCTGGGCCGGGTGGAGCGGGCTGAAGCCACCGGCCCTCTGTGGGGCGCCCTCATCGGCTGCGTGCCCCAGTGCGGCTTCAGCGTGTCCTGCGCCCATCTGTATAACGGCGGCATCGTCACCGCGGGGACCTTGGTGGCGGTGTTTTTGTCCACTTCCGACGAGGCCCTGCCCGTGCTCCTGTCCCATCGTAACGCCTTGCCCGTCATCTGGAAGCTGCTGCTGGTCAAGGTGCTGCTGGCCATCGTGGCGGGATACGCCGTGGACCTGGTTTGGAAGCGGGAAAGGCAGCACCAGAGCTTTGCCGAAAAGAACATCGAGCACGAATGCCACATCCGGCAGAGCTCCATGGGCGAGCTGCTGTGGGAAGCCTTCAAACGGACGGTGGAGGTTTGGCTGACGCTGTTTGCGGTCTCCCTCCTGCTCACATTCCTCATGGACCGGCTGCCCAAGGAGAGCATCCAGCACTTTCTGCTCAACGGTTTCTTTCAGCCCTTCCTGGCGGCCCTGTTCGGGTTCATCCCCAACTGCGCCGTTTCGGTGGTGCTGGTGGAGCTGTATCTTTCCGACCTCATCAGCTTCGGCTCGGTGGTGGCCGGCCTCTCCTCCGCCGCGGGCCTGGGCATCCTGGCCCTGCTCCGAGGCAAGCGGGGGCTGAAGACCTATGCCGCCATCCTCCTGGTCTGCTATGGGGCTGCGGCCCTCATGGGGGCCTGCCTTCAGCTCTTTGAATGATATGGAAGTCACCGGCATCGTCGACAGGATCATATATCGAAACACCGACAACGGCTACACCGTTTTGTCCCTGAACGGTCAGGGAGCGGAGGGGCCGGTCACGGTGTGCGGCACGCTGCCCCTGGCCTCCCCCGGGGAACAGCTCCGGATCGAGGGGACCATCAAATATCATCCAAAATACGGTCAGCAGCTCATGGCCTCCCGGGTGGAGACATTGGCCCCCTCCACCCTCTCCGCCATCGAAAGCTATCTGTCCGGCGGCACCATCCGGGGCATCGGCCCGGCCATGGCCCGGCTCATCGTGGATCGGTTCGGCATGGACACCCTTTCCATCATGGAACGGGAGCCGGAGCGCCTTTTGGAGATCTCCGGCATCGGCCGAAAGAAACTGGCCATGATCTGCTCCTCCTTCAACGAAAACCGATCCATGCGGGAGATCCTTCTGGCCCTGGCCCCCTATGGGGTCACGGTGAACCAGGCCTATCGCATCTACAGGGTCTATGGGGATCTCGCTTTGGGCAAGGTCCAGGAGAACCCCTATCAGCTCATTGACGATATCGACGGCATCGGCTTTATGACCGCCGACGCCATCGCCCAGCGGGTGGCCGGCTTTGAGACCAACTCCGCCGCCCGGCTCTTTGCGGGCATAAAGTTTGCCCTCCAGGATGCCCGAACCGAATATGGGCACACCTATCTGCCCCTGGACAAGCTGATTTTGAAGAGCAGCGGGCTGCTGGGCGCGGATGCGGCGCTCATTTCCGACGCCGTGGATGCCATGCTTTGCGAAGGAACGCTGGTGGAGCAGTTTGTGGGCGAGCAGCGGGGCATCTTTTTGCCCTATATCGCCCGGATGGAGGGAGCCATCGCCCAAAAGCTGATACAGCTTTCGGAGCCGCCTGTGGCCAACCCCTTTTGGGATGTGGCCCAGTATGAGCGGGATCTGCATCTGACCCTTTCCGACAGCCAACACACCGCCGTGACCCGGGCCCTGGATGCGGGGGTGATGATCATCACCGGCGGCCCCGGCACGGGCAAAACCACCATCATTCGCTGCATCACCCACGCCTTCAGCGGCATGGGCATGACCTTTGCCCTGGCCGCGCCCACGGGCCGGGCGGCCAAGCGCATGACGGAGGCCACCGGCGCCGACGCCAGCACCATCCACCGGCTCCTGGAATACAATCCCCAGGAGGGGTTCGTGCGCAACAAGGACAATCCCCTGATCTATGATCTGGTCATTGTGGACGAGATGAGCATGGTGGATGTGCCGCTGATGAACGCCCTCTTGAACGCCCTGCCCCGGGGCACAAGGCTGCTTTTGGTGGGCGACGCGGATCAGCTCCCCCCCGTTGGCTGCGGCGATGTGCTGCGGGATTGCCTGGAGAGCGACCGTCTGCCCGTGATCCGGCTGACGGAGATCTTCCGCCAGGCCACCCAAAGCCGCATCATCACCAACGCCCACCGGATCAACCAGGGTCAGATGCCCATTCTGAGCGACGAGGAATCCGATTTCATCTTCGAGGAGATCCTGCCCCCGGAGAGGATCCTGGAGCGGGTCACGACCCTTTGTCAACGGGAATGCAGCCGCCTGGGGACCTCGGAACCGCTGATGGATGTGCAGGTCCTGGCCCCCATGAAAAAGGGCATGCTGGGCGTGGAACATCTCAACCAGGTGCTCCAGCAGGCGCTGAACCCCGCCGCCCTCGGCAAGCCGGAGCATGTCTTTGGCGACACCCTCTTTCGCCAGGGCGACAAGATCATGCAGATCAAAAACGATTATAAGATTTCCTGGCAGAAGGTGGACCAAAAGGGCGTTTTGCAGGAGGGGGCCGGCGTCTTCAACGGGGATCTGGGAACCCTGTATCGGCTGGACAACCTCAACCGGACCATGTCCGTCCTCTTTGACGACGGGCGGCTGGCGGAGTATGATTTCACCCAGTCGGACGAGCTGGATCTGGCCTATTGCATCAGCATCCACAAGAGCCAGGGCAGCGAGTTCCCCACGGTGCTGCTGCCTTTGGCGGGCGGGCCGGCCATGCTGCTGAACCGAAACCTTCTCTACACCGCCGTCACCCGGGCCAAGGAGCTGGTCTACTGTCTGGGGCACACGGACACCGTGGCCCGCATGGTGCGGACGGTCATGTCCCGCCGCCGGTACACCTCCTTGGCCGTGCGGCTGCAGGAGCTGTGAGCCATGGACCGAAGGCGCTCGCTCCTCCTCTCCCTGGCGGCTCCGGAGCCCCACCGATGCTATCTGTGTGACCGGGAGGCGTTGCTGGGCGAGGACGGTCTGTGCGACCCATGCCGCCGGGAGCTGAAGCTGGCCATCTCCCCTGCGCCTCCGGTGGGCCTGGACGGGCTGACGGCGGGGCTGCAGTATCATGAATCCGATACGCTGAAAAACGTTTTTTATCGTTTCAAACGGAATGGACGGACGGAATATGCGCCCTTCCTCGCCCAATTCATCTCCATCCCGGAGGAGTGGCAGGCCGAGATGCTGCTGCCGGTGCCGCTGCACTGGCTGCGGGAATATCTGCGCACCTACAATCAGAGCTATCTTTTGTCGGAATATGTATCCTCCCGATACGGGATCCCCATCTGCCGGGATCTGCTCGTCCGCATCCGCCGCACCCCGCAGCAAAAAGCGCTTCTCGGAACCCAGCGCCGCAGGAACCTGAAGGGGGCCTTTAGGGCCGCCCCGGAATGCAAGGGGCGGTCCATCGTCCTCATCGACGATGTGGTGACCACCGGAAGCACCCTGAGCGAATGCGCCCGCACACTAAAAAAGGCCGGCGCATACCGGGTATACGCCGCCTGCGTCGCCTGCACGGACAGATGACAAGACCGTTTCGGGGGAAGGAACGCGACTTCTGATGCCCATCCTGGCGGTCTTGAGTCGTCAGCCTATCCCCCGCTCATGGAGATATTTCTCCCGGGTGGCCATGCCGCCGCGGATGTGGCGCTCAGCCTTGTTGGTGTCCAGCACCGCCCGGACCTGGGCATAGAGGGTCGGGTCCGCCTGTTGGAGCCGGCCGGTGACCAGCTTATGGACCGTGGATTTGGATGTTCCATAGAAACGGGCGGCCTCCCGGACCGTGGCTCCGTTTTGGACTATATACCGCCCGTATATGCAGGATCTTTCCTTTCGATCTTTCTTCATGGCATCCCCCAAACCGTACCGTTTTGCTCATGTATATGCAAACCGGCTTTGGGGTATGCCCCTCTGTATCAGATCAATACTTCTCTATGTTCACCTTCTGGACCCTGTCGGCGGACACCGCGTCCAGGTAGGTTTGGGCGATCTGCAGAAAGCCCGTGTCCTCGTCGCTGACGAAATAGGAGACCCGGCTCTTATCCTTTGACTGGGGCAGTTGAAAATCTTCCCGCAGCCTATGGGACAGGGCCTTGCCCACGTTGATGAAGGTCACCTCCGGCATCACCTTTTGCAGGGAGCTGGTCAAAAAGGGATAGTGGGTACAGCCCATGATGATGGTGTCCACCCCCGTGTCTCTAAACTGGGAAAGGTATCGTTCCACGGTCATCATGGTGATGGGATCGTCCGGAGCGAACCCGTTTTCGATGAGCGGCACGAACAGGGGGCACTCCACCCCCCAGGTCTCAGCCTCGGGGCATAGCTCCCGGATCCGGCGCTCATAGGCCCGGGAATTGACCGTGGCCCTGGTGCCGATGACGCCGATGCGCTTGGAAGGGGAAGCCCGCAGCGCCGCCTCACATCCCGCATCGATGACCCCCACGATGGGCAGGGAGAATGTCTCCTTCAGGGTGGGCAGGCAGTTGGTGCTCACCGTGCCGCAGGCGATGAGGATGGCCTCCACCCCCTGGGAGAGCAGAAAACGAACATCCTGCTCGGCATAGCGGTTGATGGTCTCCACGGTGCGGGAGCCATAGGGGACCCGGGCGGTGTCGCCGAAATACACCACATCCAGCCCCGGATTGTATTTGCAGATCTCGTTCAGCACGGTCAATCCGCCCAAGCCGCTGTCAAAAACGCCCAACCGTTTCAGGGTGCTCATGCTGATCCCTTCCCTGTCCCGTTATTCCCAATCGATGAGACCGGCGCTCTCCAGATACGCCTCGTCATATTCCATATAGTCCTCCACAAAGCGCATGGCATACATCTTCTGCTCCGGGAAAGCCGCCTGCAGGCCCTTCATCATATAGTCGAAGGCCTGATCGTCGTCATACACCGCGCCGTCGTCCACGCCGGTCTCCGCCATGAAGGTCTCGTCCAGCGCCATCACCTTTTCCAGCATTTTATCGAACACATCCCGGGGCAGGATGTTGAAATCGCCCTGGGCGGCAAACTTTTCGGCGATGAAGCGCTTTGCTTCCGCCTGGTTGAACTCTTCCATGATCCCTCCTGATATAGCATCATATTCCGATGCACAGTATATCATTTCAGGTCGCCCTCGTCTATGAACCGGGTATGAATTTTTGCGCCGGATCCAAAAAATTTCACGGCCATTTCACTTGCCTCTTGTCCCGCTATCCTGTACACTGGTGGATATGAAAAGATTTCTTTCTGTTTTGATCTGCTGCGCCTCCCTCATCGGCTGCGCCCCCGCCATCCCCGCCGATGGCATGGATATCTATACCTTCTCCATCGGGAAGGCGGACTGCTCCCTGCTGTCCTTCGACGGGAAGAACGTGCTCATCGATGCCGGCGAGAAGGACGACGGGAACGACATCGTCAAGGCGCTCAAGGAACTTCGGGTGAGCCAGATCGACCTGGTGATCCTCACCCATTTTGACAAGGACCACATCGGCGGCTTCCCCGCCGTCTGCGAAGCCTTCCCCGTGAGCGGGGTCCTTCGCCCCGACTATGTGCGGGACAGCGACGCCTATGCCGCCATGGAGGCCGCTATCGAGAAGCACGCCATCCCCGTCCAGGCCATCCAGGCCGACAGCAGCCTTACCCTGGGCAGCGCCTCCTTCACCCTTTGGCCCTCCACCCAGGCCTACGACAGCGAGGAGGGGAACGACAATGAGATGACCCTGGTCGCCTCCATCGCCTATGGGCAGACAAAGCTGCTGTTCATGGGGGACGCCAACGAGCGCTGGCTCAGCGACCTCTGCTATGGAGGCTATGCCCTGGACTGCGACATCCTGAAATTCCCCTATCACGGCAAATGGCAGAAGAACGTGCCCGTCCTGCTGGCCCTGTCCCTGCCCAAATATGCCATCATCACCGACTCCGAGAAGAACCCCGCCGCACTCAAAACGCTGGATGCGCTCAAAGGCCTGGACATTCCGGCGCTGCGGACCATCGACGGAGACATACATTTGTTTACAGATGGAAAAAAGGTGACGGTCCGCTGACCGCCACCTCGTTTGTTTGGTTTATGGTTTATTGCTTTTTCTTCTTCCTGCGAACGACCTGAATCGGCTCCTCTTCCTCCTCGGGCTCAAAACTCACCGGCTTGCTCTTTTTGCCCGTCCCGGTCTTTTGCTTTTTGTGGGGAGGCTCCTCATAGGGTTCCTCGTCGAATCCGCCGTCATCATAGGGATCCTCGTCGTCATAGGTATCCTCATCATCATAGCCGATCTCGTCCGCATCCTCCAGGAAGGCCTGCTCCCGGGCCTTCCGACCGCGGCGGACGATCATCAGCGTGAGCACCACGCAGATCAAAATGGCCACGATGATGAACAGGGCGAACACGATATAGGCAAGGGTGTCGCTCTCGCCGCCGGGCTCCTCCGGCGTCGCCGTGACCCCGGGCATGGCGGAAACTTCCGTCACCGGATAGCGGGGCTCGGCAGTGTCCACCGGCGTGGAGGGTTGGGGACTGTCATAGGGCGAGGAGGAGGCGGGCGCAACGGTGGTGGGGGCGGTTTCCCCGGTGACTCGGCCCAGGTTGAGGGTGCCGCCGGTGTAGGCCCGCTGGCTGCCGGAGCTGCTGGTCACGAAGGAATAGGAAACCTTCTTCAAAACCAGCATGGTGCTGGCAGCGGACAGGATCTTGAAGCGCACATGCATGAGCACGCCGTTGCCGGAGCCGCCGCCGGTGGCCGAAGCGGCAAAGGCCACTGCGCCGGCTTTCGTGGTCACGCTGCAGGTATACTGGGCGCCCAGGATGTTTATCCTGTCTCCAGAGAGCTCCTGGATGCCCACATATTCCAGCGCCGCGCTGTCATATTCCAGCACGAACTGCAGCGAATCCATGGTCTGCCCCAGCTTGGGGGGCTCCACGACGATGCTGAGGGTGGCTGCTACCGTGTCGCCCACCTTGCCCCGCACATCCTCCGAGGTGATGGACACAGGGGCGGTGGCCGCCGATGCAAAGGTCCAGGGGATCAGCAGCAATAGCGCCAGGGCTATGGAAAATAGTTTTCGTTTCATCCAATAACTCCTTTGTTCACATGGCAGGCCGTTGCCCGCAACCGGGCCCGCGGCGTCTTGCAAGCCTTTGTATATGATGCATTGTACTATCCTTCCGGCCAATAGTCAAATTCGGATTGACAACCTCTGGTAAATTTCATATAATTTTTTCAATCGCCATGGATTTTTTCCAATGGAGATCCACAGGAGAGCCGGCTTTTGCAGCTGCTTTCTTTTTGAAAAGGAGAGAATGCTTCATGTACATTTACAACACCATGACCCGCAGGAAGGAGCTGTTCGTCCCCCAGCAGGAGGGCAAGGTCTCCATGTACGCCTGCGGCCCAACGGTCTACAACTTTTTCCACATCGGCAACGCCCGCCCCTTCATCGTGTTCGACACTCTGCGCCGCTATCTTGAATACCGGGGGTATCAGGTGACCTTCGTTCAGAACTTCACCGACATCGACGACAAGATGATCCGCCGAGCCAACGAGGAGGGCATCACCGTCAAGGAGCTGGGCGACCGCTTCATCCGGGAATATTATACCGACGCCGACGCCCTGGGTGTGAAGCGGGCCACGGTGAATCCCCGGGCCACCGAGCACATCCAGGACATCATCGACCTGGTCCAAGCCCTCATCGACAAGGGCCATGCCTACCCTGCCGCCAACGGGGATGTCTATTTCTCCGTCCGCAGCTGGCCCGGCTACGGCAAGCTCTCCGGCCAGAACATCGACGATCTTGAAAACGGGGCCCGGGTGGATCCCACCGAGGAGAAGCGGGATCCCTTGGACTTTGCCCTTTGGAAGGGGCAGAAGCCCGGGGAGCCTGCCTGGCCCTCCCCCTGGGGCATGGGGCGCCCCGGCTGGCACATCGAGTGCTCCGCCATGAGCATGGCCATCCTGGGGCAGAGTTTCGACATCCATGGCGGCGGTCAGGATCTGATCTTCCCTCACCATGAAAACGAAATCGCCCAGTCCGAGGCCGCCACGGGCAAGCCCTTTGCCCATTATTGGATGCACAACGGCTTCATCAATGTGGACAATCAAAAGATGAGCAAGTCCCTGGGCAACTTCTTCACCGTCCGGGACATCGCCAAGGAATTTGATCTGGATGTGGTACGGCTGTTTATGCTCAGCGTCCAGTATCGCAACCCTATCAACTTCTCCCGGGATCTGATCCTGCAGGCGGCGGTGGCCCTGCAGCGGCTGCGCACCGCTCTCGATCGGCTGAAGGAGGCCCCCGTGACCGAGGCTGCAGCCGAGGATGAGCAGGCTTTCCTGGCCACGCTGGAAGACTATCGCACCCGGTTCAACGAGGCCATGGACGACGACCTGAACACGGCGGACGCCCTGGGCGTGCTGTTCGACCTGGCCCGGGCGGCCAATACCTTCGTCAGCGTTCCCCGCACCAAGGGCGCCATCGAGGCCGTCACCAGGGAATATTCCGAGCTCATGGACGTGCTGGGTCTGATGCCCCGAGAGAAGGCCGAGGAATTCCCCGCGGAGGTGCTCTCCCTGCTGGAGGAGCGCCAGGCCGCCCGTAAGAACAAGGACTACGCCCGGGCAGACGAGATTCGGGAACAGCTCAAGGGTCTCGGCTATGCCATCGAGGATTCCCGCCAGGGAGCAAAGCTGAAGAAACTATAATCTTTCAAAGGAGAAGAGATCCATGTTTTTTTGCGTCATTCTGCTGGCCATCGCCGTTTATCTGGCCATCCCGGTGTTCACCGGCAAGGGAAAGCTGCTGACCACCGAAAACATCAAAAAGGACAAGGTGGACACCTATGTCAAATATATCAGGATCATCTATCTGGTGCTGTTCATCGTTGTGCTGCTGATGGCCGCCTTCAACTTTGTGGAGCAGGTGGCCTACACCACCACCCATCACTATGAATTCACCGAGGACTATATGGGCGCGGACGGCAATCTGCACCCGGCCGGCGAATCTCACACCGTGGAGGAGATGCAGCAGATCCTCATCCCCACGGAGGCCTCGGGAAGCCTGTGCGCCCCTGTGGACAGCGAAAGCATCCCCTATCGGTACACCGGCACCACCCACACGCTGAAGGAGCAGTATAGCTTCCTCTCCTTCCTCCCCTTCGACACCGTTCATGTGCTGAACTTCATCACCCTGGGGCTGTCCATGATCGTGATCGTCGGTCTCTTCATCTTCATCCAGAAGTTCACGGACAAGGAGGCCAAGAAAAAAGCCCAGGCGGCCCGCACCTCCCCCGTCCGTCCCTCCATGCCCAAGGGTGCCTTCGACTTCTCCGACTATCAGGACGAGGTGGATGTCCCCGCCGACTTTGCGGAGGAGAAGCAGGAGATCCCGCCCAAGAAGAAATAAGCTTTCAGCGAAGCCGATGCCGCTTATAGTATACGGCAGCCGATTCTTCCCGTGAATCGGCTGCTTTCTTTTTCAGGATTACTATTGAGATCCTCTTTGCCCTTCTTGCGTCATCCTGAGCGAATCCGGAGGCGAAGTCAAAGGATCTCGGAACGCCGATATGTACACCTGCCATGCATATGCAACTTGTCTCAGCCCGCGCCGTTCAGAGATCCCCCGACTAACGCCCGGGATGACATGCTTTTTCTTTACAACCCTTTTTCAAGGCAATATATCACAAATTCGAAAAAAAGATGTGAGCTATTGAAACGACAGGCATGAATATGGCATGATGTTTCCGTTACACAAACCGAATACTTCATCCGCCTTAACGAAGGTGCGTTTTTCGATGTGTAGCTTCCTTGAGTCTACACCCCTTTTGTATACCAAAAACCCCACCTCTCAAGCGTTGCCTGAAAGGTGGGGTTGGCTTTGCTATGCCGTCAAAAGCTTACAGCTCGGCGAAGTACTTGATGGTGCGGACCATCTGGCTGGTATAGCTGTTCTCGTTGTCGTACCAGGAGACGACCTGGACCTGATAGGTGTTGTCGTCGATCTTCTGAACCATGGTCTGGTTGGCATCGAACAGGGAGCCATAGGTCATGCCGATGATATCGGAGGAGACCAGCTTCTCGGTGGTGTAGCCGAAGGACTCGCTCTCCTGGGCCTTCATGGCGGCGTTGACGGCTTCCTTGGTGATGTCCTTGCCCTTGACGACGGCCACCAGGATGGTGGTGGAGCCGGTGGCCACGGGGACGCGCTGAGCGGAGCCGATCAGCTTGCCGTTGAGCTCGGGGATGACCAAGCCGATGGCCTTGGCAGCGCCGGTGCTGTTGGGCACGATGTTGGCGGCGCCGGCACGGGCCCGCTGCAGATCGCCCTTGCGATGGGGGCCATCCAGGATCATCTGATCGCCGGTGTAGGCATGAACGGTGGTCATGATGCCGGAGACGATGGGGAAGTTGTCGTTGAGGGCCTTGGTCATGGGCGCCAGGCAGTTGGTGGTGCAGCTGGCGGCGGAGATGATCTTGTCCTCCTTGGTGAGGATGTTGTTGTTCACGTTGAAGACCACGGTGGGCAGATCGTTGCCCGCGGGGGCGGAGATGACGACCTTCTTGGCGCCGGCGTCGATATGGGCCTGGGACTTGGCCTTGCTGGTGTAGAAGCCGGTGCACTCCAGGACCACATCCACATCCAGGGCCTTCCAGGGCAGATTCTGGGCCTTGGGCTCGGCATAGATGGTGATCTCCTTGCCGTCCACGGTGATGGAGCCGGGGACCTTCACGGTTTTGCCGTCCTCTTCAAAGACGGGCTCCTTGGAAGCGACGGTGTGCTTGTTCTCGCCGATGACGCCGCAATAGCCCTTCTGGGCGGTATCGTACTTCAAGAGGTGGGCCAGCATGGCGGGGCTGGTCAGGTCGTTGATGGCAACGATCTCATAGCCCTCGGCGCCGAACATCTGGCGGAAAGCAAGACGGCCGATGCGGCCAAAACCGTTGATAGCAACTTTGATAGACATAGAAGCCTCCTTTTGTTATTTTCGTAGGTATTATATACTACGAAATGGCCGTTTTCAACAGGAAAGATATATTTATTTTTGCGCGAACTATTCCTTTTCCGTATTGAGTTCCTCGGCAACGATATACAGCGGCCGCCCCTTGGATTCCTCAAAGATCCGGCCCATATAGGCCCCCTGGATGCCCAGGAACAGTAGGGTGATCCCCTGCAGCAGCGCAACGCCGCACAGGCCCCACAGCCAGGGCGCCGCGCCCACGGTGCAGGCCGCTATAAGCACGGCCAAAAAGCCCAGCAGCGACAGGCCCGCCACGACGCCGCCGATGGCCAGGGGCATGGTCAGCGGCTTTGTGGAAAAGCCGGTGATGCCGTCCAGGGCGAGCCTCAGCATCTTCTTCAGGGTATACTTGGTCTTTCCCGCCGCCCGCTCCTGGCGCACATATTCGAGGGGCACGCTTTCAAAGCCCATCCAGGCGGACATGCCCCGCAAAAAGCGGCCATGCTCCCGCATCCGCAAAAACACATCCGCAACATTTCGCCCGATCAGGCGGAAGTCCCCGGTGTCCAGGGGGATCGGATAGGCGCTCATGGCCGTGAGCAGACGATAATAGCATGATGCGGTGAACTTTTTCAGGAAGGTCTCCCCCTCCCGCTTCTTCCGCCGGCCATAGACGATGTCCGCCCCCTGCTCCCAAAGCTTCACCATGTCAGGGATCAGCTCCGGCGGATCCTGCAGGTCCGCATCGATGATGACCAGGGCGTCGCCTTTGGCCATGTCCATGCCCGCCGTCACCGCCAGCTGATGGCCGAAGTTCCGGGAGAGGGACAGAACCTTGACCCTTTTATCCGCCCCGGCGATCTGCCGCAGGGCCTTCATGGTGCCGTCCCGGCTGCCGTCGTTGACGAAGATGATCTCATAGGCGTAGCCCGTTTTCTCCATGGCTGCCTTCATCCTGGGATAGGCGATGGGCAGCACCTCCTCCTCATAATAGACCGGAACGATCAGAGAGATCCGTTTTTCCTCTGCCATCCGAAAAGCCTCCTGTTTTCCTTGTTGAAAGCAGTATATCAGCTTGCCGCCCCCAAAGCAAACCGCGTCCAAGGATTTTTGCAGTTTTGTTACAGTTGCTTTTTTTTGCCATCGTTGATATAATGTGATGAATTCATGAAAACGCAAAAAGGAGAATGATTTATGGCAATCGTCACCACAACTGAGATGTTCAAAAAGGCCTATGACGGCGGCTACGCCATCGGCGCGTTCAACGTGAACAACATGGAGATCATCCAGGGCATCACCGAGGCCGCCATCGAGCAGCACGCCCCCCTGATCCTCCAGGTCAGCAAGGGCGCCCGTGCCTATGCCAAGCATGTGTACCTCATGAAGCTCATCGAGGCCGCCATCCAGGATGCGGAGCAGACCGCCGGCTTCGATCTGCCCATCGCGGTCCATCTGGACCACGGCGACACCTTTGAGCTCTGCAAGAGCTGCATCGACGGCGGCTTCTCCTCCGTCATGATCGACGGCTCCAGCAAGCCCTATGAGGAGAACGTGGCCCTGACCCGCCAGGTTGTGGAATATGCCCATGATCACGGCGTGGTGGTCGAGGGCGAGCTGGGCACCCTGGCCGGCATCGAGGATGAGGTCAACGTGTCCGCCGAGGATTCCTCCTATACCCGCCCCGAGGAGGTCGAGGACTTCGTGAAGCGCACCGGCGTGGACTCCCTGGCCATCGCCATCGGCACCAGCCATGGCGCCTATAAGTTCACCGCTGCCCAGTGCACCCGGGACGCCGACGGCAAGCTGGTGCCCCCGCCCCTCCGGTTCGACATCCTGCGCGAGGTGGAAAAGCGGCTCCCCGGCTTCCCCATCGTGCTCCACGGCTCCTCCTCCGTGCCCCAGGAGTTCGTCAAGATCATCAACGAGTGCGGCGGCAAGATGCCTGACGCCGTGGGCATCCCCGAGGACCAGCTCCGCGAGGCGGCCCGGATGGCCGTGTGCAAGATCAACATCGACTCCGATCTGCGCCTGGCTCTCACCGCCTGCATCCGCAAGCACTTCTGCGAGCATCCCGATCATTTCGATCCGCGGCAGTATCTCAAGCCCGGCCGCGAGGCCATCAAGGCCATGGTCACCCACAAGCTGGTGAACGTGCTGGGCTGCAACGGCAAGGCGTAAGCTCATCGACGCTGCATCACCCTGGCGCAGCCTGTGCAAGCGGGCTGCGCTTTTTTCATCTTTCGTGCAACCTTTTTCTCCGCTGTGGCCTCTATATGGGTGTAAGCGCTTACAGAAAGAGAAATTAGAATGGACCAGCAATACTTTGATCGAGTCTATGAATCCACATATCGACTCCTGCTCAAGTACGCCATCATCCATCTGAGCGACCCTACCGACGCGGAGGACGCCCTGCAGGATGTCTACCTGGCCTTTTTTCGCCGCATTCAGCGGTATGGGCATCTGGATTTGCTGTTTCCCAAGGCGTTCCTGATGAAGATGCTCAAGCACCGGATCATCGAGCGCTATGCCGAACGGGAGAAGCATGCCGTCCGATTGCTGTCGGATGTGCCCCAGGAGCGGCTCACGGACGATTGGGTCTTTGAGGACGGGGTGATGGATCGGGCCCTGGCCGAGGACATCCTTTCGGAGGCGAAGAAGCTGCCCCGGGAATCCTATCGGATCTTCGTGCTGTATTATGGCTACGAGATGACCATCCCGGAGATCGCCAGGGAGCTGGGTATGGGCGCGGAGGCCGTCAAGAGCCGGCTGTTTCGGGGACGAAAGGCCATCCGGCAATTTCTGACGGCGGACGACGACACGAACTCGGATTGCAGGAGGCAGGAAAGATGAAGGAAACGAAATTTTATCATGCGGCACTGAACATGTCGCTGCTGAACGAAAAGGAAAAAAGGGCCGCGCTGGATCAAAAGCTCGCCAGGCTGCCCCGGCAAGCGCCGGAGAGGATCGGCTTCCCCTGGCAAAAGGCCCTGATGACGGCGGTGGCCTGCCTGCTGGTGGCCTTCACCGCCATCATCGCCATCCCCTCCACCCGGGCGGAGGTGCTCTCCTGGCTGGGGATCATATCGAGCCCTAAGGACTATCTGACCGCCGACCCCTCGGAGCGGCCGTCCATCGAGGCCCTGGACAACATGATCGCCGCCGCTCAGCCGGAGGATACTCAGGTGAAGGTCATCGAGATCGACCGGACGGATTCCCAGGCGTTGAACAGTCAGGAGGCGCTGCGGGTGGCGGAGCTGCTCCAAGGGGATGTGCGCATCACCCTGGGCGACACCCTCTTTGACGGCAGCACGGCCTATGTGAGCCTGTACCTGGGCGGCACGGCGGCCCTGCCCCTTCTGGAGGACCACACCGGCGGCAGCACGACGGCTGTACAGGTGGACCCCCAGCGGGTGTGGTATTTCTTTGAGGGCGGCCCTGGCGAAGAATATCTGTCCGGTGAAAAGAAGCTGTATATGCGGCCGTTCTCCGAGCTGGTTCTGGAGTTTCCCGACGGCACCCGGGCCTCCCAGTTTCTGAACCTGACTGAGACGGATGCCTACAAGGCCCTTTGGGCAGAGATCGACAGCAAAAACTTCCATTGGAACGAGGGGGGCCTGCTGCTCGAGGAACGGGAGGAGATCAACCGGCTGAACCGGGCATTCCTGGAGAAGAACGAGCTCATCGCCACCACGGAATTTGGAACCCTTCGGCCCATCTTTGAGCGGAATGCCAACGAAAACGGTGAGGTGACCGCCAAGGCCTTCTTCAATGTGTTCGTGGAGGAGGACGACGATCTGCCCGCCACGGAGCTTTTGAACGTGGAGGTGGGCACGATCCGCTTCAATGTGGACGGGTATCAGGCCATGGAGCAGCGGGCCGTGGAAGCGGACAAAGCAAAGGTCCTCTGGCAGGGGGACACCGTCATCACCTATATGGAGCTGGTGGATCCGGCGGATCACGACAAGGAGGCCACGGACTGGAACCATGCCCTGCAGATGTACACCAACTACCCCGTCTCCCTGGACGGCATGACCTTGGAGGCCCTGTCCGGCGCCAAAGCCAACGCTGTGGGCATCTATGATCTGGATGTCAAGATCACGCTGCCTGAAGGCCTGCAGGGCAACGCCCGGGCCGCCTGGACCCGGTTCCCCAGCTCCTTCCCCATCGACTTCAACATCCTGATCGACGGGCAGAAGGGCGACTTCTATCCCGGCGGCTTCGGCATGACCGAGAACGAGGACGGCACGCTGACCTATCACATCGTGGAGATCCGGGGGATGGATCTGGAGACCATCGACCATATCCAGACCGTGACCCTGGTCCCCGTGCTGCGATACGCCAAGGGGTTCGAGGACCAGGCCCACGCCCTCATTCTGGAGCTGGCCCCGGAGAAGCGCACGCCCCAGCCTCAAACGGCGGACGGCGTCTGGCTGGGCGCCAAATATGAACGGACCGAATATCCCGAATATGCCGTCACCTTCACCCTGAGATAAGGCGACGGGCAGCAAAGGAGCCGGGCTTCTCCCCCGGCTCCTTGTATATATCTATTTGTTCAGCAGGCGCAGTGCTCCCTCTCCAGCTCGTTCTCATCCAGCACAAACTTCTTGCGGAGCACGTACTCCTCCTTCTTGCCGGCGTTGAAGTTCTGCACGGGGCGGAGATAGCCCACCACCCGGCTCCACACCTCCGTGGGCTGGCCGCACTCCGGACAGGCAAAGTGCTCGCCGGCGATATAGCCGTGGTCCTCGCAGATGGAGAAGGTGGGCGTGATGGAGATGTAGGGCATCTTATATTTGGTGAAGATGGTGCGGATGAGATCCTTCACCGTCTCCACATCGTTGACCCGCTCGCCCAGATACAGATGCTGGACCGTGCCGCCGGTATACAGGGACTGGAGTTCGTCCTGCAGATCCATGCACTCGAAGATGTCGTCCGTATAGGTGACGGGCAGCTGGGTGCTGTTGGTATACTGGGGCTCGTCGTGGCCGCTTTGGATGATGTTGGGATACCTCTCCTTGTCCAGGCGGGCCAGCCGATAGCTGGTGCCTTCGGCGGGGGTGGCCTCCAGGTTGTAGCTGTGGCCCGTCTCCTCCTGGAAGGATACCATCAGCTCCCTGAGATAGTGCATGACCTCCAGGGCGAAGCTGAGGCCCTCGGGGCTGCCGATGTCCTTGCCCAGGAAATTCAGGCAGGCTTCGTTCATGCCCACCAGACCGATGGTGTTGAAGTGGTTGAACCAATACTCCCCCGTCCTGGCCTTCACGTTGCGCAGATAGTGGGCGGAATAGGGATAGAGCCCCCGGTCCGTCTGATGCTCGATGATCTTGCGCTTGATCTCCAGGGAGACCTTGCCCAGCTCCGCCACATGCTTGAGGCGGGCGAAGAAATCCGCCTTGTCGGTGGCCAGATACCCGATCCGGGGCAGGTTGATGGTGTAGACCCCCAGGCTCCCCGTCATGGGATTGCTGCCGAAGAGGCCGCCGCCCCGCTTCCGAAGCTCCCGCTTGTCCAGCCGCAGCCGGCAGCACATGCTCACCGCGTCCTCCGGGGAGAGGTCGGAGTTCACATAGTTGGCGAAATAGGGGATGCCATACTTGCAGGTGATCTCCATGAAGCTGTTGACAACGGGGCTGTCCCAGTCAAAGTCCTTGGTGATGTTGATGGTGGGTATGGGGAAGGTGAACACCCGGCCCTTGGAATCCCCCTCCAGCATGACGGCGCAGAAGGCCCGGTTGAACAGATCCATCTCCTTTTGAAAATCGCCGTAGGTCCTTTCCTGATATTCCCCGCCGATGATAACCGGCTGATCCCTCAGGGTGTTGGGCACCTTGATATCGAAGGTAAGATTGGAGAAGGGGCACTGGAAGCCCACCCGGGTGGGCACGTTGATGTTGAACACAAACTCCTGCAGGCACTGCTTCACCTGCTCAAAGGTCATGTGGTCATAGTGGATGAAGGGGGCGCAATAGGTGTCGAAGGAGGACCAGGCCTGGGCGCCGGCGGTCTCCCCCTGGGTGGTGAAGGTGGAGTTGACCACCTGTCCCAGGAAGGAACGAAGGTGCTTGGCGGGGCTGGATTCCACCTTTCCCTCCACGCCGCCGAAGCCGTCCATGAGAAGCTGGCGAAGGTCCCAGCCCGCACAATAGGGGCCAAAGAAGCCCAAATCGTGGATGTGGGCGTCGCCGGATTCGTGGGCCTGTCGCACATCCTCGGGATAGACCTTGTAGAGCCAATACTTCTTGGTGAAGGACTCCCGGACATAGTTGTTGAGGCCGTTGACGCTCCGCTGCATGTTGGCGTTTTCCTTGGTGCCCCAGTCCTTGTCGTCCAGATAGTCGCCGAACATATCGATGGTGGCGCCGATCATGGCGTTGATCTCCCGGGTGGCCCGGCGCTTCTCCCGATAGAGGATATAGGCCTTGGCGGTCTTGGCGTGACCGTTTTCGATGAGGACCTTCTCCACGGCGTCCTGGATGTCCTCCACCTCGGGCACGGCGTCGGTGAACCGCTCCGAGACCACCTGGACCACCTGGTCCGAGAGGTCCTCCGCGATGGCTTCGTTGGTGCCGCCCACGGCCTTGGCCGCCTTCCAGATGGCGTTTTTGATCTTCTCCTGATCGAAGGGCTCAATGCGACCGTCCCGCTTTTTGATCTGCCGTATCATAGGCGCCTCCTTGTGTTCTTCCTTGCTGCTGGCAGTATACCCAGCGCCACATTTTGTGTCAACCGTCGAAAATGAATACAACATCTTGATCCCATTTTGGGTATGCGGTGAATAAAGATGGTGGAAAAAACAAAAAACTGCTCCCAAAAGGCGAGCAGTCGACATTTTGGATATTCACTCTCCTGAGGAAATATTCGCCCCCAGGTGCATAGGTCCTGAATGGGGGCGATTAAGTATAAAAAATGTTTAAGGAGCGTTCATAATCGCTTCATCGAGCATTCAATAATCTTTCATGGACCATTCAACATCTTGTGTCCAGGCTGTGAACGGGCCACAATCCCCTGTGCTTATGAGAGCAGCCGCTCCACTTCCCGCTTCCCGTCCCGATACAGCCGCGCCTCGTCCACGCCAAGGAGCCGGCCCTTGTCCACGGTCAGCTTTCCGTCCACAAAGACCAGGTCGCAGGGTTTGTGATAGCCCACGTTGCCGAAGAGGTCCTTTTCGTCCAGCTCCGCGCACAACAGGTCCGGCTGTTCCCTTTGGATCAGGAAGCAGTCCGCCCGCTTTCCGATCTGGATGGAACCGATGTCCCCCCGCCCCAGCAGGGCGGCGCTGCCCAAAGTGGCCATCTTCAGCAGCCCATACCCCCCGGGCGCCCTTTCTCCCCAGGCGAGCCGATGGAGCAGGAACGCGGTGCGGATCTCGTCCATCATGTTGCTGCCGTCGTTGCTGGCGGAGCCGTCCACCGCCAGGCCCACCTTCACCCCCCTTTGGAGCATGTCCGGCACCCGGCAGACGCCGCTGTGGAGCTTCATGTTGGAGTTGGGGCAGTGGGCCACGCCGGTGCCCGTGGCGGAGAGCAGATCCAGCTCTCCGTCGTTCATGTGGATGCCGTGGGCATACCACACATCCTCCCCCACCCAGCCCAGGGATTCCATATAGGCCACCGGCCGCATGCCGAAGCGGGACAGGGTATAGTTTTCCTCGTCCTTCGTCTCCCCCACGTGGGTGTGGAGCCGGACGCCGTAGGTCCGGGCCAGTTTTGCGTTCTCCCGCATGAGATCAGCGCTGACGGAAAAGGGCGAGCAGGGGGCCAGGACGATATCGTGCATAGCGTCATTTTCCGGGTGATGCCAGGTCTCGATCAGCCGCCGGCTGTCCTGCAGGATCTCGTCGATGGTCTGCACCACGGAATCCGGCGGTAGGCCCCCGTCCTTCTTGGACAGGTCCATGCTGCCCCGGGAGGCTACGAAGCGGATGCCCAGCCGGTCCGCCGCCGCCATCTGGCGGCCGATCAGGTCTCCGGCGCCCCGGGGAAAGACATAGTGGTGGTCGAAGCAGGTGGTGCAGCCATAGCGCATCAGCTCCCCCATGGCGGCCAGGGAGGAGAGATGGACCGTGTCCCCGTTCAGATTTTTCCAGATCTCATAGAGGGTCTTGAGCCAGTCGAACAGCTCCATACCCTGGACCCTTTGAAGGCTCCTGGTGAAGTATTGATACAGATGATGATGGGTGTTGACGAAGCCCGGATACAGGATCATGCCCCGGCAATCGTAGACTTTGTCCGCCTCCCCCTGAAAAGCGCCGATCCCTTCGATTTGACCGTCGCAAAACCAGATGTCCACATCCTTATATATCCGGTCCGATGGATCACAGCTGATCACTGTGTCGATGCCTTTTAGCAGTGTGCGCATATCCTCACCTCCTCGTTTCAAACAGTATAGCATCTTTCCCGCTCCGGGTCACCCTGTTTTTCAGGCTTGTTTTATCCACACGCCCTTGGTATAATAAAATAGTTTTGGAGGAGCGGAAATGATCGAAATAAACGGCGTTAGATTCCGATATGACAGCGAGGGGCCGGAGGTGCTCCGGGGCGTGGATCTGAAGATCCCCGACGGCATCTTCCTCGTGATCGCCGGGCACAACGGCAGCGGCAAGAGCACCCTTTCCAAGCAAATCAACGGGCTTTTGCTCCCCACCGAGGGCCAGGTGCTGGTGAATGGGCTGGACACGAAAAACGAGGAGGCTCTGCTGGCCATCCGCCAGCAGGTGGGCATGGTGTTCCAGAACCCGGACAATCAGCTGGTCACCACCATCGTGGAGGAGGATGTGGCCTTTGGGCCGGAGAATCTGGGGGTCCCCTCCCCCGAGATCCGGGACCGGGTGGACGCGGCATTGGAAAAGGTGGGCATGTCCGCCTATGCCGGCAGCGCCGCCCATCGCCTTTCCGGCGGACAGAAGCAGCGGATCGCCATCGCCGGGATGCTGGCCATGGAGCCGAAGATCCTGGTTTTGGATGAGGCCACCGCCATGCTGGACCCCAAGGGCCGGGAGGAGCTGCTTTCCACGGTCTATGCCCTGAACCGCAAAAACAGCATGACCGTGGTCATGATCACCCAGTATATGGAGGAGGCGGTCATGGCCGACCGGCTGGTGGTCATGAGCGGCGGGCAGATCGTCATGGACGATGCGCCGGCGAGCATCTTTGCCCGAGGCGACGAGCTCAGAAGTCTGGGGCTCGATGTGCCGGAGATCGTGCGCATCCGGGAGGACCTGTCCAGGCAGGGCATCTCCCTTCCCTCTTCCGTTTTGACCGACGAACAGCTTGCGGAGGCACTATGCCCATTGTTATAGATCATCTTTCCCATACCTATTTTGACGGCGCCACCTCCGTCCCCGCGGTGAAGGATGTGAGCTTCACCATTCAGGAGGGAGAGTTTTTGGCCCTCATCGGCCACACCGGCTGCGGCAAAACCACCCTGGTCCAGCATCTGAACGGCCTTCTGCTCCCCAGCAACGGCCACATACTGGTGGACGGCATGGATACGGCGGACAAAAAGCTCCGCCCCGCCATCCGCTCCCTGGTGGGCATGGTGTTCCAGTATCCCGAATATCAGCTTTTTGCCGACACGGTCCGGGAGGATGTGGCCTTTGGCCCCAGGAACCGGAAGCTCTCCGAGGACGAGATCGCTCTCCGGGTCAGCGAAGCCATGGCCATGGTGGGGCTGTCCCTGGAGGAGTTCGCCGAGAAATCCCCTTTCGAGCTGTCCGGCGGCGAAAAGCGGCGGGCGGCCCTGGCGGGCATCCTGGCCATGCGGCCCAAGTATCTGGTGCTGGACGAGCCCATGGCGGGCCTCGACCCCCAGGGGCGACAAAGCATCCTCAGCATGTTGGAAAAGCTGCGGCAGGAAACGGGCTGCAGCATCATCATGGTCTCCCATTCCATGGAGGATGTGGCCCGGCACGCTGACCGGATCCTGGTCATGAATCAGGGCGAGATCATGTATCTTGACACGCCCAAGGCCGTCTTCTCTCACAATGAGGCATTGGCCAAAATGGGCCTTTCCCTGCCCGCCCCCTGCCGGGTGGCTGCCCTCCTTCGGGCCAAGGGCAAGAACGTGCCTTTGGACATCAGCACGAGAGAGGATCTGGAAAAATGGCTCACCGGGAGGATAGGCGCATGACGGACATCACCCTGGGCCAATTCATCCCCGGCAACTCCTGCATCCACCGCCTGGATCCCCGGACAAAGATCCTGCTGATGCTGGTCTACATCGTTATGGTGTTTTTGGTGAAGTCGCTGGTGCTGTTTGCGGTGCCCCTTTGCTATGTGCTGCTGTCCCTGTGGCTGGGCCAGATCTCCTTTAGCTATTTCGGCAAGGCCATCAAGCCCATCCGCTTTTTGCTGGTGCTCATGTTCCTGCTGAACCTGTTTATCACCCCCGGAGAAAAGGTGCTGTTCAGCCGGAAGTTCATCACCGTCACAGAGGAAGGGCTCCTGCAGGCGGTCTTCATCTCCCTGCGGCTGATCCTGCTGGTGACCGGCGCCTCCATCATGACGCTGACCACCTCCCCCATCGCCCTGACGGACGGGCTTGAGCGGATGCTCTCTCCCCTCAAGGCGCTCAAGTTCCCGGCCCACGAGCTGGCCATGATGATGACCATCGCCCTTCGCTTCATCCCCACGCTGATGGAGGAGGCGGACAAGATCCGCAAGGCCCAAATGGCCCGAGGCGCCGACTTTGAATCGGGAAACATCATCGCCCGAGCCAAGGCCATGATCCCCATTTTGATCCCCCTGTTCGTCTCCGCCTTCCGCCGGGCAGACGAGCTGGCCATGGCCATGGAGTCCCGCTGCTATCACGGCGGCGAGGGGCGGACCAAGCTTCATCAGCTGAAGTTCAAGGGAGGCGATCTGGTGGCTGTGCTGATCACACTGGCCTTCATCGCCCTCATTCTGGTGACGCAGCATCTTTTCCCGGGGCTCCTGTGACATGCGGCGCATCCGAACCATACTTGCATATGACGGCACAGGCTATGTGGGCTGGCAGACCCAGCCCAACGGCATCGCCGTGCAGGAAGTTGTCGAACGGGCCATTTTTGAGGTGACCGGGGAGCACAGCTCCCTTCAGGGCAGCGGCCGCACGGACTCCGGCGTCCACGCCCGGGCCCAGGTGGCTCACTTTGACACCGGGGCCCGCATGGCGGCGGACAAGTTTGCCATCGCCCTCAACACCCACCTGCCCGGAGACATTCGGGCGCTGTATTCCGAGGAGGCGGACCCCGCTTTCCACGCCCGCTTTTGCGCCAAGGAGAAGCAGTATCGCTATTTTGTGCAGACCGGGGCCCATGCCGATGTGTTTGCCCGAAAATATGCCCTGCATGCCTACATGCCCCTGGATCTTTCCGCCATGAACGCAGCCGCCGCCCTGGTGGTGGGGACCCACGATTTCTCCGCCTTCATGTCCACGGGCCGGGAGGTGGAAAGCGCCGTGCGCACCGTGACCCTTTCCGCATGGGAACGGGAGGGAAAGTTTTTGGTCTACCGGGTCCAGGGCAACGGCTTTCTCTACAACATGATCCGCATTTTGGTGGGCACCATGCTGGGCATCGGAAGCGGCCGGCTGCCCCGGAACAGCATGGAGAAAGCCCTGAACACCCTTTCCCGGAAGGACGCCGGCCCCACGGCCCCGCCCCACGGCCTGGTGCTCTGGCGGGTGAAATACCCGGATTTCGACACGGAGGAGGTGCTCGGCCGTGACCAATGACGAAGCATGGATGCAGGCCGCGCTGGCCGAAGCCCGGGCTGCCTTCAGGGAGGACGAGGTGCCCGTGGGGGCCGTTGTGGTGAAGGCGGGAACCATCGTGGCTCGGGCCCACAACCTTTCCCGACAAAAGGGGGACCCGACGAACCACGCGGAGCTGCTGGCCCTGCGGGAGGCTCAAAAAAAGCTGGGCTCCCTCGCCGGCTGCACCCTGTATGTGACCATGGAGCCTTGCGCCATGTGCGCCGGGGCCATGGTGCTGCTGAAGCTCCCCAAGCTGGTGTTCGGCGCATTCGACGAAAGCTGCGGCTGCACCGGCTCCCGGGTGGACCTCACCGACCACTGGTTCTATCACTCCGTGGAAACCTGGGGCGGGGTTCTGGAAAAGGAATGTGCCGCCCTGCTCACAGAATTCTTTCAAAGAAGGCGTTGATTTTTTCAAGCCGATACGGTATACTACCCTCTGCTTGGAGACGTATCGAAGTGGTCATAACGGGGCTGACTCGAAATCAGTTTGCGTGAAAGCGCACGTGGGTTCGAATCCCACCGTCTCCGCCACGCAAAAGCCACCATTTCGGTGGCTTTTTGCGTGTTGCGGTGACAACGGGCTCGGTAGTGAATCAGGCCTCAGTGAGGCCTGAGAGCCAAGCCCAAGGCCCGCCGCGCACGGCGGGTCGAATCCCACCCCGTTATACGCTCAACCTCCTGGGGGCCGACATTTTTAGAATGGCCTAACGCTTTACATGATTTCTATTTATGCTAAAATGAAAAAAAGTCAAAGGAGTGTTTCATGCTAACTTATGAACGGGTATCCATGCGAAACCTTCCATCATTTCTGAAGCTTTCCATACCCAAGGAACAGCAAACTATTCTTCGCACCAGTAACCTGAAGACATTTTGTCAATCCATCATTTATATGCCCTTTTCCAAGCTCTTTTTGATCCGCGAAAACGGTCAGAGCGTTGGCTATGTGTACATCTATTGCTATGTGAGGACGAAGAAGTATAACGTGGGCCGCCTGCTTATCGATAGGCGGTACCAGGGAAGAGGTTTCGGCAAGGAGGCCATGCTGTGGGCCATCGACTATCTGTACGCCCACCATGCGCCACGAGTACTCCTTTCCGTGCATCCGAACAACACGAACGCACGAAAGCTGTACGAAAGCGTTGGGTTCACATATTGCGAAGGTAAATACTGGGGGCAGGAGATGGTCATGGTCCACCAGCCTTCCGCCTCTTGACTTTTGATCCTCCTCCCTATATACTGATTCCATCAACTAAAGGAGCATTTCATTCAAGGCATGCGCAACTGATCATCTTTGAACGCAACACAAACACCCCTCGACGCTGATGCGTCGATGTATGTATGCGCTCAAAAGGATCACGACCGCAGGCTTTTTCTATTCTGCCGGAAGTGTTTTTGGGCGCGGAAAACAGGAGGCAGACATGCTGCAAATCAGAAATCTGACCATACGATCAAAAACGGATGACCGGCTCCTGGCGGACGACCTTTCCTTCACCCTGCACCGGGGCGAGCGGGCCGCCCTCATCGGCGAGGAGGGCAACGGAAAATCCACGCTGTTGAAATGGATATACGACCCCAGCTTGGTGGAAGGCTATGCCGAAGTTCAGGGGCAGCGGCTTTTGAACGGGAAGATGGGCTATCTCCCCCAGGAGCTGTCCCCATCGGAGAAGGTTATGCCCATCTGTGCCTTTTTGGAGGACGCCTGTGGGTTCTATTCCCTGTCAGTGCGGGAGATCAGCGAGACCGCCGCACGCCTGGGGCTCTCCCCCGCCCTGTTCGAGGAGGCCCGGCCCATGGACACCCTCTCCGGCGGGGAGCGGGTGAAGATCCAGATGGCCGCCCTGCTGCTGGATCGATGCGACATCCTGCTGCTGGACGAGCCCTCCAACGATCTGGACATCGAAACTCTGGAATGGCTGTCCGGCTTCATGCGCAGCTTTCCCGGCGCCATCCTCTATATCTCCCACGATGAGGTGCTGCTGGAGGAAACGGCGGACATCATCATCCATCTGGAGCAGGTGCGGAGGAAGACCATCTGCCGCTCCACCGTGTCCCGGGAGGGATATCGGGCCTATATGGATCGGCGGGCGCGACAGTTTGCCCACCAGGAGCAGGTGGCCCGGTTCGAGAAGGCCGATTTTCAAAAGAAAAAGGATCGATATCTGTCCATTTACAACGCGGTGGAGCACGCCCAGGACAGCCTGACCCGGCAGGATCCCTCCACCGGCCGGCTGCTGAAAAAGAAGATGCACGCCGTGAAATCCATGGGCCGCCGCCTTGACAAGGAGGAGGAAGCCCTGACCCAGCTCCCCGAGGCGGAATGGGCCATCCTGCCCAAATGGGAGCCGGGGATCGAGCTGAGCCGGGGCAAGGTGGTTGTGGACTTTTTCCTGGAGGAGCTTTCCGTGGCGGACAGGCTCCTGTCCCGGGACATCCGCCTCCGGATCACCGGTCCGGAAAAGGTCTGCATCCTGGGGCCGAACGGCTGCGGCAAGAGCACGCTCATGGACCGGATCGCCCGAGAGCTGCTGCCGCGCAAGGACATCCGCTGCACCTATATGCCCCAGCAATATGGGGAAGGCGTCGGCTACAGCATGCGTCCGGTGGAATTCCTGGCCCCCGAGGGGGACAAGGAGAGCGTGACGAAGGCCCGCATCTATCTGGGCAGCATGAAATATACCGCGGAGGAGATGAGCCGCCCCGTCAGCGACCTTTCCGGCGGTCAGCGGGCCAAGCTCCTGCTGCTCAAGGCTATTTTGGACAGATGCAACGTGCTTTTGCTGGACGAACCCACGCGGAATTTCAGTCCCCTCTCCTGTCCCGCCGTACGAAAGCTGCTGGCCGAATTTCCGGGATGCATCCTGGCCGTGTCCCACGACCGGCGATTTATAGAGGAGGTCACGCCCGTGATCTATACCCTGACCCGGGATGGACTAAATCGAATCTATCGATAAAAACACAGGAATGGGAGAATTGCGTCCATTGGGCCCATCCTTCCATTCCTGAGTTTCTCTTTTTGGGCGACTTTTTCCTTTGAACAAAGAGAAAAAGCTGCATGAAAAAGGTTCCTATTCCTTTGCCAGGCGATAGATGCTCGCCATATCCGTCTCATCCAAAGACATGGCGCTGCCCACCCGTCCGCCGGTGGCCAAGGCGCAGTTTTTCGCCAGGAGCAAAATCTCCTCCTCCGAAATCGCGCGGCCCAGCAGCTCCTTCAGCGTCACAGGCATGCCGATGGACCTAAAATAGGCCTCCATGGCAGCGATGCCGGCCAGGGCGGTCTCCTCATCGGAGGCCTGGGGAGCGATCCCCATCACATTCACAGCGAAGCGAACGAACCGGGGCAGGCAGTTTTTGTATACATACCTCGCCCAGCTGGGCCAAACGGCGGTGAGGCCCGCCCCATGGGTCACCCCATACAGGGCGCCCAGCTCATGCTCCAGGCGATGGGAAGCAAAGTCGTTGGCGTCGTTTCCGCAGCCGGTGAGGCCGTTGTGAGACAGGCTCCCGGCCCACATGACCTCCGCCCGGGCCCCATAGTTTTGCGGATCCACATGGAGGATGGACGCGTTTTTCATGACCGTCCGCAACAGCCCCTCCGCCAGGGCGTCCGTGATCTCCAGCTTGCTGCCGTTGGTGAAGTATCGCTCCATGGTGTGCATCAGGATGTCGGCACAGCCGGCACAGGTCTGATAGTCCGGCAGCGTCAATGTCAGCTCCGGATCCATGATGGCGAACCTGGGCCGGCACAGATCGTCGTTATAGCCCCGCTTCTTATCCTCATAGGAGATGACGCTGCTGTCGCTCATCTCGCTGCCGGAAGCGGCGATGGTCAAAACGGCGCCAACGGGAAGGCAGGCCCCGGCCCGGCGGGTGTGCTCATACAGCTCCCGCACATCCTTCTCCGGCTCGGCCAGGGCATAGGCGATGGCCTTGGCCGAATCGATGACGGAGCCGCCGCCCACCGCCAGGATGAAATCCACGCCGCTCTTCTTGCCAAGCTCTATGCCTTCATAGACCTTTTCCAGCCGGGGATTTGGCACCACGCCGCCCAGCTCCACATGGAAAAGGCCCACCGCGTCCAAAGATGCTTTCACCCGATCGATGAGACCGGAGCGCAGGGCACTGCTGCCGCCATAATGGATGAGCACCCGGCTGCCGCCGAAGGCGCGGACCAGCTCCCCCGCCTTCTCCTCCGTCCTTCGCCCAAAAACCACCTTCGTCGGGGTGTAAAGGGTAAAATCTCCGTTCATATGCTTCCGCCTCCTTTTTTGCCAGTATACCCCATTCCGGCTATGTTTTGAAGAGGTTCTTTTCTCTTTTTATGAAAAGATCATCGGTTCCGCAAAACAATATACGTATTTTGTATCGCAGAAATGAACAAATCATGTCTGTACAAATGAAAAGAAATCTGTTAGAATGTGTTTGTAAGTTTTGGTTGTTTTGGACAGCCGGTCCGAAGCGACCGAATCGATCGGTTGTATGGCATCCACGTGCCTGCAATAAACCTAATACAATAGGAGGAGAACGAAAAATGAAACGCTTTCTGGCTGTTGTGATGTGCCTGCTCATGGTGCTTGCCGTCGTTGGCAACGCCAAGGTCACCAAAGCGGAAGAGAAAGTCAAGGTCGGCTTCATCTGCCTGCACGATGAGCAATCCACCTATGACCTGAACTTCATCAACGCCGCTAAGGCCGCCTGTGAGAAGCTGGGCGTCGAGATGGTCCTGAAAACCGGCATCGAAGAGGGCATCGGCTGCTATGAGACCGCCGCCGATATGGCCGACTCCGGCTGCATTGCCGTCTTTGCCGACAGCTTTGGCCACGAGGATTATATGATCCAGGCCGCTCAGGAGTATCCCAACGTGCAGTTCTGCCACTCCACCGGCACCAAGGCCCACACCGAGAATCTGCCCAACTACCACAACGCCTTTGCAGCCATCTATGAGGGCCGTTATCTGGCGGGCGTGGTCGCCGGCATGAAGCTCAACGAGATGATCGAGGCCGGCAAGTTCACCGCTGAGGAAGCGAAGGTCGGCTATGTCGGCGCCTTCACCTATGCCGAGGTTATCTCCGGGTATACCTCCTTCTTCCTGGGCGTCCGGTCCGTGTGCCCCTCCGCCACCATGGAAGTCACCTTCACCGGTTCCTGGTATGATCCCACCGCCGAGAAGGAAGGCGCTCAGAAGCTGATCCAGGACGGCTGCAAGCTCATCAGCCAGCACGCCGACTCCCTGGGCGCTCCCTCCGCCTGCGAGGAAGCCGGCGTCCCCAACGTGTCCTACAACGGCAGCACCAAGGAAGCCGGTCCCAACACCTACCTGATCTCCTCCCGCATCGACTGGGAGCCCTACTATGAGTACGCCATCACCGCGGCCATGAACGGCACCCCCATCGATGTCGACTGGACCGGCACCATCGCCACCGGCTCCGTGAAGCTGACCGACCTCAACGACACCGAGGGCGTCGTGGCCAAGGGTACTGCGGAGAAACTGGCCGAGGTCCAGGCTGCTCTGGAAGCCGGCACCCTCCATGTGTTCGACACCGCCACCTTCACCGTCAACGGTGAGACCCTCACCTCCTATCTGGCGGATGTGGATACCGATCCTGCGTACACCCCCGACACCGAGGTCATCGCGGACGGCTACTTCCATGAATCCGAGTTCCGCAGCGCCCCCTACTTCGATCTGCAGATCGACGGCATCACGCTGCTGGATGTGAACTTCGGTTAATTCGTTCCGTATGGACAGGCTGCACACTGTGCAGCCTGTTTTATTTTTTGAAAGGCTGAAAATGTATCGCCTCCCAGTGATTTTTCGATTTACAATGGGGGATCGGTATGATAAAATATAAAAAATCGAGTATATTATTGCATTTCACACACTCGCTCGATGGAAAGGATGCCATGCCTTGGAAGCTGTAAGGAACGCCATCAAAATGGAGGGGATCACGAAGCGATTCGGCAGCGTGGTCGCCAACAACGCCATCGATCTGGAGCTGCACGAGGGTGAAATCCTTTCGCTGCTGGGAGAAAACGGCAGCGGGAAAACCACCCTCATGAATATGCTCTCCGGCATTTACTATCCGGATGAGGGCCAGATCTACATCCACGACAAGCCGGTGGTCATCGCCTCCCCCAAGGATGCCTTCGACAACGGCATCGGCATGATCCATCAGCATTTCAAGCTGGTGGATGTGTTCACCGCCACGGAAAACATCATCCTGGGTCTTCAGGACGCGGGCAAGATGAACCTGAAGGAAGCCGGCAAAAAGATCAAGCAGATCAGCGAAAAATATGGCTTCGATATCGATCCGGATCAAAAGGTCTACAACATGTCCGTTTCCCAGAAGCAGACCGTGGAGATCGTCAAGGTCCTCTATCGGGGCGCGGACATCCTGATCCTGGACGAGCCCACCGCCGTGCTCACCCCTCAGGAGACGGACCGGCTCTTTGCCGTCATGCGCAACATGCAGAAGGACGGCAAATCCCTCATCATCATCACCCACAAGCTTCACGAGGTTTTGGAGGTCTCCGACCGGGTGGCCATCCTGCGCAAAGGGGAATACATCGGGGATGTGCTCACCAAGAACGCCGACCAGCAGAGCCTGACGGACATGATGGTGGGCCGGGCCGTGAGTCTGAACATCGACCGGCCTCTGCCGGTGGATCCCAAACCCCGCCTGGAGGTGAAGGGCCTGACGGTCTATGACGAGCTGGGCGTCAAGCGGCTGAAGGATATTTCTTTCACGGCATACAGCGGCGAAATTTTGGGCATCGCGGGCATAGCCGGCTCCGGGCAGCGGGAGCTGCTGGAAGCCATCTCCGGCCTCTATCCCATCGCCGAGGGCACAGTAACCTATCACAATCCCAAGTCCGGCAAAACGGAGAACCTGGCCGGAAAGGATCCCCTGGAGATCCAGAAGGCCGGCATCTCCATGGCCTTTGTTCCCGAGGATCGGCTGGGCATGGGCCTGGTGGGATCCATGGGCATGACCGGCAACATGATGCTCCGCTCCTGGCGCAAGAGCAAGGGCATCTTTGTGGACAAAAAGGAGCCGGAGCGGGTCGCCAACGCAGTTTGGAAGGAGCTGGAGGTGGTCACCCCCAGCGTGGACTTCCCCGTCCGCCGCATGTCCGGCGGCAACGTGCAAAAAGTCCTTGTGGGCCGGGAAATCGCACAGGATCCAGCTGTGCTCATGACCGCCTATGCGGTCCGTGGCCTTGACATCAACACCTCCTACACCATCTATAATCTCCTCACCGCGGAGAAGATGAAGGGCGTGGCCGTCATCTATGTGGGCGAGGATCTGGATGTGCTGCTGGAGCTGTGCGACCGGCTGCTGGTTTTGTGCGGCGGGCAGGTCTCCGGCGTGGTGGATGCCCGCACCACGGACAAGCGGGAGGTTGGCGTGCTGATGACCCGTGTGGGAGGAAAGACCAATGAAAAATAAAAAATCACTGTTCCACATCGTAAAGCGGGAGGCGCTCCCCTGGTATCAGGCTTGGATGATCCGAGGCGCTGCCATCCTCCTGGCCCTGGTGGTGTGTTCCCTGGTCACCATCATCGTCACCGGGCTGAACCCGCTGTCCCTCTATAAAACCATGTTCTACGGGACCTTCGGCACCAACCGAAAGACCTGGGTCCTGTTCCAAAAGCTGGCGATCCTTTTGGGCATCTCCCTGGCTGTGACGCCGGCTTTCAAGATGCGCTTCTGGAACATCGGCGCCGAAGGGCAGGTCATGGCCGGCGGCCTTGCCTGCGCTGCCGTGATGATCACCCTGGGCAGCAAGATCACCTCCAATGGGCTGATGATCCTGATTATGCTGGTGGTCAGCGTGGCCGCCGGGGCCCTGTGGGGCTTTTTGCCCGCCTTCTTCAAGGCTCATTGGAACACCAACGAAACCCTGTTCACCCTGATGATGAACTACATCGCCATTCAGCTGGCCGCCTATTTCATCATCATCTGGGAGGTTCCCAAAGGATCCGGAAAGATCGGCATCATCAACCAGAAGACCCGCATGGGCTGGCTCCCCTATCTGAGCGGGAAGCAATACGCCATCATCGTCCTCATCGTGATCATCATGACGATCCTGCTGCATATCTACCTCAAGTACAGCAAGCATGGCTATGAGATCGCCGTGGTGGGCGAGAGCGAGCGAACGGCCCGATATGCCGGCATCAAGGTCGAGTGGGTCATCATCCGCACCATGATCCTCTCCGGCGCCCTGTGCGGCTTCATGGGCATGCTGCTGGTGGGCGGCACGGATCACTCCCTGTCCACGGAGCTGGTGGGCGGCCGGGGCTTCACCGCGGTCATGGTCTCCTGGCTGGCCAAGTTCAATCCCATCGTCATGGTCCTCACCAGCTTCCTGCTGGTGTTCATGCAGCTGGGCGCCAAGGAGGTGGCCACCAACTTCTATCTCAACGAGTCCTTCTCCGAGATACTGACGGGGATCATTCTTTTCTTCATCATCGGCTGCGAGTTCTTCATCACCTATAAGCTCCAGCTCACCAAGAGCAGCAAGGAGGCGTGACACGATGCTAAACTTTCTTGTGACCTTCATTCCCCGGGCCATCATGCAGGGCATCCCTCTGCTCTATGGCAGCACCGGCGAGATCCTGACGGAAAAGTCGGGCAACCTGAACCTGGGCATCCCGGGCATCATGTATATGGGCGCCATTTCCAGCGTCATCGGCGCCTTCTACTATGAAACCTTCACCCCCAAGGGCGCCATGAACCCCTTCCTGGCCATCCTGATCCCCCTGGCTTGCTGCCTCCTTGGCTCCTTTTTGACGGGGCTGCTGTATTGCTTTTTGACCGTCTCCCTCCGGGCCAACCAAAACGTGACCGGCCTTGCCATCACCACCTTTGGCGTAGGGTTCGGCAACTTCTTCGGCGGTTCCCTGATCAAGCTGAGCAACGCCGAAGTCCCCGCCATCGTGCTGGGCGGGACCAGCGGGTTCATCAAAACCTCCCTCCCCTTCGCCGGCACCACGGGCTGGTTCGGTCAGGTGTTCCTTTCCTATGGGTTCCTGGCGTATCTGGCCGTCATCATCGCCCTGGTCTGCTCCTATGTGCTCAAGCGGACCCGAACCGGCCTACACCTTCGCGCCGTGGGCGAAAGCCCCGCCACAGCGGACGCGGCCGGCATCAATGTGGTGAAATATAAGTATGTGGCCACCTGCGTGGGCAGCATGATCGCCGGATTGGGAGGCCTGTACTATGTGCTGGACTACTCCAACGGCATCTGGTCCCACAACGCCTTCGGCGACAGAGGCTGGCTCGCCATCGCCCTGGTCATCTTCACCATCTGGCGTCCCAGCGTGAGCGTGCTCGCCTCCATCCTGTTCGGTGGGCTGTATATTCTGTATCTGTATATCCCCACCGGCACGGAGATGGCCATCAAGGAGATCTACAAGATGTTCCCCTATGTGATCACCCTTTTGGTGTTGATCGTGGTCTCCCTGCGGAAAAAGCGGGAGGATCAGCCCCCCATGTCCCTGGGGCTTCCCTATTTCCGCGAGGAGAGATAGTTTCCCTCAACTGCGAAGCAGCAGGCGATTGTCCTGCTGCTTTTTTATATTCATCCTTTTCTATTATCACGCCTGCTCCTGATCGGCGCAGGTTTCTCTGAACTGGGTGGGCGAACAGCCGAAATGTTTTTTGAACACCCGGGAAAAATACAGGGCATCTCCGAACCCACAGGCCTCGGCCACATCACAAACGAGCCTTTTTTCTTCCCCTGCGGAGAGAAGCGCCCGAGCCCGTTGCATGCGCAAGTCCGTGCAATACTCCAGCGGCGACTTGCCCATCTCGCATTTGAACAGCTTTCTCAGATAGTCATAGTGGAGCGGAACGGAGCGGATGCTCCGTTCCAAATCAAAATCGGGATCAGCATAGTTTTTCAGGATCGTGTCGCGAAGCTCCTCTACCGGCCGGGATAGGCCATCCTTGCTTCTGTCCTTCATGATTGATCTCCTTTTTCGTTTCCATCCTCGATATGAAACCCCTGCTCCCACAAAAAGCAAATGACCTGCTCGGGCCATTCCAAAACGCCGTCGCTCACCGGCGGCAGATCGCTCCGCCGGTACACAAGCTCGTCCGCCGTTGCCAAGCCATGCCTCCCCGCGGCATACACATGCAGCGAAAAGGGCACATCCTTCTCCGCCAGCGCGCTGGCGACCTTCAGCGTGCCGTCCACAGGCACGGAATCGTCCGTCCGGGTGTGCCAGAGAAAAACGGGCATCATGTCCCGTCGGATCAGCCGATCCAAGGAGAGACGATCCATCAGCTCCGGATCCTCTCCGCACAGATTGATGAAGCTCTCCCGGTGGGCCCTGCCCCGGGAAACGGTCACCGGATAGCAAAGGACAAGGGCGTCCGGACGGAGCAGTGAACCCGGCCCAAGATCCGAAACCTCCGCCCCGTCATATAGGGTGCCCAGCGTGCCGCAAAGATGTCCGCCGGCGGAAAAGCCCAGGGCTGTGACCTTGTGTGGATCGATGTGCAGGCTCTCCCCTCTCTCCCGGATGAACCGCATGGCCATCGCCGCCTCCCGCAGGGCCACGGGGAATCGGGACGGCGCGCAGGAATAGCTGAGCACAAAGCAGGAAAAACCTCTGCTGAGGAATCGCATGGCCACGGGCTCCGCCTCCCGGGGCGACACCCAGGAATATGCCCCGCCCGGCAGGATCAGGATGGCGGGAAACCTCCTGTCCGGATCGACTTTTTCAATGGGTTTCAAAGCATACACCGATAAAAGACCGCCATCACCCCCTTTTTCTTGGGAAAAAAAATGATATAAGTCGATGATCTCCGTATGGATCATTTCCATGTCCTCGCAGCAGGTTTTTTAGATATGAACGTGTATTGTCTAAATAAAAGTATACCTGCTAAAATAGCAGGTGTCAATTTGAATTGTTGCATTTTTAGCCAGTTACGGCGCTTTCTTGAACAGCTACCCCATCCAGGCGATGGCGTCCAGGGGCCAGATCCTGGCCACCACCCTGCCCAGAACCTGATCCACATCCACGCATCCGATGAGCTCGCTCCGGCTGTCGATACTCGTTTCCCGATGGTCCCCCATCACGAACAGCCGACCGTCGGGCACCTGAAAGGGAAAGGAAAGATCGCAGGCTCCCACACATTTCTGTGACACATAGGGTTCCTGCAGCTCCTTTCCGTTCACATACACGTTTCCCTCCCCGTCCATGTTCACCACATCCCCGGGAAGGGCGATGATCCGCTTCAGAATGAGCCTCCCCTGGGCATACATGCCGCACATGGCGCCAGGATGAATGGCGTCGGGACGCCGCAGCACCAGTATGTCTCCGTCCTGCAGCGTGGGTTCCATGCTTCGCCCCGAGACCTCCAGCACCGGCAGAAAAAGGACAAAAGCCATGGCGCCCGCCATCAAAACCACCAGGAGGCCCGACAAGAAGGAGAACACTATGCGCCCGGTTTTCCTGCGTCCGTTCAGCTTTTTTCGCTCCAAGCACACCTGCGCAAGGGTCGGGAGGGCTTGTCCCCGACAGGTTTGAAAGCTCATGCGCCTTCCTCCAAGGAACCCATGATCCCACAGGCTTCCTGGGTCTGGGCCCGCACGGTTTTGAGATACAGCTGGGCCGTTTCATCCGCTGCCTGAAACAATCCGCTGATCATTGCGGCAGCCTCCGCAAGGGAGCCTACATTTTGCATGCAGATCGACCGCTCGTTCAGCTTCCGTTTCGCCTTGCTGAGCCTTCGTTCCAGCTTCTCCATGCGCTTTTCCAGCTCATAGATGACCTCGATCAATTCCCGTCTTGAATAGCTTCGACAGTCCTTGCTTCTCATGAAACACCTCGCATTCCCTTCATCGTTGCCACCACTATAGCAATGCAATCTGCATTCATAAACGGTGAACTTTTCCGAAGCCCTGTCGCAATCTGTTCCATTTTTTCCGAAACTGTCCCTTCCCTCTCGCCTCGACAGAAAAAGGGAAGCGGAAACACTTTTTTATTTTCCTGTGAGTTTTCGACCGGAGACTTGCAAAAAAAGAAAAGTATGGTACTATATATTCATGTACACAGGGGGTGAGATCATGCGCTTGCAAGAATCCGGTGAAATGTATTTGGAAACCATCCTGATCCTGTCCAACAAGCTGGAGCATGTGCGCTCGTTGGACGTGGCCGGGCATATGGGCTACAGCAAGCCCAGCGTATCCCGGGCGGTCAACCTGCTGAAGAACGCCGGCTATCTCACCATGGATCCCACCGGGTATCTGACCTTGACCGATTCGGGCCTCGCCATTGCAGAGAAGATATATGAGAGGCACAACATCCTTGCCAAGTTCTTCATCAGCCTTGGGGTGGATCAGCAAACTGCCTTCGATGACGCCTGCAAGATCGAGCACTATATCAGCGACATCACCTTTGAAAAGATCAAACAACTGGTGAAGAACTGATGACAAAAGGCAGCCAGACAGGCTGCTTTTTCAACCTAAGGAGCTTATATGGATCGCATCATCGATTATGTCCGCTGGTATGCCGACATCCCCTTTTCTGTCCGCCCCTTTTCCGAGGTGGACAATCTGGTCCTTTGCGGCCTGTCCTACTGGAAGCTGCCCTCCCTGGATTGGGAGCACGAGGCCTTCACCCTGCGGGAATGCTTTGAGCGTTCTCAGGAGGCCCCGGTGGAGATGATGACCACCGACACGGACGAAACCATGCCGGATTTCGTACGCTATGCCGCCATGTCCCGGCGGTTTGGCGACTTGATCGTCAGTGGCTATGTGGACACCTTCATCCCTGAAGTCCCGGCCCAGTTCTCCGCCATGACCTTCCATTTGGACAAAAAGACCCGCTACATCGCCTTCCGCGGCACGGACAGCTCCATCGCCGGCTGGAAGGAGGACTTCATGATCAGCTTCACGGAAACAAAGGCCCAAAAGATGAGCCTGAACTATCTGGAAAAAAACATCCGCCGTGGCCTGACCTATTATGTGGGCGGCCACAGCAAGGGAGCCAACGAGGTGCTGTATGCCGCTGCCCTGCTCTCGGAAAAAAAGAAGGCGCAGCTCAAGCGCCTCTATATCAACGACGGACCTGGCTTCTGCCAGGAGGTGCTGGATCAAAAGCTCATCGAGTCCATCGAAAGCATCTGCACGGCCATCCGCCCCGAATACTGTGTGATCGGCAAGATATTCGAGCCGAAAATCCGGGACTGCCGCATCGTCAAGAGCACCCAAAAGAGCGCCATGCAGCACTCCATCTTCTCCTGGGGCATCGATTGCGGCTCGCTGGCTTTGGCCGAAGGCTATGATCCCCAGTCCTTGGCCATCGAGGCGGTTTTGAATCGTTGGCTCGAGAATGTGTCCACCAAAGATCGAAAGGTGTTCACCGACAGCGTGTTCGACGCTCTGGCCAAGGACGGCTCCAAAACCTTGTTCGATGTGCTGGAAAAGTGGCCCACCTCCATGGAGAACGTGCTCGTCTCCATGCTGGACGCGGACCCCGTAGCAAAGCAAACGCTGCGAAAGCTGCCCGCCGCGGCCATCCACGCAGAGAAAAAGGCAGCCGAGCAGGTGACGGTCATCGTCAAGCGGGAGATCGAGCACCAGCCCCTCCTGGTGGACGGCGCCATCGCCCTGATCGGGATGTTGCTGCTGCTTTTGCCCGCGCACTTCTTTAGCTTCGTCCTGGCAGCGGTCCTGTTTTTGGCGTTCACGGCGGAGACCATCTTCACCCTACGCCGCCTCTTGCAGAATGGATGGAATGCCCGGGAGGAGCGAACGCGCATCCTCCTGTGCATCGTGCTGCTGGTCATCTTCCTGCTGATCCTGGTGAAGGATCGGGCCCTGTTTGTGCTCAGCTCCGCCCTGTTCGGCGGCATCCTGCTGTTCTATGCCTATTATACTGCCGCCAAGCTGAAGCAGGACAGGCGAAAAGGGGTCTTCTATTGGCTGCACCTGCTGGAGGCCATCACCTTCACATTGCTGGGTCTGTTCATCCTGGTTGCGCCCCAACGCACCATCCGCTGGTACAGCCTGAGCATGGGCATCATCCTGATCCTGGACGCGGCAGTACACGCCCTGTTCCGGCTGCTCAATATAAAGAACATGAAGTAGTATCTCATCATAGGAGGATCGTCATATGAAAGTCACGTTCGTCGGCGCGACCCACGAGGTGACCGGCAGCTGCACGCTGCTGGAAATCGCCGGAAAGTATTATCTCGTCGATTGCGGCATGGAACAAGGTTTGGACATCTTTGAAAACATTCCCCTCCCCGTGCCTCCGGCGTCCATTGCGGCAGTGTTCGTGACCCACGCCCATATCGATCACACAGGCATGCTGCCAAAGCTCTTTAAGGATGGCTTCCAAGGCCGGATCTATGCCACCTCAGTCACCTGTCATCTATGCAGCATCATGCTGATGGATTCTGCCCATATCCAGGAATCGGAGGCCGAATGGAAGAATCGAAAGGCTATCCGATCCGGAGAACAAACGTTGGAACCCCTCTACACCGCGGCGGATGTTTTGGGATTGATGCCATTGTTCATTCCCTGTGAGTACAACGAAACTATCTCCGTCGATGAGGGGATCCGTATTCGCTTCACCGATATCGGTCATCTGCTGGGCTCCTCCTGCATCGAGATCTGGATGCAGGAAAGCGACATATCCAAAAAGATCGTTTTCAGCGGTGATGTGGGCAACGTGGACCAGCCTATCATCCGTGACCCGCAAACAGTGGACAGCGCAGATTATCTCGTCATCGAATCCACTTACGGCGACCGCCTCCATGAACAGACGGAGGGGATCGATGTCATCGCCGATTTTGCCGCGTGCATGCAGCGTGTGCTGGATCGGGGCGGGAATCTGGTCATCCCCGCCTTTGCCGTTGGCCGGACCCAGGAGCTTTTATACGGTATCCGGGAGATCAAAGCCCGGGGACTGGTGCATGGGCACGACGATGCTCCCATCATCCTGGACAGTCCTCTGGCCCAGGAAGCCACCGCCATTTTCCGGGACTGTGATCCATCCTATCTGGACGAGGATGCCCTCGCCATCCTCCAACGGGGCGAGAATCCCGTGTGGTTTGATGGTTTGGAGCTGTCCGTCACCACGCAGGACTCCGTGGCCATCAACAGCGATCCACGCCCCAAGGTCATCATCTCCGCCAGCGGCATGTGCGAAGCCGGCCGCATCCGGCACCATCTGAAGCACAACCTGTGGGACGAAAAAAACATGATCCTGTTTGTTGGATATCAGGCGGCCGGCACTCTGGGCAGCGCTTTGATCAACGGTGCCAAGGAGGTCAAGCTCTTCGGCGAGACCATCGCCGTGCATGCAGAGATAGGGTCTCTTCATGGCACCAGCGGCCATGCGGATCAGCAAGGGCTCATAAACTGGGTGAAGGGTTTTTCAACCCGCCCCGGGACCATCTTTGTGAACCATGGAGATGCGGATGCCTGCGAAACCTTTGCCCAGCTGCTTCGGGATACCTTCTCTCCCAAAGAGGTGATCGCGCCCTATTCGGGCACGGAATACGATCTGTCGGCAGGGCAGCTCGTCTATGCTCCGGAAGGCAAGCGCATCGGTAAGCCTTCCCACGTGAAACTGAATCCGGTGTTCGAATCCCTGAAGGCAGTGGTGCAGCGGCTGCTGAATCTGGTCAACCGCATGGAGGGCCGCAGCAATCATGAGCTGAAGGAAGCTGCCCGAGAGATCGCTGCCATCATCGAAAAGCACGAGCAATGAGCAAGCCAAAAATACAAAACGACGGAGCGCAAACGACTCCGTCGCTTTCATTTCTCAACTTCTATTCGTTTTGGTACAGGAGCCGATACTGCTCCTCCCCCACGATCTCATACACACCTTCCACATCCTCGTCCATCTGCGGGATGCAGGGCTCCTCCGCCTCATACACCACGCAGGTGCCGCAGGAGGAGCTGAGCTTGCGAAACACCGGCATCATGCGGGAAGGGACGCCGGCTGCCTTCAGACTCCTGTCCGTCATCAAAGCGGACAGATGGGTGTGGAAGGTGGCGACGAATCGTTTCATTTCTTGAGTTCCAGCTTGAAGTCGTTCCCGTCGCGGGTCACGGTGACGGAATAGCCGGAGGCCTTGGCGAAACGGGTCACGTTCTCCACGCACACCTGCTCGTCCACCAGCACGGTCAAGCTCTTGGGATCCTCAGCCTTCACGGCCCGCTGCACCATCACCACCGGAATGGGGCAGGAATATCCGCGTGCGTCTACCATGGTTCAAATCCTCCTTATATGGCTTTCAGGCCTGTTTTTTTGCCCCTTTGGGCATGTTCACCAGGGAGATGACCAGCAGCACGGCAAAGGCGAACAGAACGAACACCTTGCCCGTCATGGAGATGCCGCCCACCACGCCGTTGGCGTCCGGGTTGCCGGCCATGCCGAAGTTGTGGGAGATGGCCGCGCCGGCGATCATACCGAACACCGTCACCGCAGAGTCGCCGTTGCCCTCGCCGGCCAGGATCAGCTGACGCAGGGGGCAGCCGCCCAGGAGCACGGAGCCCCAGCCGGCCAGGACCATGCCCAGGAGGTTCCACAGATGGCTGCTGTGGGCCACAGGCTGATTCTCAAAGCCCAGTTGGAAGGGGGTCAGCTTGCCCCAGCCCATGCCGCCCAGGGCGAGCTTGCCGATGACAGTGACGATCAGGATCGCCAGGAAGCCGTAAAGAAGCTTGAAATCCTTGAACAACATGGCATCACGGATGCCGCCCACCATGCACAGCCGGGACCGCTGGGCAAGAGCGCCCACCACGATGGCGATGGCAAGGGCGATGAAGAAGGGAGCGCGCATGGAGCCAGGGCCCTCCTCACTCACCTTGAACAGCGCCCGGAATGCCACGAAAGCAACGCCCACGACGATCAAAAATGCCGGCAGCGCGATGCCCTCGGCGGCGCCCATGGTATAGGTCCGCTTCAAAGAAAAGCCCCGCTTCACGAACTGAGCGCCGATGAAGATGCCCAGCGCAAAGCCGATGAGGGCCACCAATGCGTTCATGTCGCCTCCGCCCAGGCGAAGGACCATCCGAAGGGGGCACCCCAAAAACACCAGAGCGCCGATCATCACCAGCGCGCCCAGCAGAAAGCGGGTTGCCGGGGAGGAGCCGCCCTTGGCCCGAAACTCACCCTTGGCCAGCGCCATGACCATGGCACCCAGCACCAGGCCGATGATTTCAGGGCGAATATACTGCACCTTCGCCGCGGAATGCAGGCCCAGGCCACCGGCGATATCCCGCTCAAAGCAGGCGATGCAAAAGCCCATGTTCGCCGGGTTGCCTAGGGCGCTCAGCGCCAGAGCGGCGATGCCCACCGCCACGCCGGCGATGACGACCATCCAATTCACCTTTTTCATGGTTCCCTCCATAGACCGATATGATCGGTTTTCTGATTCCCATTATAGGAGCCTGTGCGACAAAAATCGAATGGAAAAAAGAGATTATAGTATTTTTTGGATTGGTTATTCCGATAAAAGAATATCGACTGTCCGCTCCTTGGCGAACTGGATGAACTTCAGCTCCAGAGAGGAAAGCAGGGCATCCCGCCGCCAGACGATGAACAGCTTCCGCTCGTTCATCTCCTTTGGGAGCGGAAAGGAAAGAAGCTTTCCGGCCTTGATGTCCGCGGAAGCGGCAAGGTCGGAGATGACGGACACCCCCAATCCTTCCGCCACGCTGGTTTTGATCATCTCAGGGTCATCGATCCTGGCGATGATATTGGGCTTTTCGATGCCGATCCGCTTCAAAAAGAAATCCACGGCATGCTGGGTGCCCGAGCCCTCCTCCCGAGCGATCAAAGGAAAATGAAGCAGGTCCTTTCCCTCCTTTCCTTCCTCCTGCAGCCTATGAAAGATGTCGCTGTTCTCCGTGATCAAAACCAGGTGATCCCGGATGATCTCCTGAAACACCAGAGACCTGTCCCCGTTCTTATATCCCGTTAGTCCGATCCTGACCTCCCCCTGCTGCAAATTCCGCAGGACATGTTCGCTGTCGCCCCGGCGCAGCAGGAATTTTGCCTGTGGATTTTTCTTGGTGAAAGAGGACAGGAGCCTTGGCACCAGGGACTGGGCCGGGACGGTGGAGCTGCCGATGCGCAGAGGCTCCTGATCCTTTTCTGTCCGGCGCTCCTGCAGGGCCTCCGCTCGGCTGAGGATATCCCGGGCAACATAGTACACCTGCCGTCCCTCTTCCGTCAGCAAAACCTTGCGCCGCGCGCCCCGCTCTATCAAATGGGCGCCCAAAGTATCCTCCAGCGTGCGGATGTGCATGCTGACCGTGGATTGGGTCAGGTGCAGGGCCTCCGCCGCCCTGGTGAAGCTGCAGTATTCCGCTGTGGCCACGAAGGCCTCCATCTGGCGGATGCTGATGTCGAGCATTTGCTCCTCCCCTTTCCTCTGCTTTTGAAAAAAGCGAGTGACTTTTTCCGCTCCCTGTGGTATGCTTTCCACATGAAAACGATCTACTTGGACAATGCCGCCACATCCTTTCCCAAGCCGGAAACCGTGTCCGAAGCCATGGCCCGGTATGTACGGGAGGTGGGCGCGCCGCTGAACCGCTCCGTCTATGGCAGCGCCCAGGAGGCAGAGCTGCTCACCCTCTCCCTGCGGGAAGAGATCAAGCGCTTCTTTCATTTTCCGGAGCGAGCCACCCATGTCATCCTGACCCCGGGCAACACCTATGGGCTGAACTTCGTGTTGAAGGGTTATCTTCGCCCCGGTGATCACGTGATCGTCAGCGCCATGGAGCACAACGCCGTCATGCGTCCCCTGCTCCAGCTGCCTCAGGTTTCCTTCGACCGGATCCCTGCCGACGAAACCGGCTTCATCGACCCGGCCGCTATCCCGGGACACATCCGGCCCAACACCAGGCTGATCATCATGGCCCATGGCTCCAATGTTTCCGGATCCGTGCAGGATGCGGAGGCCATCGGCGCCATCGCCGCGGAGCACAGCATCCCCTTCGTTTTGGACGGGGCCCAGACCGCCGGCCATTTCCCCGTGGATTTTCAACGGTTCCGGTTGAGTGCCCTCAGCGTGCCGGGCCACAAGGGGCTTTTGGGTCCCTCCGGTATCGGCGCCCTGCTCCTGACGGACGATTTTGCCGGGAAGCTCTCCCCCCTCATCGCCGGGGGCACGGGCAGCGCCTCCGACAGCGAATATCTGCCTGCCTCCCTGCCGGACCGCTTTGAATCCGGCACCATGAACCTGCCCGGCATCTATGGCTGGGAGGCGGCCATGTCCTTTGTGCTTGCCCGGGGCATCGATGGGCTGCGGGCCCATGAACTGGCGCTGACGAAGCGCTTTTTGGCCGGCATCCGGGATATCCCCGGTCTGCGCCTCTGCGGTCCCGTGGAGACGGATCGCCGCGTGGGTGTCGTCTCCCTGGATTTTGTTCGCCGGGACAACGCCGCCATTTCCTTTGAGCTGGAGCAGCGGTTCGGCATCCTGGTTCGCTGTGGCCTGCACTGCGCCCCCGCCGCCCACAGGAGCCTGGGCACCTTCCCCGGAGGGACGGTCCGTTTCTCCCTTGGCTATGCCAACACCGAGGCCGATGTGGACGCCGCCCTCGTCGCCATACGCACGCTGGCCTGATCAGCGCAAAAAGATGCGTTTGCCACCCTCATAGGCTTGGACCGTTCCGATGCGCTGGGCGCTGGGAACGTTTTTTTTCAGCTCCTCAAACAGACCGTCCGCATCCCTCGGATCGCAGGCGATCAGCAGCCCCCCGGAGGTCTGGGGATCAAACAGCACATCCTGAACGCAGAGCTCGATCCCCTTCAGATCCACCGCCTTTTCGGCAAAGGTCCGGTTGCGATAGGCGCCGGCGGGCACGATGCCGATGCGGGCCAGCTCCTTGGCCTCCGGGATCAGATCCAGAGTCTCCGTTTCGATGACCGCCTGCACACCGCTCCCTTCCATCATCTCCAGGGCATGGCCCATCAAACCGAAGCCCGTCACATCCGTGCATGCATGCACATCAAATTTGACCATGGTATCCCTGGCCGCCCGGTTCAGCGTGGTCATCCAGGCAAACATATGGTCCTGCCCCTCCTGGGAGACCATGTCCACCTTGGCCGCCGTGCTCAGGATGCCGATCCCCAAGGGCTTGGTCAAAAAAAGCACATCTCCCGGCCTGGCGCCGGAGTTGGTCAGCACCCGATCCGGATGAACGAATCCCGTGACGGCCAGGCCATATTTGGGCTCGTCGTCATGGATGCTGTGTCCCCCGGTGATGAGGGCGCCGGCCTCATAGACCTTGTCATAGCCGCCCCGCAGGATCTCATGGACGGCCTCCATGGGCATCTTCTCCGGCACGGCCATGATGTTCAGGCAAAGCTTGGGCTCGCCGCCCATGGCATACACATCCGACAGGGCGTTGGTGGCCGCGATCTGACCGAAGAGATAGGGATCATCGGCGATGGGCGGAAAGAAGTCCACGGTCTGAACCAGCGCCAGATCATCAGAGATGCGATACACCGAGGCATCGTCGCTGCGATCGAAGCCCACCAAAAGATTGGGATCCGAGTGGACCTTGATGTCCTTCAGCAGTTGGGCAAGGACCCCTGCCCCCACCTTGGCGCCACAGCCGGCGCACTTGCTCAGTTTGGTCAGCTTTACCGTCTCTTTTTCCACCTTTCTCTCTCCTTTTGCCTTTTTTATCGTTTCTTCCGATAGTATACTACGCCACAGAGAAAAAGTAAACCGCATATCGCTTTCCTTTCTCGGCGCTCTTTGATCATCGATATTCGATCCGTAAAACAGCGCATGTCGTTTTCAGACGATTTCTGATGTCACATTTCCTTCACGATCTTCACAAATTGCTCCGACTTCTTTTAGGTTAACTTAAACTTCACCCGATATAGTGTGTCCATCAAAGGAAGGAGATGACCTCCATGGAAACGACCTTTATCTTTTCCCGGGTAGAGCGCAAATACTTCATCGACGAACTCACAAAGAAGCGTCTGCTCCAGCGCATGAACGGACTGCTGCTTCCCGACGAATACGGCAAAAGCACCGTCTGCAGCCTGTATCTGGACACCCCGGATCATTTGATCATCCGCAACTCCCTGGACGCAAAGGCATATAAGGAGAAGCTGCGGCTTCGGAGCTACGGCGCCCCCGGGGAAAACTCCCCCGTGTTTTTGGAGCTGAAAAAGAAATATCTCGGGGTGGTGTACAAGCGGCGGGTCAGCCTGCCCCTGTCCGAAGCCAAGGCCTACCTTTCCGGGAAGCGGCCGGCAAAAAAAGGCCAGATCTGGAAGGAGATCGACTATGCCATGGGCGTCTACGGCTGGCCCCAGCCGGCCATGATGATCGCCTGCGAGCGAGAGGCCTTTTTCTGGGCCGAGGATCCCAGCTTTCGCGTCACCTTCGACGATGCCATCCGAGCGCGGGAGACCTCCCTGCAGCTGGAGGCCGGCTCCTCCGGGAAGCTTTTGCTGCCCCAGGGAATGGAGCTGATGGAGGTGAAGAGCTCCGGGGCCATGCCGTTGACCTTCGCTCTGGCGCTGAACGAGCTCTCCCTCCTGCCCACCTCGTTCTCAAAATACGGGACAGGGTATATAAACTCCCTATCCGCAAAAACTACGATAACCGAACCTGTTCATCAGAAAGGAGCGATGAAATATGTCAGCAATCTTTGATTCCATCCTGTCCGGAGGCTTTTCCGTGGGCATGTATCTGGCCTGCCTGGCCGCCGCCGGTCTCTGCGGCCTTGTGGTCGCCCTGGTCATGGGAAGGATGGGCGACACCAGCCGGGGCTTTCGAATCTCTTTGGTCGTGCTGCCCATGGTGGTCAGCACCGTGATCCTCATGGTCAACGGCAGCGTTGGCACAGGCATCGCCGTGGCCGGCGCCTTTTCCCTGGTTCGGTTCCGCTCCGTGGCCGGCAAGGCGAAGGATATCTCCGCCATCTTCCTGGTCATGACGGCGGGCCTCGCCTGTGCCGCCGGGTATGTGCTGATCGCGCTGCTGTTCTCGATTCTGGTTGGCCTGGTGATGCTGCTCCTTTCCCATATGCCTCTGGCGGAACAGCCCACCCAGGAGCTCCACATCACGGTCCCGGAGACCCTTCATTTTTCCGACGCCTTCGACGATCTGTTTGAAAAGTACACCGGCCGGCATAAGCTGATCAAGACCCGGACCTCCAACATGGGGAGCCTGTACAAGCTCACCTATGACATCCAGCTCAAGACCCCCGGCGATGCTCAGGCCTTTATGGATGAGCTGCGCTGCCGAAACGGGAATCTGGAGATACTGGTCTGTGAGAAGGCGGAAGCCGCTGAAGCGCTTTGACCTCGGGAGGGATCCGAAGATGAAACATGCAAAAAAGCTTTTGAGTCTGCTGTGGGCCATGCTCCTGTTCAGCTTCACCGTCTATGCCGCCCTGGACACCTTTGTGATCGAGCATACCTATGCCACAGTGGAGGCGTCAGCGTCCACGGCTCAGCCCAACCTTTCCACCCAGGTGACCGAGGTTCCTGTGGCCGGATCCTCCGCAGCCGAGGCCGAGGAGGCCGCGGTCGAAGTGTCGGCCGAACCCACCGTCCTTCCCACATCGGCGGCGGTCCAAGCCACGGCGACCCCTGTCCAGCAGGAGACGCCCGAGCCCACCGAAGCTGAAGTCATCGTGTCCACGGAGGACAGCTATTCCGACGGGAACATCTCCATCACCATCCAGCAGATCCGAGCCTATGATTCCACCGTGTACGTGGCGGATGTGATCCTTTCCTCCCCGGAATATCTGCAAACCGCCCTGGCAAACAGCGCCTATGGTCGCAATGTCACCGCAAAAACCAGCAGCATTGCCCAGAGCGCAAACGCGATCCTGGCAATCAATGGGGATTATTACGGCGCCAGGGAATCCGGCTATGTGATCCGCAACGGGGTCCTGTATCGAAGCAAGGCTAACAAGAACGCCGAGGATCTGGTGATCTTCCAGGATGGCAGCTTTCAGATTGTTCAGGAATCCGAGATCAGTGCCCAGGATCTTTTGGACGCCGGGGCATGGAACGTGCTCTCCTTCGGCCCGGCGCTTTTGATCGACGGGGAGGTCGCCGTCGGAGCCAATGATGAGGTTGGCCGGGCCATGGCCAGCAATCCGCGGACAGCCATCGGGATCATCGACCCGCTCCACTATGTGTTTGTGGTCTCCGACGGCCGCACCAAGGCAAGCGAAGGTCTGTCCCTTCAGGAGCTGGCGAAGGTCATGCAGGAGCTGGGCGTTCAAACCGCCTATAATCTGGATGGGGGCGGATCCTCCACCATGGTTTTCCAGGGCAGGATCGTCAACAACCCCACCACCAACGGAAAGCGTGTATCGGAAAGGAGCGTGAGCGACATTGTTTGCATCGCCTGCTGAAGCATCCAAGGAAAAGGGCCTTCGGATCGCCTTCGTCTATACCCTGGTCACCATCTTTTGCGCCCTGTTCGGAGCGGTCTATGAAGCCTTCAGCCACGGGGTCTATGCCTATGGCATGCTGTATGCCTTCGCCTTCCCTCTGCTGGGCGGTGTGCTCCCCGCCATACTGTTCCTGCGGCATGGAAAGACGCTCCCCTCGGAAACCTCGCAACAGCTATGGCATTTCGGGATCTCAGCCTTCACGGTGGGCAGCCTCTTCTCCGGGGCCTTGGAGATCTATGGCACCAGCAGCGGCCTCACCGCCATGTACTGGTTAGCCGGCGGAACCTGCCTGCTCCTGTCCGTGCTGGCAGCGCTCCTGCTGCCGATGAAGGAGAATGCTGTGAAGAATGGTTGATTAGCTTTTGCCCTTGCCGCTTAAAAAAGCCACACTGGGGCTTTTCCTTCCGCGGCTTCAAATCTTTCCATTCATTGTCAAAGGAGTGACCACCACGATGGGATGGTCACTCCTTTGGTGCGGCTGATGGGATTTGAACCCTCCCCTGCGGGCTCGCTCAGGGTTCGGCTCTGAGGCCCCACTGGGGCCTCATTCACTCCCGAACCCGGTTCAAATCCTTCCATTCATTGTCAAAGGAGTGACCACCACGATGGGATGGCCACTCCTTTGGTGCGGCTGATGGGGTTTGAACCCTCCCCTGCGGGCTCGCTCAGGGTTCGGCTCTGAGGCCCCACTGGGGCCTCATTCACTTCCGAACCCGGTTCAAATCCTTCCATTCATTGTCAAAGGAGTGACCACCACGATGGGATGGTCACTCCTTTGGTGCGGCTGATGGGATTTGAACCCTCCCCTGCGGGCTCGCTCAGGGTTCGGCTCTGAAGCCCCACTGGGGCCTCATTCACTTCCGAACCCGGTTCAAATCCTTCCGTTCTTTGTCAAAGGAGTGACCACCACGATGGGATGGTCACTCCTTTGGTGCGGCTGATGGGATTTGAACCCATAAGCTTTCGCCGACAGATTTTAAGTCTGTTGTGTATGCCGTTCCACCACAGCCGCATTACGGGAAGTATTGTACAGGCATCGTGCAGGATTTGTCAATATTCAAAGGCCCAGAAGAACGCCGATCAAGCCTCCCGCTGCCAGAAACAGCGCGGGATGGATGCTTTTCAGTTTCGGCACCAGCATCAACACCACCAAGGCGCCATAGAGGGCCAGCGATATGGCGTCCACATGGAAGGGGGCAAAGGACAAGCTGAGCGAGGACTGGATCACAGACCAGCCGGCCGCCGCCACCAAGCCCGCCGCCGCAGGTCGCAGGGCGCCGAAGGCATCGTTCACCAGCTTGGAGCTGCGGTATTTCTCCAATCCCTTCGCCACAAAAACGATGACGGCGATTTGCGGCGAAATCAGCGAAAGGGTTGAAATGAGCCCTCCCAGCACCCCCCATCCCGCGCCATAGGGGGAAAGGACGCTGTACCCCACATAGGTGGCGGCATTCACGCCGATGGGGCCGGGAGTGGATTCGGCCACGGCGATGATGTTGGCCAACTCCTCTCCCGTGATCCAACCGTATTTGGCGATCATGTCCTGCAGAAAGCGGATGCAGGCCATGCCGCCGCCCACGGCCATCAGGCCGGTTTTCATAAACTCGAAGATGAGCAAGAGAATGGTTTTGATCATACCCGCTTCCCTCTCCCCAGCACGATACCGAACGCTGCGGCCATCAGCACCAACCAGACGGAGTCCAGCCCCACCACCGTGAGCAGCAAAAAGGAAACGATGACGATGACCCAGCTGATGCCGTTCTTGGCCGCCTTCTGGATGAGGCGAACGATGGTCACCGTCATCAATGCCGCCACGGCCACTCGCACCCCGGCAAAGATATGCTGGACCAGTGGATAGCTCATCAGATTCTGCAGCACAGCGGCGATCACGATGATCATCAGCAGCGGCACCGTTACCACCCCCAGGGAGGCCACCACGCCGCCCAAGGCTTTGCCTCGCTTATAGCCGACGAAGGTGGCGGAATTGATGGCAATGACGCCAGGGGTGCACTGGGCCAGGGAGAAATAGTCCAGCACCTCCTCCTCGGTGCACCACTTTTTCTTGTCCACAAGCTCTCGCATGAGCAGGGGCAGCATGGAGTAGCCGCCGCCAAACATAACGGCGCCGATCTTCAAAAAAGTCAAGTACAATTCCCACATCGCTTCACACCACCGGCCAACCGGCCACATACATGCCCAAATACAGGATCAAGCCAACGATACACAGCAGGGAAACCAGCAGCCCGATCATCCGATCCTTCGTCAATTTGACCATGCCAAGGATCACCGGGAAGCAGCAGAACAGCTGGCGCGGAGCATCCACCACCCCGGTTTGGCTGAGGATCATCACATAGGCTGTGACAAAATAGGCAACGAAGCTCACCCGCATATCCTTCACCATAATCAGTCCCAAACATAGGCTGCCGATCATGCTGATCAGACTGGGGACATACAGCCCATACATCGCAGAAAGGTCATAGGCCCTGTAGGCGTCGATCAAGCGCTCCGTCATGACGCCGCCCACGCGATAAAACAGGGCGAACCGGCTGGAAAAAAGCTCTTCCGCATATTCCACATAGGCAAAGAAGCTGCCGCCGATGGATCGGTTGATGCCCAGATAGATGATATATCCCAAGGGCACCAGCACGATCGATGCACCGATGGCGCCCTTCTTCAGATAGAATCGCCAGGTGACCTCCCGCAGCGCCCGATACTCCCCTGTCATCGTGTTGAAATACTCCATCAGCAGGGGGATCACCAAGGCGATCCCAACCCGATCGGTCAGCGCAGCCAAACCTCCCACCACGGCGCTCAGGATGAATCTCCTTCTGCGGGCACAATAGACGCAAAGCAGTGTCAACAGCAAAAAGGTGCTGGCCGGGATGGTGCATGTCAGCAGAAAGCATGGCGGCAGGATCGAATAATACCACAGAGCCCGCACGGCGGAGCGCCGGTCCGACTCATGCAGCACCAAAAGATACAGCACCACGCCGGCAAGGATCGCATTGAGGTTGGACACAAAGAAGGCCGCCCGAATGCTGCTCAGATACGCCGGGCTGATCAGCCGCACGAGGAGGGGATACAGGGGAGGGATGAGCAGGTTCAGATATTTGCCTGCGTATTCCTGCAGCTCCACGGCATATCCCTTGTTGGCCAGGGAAATGATCCGCGCGGCCAACAGATGATCCGCCCAGATGTGCTGGATGTCCAAGGCCGTTTCCGTATACCCGTTCAGATACAGGCTCCACAAAAATGCCCCCAGCATAATGAGGCCGCGGCCGAGGGCCAGCATCAGCACCAGGCGCAAAATTTCCCGCGTACCCACCGCATTGGTCCGCTGAACGGTGGCGAGCGCCAGATCGCCCCCCTCCCCCATGACGAAATCGAAGGTGCGGGGCACAAATCGGATGAACAGCAGGCAAAACAGCAGCAGCATCAGGCCGCCCACGATCAAGGACTCAATATACCTGGGGGTGTCCACAACGAGCCAAAGGCCGTATAGTGTACACAATACGGCCAATGGAACGATAATGAATATGCCCTTTACGATGTTGTTTTGCCGCATTTACTCCCTTTGAAGCGCCTTCGGTTTGCCCAGGATCTCTGCAAACAGCACGCCATGAAGCACGCTGCTGGTTTGGAAGCTCAGCAGAGGAACGGCGTTTGCAGGAGGGGCCACCCCTTTCTGCTCCGCCTTCGCCACGGCCGCCTCCGGCGGCGGACAATCCTCCTCCCCCGTCATGCTGGATTCCGTGTGGGTGTGGCCCCCCTCCAGGGTGCTGGTGACCACATGGGTATAGCGGGGCGTGCCGGAATAGGTGCTCGCGGCCGGCTTCGGTTTGCTCTGCGCCTTCTCCTCCGCGGTGGGCCAGGGCCATTTGGAATCCACGCCGCGGGTGGACTTCTGTGCCTTTTGGGCTGCGGAAGCGGAAGCCGGCTTGGTTTGTCGGCTGACAGAGGCAGGCGCGGCAGATCTCTGCCCGCCGGGAGCATACGGCGCCTGCTGGGCCTTTTTCTTCATTTCCTCTTTTCGCTTTTTGTTCGCGATGGAGGAAAGGATCGAAACCACCACGATCAAAAGAAGAATCGGATTCACGATGCGCCCTTTCTGCGTTTATTTTTTGGCTGTGTTGGGATCGGCGGCGTGGGAGATGGCGTTGCGCATCTCCGTGTCGGACATGATGTTCTTCATGTTGTAATAATCCATCACACCCAGCTGGCCCTCCTTGAAGGCATGGGCGATGGCGATGGGGATCTCCGCCTCGGCCTCGATGACCTTGGCCCGCATGCCGGCGACGGCGGCCACATTCTCTTGCTCCTGGGCCACAGCCATGGCCCGGCGCTCCTCGGCCTTGGCCTGAGCGATGCGCTTGTCGGCCTCCGCCTGATCGATCTGCAGCTGGGCGCCCACGTTGCGGCCCACATCCACATCCGCGATGTCGATGGAAAGGATCTCAAAGGCGGTGCCTGCATCCAGGCCCTTGTCAAGGACCGTGCGGGAGATGGAATCGGGGTTCTCCAAAACCTCCTTGTGGCTGCGGGAGGAACCGACGGTGGTGACGATGCCCTCGCCCACACGGGCGATGATGGTCTCCTCGCCGGCGCCGCCAACGAGACGGTCGATGTTGGCCCGGACGGTGACCTTGGCCTTGGCCTTCAGCTCGATGCCGTCCATGGCCACGGCGGCAATGACGGGGGTCTCGATGACCCGGGGATTGACGCTCATCTGCACCGCTTCCAGCACGTTGCGGCCGGCCAGATCGATGGCACAGGCCTGCTCAAAGTCCAGAGGGATGCCGGCGCGCATGGCGGCAATCAGGGCGTTGACCACCCGGTCCACGTTGCCGCCCGCCATGTAGTGGGCCTCCAGCTTGTTCAAGGGGAGCTGGATACCGGCCTTGGTGGCTTTGATCAAGGGGTTGACGATGCGGGCAGGAATGACCTTCCTGAGCCGCATGCCAACCAAGGTGCTGACATTCAGCTTCACGCCGGAAGCGCTGGCCGAAATCAGCAGGCCCAGGGGCACAAAGCTGAACAGCAGAGAAAGAAAGATGATGATGAGAATGATGATGATGATCGGTAGAAGCATGGTTTTCCTCCTGAATGATGATTGGTAGATGATGTTTCAATGGGAATAGAGCAGGTAGATCACGACATAGATGGCCATGATGAAGACCGGTATACCGATGAGCAGGCCGATCCATTGACGGGTGACGGTCCTTTTGTCGGCCACGGGGGGTTCCTCAGGTTCCGGCTCCTGGATGCCGCATTTGGGGCATACATCCGTGGCATACAGGACGCCGCATTTTTTGCAGTATTTCATTTGACGAATATATTCAATCCTTCCACGGCATCCACCATGACTTCCTTCCCGGCCTCAATGAAATTGCCATAGGTGGAAACGTTCCTTCTCTCCCCCTCGATCAGGGCGATACCTGCAGGACGCAGCGCGGTGACAGCCGTGCCCGTTTTGCCCACAAGGCTCTTGCCCTTCTCTTTGACGACCGGAGAGGAATCCCCCTCCACCGCCGTGGTGTTCACGATCTTGGAGCGAGACAGGGCCCCCTTCTGGAAGGAGCGGATGAACATCACAATGATGACGGCCAGCAGCAGCACCAGGACCGCCGTGACGATCAGCGCCGATGTGACGGAGTTGGCCAAAAACTGCATCACGATGATGGCGGCAAAGGCAGCGATGCCCAGTCCGCCGGCCACCCCGAAGCCCGGCGTGAACATCTCCACGACAAACATGAGAACGCCGAACAGGAAGCAAAGGATGCACGGCACCGCCAAATTTCCAAGGGCTGTAAGCATGGGACCTTCTCCTTTTGAGTATTCTATCTGTATTATGCCCTAATTCTCTAAAAAATGCAAGAGCTTTCCTTCGTTGCATAATCGGGCCGCCCGTGGTATACTTTCAGATATCATCACTGACAAGGAGCCGGTTTCATGGTCGCTCTGCTGGCAAAGGTTTTTCTTCGGAAAACGGATGATCCGGAGGCTGTCCGCCATGGGTATGGCATGATCTGCGGCGGCGTCGGCATCCTTTTGAATCTTTTGCTGAGCGCTTTCAAGATCGTGCTGGGGGTCCTGACGGGCTCGCTGGCCATCCAGGCGGACGGATTCAACAATTTGGGGGACGCCGGCTCCTCCCTGGTATCCCTGGCCGGCTTCTTTTTGTCCGGGAAAAAGCCGGACACAAAGCACCCCTTCGGCCATGGCCGCGCCGAATATCTTTCCGCCTTTATCATTGCCTTTTTCATCCTGCTCATGGGGGTGGAGCTGATCAAAAGCTCCCTTGAGAGCCTTCTTTCCCATGCCCCGGCTCCCAACTTCACGGCGGCGACCTTCGTCGTGTTGCTGTGCTCCATCGGCGTGAAGCTCTATATGGCCCTCTACAACACCCGCTACGGCAAGAAGTTCTCCTCCTCCGCCATGCTGGCAACGGCCAAGGACAGCCTGTTCGACTGCATCACCTCCGGCGCCGTTTTGGTCTCCGCCGCCTTGAACTACTTCTGGCACATCAACGCCGACCCCTGGTTTTCCCTGGGGGTGGCCTTGCTCATCCTGTGGGGCGGCTTTCAAACAGCCCGGGATACCGTGGATCTACTCCTGGGGAAGAAGGCCTCGCCGGAGCTCATCCGCTCCATCGTGGAGACGGTCACAGCCCACGAGGGCATCCTGGGCGTTCACGATCTTGTGGTCCACGATTATGGACCGGGCCGCATGATGCTCACCCTCCACGCAGAGGTGGATGAGGATGCCGACATGCTCACCACCCATGACCTGATCGACAACATCGAATGGGAGTTGAACAAAAGGTTCAATTGCATCTCCACCATCCATATGGACCCCATCGCCGTCAACAACCCGGAGACGGATGCGGCCAAGGAGCAGGTGCAGCTTGCCCTGAGCCAGATCGACAGCCGCATCTCGGTCCATGACTTTCGTCTGGTGCGGGGGCAGACCCACACGAACCTGGTGTTCGATGTGTCCGTTCCCTTTGAAATCCCCCTCTCCGATGAGGAGCTGAGGAAAAGCATCGCCCAGAGAATCGTTGCCCTGAACGAGAGATACAACCCGGTCATCACCGTCGACAGATTTTGATGAAAGGAGCCGCCCATGCTGCCTGTGCTGTGTTATGGTGATATCTGCGCCGATCTTCTCCTTCCCTATGGAGCAGCCCTGCATGCGCGATCCGGGCCCGTGGATCCGGATGCGTTGACCGTGCGCTTCTCCCATGGCGGAAGCGTTGCCAACACCGCCGTAACTTTGGCCCGTCTGAACATCCCCACCCTGTTTCTCGGCACCGCTGGGGCGGACCATTTCGGCAGGACTCTGCAGGCGGGTTTGGAACAGGAGGGCGTGGACGCCTCCCTGCTGGCCCTGAAGGCGGGAGCCATGACCACCATGGTCCTGCTTGTTTTGGACGAACGCGGAGAAAGGGTCCCCTTTGCCTATCCCCGCACCGAGGCAAGCCAGCACCAGATCACGGCCGATCAGATCCCCGAGGATATCCTCTCCCGCATCAGTTGGATGCACTCCTCCGGCATGACGCTGCGGGAGGACCCGGCGGCTTCCAACCAGCTCATGTTGATGCAGCGTTGTCACGACACGGGCATCCCCGTGAGCCTGGATGTGAATGCCCGGCTGGAATCCATCGAGGATAGCACCTTCAGCCGCAACATGCAGCGGGCGCTGTCCCTTTGCGATGTGCTGCTGGGCTCCGCCGAGGACGAGCTTTGCCCCTTGGCCGGGGTTCCCGACCCGGACAGGGCGGCCGGGATCCTGCTGGACAATGTGTCCATGGTCGTTGCCCGCCAGGGGGATCGGGGCGCGACGGTGTATACCCGGGATGCCGTGTATGCCTCCCCCGCCTTCTCGGTGACCGTGCGGGACCGGGTCGGCGCCGGGGATGTGTATGACGGCGCCTTTTTGGCCGCCCTGCTCTCCGGGCGCCCGGAAAAAGAAGCAAATTTGAGGGCCTGCGCCGCCGGCGCCTGGTGCGTCTCCCATTTTGGCGGGCGCAGCGGCCCCACCGAGGAGGAGCTCTCCGAGTTTCTACATGCAAGAAGCCAGGCCTGACGGGCGTTCCCTTGGATCCCCTCCTTTTCACCGCTCCTTCGGAGGCATGGAAAGCCTTCGGCAGGAGCCGTTTTTTTCTGATATAAAAATCCATATGGGTCATAGCTGATGAAAAAGACACAAAAATGACAGAATTTTATAGACAATCAGGCATTTTTATGTATGGACAAGTGCAAATTTAGATGATATAATGGGCCAAACTTGAAAGGAGTTTTACCATGAACAAGACTGAATTTATCAAGGCGGTCGCCGAGAAATCCGGCCTGTCCAAAAAGGACGCCGCTGCAGCCGTTGCCGCAGCTTTAGAAACGATCACCCAAACCATCAAGGAGGAAACCGTCTCCCTTTCCGGCTTCGGCACCTTCGGCTGCAAGCATCGTTCCGCTCGCGAGGGCAAGAACCCCCGGACCGGCGAGATGGTGACCATCTCCGCCGCCAATGTCCCCTTCTTTAAGGCCAGCAAGGCTCTGAAGGAATCGATCCAATAATCGTTTTATTGTCTATCGGAGGGTCGGGGCTTCCCCGGCCCTCTGTTTTGTGATATACTCCTTCCGGGAGGTTATGTATGGAACAGTTTTCCCTCTTTGCGCAGGAAGCCCCGCAGCCTTTGGCGGCCCGACTCCGCCCCCAATCCTTGGATGAATTTGTGGGGCAGACCCACCTGCTGGGTCCGGGAAAGGTGCTGCGCCGGCTCATCGAAAGCGACCAGGTCTCCTCCATGATCTTTTGGGGGCCGCCGGGGGTGGGCAAAACCACCTTGGCCCGCATCATCGCCAATCGAACGAAGTCCGCCTTCATCGACTTCTCCGCCGTGACCAGCGGCATTCGGGAGATCCGCACCGTCATGCAGCAGGCCGAGGACAACCGTCGCTATGGGGATCGGACCATCCTTTTTGTGGACGAGATCCATCGCTTCAACAAGGCCCAGCAGGACGCCTTTTTGCCCTTTGTGGAAAAGGGAAGCATCATCCTGATCGGCGCCACCACGGAGAATCCCTCCTTCGAGATCAACGGCGCTCTCCTTTCCCGCTGCAAGGTGTTTGTGCTGCAGGCCCTGAAAACGGAGGAATTGGTGGGCTTGCTGCGCCGGGCCATGAACGATCCCCGAGGCTTCGGCAAGGAGCAGGTGTCCATCACCGACGAGATGCTGAGCATGATCGCCGTCTTCTCCAACGGGGACGCCCGCAACGCCCTCTCCACCCTGGAGATGGTGGTTTTGAACGGGGATGTGGATGACAAGGGCAGCGTCACCGTCACCATGGAGACGCTGGAGCAATGCATCTCCAAGAAATCCCTGCTGTATGATAAGAACGGCGAGGAGCACTATAATCTCATCTCCGCCCTCCACAAATCCATGCGCAACTCCGATCCCGACGCGGCGGTCTATTGGCTGGCCCGGATGCTGGAGGCCGGCGAGGACCCCCTGTATATCGCCCGGCGGGTGGCCCGCTTCGCCAGCGAGGATGTGGGCCTGGCGGATCCTCACGCGTTGGAGATCGCCATTGCCGCCTATCAGGCCTGTCATTTTATCGGCATGCCGGAATGCACCGTCCACCTGACGGAGGCGGTGGTATATATGTCCATGGCCCCCAAATCCAACGCCATGGAGGTTGCCTATATGGAGGCCAAGCAGGATGCGCTCAAGCAGCTGGACGAGCCGGTGCCCCTGAACATCCGCAACGCCCCCACCGGGCTCATGAAGGACCTGGGCTACGGCAAGGGCTATCAATATGCCCACGATTATGAGGCCAAGCTCACCAGCATGCAGTGCCTCCCCGACTCCCTTCTGGGCCGAGAATATTTCCGCCCCACCGATCAGGGACTGGAGGCAAAATATAAAAAGCGGCTGGAGGAGATCAAGGCCTGGAAGAAGGAGCACTGACGGCTCCGTGAACCGATCAAAAAGCAGGAGGCAAAATGCCTCCTGCTTTCGTATGCCCGTCAGGGCAGGTCCTTATTTGTAGAGACCCCGGTTCACATAGGTGGTATGCAGCAGCTCATGGGCCTTGTGGCTGCAGGGCTCGCCCAGATACTCCTTATAGAGCTTCTGGACCTCGGGATTCTCATGGGACTTCCGCAGCGGCATGTTGGCGTCCTCGCCATAGAGGCCGGCGGCGCGGATGGCGCGCACATCGTGGAAGTTCTTGAAGTTGCTGGGCACGATGGGCTGGCCGCCGCCGTTGACGCAGCCGCCGGGGCAGGCCATGACCTCGATGAAGGTGTAGTCCTTCTCGCCCCGCTTGACCATGTCAAGAAGCTTGCTGGCATTCTCCAGGCCGGAGGTGACCGCCACGCGGACCTTGGTACCGTTGAGATCATACTCAGCTTCCTTGATGGCTTCCACGCCGCGGACGGCCTCGAACTCCACCTTGTCCAGGGTCTTGCCGGTGACCACTTCGTACACGGTGCGCAGCGCGGCTTCCATAACGCCGCCGGTGGCGCCGAAGATGTGGCCGGCGCCGGAGGCCTGGCCCAGCAGATCGTCCGCCGTCTCATCGGGGAGCTTGTCGAAGATGATGCCGGCCTTCTTGATCATGCGGGCCAGCTCACGGGTGGTGAGGGACACATCCACATCGGGGATGCCGTTGTGGCCCAGCTCGGGACGGTTGCACTCATACTTCTTGGCCGTGCAGGGCATGACGGACACGCAGACGATGTCCTTCGGGTCGATGCCCGCATGCTCGGCATAGTAGCTCTTCACCAGCGCGCCGTACATGCCCTGGGGGGACTTGCAGGTGGACAGGTTGGGAATGAACTCGGGATAGTAGTGCTCGCAGAACTTGATCCAGCCGGGGCTGCAGGAAGTGATCTGGGGCAGCGGACCGCCGTTCTGCAGCCGCTGGATGAGCTCGGTGCCCTCCTCCATGATGGTCACATCGGCAGCGTTGTCCACATCGAACACCTTGTCGAAGCCCAGGCGACGGCAGGCGGCGATGAGCTTGCCTTCCACGTTGGAGCCCATGGGCATCCCGAAGCACTCGCCGATCTGAACGCGGACGGAGGGCGCAGGAGCGATGACCACATGCTTGGTGGGATCGGAGAGGGCCTTCCAGACCTTCTCAGTGTCGTCGCGCTCGGTGAGGGCGCCGGTGGGGCACACCTGGATGCACTGGCCGCAGTTCACGCAGCTGGTGTCGGCCAGAGGCATCTCGAAGGGGCTGGACACGTGGGTCTTGTAGCCGCGCATGCTGGCGCCGATGACATGGGCATGCTGCACATTCTTGCAGACGGCGATGCAGCGACGGCACAGGATGCACTTGCTGTTGTCGCGAACCAGATGGATGGCGGACTCATCCAGATCCGGCACCATGGGCTCGGCGGGACGGAACTTGTCGGGATCGGCGCCGTATTCCTGGGCCAGGGTCTGCAGCTCGCAGTTGGTGGAACGGACGCAGCCAAGGCAGTCCATCCGATGGTTGGAGAGCATGAGCTCCAAGGTCATCTTCCGGGAAGCGCGCAGAGCGGGGGTGTTGGTCTGCACCTCCATCCCCTCGGCCACCTGCTGCAGGCAGGCCACGGGGTTGGCACGGGCGCCCTTCACCTCAACCACGCACATACGGCAGGCGCCGATGGCGTTGACATCCTTCAGGTAGCAGAGGGTGGGGATATGGACCCCGGCCTTCTCCGCCGCCATCAGAACAGTGTAATCGGAAGGGACCTCAACTTCGATCCCGTTGATCTTGACATGAACAGTATCCATGGAATTCCTCCTTATTTCTTGCTGATGGCACCGAAGCGGCAGGTGTCCATACAGGTGCCGCACTTGATGCACTTGGCCTGATCGATGACATGGGGCTGCTTCACAACGCCGGTGATGGCGTTCACGGGGCACTTGCGCGCGCAGGCCGTGCAGCCGCGGCACTTCTCAGGATCGATCTCATAGCGCAGCAGCTTCTTGCACACGCCGGCGGGGCAGCGCTTTTCGACCACGTGGGCCTCGTACTCGTCGCGGAAGAACTTCAGCGTGGAGAGCACGGGGTTGGGGGCCGTCTGACCCAGGGCACACAGGGCGTTGGCCTGGATATAATGGCACAGCTCCTCCATTTTGTCCAGATCCTCCAGCGTGCCGTTGCCGCTGGTGATCTTGTCCAGCATCTCCAGCAAGCGGCGGGTGCCGATCCGGCAGGGGACGCACTTACCGCAGCTCTCGTCCACGGTGAAGTCCAGATAGAACCGGGCCACATCCACCATGCAGGTGGTTTCGTCCATGACGATCATGCCGCCGGAGCCCATCATGGCGCCGATGCTCTTCAGGTTTTCATAGTCGATGGGCAGATCCAGGAACTTGGCCGGGATGCAGCCGCCGGAAGGACCGCCGGTCTGGACGGCCTTGAATTCCTTGCCGTTGGGGATGCCGCCGCCGATATCATAGATGATCTGGCGGAGGGTGGTGCCCAGAGGAACTTCCACAAGGCCGGTGTTGTTGATCTTGCCGCCCAGAGCGAACACCTTGGTGCCCTTGCTGCCCTCGGTGCCCATGGAAGCAAACCACTCAGCGCCCTTGAGGATGATCTGGGGGATGTTGGCCAGGGTTTCCACGTTGTTGATGATGGTGGGCTGGCCGAACAGACCCTTGTTGGCCGGGAAGGGGGGCTTGGTCTTGGGCTCGCCGCGGTTGCCCTCTATGGAGGTCAACAGCGCGGTCTCTTCGCCGCACACAAAGGCGCCGGCGCCCAGACGGACATCGATGTCAAAATCGAAGCCGGTGCCGAAGATGTTCTTGCCCAGCAGGCCATATTCACGGGCCTGGCGGATGGCGATCTGCAGACGGTGGACCGCGATGGGATATTCGGCACGAACGTAGATATAGCCCTGGTGGGCATCGATGGCATAGCCCGCGATGCACATGGCCTCCAGGATGGCGTGGGGATCGCCTTCCAGAACGGAACGATCCATGAACGCGCCGGGGTCGCCCTCGTCCGCATTGCAGACCACATACTTGTGGGGGGTCTTGTTGAAGGAGGCGAAGAGCCACTTTTTGCCGGTGGGGAAGCCGGCGCCGCCGCGGCCGCGAAGGCCGGACTTGGTGACCTCGTCGATGACCTGCTCAGGGGTCATCTCGGTGAGAACCTTGCCCAGGGCGGCATAACCGTCCATGGCGATATATTCCTCCACATCCTCCGGGTTGATAACGCCGCAGTTGCGCAGCGCCACACGGAGCTGGGGCTTGTAGAACTCGATGTCCTTCAGCGTGGGGACCTCGACCTGCTCGCTGCCCTCGGCGTCGCGATGGACCAGACGCTCCACGATACGGCCCTTGAGAAGATGCTCGGAAGCGATCTCGGGCACATCGGATACCTTCACCCGGGAGTAGAAGGTGCCATCGGGATAGACGATCATGACGGGGCCCATCTCGCAAAGGCCGAAGCAGCCGGTGCGCACGACCTTGACTTCGTCCTGAAGCCCCAGCTTGACGATCTCGTTCTCCATGGCTTCGGCGATCCTGGGGCTGTCAGAAGAGGTACAGCCCGTGCCGCCGCAGATCATTACATGTGTACGAATCATTCTCAATATCCTCCGTTTTTATTCTGCCGCACCGATGGTGTATTCCGTGATGGGCTTCCCGCCCAGGATGTGCTCCTTGACGATCCGGGGGACCATGGCAGGCTTGACCTTCACATAGGTGACCCGCTCCTTGTTGCCCTCGAAGACCTCCACGATGGGCTCAAGCCGGCACATGCCTATGCAACCGGTCTGGGTCACGGTCGCGTTATCAGCATGCTGCTTGCTGACCTCCTCCACGAAAGCGTTGAGCACAGGACGAGCACCGGCGGCGATGCCGCAGGTCGCCATGCCCACGACGATACGGATATCGCCGTTATTCTCGCGGAGAGCAACCCTATCCTTCATTTTGTTACGAATCGCTGCAAGTTCCTCAAGACTTTTCATAGTTGTGTTCCTTTCGTAGTTTTTGTTTATGTAAGTTTGGCTTTCGCCTAAAAACCGTATTGTTCGTTCAGGCTTTCCCTGGCCCATTCCAGGACCTCGAAGCTGTTGAGCGGTATCTCGTCTCCCAATGCTTCCCTCATCTCCCGCGTGTCCAGGTGGACCAAGCTGCCGCCGGGCAATCTGTGCTCAAAGAGGATATCCACATCGGGGCATCCCTGGATCAGGCTGATCAGCGTGGATACCACATCCCCCAGGGGGGTGAAATCCATGTGATCCTTGTGGAAGAAGGCGGAGATCACGGTCCCGTGCCCCTCCGGGCTCATCTCCCGGGTTTGTGAGGTGAGGGTAAGCTCGCCGCCGGTCTGCTCCGCAGCCAATTTGAACAGCGGAATGCCCATGCCCACCTTCCTGGTCTTGCGGGTGGTGGAAAAGGGATCCATCACCGTGGCCAGAAATTCCGGGGTCATGCCCTTGCCGTCGTCCTCGATGGTGATCCGCAAGGTGTCCTCCGTCTCGGCCAGCAGGATCTTGACAAGCGTGGCCTGGGCGGAGATCGAGTTTTGCACGATATCCAGAATGTTCAGAGACAGTTCCTTCATGCTTCCTTCTCCAACAGTGCAAAGAGAGCTTTGCGCACAGCCTCCTCCCCATCCTCCGGCGAAGCCTCCAGATGGACGCAGAAGCTGCCGTCGCTGATTTCCCAAAGCCGATGGGCGTCGGAGGAGACCAGGATGCGCCTTCCTTCCGCCAGATCCCGCTTGTCCTCATCGTGGAGCTCGGCCAGGGTGAATTTCGGCTTGTCCGGGAACGCACCCAGAATCGCCAAAAGGCCGTTTGCCTCCCGATCGATGTGGGCCGGATAACAAACCCCGCCCATGGACCGGACCATAGCCGCCCCCTCCTCCAGGGTGAGGGATGTGGCCGCCGGAAGGAACCAGGGGTCGTTCCCTTGGGGAACATCCTCCTCCCCCATGATCACCTGCTCTCCAAAGATCGCCGGCTTGTTGGGGACCTTCATCCTTCGCTCCATCACCGCCTGATCGAAGGCCAGTGCTTTTTCAAGCTCCGGGAACAGGCAGACCATGTGCACATCCTCCGCCGTGGTCAGCTCCATGCCCGGAACGGGCACGATGCCATAGGCGCGGCAAGCCGCAAAGAAGGCAGGACAGTTCCTGGCCGTGTTGTGGTCCGTCAGCGCCATGATCTTCAGCCCATTCAAATAGCCCATCCCGGCGATGTTGCAGGGGGTCATATCCTCCTCCCCACAGGGGGAAAGGCAGGAGTGGATGTGAAGATCGACGGCAAAGGCGTTCATGAGAGCAGCGGAGCCACCTTCGCGCACAGCTCAAAGACGGACAGGGGCGAGCTATAGAAATTCAGTCCGTTATCCTCCGCCGCCTCCATGGCTGCCGGGTCCGGCGTCACATCTTCCGCAAAGATGACCATGGCGGTGTCCGTCAGGGAGCACACGGCCGGCACGTTGCGGTTGGACATGATGGTGATCCAGCAGTCGCCGCTCTCGGCCCGGCCCATGACCCAGCTGAGCAGATCCCCGGCGTATCCGCCGGTGACTTCCCTGTTCTCCGCCTCGTGCAGAGGGGTGAGGCCCAATGCGTCTCTGATCTCGAACACGGTCATTGCTTCTTCTCCATTTCGCTCATCAGGTTCTTCAGTCGCTCCCGCATGTGCACGATGCACTCGTTGATGTCCGCATCCCCCTTGACCACATCCTCCGCAAAGGCGCGGCAGTTGGGGGCGCCGCAGGAACCGCAGTCCAGCGCGGGCAGGCTTTCATGAATGCTCTCGATGTCCGCCATCATGCGAATGGACTCAAACCGGTTGGCATTCAGGGCGGAGACATTGGAGAAGGCGGTGGGCTTCACCGTCAAAATATCCTCCGGCACATCCACATCTCCCGTTTGCCGCGGCACATGGTTGAGGCTGACAGGCATATACCGGCGCAGGGTCTGCAAGCGGACCTGGGCGATATAGGGGTTCTCCACCGTGAGCACGCCGCCTACGCAACCGCCGTTGCAGGCATCCAGCTCTGCAAAGTCCACGCTGGGGAAGCTGCCCATCTCGATGCTGTCCAGCACCCGGATCACGTTCTCGATGCCGTCGGCCGCCAGATAGCGGTCGTTCATCAGCGCGGAACCCTCTCCGCCCGAGGAAGCCCACCCCAGGCCGATCATGCCGCTTTCGCTGGTGATCTTCGGGGCGTCCTTGGCCTTGATGGCGTTCAGGAGCTTGAAATAGACTTCGCTGATGGCCACCACATAGTCCACGCAGGGTTCCTCATCCGGCTTGTCGGTGTTCTTGACCCAACTGAACTTGGCCGGGCAGGGGCTGATGAAAACGGTTTTGATGTCCTCTTTCTTCAGCTCCGGATGCTTTTTGAGAGCCTCCTCCTTGGCCATGCGGCCCGCCAGCTCGATGGGGGGCATGAGGGGCACCACATGATCGATGAGGGATGGGAAGCGGATACTGATCAGGCGCACCACCACCGGGCAGGCCGAACTGATGGCGGGACGGGGAATGTCCTGCCGCTTCATGTATCGGCGGGTGTACTCGGTGATGATCTCGGCGCAGCGGGAAACCTCGAACACATCGTTGAATCCCATGTCCAAAAGGCCCTGCAGCACATAATCCACATCCGTCACGTTGACGAACTGCCCGAAGAGCGAAGGCGCGGGCAAGGCGATCAGATATTTGGAACGGTCCAGCGAATCCAGGGAATCGCAGATGGCCCGCTTGGCCTGATAGGGGCAGAAGCGGATGCATTCCCCGCAGTCGATGCACTGAACGGCATTGATCACAGCGTGTCCGTCCCGGATACGGATAGCTTCCGTGGGGCAGCGCCGCAAACAATGGGTGCAGCCCTTGCACTTATCCATGTCCAGTGAAACGGAGTGCCTGTATTCCATGCCTTTCCTCTATCCTTTCGGTCACTTATTGTTGAAGCCCAGCTCTATGGTCGTTCCCTGACCCACCACGGTGTCCAGCTTGAAGGTGTCCGTGAACCGCTTCATGTTGGGCAAGCCCATGCCGGCGCCGAATCCCAGGGCCCGCACGTTGTCCGGGGCGGTGGAATAGCCTTCCTGCATGGCCTGCTCCACATCCTTGATGCCGGGGCCGGTGTCCTTCAGCACGATCCGGATGCTTTCATCATCGATATATACATCCGCATCACCGCCGTTGGCATGGATGACCATGTTGATCTCACCCTCGTACATAGCGATGGAGACCCGGCGGATCATTTCAGGGGAGCATCCCAGTTGCCGCAGCAGGCGCTTGACCTTGACGGAGGCTTCCCCTGCTGAGGTGAAGTTTCCGCCATCCACGGTGTAATGCACATGCAATGGTTCTGCGCTCATGGGATCACCTGTGCAGTCCTGCTTCGTAAAGCCTCCCGCCAGCTTCATACATGGTGAGCGCGGTGGCCAAAACGGCGATGTGGCTCAGCTTCGCAAGCTCCACGACCTCGTCTGCAGGGGCCTTTCCGCGAACGAAAAGGATGCAGCTCATGTCCAGCATCAGCGCGGTGCGAACGGCCTGGGGGTTGTTCAGCCCGGTGAGGAGCAAGGCCTGATCCTGCGCATAGGCCAGCACATCGCTCATCATGTCGCTGCTGAACGCGGAATCGATGTCCTCCTCCAGCAGCTCCTCCCCCGTATATACCTTTGCACCAACCAAACGGGCGACTTCTTTCAGTTTCATAGCAGTGTTACTCTGCGCGGACCTTGTCGATGATATCTTTTACATCCTTGGTGACCAGACGGCCATAGACCTGATCGTCGATCATCATGACCGGCGCGAGGCCGCAGCAGCCCAGGCAGCGAGCAGCTTCCAGGGTGAACATGCCGTCCGGCGTGGTGTGACCGGCGGAGATGCCCAGGACCTTTTCCAGCTCGTCGAGGATATCCTGAGACCCCTTTACATAGCAGGCCGTGCCAAGGCACAGGCGGATGAGATGCTTTCCCTTGGGCTCCAGGCTGAACCAGGCGTAGAAGGTGGAAACGCCATAGACCTGCTCCAGCGAGCAGCCGAGGCCTTCCGCGATCATCGTCTGAACCTCAATGGGCAGATACCCATAGATCTCCTGTGCCTGCTGCATCACGGGCATCAGTGCACCGGGCTTTCCCTTTTGATCCGCAATGACCTTTTCGAGCGCTGCTTTTTGCTCGGCCGTGCCAGTGAACGGGATCGTCGTCTTCGTACTAGTCATACACATCCTCCTTTTAGATTATATCGGTCTATCCTACGTGAGGTTCGGTCGATGCATGTATAAATGCATACAGACCCAGTCGTATTTTATCACAAAGAAACCGGCTTGCCAATAGATTAGCCTTTGCTAACTTGCATTTTTGCAGGAAACATTTCACTTGAACAAATTAGTAAAAAAATGCAATGATTCGGAAATAATGCTTTGAAATTGACTGAAGATGGAGTATACTATACCTAACTTCAAAAACAAACAGAAAGAAGGATGCCTATGTCCAAGCGAAAAAAGCTGATCATTACTCGAGAAGGCTACATCTTCTTAGCCGCCGTGGGCGTGCTGCTTCTCGCGCTCATCATCATTGCCGTGGCCACGAAGGGTTTCGGCGCCTGCAGCAAAAAAACGACGCCTGCCGCCAGCGTCTCCCCCGCCGCCTCGGAATATCATCCCGCGCCCACGCCTGCGCCCACCGATACCCCGGAGCCCACGGAGGTCGCGGAAACGCCGGAGGCGGAGACTCCCGATCCCAACGCCACGGAGGCGCCCGCCGCTACCCCCGCCCTGGAGGCCGATCCTGAGGCCCTTTTGGAGCCCACGGCGGAGATGATCGCCGGCGCGGCCCAGGGCCAGTTGACCAAGAGCGGCGTGAACATGCGGCAAGGGCCCAGCACCAACACCCCCATCATCGCCACGGGTCTCAAGAGCGGCACCAAGCTCACCGTCTACTGCGAGGACGGAGACTTCTATTTCCTGTTGGTGAACGAAACGAAGAAATATGGCTATATCGCCAAAAAATTTGTGAAGCTCCTGTCCACCTTGGGTGAGGTCTCCAACGGCAGCGATCAGCCGGAGGGCACCGTGCGGGGCACCATCAGCTCCAGCAACCTGGCCATTCGCGAGGGTCCGGCCGTGACCAACAAGTCCCTCGGCCAGTATTATGAGGGCAAGCTGGTCTACATCTATTATCAGGAGGGCGACTACTACTATGTCCTGGTGGCCGGGACCGATGTGAAGGGCTATATGTCCGCTCAGTTCATCAAGGTGGAGGACGGCAAAACCGTGCCGCCCAAGGACTCCTGAAATCAAAAAATTGTTGCGCACAGAAAATGGACCCCCACGGTCGGTTGGAGGTCCATTCTTATTCTTCCTTTTCCCTCGGCGCCGGCACATTTTTCTCCGTGACCGGGCCGGTGAAGAGCGGGTGGTCGTACCGGAGACGCATCCGGTCCCACAGGCCGTATTTCTCCGTGTTGGCGATTGCGTGGATCATCTTCTCCTCCGCATCGGGCACCAGGGTGGCCAGGTGCCGGATCAGATCCTTGGCCTCCTCCCGCTTGGTGTGGCCCGCCGCCGGACAGTTGGCCTTTTGCACCGGCAGCTCCCGCTGTCGGGCCACGGAGAGGGCATATTTCTCCGGCAGGAACACCAGCGGCCGGATGACCGTTACATCGGAGCGGGACAGATAGGTCACCGGGGCAAAGGTGTTGATCCGCCCCTCATACAACAGGCTCATGAAGAAGGTCTCGATCACATCCTCCCGGTTGTGCCCCAGAGCCACCTTGTTGCAGCCCCTATCCCGAGCGGCGTTATTGAGCGCCCCCCGACGGAGCTTAGCGCACAGGGCGCAGGGGCTCTTTTCCTGGCGGATGTTGAAAACCACATCCCCAATGTCCGTTTTGATGAGAGAGTATTCCATGCCGATGCGCTCCGCAAAAGCAGAGACCTCCGACCAATCCTGCTCCACGATCCCCAGATCCAGGCTGACGGCGCACACCTCAAAGCTGGTTCGGGAAAACCGCTTATACAGCTGCAGCGCCTCCATGAGCAGCAAGGAGTCCTTGCCGCCGGAAACGCCGATACACACCCTGTCCCCGTCCTCAAACAGATGATATCGCTCGTCCGCCCGACGGATGCTGCCCAAAACGCGCTTCATATAGGCTTCCCCTCTCCTTCGATTTTTTCAGTATACACAGTTGGATCGTCCCTGTAAAGAAAAATGTGGATGTTATAAATTTGTCAATTTTTCATGTTTCTTCGCATTTTTTCAGGCAACATGGTATACTATGGAATCGAACAGCTGCGCGAACGGAGGTGAACGGCGTGAGATCATGGCAGAGGGATAGATCGATCCTGTTTGTTTTTCTGCTCCTGTTCGCCGGGCTTCTGGTGAGCTGCTCCGGCTTCCCCGCCGGGAAGGTTTCGGCTGGCCCCTCTCTCCTGCCCACCCAGGAGCCGGCGCTGTACCGCTCCCAGCTCCATCCAACCCCCTGCCCCACCTTGCCCTCGCCCCTGCTCGACGCCGCGGCCCCCACCGCCGAGCCGAGCGCCACGCCGGCGCCCACCCCTCGCCCCACGGGGCTGCTGGGGGGCAAATTTGCCTGGCGGTTCACGGAGGGAGAGGTTTTGTCCGATCACACCTATTCCAACAGCAGCATCTCCATCTCCTGGGACATGTATCGGGACGAGATCAGCTACAGCAACCCCGTCACCTTCTATGTGGCGGATGTGCTGGTGCAGGATGTGACCGCCCTGCAGACCGCCTTTGCCAAGGGGACCTACGATAAGGGCGGCACCAAGCCTATGGCGGACATCGCCAAGAACAGCAACTGCATTGTGGCCATCTCCGGGGATTTTGCCCGCTGGCACAAGAACGGCCTCATCGTTCGCAACGGCCAGGTATTCCGCAAGGAGAAATATACCTCGGACCTGTGCGTGCTCTATAAAAACGGCGTGATGGAGACCTATGTGCCCGGATCCGCCCCCCTGCAGGACATCATGAAGATGGACCCCTGGCAAAGCTGGCACTTTGGGCCGGAGCTTCTGGACCATGAGGGGCAGCCGAAGACCAAATTCAACACCGATGTGTGGGGGCGCAACCCTCGCTCCGTCATCGGCTACTATGAGCCGGGGCACTATTGTTTGGTGATCGTGGACGGACGCCAGGGCAAATATTCCGGCGGGCTCAACATGAAGGAGCTGAGCCAGCTCATGCATGCTCTGGGCTGCGTTCGGGCCTACAACCTGGACGGCGGCGCCACCGCCCATATGACCTGGGGACCGAAAGTGATCAACTCCCCCAGCAAGGACAGAAAGGTGAACGATGTGATCTGCGTCTGTTTCCCCGAAAACTGATTTTCCATGCCTGCCCTGGGGCAGGCTCTTCTTTTTGAAAAATGCTGTGCAAGGATCGTCTCCCTGTGGTATACTGTAGGCAATTCATGATCGGAGGCACATTCATGGTCCTCGCCATTCTCATCCTCTCCTCCCTGTCCCTGGTGGCGCTCATCGTGACCATCCTTCTTTTGGTGCAGCTTCGGAACGCCGATCGATATGAGGACATCCTGGACAAGCTGTCCGACCAGCGGCGGGAGCTGAACGACGCCGTCCACTCCGCCCTGAAGGGCTATGGGGAGCTCATGAGCGACGGGCAACACAGCTTTGCCCGGCAACAGAGCGACAACCAGCGGGGCTTCCAGCAGAGCGTGGAGCTGCGGCTGGACGCCTTTGAAAAGGCCAATCTGGAGCGGCTGGGGTCCTTTGAACGAACCAATGCGGAGCGATTGGACGGCATCCGCACCACCATGGAAAAACGCATCTCCTCCATGCAGGAGGACAACAACAAGCGGCTGGAGCAGATGCAGCAGATCGTGGACGAAAAGCTGCAGTCCACCCTGGAGAATCGGATCAGCAAGAGCTTTGAGATGGTCAGCAAGCAGCTGGAAGCGGTCTATAAGGGGCTGGGCGAAATGCAGCAGGTGGCCGCCGGGGTAACGGACCTCAAGAAAGTCCTCTCCAATGTGAAGACCCGCGGCATCCTGGGCGAGATCCAGCTGGGCGCCATTCTAGAGGAGATCCTCTCCCCCGAGCAATACGACACCAACGTGGCCACCCGTCCCGGCAGCGCCGACCGGGTGGAATATGCGGTGAAACTGCCGGGGACCGGCGAAAACACGGTCTATCTGCCCATCGACGCCAAGTTCCCCGGGGACACCTATGCCGCCCTCATGGACGCCTACGACGCCGGGGATCCCGGGGCCATCGCCGCGGCCACCGCCGCCCTCACCACCCGGCTCAAGCAGGAGGCAAAGGATGTTTCCTCCAAGTACATCGCGCCGCCGGCCACCACGGACTTTGCCATCATCTTTCTCCCCTTTGAGGGGCTCTATGCGGAGGCGGTGAACCGGGGCATGGTGGAGGAGCTGCAGCGGCGATACAAGGTGAATCTGGCGGGGCCCTCCACCATGGCCGCCCTGCTCAACAGCCTGCAGATGGGGTTCCGCACCCTGGCCATCGAAAAGCGGTCCAGCGAGGTTTGGGAGATTTTGCGCTCCGTTCGGGCGGAGTTCGACAAGTTCGGCGATGTGCTGGAGGCTTCCCAGCGGCATCTGCAGCAGGTTTCCGGCGACCTTGATCAGCTGGTGGGCGTGCGCACCCGGCAGATCCAAAGCAAACTGAAGAATGTGGAAAAGCTGGAGGACGGACAGAAGGCCGAGTCCTAATCAACACTAAGATCATGCAACGCGATAAAGAAGAATTATTCTGGGAACAGTCATGGAAATCTTTTGATCCTGCCCGCGCTATACCGTATTTTGAAAAAATCAGAGAAGCACAGGATGGCACGATCGCTTTTCTCAAAGCCCATGGGATCCATCGCGTCTGTGATAAGAATCAATGGAACGCATAGTTTGATTGGCTGATTGATGTCATGCTCAAGATGAAGAAGGCGTTTAAGAAATATTTATAATGTTTGAGGGAGAAGATACAGAATGGGTGAGAAAGTATATAAGCCAATTGTAAAAGATGGAGATCACCTTATTCGATCCAAGGATAATCCAGACCGCGTGAGAGGATTGACGCGTGACGAAAATAATCAGAATCCGGACATCATCGAGTGGGAAGAGTACGATGTTGACGATTTACGGAGCGATGATTATGATCCGTACCCTTATGAAGAACGGCGCGTTCAATTAACACCGGAGCAGGAAGAGTTTGCGCAGCAAGTCGGAGAAGCTCTGGGTGCGGCCATCGTAGCCGGAGGCATCTTGCTGTTTCGGGAGGTTATATCTCCTTGGTGGAAAAATACCGCATGGCCTTGGGTTAAAGAAAAAGGTCGCGAAATAAAAAATGCTGTCAGTGGGAAAAAGGTGCAGAAGACCACAACAACAGCAAAAACAGCTGATAAAAAACAAGCTGAGCCAGATAGACGGCTTGCAGATGTCTCTTCACAGATTGATAAGGCGTTTGAACAGTTTTACTTTGAGATGGATGAAGAGGAAGCCAAAGCCCATATGATGAGACTGGTTTATCATATGCTTGGCGTGGTAAATGAAATCCGGATAATCAGTAACGCTCGAATCAGGAAAGATTGTGAATCGGAAGAACTGTGTATTGAACGGCAGAAGGAAGCTGAGAAGTTTCTTTCGGAGAAGGTGGCTGCCGGTCTGGATCAGTTACTTTCAAATGAAAGTCTACGACTGGACTTGAACACATCAAGGGAATTGTTCTCATTGACTGGCGGTGGCGTTCGACTCAATGGTGAGTATGTTCCTGTGCAGGCGATAAAAATTGATGAGGCATTAAAGGCAATTCCAATGCCGGAGTCATATCTTCACCAATCATGAAAATGATGTAATGGATAAAATACGGAAGATGGCCTCTTCGCTATAAATTACGGTTTTACAAGGAGAACGCAAAATGTACGCACAGGCAGCAATAAAATCGAATCCCTTACTCCGTAACGGTGCATACGGCATCGTTATGAGGGGTGTGCAAAAATGCACACGGGGGTGTTCATCGTTAAGGGGTAGAAATAGGCTGCCGTTATGTTGTATCAAATTAGACACGGCAACAGACGCCGGTTGCGGATGCGGCGCCTATGCCCTTAAGCTGGCGCAAAACGGATTCTCCGTTTCCGGATTCGACATTTCAGAGCAGGCTGTCGCCTTGACGAAGAAAGCGCTTGCGGAGAACGGATATTTCAGCGGGGAAATCAAACAGGCGAGTATCCTGTCCACCGGCTACCCGGACGAGTGCTTTGACGCAGTTATCGCCCGAGATGTGATCGATCATCTTCCCATTGAGCAGGCGATCAAAGCCGTTTCAGAATTGCTCCGCATCGTTCGACCGAATGGCTATGTGATGATATCTTTGGATGATGCGGACGAAGAATACAATGGCGAACCGCACGAATGCAATGAGAACGGAGACTACACGTTTATCAGCGGAAAATGGAAAGGAATGGTGTTTCATCCATATTCCCCCAGCGAAATAGAAAAACTGACTGCCGGACGCGAATATGATCTGTTATCTCATAATGAGAATGGTTCAATCATCGTGCTAAAAAAATGATGCAAAAAAACTCCCTAAAGCGGGAGTTTTTTAATTGACCATACCATTCTTATGCCCAGGGCATTTTCAGCGTGAAGGATTCACTCTTTTCGTCCATCTCATATCGCTTTTCGTTGTGGGAAGGGTCGTCCAGCCAGTCGTAATCATCCAGATAGGGCGAATAGTTCACGCAGTGGATCTCGTGGCGCGCCTCGTCAAACTGCATGAGGCGCAGATACCCGCCGCCGCCCTCCTTCCCCGCCGCCTGATAGTTCATCATGATCTCATAGACGGTGCGCTCCTTCACTCCGTCCCCGTCGTCGTCGAAGGCGTCCTCCAGGGTATAGAGCCCATACCGATGGCCGCAGAGGACCATGTACACGTTGGGGCACTTGGATACCACCTGCTCCCGCAGCTGTTTCCCGGCGTCGGAAAGGGTCCCCTCCGTGGTGATGAAATCGTGGAGGCACAGGATGCCCACCCGCTCCGGGAACTTTTGAAAGCTCTTCACCATAAACCGGATCGCCTTTTTGTCAGGTGCATGGCTCATGTACACAAAGATATAGTCCCTGCCGGACACAGTCACCAGATCATAGTGGCCCCGGTTGTTTTCAAAGCTCTCGCCGTAACAGGCCTGGCCGCTATACTGCTTCTCGCCGAAATATTTCCAATAGTTCTTGTAGCCCCCCTTGGAAGGGTCCATGTCGTGGTTGCCGGCCAGGACGCCGTTGGGGATGCCGTTGAGCAGGTCCTGGGCCTCCCGGGCGACCTTCCAGTTGTCCTCGTCGTTGTTCACATGGACCAGATCCCCCGTGTGCACCACATAGACCAGGTGCATTTCCTCCGCCTTGTCCCGCAGAAAAGCGGTCATGACGGGATAGATGTTGGGCAGATCCTTGGCGACATAGTTGGCATAGTGCTGGGTGTCGGTCAGCCAGGCCACCGTCTCCACGCCCTCCTCCGGCACATATCGCTCCCTCGGCTCCGGCGTGTCCGTGGCCTGCGCCGTGGGTTCTGGGGCGGACGCCTTCGTCGGCGCAGGGGTGGGCGCGGCCGTAGGCGCTGGGGTATGCTCGGACGTGGGCGCCGGAGTCAGCGCTGGCACCTCGATCGCCATGCTGATATCCTGGGTCGGCGCCGCCGTGGGCGCAGGGGCCTGCACCGGTCCCCGGCAGCCAAGGAGGAGCAGCAGAAGCAAGATAAAGATGAATACTTTCTGTTTCATGGCTCCATGGTACCACAGGCCCCGGCAAAAGCCAATCTTTGTTCACGGGTTGTTAACACAGAAAATGCGTTTGTGTTGCAGTTTGCACATACTCCTGCCCCATTTTCCCTCTATACTGTAGCCATCCCGAGAGGAAAGGAGGAATGCTCCCCGCATATAAAACTGCCATGCATGCGTTTTCCGGGCTCCTGCCTTGCCCCCGGCGAGTACGTAACGCCGCAAAACAGGCAGCCTACCAACTCCCCGCCAAACTCCCATCCCATGAGGAGCAGCAGGCGGCCATCATAACGAACGCGCCGGTTCCCCCTCCTTGCTTTCCGGCGCGTTCTTTGGTATTATTTTTGCATGGAGCTGTATCTTCTTTCCTGCCAGAACATAGACCGATATGCTGAAGTCATCCTGCCGCTGCTTCCGGAGCAGCGGCGGCATGCCTTTGCTCGCTCGAAATCTACCCTTTCCTTGGGGGCGGGGCTGCTGCTCTCCTCCCTCCTCCATGTCCGGCGGGATGACGACCTTTGTTTCGGCCCACAGGGGAAGCCTCTTTTGGCGACCGGCCGTCCCGCATTCAGCCTCAGCCACAGCAGGGGCCATGTCCTTTTGGGCGTCAGCGAGGGGCCCATCGGCGTGGATCTGGAGCGGGCGGACAGGCCCGTCTCCCCCGCCCTGAAGCGGCGGGTTTGCCTCCCCCAGGAGCAGGATCAGCCTTTTTTGACGGTGTACACCCGCAAGGAATGCGCCATGAAACTGACGGGCCTTGGGTTCAGCCTGCCGTTGCAGGAGATCGACACCACCCGGGACTTCCCCTGGAACGGTGCCGCCTTTCACTTTTTTTCCACGATGTCGGAGGGATATGTGATCTCCGTGCTCTCCGGCGAAGAGAAGCTTCCCGAAATTCAGCTGTTGCAGCCGGAGGAGCTGCTGTGATCCAGTTGAACGAACCGACAGATGCGGGCGGCGGCCTCCAAAAGCTGCGGCTCTTTTTTTGTATAGGCAAGGCGCACATACCCCGGCCAGCAAAAGGCGCTGCCCGGCGTCAGGGCCACCCCCTCCTGCGCCAACAGCTTCCGGCAAAAGGTCATGTCATCTCCCCAGGCGGACACATCCAGCCAGAGATAGAAGGCGCCCCGGTTCCTTTGCACGGGGATCCTAATCTGATGGGACAGGGCCTCCACCAAAGCGTCCCTCCTTTTGCGAAACACGCTCACCAGCTCCCCCTCATATCCGGTTTGCATGGTCAGGACCGCCAGGGCGGCCCGCTCGGAAAGGGAGCAGGGACAGCCCACCGCGTGACTTTGATAGGCCCCCATGGCCTCGGCCACCGCAGCCGGGGCCACGGCATAGCCCAATCTGAGCCCGGCCATGGCATAGGTCTTGGATGCGCCGTTCACCAAAACAAGCCGCTCCCGGGCCCCGGGAAAGGCATATACGCTGACAAACTCGCCCTCATATATAAGGGCGCTGTACACCTCGTCGACGATGATATACAGGTCATGGGCCGCACAGACCTCCACGAGCCCTTTCAGCACCGCCCCGTCGTACACCGCGCCGGTGGGATTGACCGGATGATTCAGCACCAGCGCCTTGGTCCGCTCCGTGATGCAGCCTTTGATATCCTCCGCCGAAACGGTGAACTCCCGCCTGCGGTCCCCGGCGATCAACACGGGCTCCGCACCGGAGAGCCGGATCATCTCCGGATAGCTGGTGTAGCAGGGCGTCGGCAGGAGGACCTGATCCCCTGCGCCGCAGAGGCAGGAAATGGCCTCAAACATCAGGGGCTTTGCCCCGGCGCCGATGAGGATCTCCCCGTCCTTCCAGCCCATGCGCTCCCGAACGGCTGCCTTTAGCTCCGCGGAGCCGGTGGCCGGTACATAGCCGGTCCTGTCCTCCTCCAGGGCGGAAAGGATCGCCTTTTTGCCCTCCGCGGGCATGGGCAGGTCCACCTGGCCCGCCGTCAGGTTGATGATGTCCCGGCCCGAAGCAGCCAGGCGGCGGGCCTGCTGATCCAGCGCCATGGTCAGCGAATGAGTCACTTGGCGGCACAATGCCTTCATCTTGCTTTCTCCCATCGATCGATCAAAAGATTGGCGGTCACATCCCCGGCCACATTCAGGGAGGTGTAGGCCATGTCCAGCAGGCGGTATATGCCCGCATACATGCCCAGGAACAGGGCCATGTCCTCTATGCCCAGCATGCCCAGATAGGTGGCACCCAGCACGATGCCGCCCCCCGGGATGCCCGGGGCCGCCACGTTCAGCATCTCCGCCAAAATGAGCATCAGCAGCAGCGTGCCCAAGGTCATCGGACGGCCCGTCATCTGCAGGGCGAAGGTGCCCAGCAGGCAGAAGGACACGGCGCCGCCGCACATGTGCACGGTGCTCCCCATAGGCACCACCATGCTCACGACCCCCTCCGGCACCTTGAACTCATCCCGACAGGTCCGCATGGTCTCGGGAAGGGTGGCCGCCGAGGAACAGGTGGAAAGGGCGGTCAAAAACAGCCGCCCCATCCGGTGAAAATACTGTCCCGGCGTCACCTTGCACAGGGTCCAAAGGGGCAGGATCATGACCAGGCCCAGCACCAGCAGACAGCCTCCATAGGCCCAGGCGATATAGACGCCCGAGGATTTGAGCGCCCCCCAGCCCAAGTCGGCGGTGCACTTGGCCATCAGGGCGAATACGCCCAGGGGCGTCAAATACATCACATAAGAAAGCAGGGTCAGGAAAGCTTTCTCCAGGAAAGCAGCCCCCTTTTGGATCCGTTCGTTCTTGATGAGGCCGGCAAGGAAGCCCAACAAAAGGGCCGTGAGAATGGACGGGAGATAGAGGTTGTTTATGTTCCCCCCGCCAAGGAAAACTATGTTTCGGAAAATGCCCCTTGCGGAAATGGTGGCCCGCTCCCCCGTCCAGGCCGCTTCCCCCAGGGCGACATACCCTTCGCCGGGTGCAAAGAGGGTGTAAGGGATGGCGCAGAGCAAAAAGGAGGCCGCAAACAGAACCACAAACAACAGCAGCGCTCGCAGCAGCACGCCGGCGGTGGCCTTCCCGCCGGTCTGAACGGCGTTGAAGACGGACAGGATCACCACGGGCAGAGCCAGATATTTCAGCAGGGATGCATATACCCTCCCTGCCTGCCCCAGGACCGGCGCGAGCTGGGGCCAAAGAAGCCCTGCCGCCCCGCCGGCGATGAAGCAGGCCAGCGTGGCCCAGGATAGTATCCGTCCCCGTTTCTGCATTTTGCTTGCCCCCAAAGGAAATATAGGGATATTGTACTCCCTTTGCTCCCGTTGCACAAGCTAAATATACTTTTTCAGCCGCTCCAACGCCCCCTTCTCCAGGCGGGAGACCTGGGCCTGGGAGATGCCGATCTCCCGGCTCACCTCCATTTGGGTCTTCATCTGGAAATAGCGAAGCTTCAAGATCCGTTGTTCCCGCTCGTTGAGATGACCGATCCCCTCCTCCAGGGCGATGCTGTCCAGCCACCTGTTCTCGCCGGAGGATTCGTCCCGAATCTGATCGATCACATACAGAGCGTCCCCATCCTCATGGAACACCGGTTCAAACAGGGACACCGGATCCACCACCGCGTCGAGGGCATATACCACATCCTCCTCCGGCAGGCCCATGGCCTTGGCGATCTCCCCCACCGTGGGCTCCCGGTCCATTTCATCGGTGAGGCGCTTTTTCGTCTGCATGGCCTTCCCGGCCACATCCCGCAACGAGCGGGACACCCGCAGGGCCGTGTAATCCCGCAGGAACCGGCGGATCTCCCCGATGATCATGGGCACCGCATAAGTGGAAAAGCGCACATCGTGGGACATGTCGAAATTGTCGATGGCCTTCATGAGCCCGATACAGCCCACCTGGAACAGATCGTCCGCCTGTTCCGCCCGGTTGGAAAACCGCTGGATCACCGAAAGCACCAGCCGCAGATTCCCCGTCACGAGCTTCTCCCGGGCGGCGGCGTCCCCCGCCCGAGCCTGCACAAGCAGCTGACGCATCTCCTTTTGCCCCAGAGTGGGCAGTGTGGAGGTGTCCACGCCGCAGATCACAACTTTGTTCATGCACCGTTCCTCTCTTTTTGCTCCTCCTCTCCCCTGCTCAGGATGACCCGAATCGGAGGCTTTCAATCATGCGGTTGCAAAGAAAGAGAGACCTGTGCTATACTTTACAATCGATGAAGCGCGAAAAAGAACGAATGCGTCGCAAGCGCATGATACAGGAATCCATCCGCACCGCCATCGCAACGCTGCTGCTGCTGGCGGTGAGCTTGCTTGCCTTCGCCTGGTTTCATCACGCGCGGCCCCAAAAGCGCATGAGCGCCGGCCTTGTCACCGCCACGCCTACGCCGGCCCCCGTTGCTGAAGCCCTGGAGGGGGACGCTCTGCCCGCCGGGTCCCCGGTCGCCACCACGGAGGCGGAATCTCCCGACACGACGCCGGAGCCCACCCCCGTTTTCGTCCCTTGGATCGAAAAATTTGCCGACTGTTTCACGGACAGCGTCGTTTCCGAGGACCTGCGCTATACCAGCCCCGACCTTTCCATCACCATCCAAAAGGTTCAATACGGCAAGGCGGATTCCGCCGTATACTATCTGGCGGACATCCATCTGACGGACATATTCCAGTTTGAAACCGTGCTGGCCACGGATGCCTTCGGAAAGGGTCTGCGGGAAAGCGTCAAAAGCATGGGACAGCGCAGCGGCGCCCTGATCGCCATCACCGGCGATACCTATGGCAACCAGGATGCGGGCATCGTGATCCGCAACGGCGTTGTCCACCGGCAGGAGAAGAGCCCCTTCGATGTGTGCGTCCTCTATTACGACGGAACCATGCGCACTTTCTCCCCGGAGCAGTTCTCCTTGGAGGAGGCCATCGCTGCCGGCGCCTATCAGGCATGGTGCTTTGGGCCCCTGCTTTTGGATGAAAGCGGGCAGCCTCTGCCCAACGAAAAGCTGAACACCAGCAAAAACATCCGCCGGGCCAATCCCCGGGCCGGCATCGGATACTATGAGCCGGGGCACTATTGCTTCATCGTGGTGGACGGGCGCACGGACGATGCCTCCGGCCTTACCCTGGAGGAGTTTGCAGCGCTGTTTGCTCAACTGGGATGCACGGCCGCCTACAACATGGACGGCGGTCGGTCCGCGGAGATGTATTTCAACGGCGGCATTCTGAACGACCCCTATAAGGGCGGGCGCTCCGTCAGCGACTGTCTGATCATTCGAGACACCTTCGGAAAGGAATCCTAAATGCGTCGTTTGCTGATCAAAACCCTGCAATCCGTGCTCATCGTGCTGTCCATCATGATGATGATCTTCCTGGTGCTGGACGGATTCAACCCCACCATGAACTTTTTGAGAAACGGGATCACCAAGGGGCTGCTGTGGGCCTTCTCGTTGCTGGCGCTTTTGGACGGGCTGCTGGTGATGGCCGCGCTGATCAGCGGCCGATTCCGCACGGGAAATCGGAAGCATAAGCATCCCTCCCAAAGAGAAGAATAATCCCATGCTTCCCCTGCTGTTTTCCATCTTCATGGGGGCGCTCATCGGATACGCCACCAACACACTGGCCGTGGAGATGCTCTTTCGGCCCTTTTCGCCGAAGTTTGTCGGCCGCTGGAAGCTGCCCTTCACCCCCGGCCTGATCCCCAAGGAGCAGGGGCGCATTGCGGAAAGCCTGGGGGAGCTCATCGAGCAGGAGCTCTTCTCCCCACAGATCCTTTCCGAAGCCCTGGACACCCCCGAGGCGAGGGCAGCCATCTCCCATTGGCTCGACCAGCTCTTTGCCGCGGCGGCCTCCTCGCAGAAGTGCCCCCGGGAGCTGCTGATACATGCCTTTGGCGAGGAAGCGTACATTCAAAAACGGGAGGATCTTTCCTCCCTGATGTGTGCCTTTTTTGTTCGGAAAGCCACCCAGGCAAAGCTGGGGGAATCCTTTGCCCGCCAGCTTTCCCGCCGCGCCGACGCAAAGCTCCCCTTTCTGCCCAGCGGAGCTTTGGAAGAGATGTATGTGAACACCCTGGGCAAGCTCATCGACCGAGAGCTGGAAAAAAGCCTGCCCGAGACCGTTCAACAATATGTTTATCGGAAAGCCGGCGACTTCCTGGGCACGCCGGTTTCCGTTACGCTGCTCAAGCATGAGCAGGCGCTGCCCGAAATCAAGGAGAGCCTCCTGGACCTGATCCACACCGCCGTTGCGGGCGCCCTCCCCCAACTGCTGGGCTCCGGTGAGATCAAGCGCCTGGTGGTGAAGCGCATCAACTCCCTGGATCCCGGGGAGCTGAACGGCCTTCTCAGACGGCTCATGAAAAAGGAGCTCGCCGCCATCGAATGGCTGGGCGCGCTCCTGGGGGGCATATTGGGTGCAATCACCTATTTTGCTGGAAGAATCTTATGATCTTTGGATCGAATCGATCACATGCTTCAGCAGAACCGCCGTGGTCAAAGCGCCCACGCCGCCCTTGAAGGGGCACAGGTTTTCCACGACGGAAGCGATCTGCTCCTCCACGGCGTCGCCGCCCACGTTGAGAAGGGTTTGCCCTGGGCGAACACACGCCTTGCCGATCAGGCCCTGCCGGCCGGTGGCGCAGATAAGGATGTCCGCCTGACGGCAGAGAGCGGGCAGGTTTTCCGTTTTGCTGTGGCACACCGTCACGGTGGCGTTTCGATCGAGCAGGAGCAGGGAAAGGGGCCGACCCACCGTCAACGATCGTCCCAGGATCACCACATGCTTTCCCTCGATGGGGACGGCATAGTGGTCCAGCAGCCGCACGCAGGCCTCCGCCGTGCAGGGCGTGTTGCGGGGATAATCCTTTAGACCGCCCTTATATAGGGTTGAGAAGCTGTCCGGGCCTGTTCCGTCCACATCCAGCTCGCTGGGGATCGGGATGGGCTTTTTTGTTTTGCTCAGCACGATCATGCCGCCCAAATCAGCTTCGGGGAGCCCCGTTCCCTCCGAAAGGGGGCGAGCATGGATCGGAATGCCGTGGGCCGCCCCGGCCCGCTGAATGCTCCTGAGATACCAGCCGGCGGGCTGATCCTCCGGATCATAGAGGGCGAACAGTCCCGGGACCGTCTCCGCGGTCCTCGCCCGGTCGTCTATGGAAGCATAGAGCCGTTCCGCCGGCTGTTTCCCGGTGAGCAGCATCAGCCCTCCTCCTCGGCGAGACAAACCTCTCTGAAATAGGGCAGTTCCTCGATCATGCGGCAGAAGGTGTGCCACTCGATGAGCTTATGGTCCTTCCGGGACCAATACATGTGGAGCAAAACCTCATAGTTCATCTGGACCGTGGCCCGCATGCAGTAACCCTCCGGCAGCAGCTCGATCAGCGCCCGCCAATACTTCTTCTCCTTGGTGGCGTTGAAATCCTGCCGCAGCCGCTCGCAGGCGTCGATCACGGCGTTCAGAGCCTCCTGAGCATAGGGCACCTCGTCTATGCCGTCGTGGGCAAAATCTGCGGTGGTGAAGGCCTTGGAGTGGACCTTGTGCATTTTGGAGCAGGAGTTACGGACCGTGCCCACCTTATAGGTGTCGAACTCGAACCACCAGGGCTGCATGGCCGTGATGTCCATGCTCACGTTGATCATCCGCAGATACTTCCTGTGATCGCTCCCCGCCTTGCGAAGGCGCTTCATGAGATCCAGGTCGTTGGGGCCGATTTGGGCCACCTCCTCCCCGTTCTCATAGGTGATGACGCTGTCGCTCTTTTTCCAGCTGTTCAATGGATTGCGCATGCCCCGCAACGCGGCGGCAAAGCCGGAAACGCAGATGTTTTCGATGGTCAGCATTCGATCTTCCTCCCTGATTTATTTATACGAGCTTGCTGCGGAGCGCCTCCGGGGAAAGGGGTGAAAGAAGCCCCAGAGGCACATCCAAAGCGGTGAAACAGCCGATTTTCCCCTGCGCATGCAGCCGATAGCAGGCCCGGCCAAAGGCGGCCATGACCGCGCCGGTGAACATGGGGTTGGAAGCGAGCTCCAGCTTGAACTCCATGAGCGAATCATACTGTCCCTCGTCGCCCAGGCTGCCGCTGCGGATGACGAATCCGCCGTGAGGCATGCTGCTGTGCTCCGCGGCCATCTCCTCCGCGGTGATGAAATGAACGGTGGTGTCATATTCGTCGAAATAGTTGGGCATGGTGATGATCTGCTGGGCGATCCTTTGAGGATCGGCCCCCTCCTTCAGCACCACATAGACCTCCCGGGTGTGCTTCTCCCGGGGGGTGAAGCCGGACGCCCCCTGGCGCACGGCCTGCATGGATCTTTGCACGGGAAGGGTATAGGATCGGGCGTCGGCCACACCCTCGATGCGTCGCACGGCATCGGAATGGCCCTGGCTGACCCCGGGCCCCCAGAAGGTGTCGCCGGACCCCTGGGGCAAAATGGCCGTGCCCAAAAGCCGCATCAGGGAGAAGAGGCCCGGATCCCAGCCGGTGCTGATGATGGCCGCCGTCTTCCCCGCCCGGGCCGCCGCATCCACATTCGCAAAATGCTCCGGGATGCGGGCATGGGTGTCGAAGGTGTCCACCACGCAATACTTTTGGGCCAGTTCCGGGGTCTGAAGCGGCAGATCCGTGGCGCTGCCGCCGCAAAGGAGGAGCACATCCGCATCCGCCCTGCTCTCCATCAGGCTGGCCAGGGAACAGACCTTTGTTTCCCGGTTCAAGGGGGACAGCTGATCCGGGGGACGACGGGAATAGATCCCCGTCAAAACCAGATCCTCGCTTTGCAACAGGGCGGCCTCCGCCCCGCGGCCCACGTTGCCATATCCAACGATGCCAACTCGAATCATGTTCGTTTTCCTTCTGTAAGATTTGTTTTGAAACAGTATATAATTTAATTGCGGCAAAGTCAATCGTCTGAACCCATCCTTGCAGCCTTTATCCCTCCGCCAGGGCCTTCAGGGCAAAGGGGGCCCTGGCTGTGATCCGCCCGTCCTCCATCAGGGAGATGGGCTCCCCCAGATAGGTGGGGGTCGGCTTGAACGCGGCGAACAAAACATCCTTCACCCGGGCCAGGGCCTCTCGCGTTTGATAATAGCCCATCCGCTGATAGGCGCCCCTGTCCGCCTTTACGCCGTATGCTTCCATGTCCATCCGACACGCCAGATACACGCTTCTCAGCAGGTGATACGCCTGGGTGACCACCACGCAGCTCTTTGCCCCATAGATGGACGCGGCCCGATACATGGTCTCATAGGTGGAAAAGCCGGCATGGTCCAAAAAGATGTCCCGCTCCCTCACGCCGTTCTCCAGAGCATAGGCCTTCATGGCGGTGACCTCGTCATAGCTGACGGACCCATGATCCCCGGAGAGCAGAAGCCTGTCGGACACGCCCGCCTGATACAGACCGATGGCCGTGTCCAGCCGATCACGCAGCACGGCGCAGGGCGTGCCGTCCGCATAGACCCTGGCGCCGGGGACGATGATGCAATCCACCCTGCGGTTGGATAATTCGTTCGGCCAGACGATCCGGCTCGAAGCGACGGCCCTGACCCGAAGATTTGCAAAAAGGCAGAGCATGCCCGCCGTCAGCACCGCCCACAGGCATATCTTCATCATCCGTTTCATCCTTTTGCTCGCCTCCTTCCGACAGAGAAAGCATATCATCCACTTGCGGACAAAATGCGTCATAAACTCGTCCAAAAGTCGGAATGAATTTGAACAAAAAGAAAACCGCCCCGTGGCGGTTCAATTCAAAAGTCCTTCCATATCTTTGGGAAGAGGGGATATACATTCGATCCATTCCCCGGTCAGGGGATGGCGGAACAAAAGCCGGTGGGAGTGAAGGGCAGGCCGGTCGATCCTTTCGCAGCGGCGCCCATACAGCCAATCCCCCGTAAGCGGAAAGCCCAGGTGGGCCATGTGGACCCGCAGCTGATGGGTGCGTCCCGTTTGGGGCAACAGCCGCAGCAAGGTCCGGTCCCCGGCCGTTTTCAGGGTTTCATATGCAGTGGTGCTTGCGGCTCCGTCCGGGCAAACGCAATGCCGATAGGAGGAGCCGTCGGCAAGGCCGATGGGTGCGTCCACCGTGCCGCAGGAGGGTATGACCCTTCCCTCCGCCACCGCCAGATACTCCCGATGGAAGGCGTTTGTGTGGAGCCGCCGTTTCATCAGCTCATGGGCATAGCCGCTTTTGGTCACCAGCATCAGCCCCGTGGTCCCCTTGTCCAGCCGGCTCACGAAATGGGGGCTGTCCCCGCCGGAAAGATAGGCGAGCAGGCCCTGCTCCAGGCTCTTCTCGCCGGGATCCTTTGTGGGATGGACGGGGAGGTTGGCCGGCTTATCCACGACCAGGAAATCCTCGTCCTCGAAGGCGACGACCAGATCCATCTCGACCGGCGGCACGGTCCGGGGCGGCTCCCGATCCCCCACCTCCGCCGAGACCATGTCCCCCGCCCGGAGGACATAGGTGGAATAGACCCGCTGCCCGTTGACGCAGATGCCGTCCGGGCGGCGCTTCAGGCGGGACAGCAGGCTTCGGGAGACCTGCATGGGCCCCAAAAGAACCTGCTCCGCCCGTTTCCCCGCATCCTGTTCCGTGGCGACATAGGTTATGGTTCGCATGCTTCCAACGCCGCCAGCAGCTCTTCGATCAGCCCGATCTTCTTTGCCGGCGCCATGAAGGACGCCCGGACGCTGTTGATGTTGCAGCGGATGATATCCTGCACCGTGAGGCCCATCTGCTCGATGCAGCGGTCATATTCCTTGTCCAGATCGATATCGGAAAGGATCATGTTGTCCGTGTTGATGGTGCAGCTGACCCCCATCTCAATGAGCTTCTTCAGGGGATGGGCCTCATAGGAGGGCCGGGTGCTGCACTGAATGTTGCTGGTGGGACACACCTCCAAGGTGACGCCGTCCCGAATGGCCCGGGCGCACAGAGCCCTGTCCTCAAAGATGTGATGCCCATGGCCGATGCGCTTCGTGCCGAAGTTCAGCGCGGCCAGCACGGTTTCGGGCCCCTGGCTGTCCCCCGCGTGGCAGGTGAAGGGCACCCCCAGCTCCTTTGCCAGCTCGAACACCGGTGCAAACCCGGAAAGGGGCGTCACCCCCTCGGCTCCCGCAAGATCCACGGCCACCACGCCCTCGGAGATGGCTTTGGCCGCCTCCCGAACCGTTTGCAGGTTTTCCTCCCGATTGAGGCGATGATCGCCGATGCACATAGCGCACAGGATCAAACCGATATCGATGGAAGGATGCTCCCCCATCCCCCGTCTCACGCCCCGGAGAACGGCCTGCACCGCATCCCCCTGGGTCAGCGTCTTGCGCAGATGCAGCTGGGGTGCAAAGCGTATCTCCGCATAGCGCAGGCCTTGGCCCGCCAGGAGACAAACCAGCTCATAGGCCGTCCGCTCCAGTGCATCCCCATCCTGCAGGATCTGCAGCGGCATCTCAAAGCGCTTCAGATATTCGTTGACGCTGCGGCAATCCGCCGTGACCACGATGAAGCGGCGAAAGTCCTCCAGCGTGTCGGCCGGCAGCTCAATGCCCCGCTCCGCCGCCATCTCCCATGCGCTCTCGGGGAGCATGGAGCCGTCCATATGCAAATGAAGATCTACCTTGGGAAAAGAATATTTGCTCATCGGTCTCTCCTGTTTTCTTTTTTTGATATTGTATCACAGTCCCTGTGCCTGCGCCACGGCTTTTTTCCGTTCTTGACACGAAAAGCCCATCTGGTATAGTATGGTGTCGAAAGAAAAACTTTCTCTATATCTTTTGTAGAAAGGATCAACCCTATGCATTGCGTCCATTGCGGCACCCTTCTTCCGGAAGGCGCCAAGTTCTGCATCTGCTGCGGCCAAGCCGTGCAGCCCCTGCCCGAAAACGAAAACGAGGCGCCCGTTGAGGAGCAGCCCGCATCCTCCGAGGCAGAGGGGTCCTATGTAGGCCCCGAAAACGCCTCCTCCGGCTATAAGGCCGCTGCGGCCCAGCTGCCCCCCTCCTATTCCAACCCCAACTATTCCTCCCGGCCGAAGGCGACCTATGCCGCCTCCGCCACCCCCAGCAACGGCCTGGCCATCGCCGGCTTCGTCTGCTCGCTGATCTTCATCCCCGTCGGCCTGGGGACCCTGTCCGCCATCGCCGGGCTCATCCTGAGCATCATGGGGTTGAACGCCGCCAAGACCCTGCCGGAAAACAAGGGCCGCGGCCTTGCCCTGGCGGGCATCATCATCAGCGCCATCCGCATCGCCATCATGCTGATCTTCCTGTTCGCCCTAATGGGGCTCGCCTTCCGCGGCGTGGGGCATGTGGGCCACGAGATCATCTCCAACTGGTCGGAGTATATCCCCTACACCTATTGAGTTTTGACCATCAAAAAAGCCCGTCACCGGGCTTTTTTGTTTTCCTCGATCTTTTGCTCTGTGTCGAGGCGCATCCGCTCCCGCAGCGCCGTGAGATAGGGGGAAAAGGCCGCTTGCTCAAAGCCATAGGTCAGGTTCAGCTCATATTCGTTCGGAGCCCAGGTGGAGATGGGTGACTCGTTGTGCTGGAGGATAGCCTCCATCTTGTCCAGGGCCTTGTAAATCTTTGCCTCCTCGGTTTCAAGGGCTTCCATCTCCCCATAGAGCCGATGCATCCGGGAGCCATAGGGCTCCGGCAGGGAGCGGACCCATTCGTCCAGCAGCTGCTCCTCCCGGGCTTCATCCGCCTCCGTTTTCAAAAAGGTGGGGATGTCGCCGGTGAAGCATTCCCCCAGGTCGTGGATGAGGCACATCTGCATGACCTTGTTCATGTCCGCATGGGGAAACTCATCCTGCAGGAAAAAGGCCATCAAAGCCAGGCGCCAGCTGTGCTCCGCCACGCTCTCCCGCCGCCCGCCGGAGGAATAGCAATGCCGGACGGCATCCTTCAGCCGCTCCGCAACATGCATCGCATCCAAAAATGCACCGACTTCCATAGATCCCTCCTCACATCTTGTCCAGAAACGCCGCGCCGATGGTGCCGGCGTCGTTCCCCAGGGTGGCCCGCAGGATGGGCGGCACGCCGATCACATCCGAGGCGAACACGAATCGGGGCAGGAGCGCATTGAGCTTGTCCATGAGGTATTCCCGCTGGTTGGACAGCCCGCCGCCGATGAGCACCACATCCGGCCGGAAGGCGGTGACCAGGGAGCCGATGGCGTTGGCCAGATACCGGCAATAGTTTTCCACCACGAACAGGGCGGCCTTGTCCCCTCCCTTGGAGCACTCAAAGGCCGTGCGCCCGTCCACCAGACCAGTCTCCCTGGCATAGGCATGCATGGCGGAGTCCAGATCCAGATCCATGGCCCGGCGGGTCTGCTTCACCAGGGCGGTGACGGAACAATAGGCCTCGATGCAGCCGTTGAGGCCGCAGCCGCAGGGTGCCCCCTCCATCTGCAGGACCATGTGCCCCAGCTCCGCGCCCAGGCCCTGCCCGCCCACGAACAGCTTGCCGTCGGTGACGATGCCGCCACCGACGCCGGTGCCCAGCGTCAGCATGACCACATTCTCATTCCCCCGGGCGGCGCCGGCCAGCGTTTCCCCCGCCACGGCGCAGTTGGCGTCGTTGCCCACATACACAGGCACGGGCAGCAGTTTTTGGATCGTCTCCAAAAAGGGGATGTCCCGCCAGCCGCCCCCTAGGTTGGGCGCCAGGACCACCACGCCGGTTTTGGGGTTCAACAGGCCCGGGAGGCCGACCCCCACCGAGGCAAAATCCTTTAGATCCACCCCGGCCTCCCTGGCCGCCAGCTCCCCCGCCTGAACGATGTTCTCCACGATGACCCGAAAATCGGCATCCCCACTGGTGGGCACGCTGACCTTGCGCAGGATCTCATAGGTTTCGTCCACCACGCCGGCCTTGATAAAGGTTCCGCCCACATCCACACCCAAACGAAGCATTTTGAAGCACCTCCCGAAAAATCTATGTTCTCTCCAGGGCCTCGATCACATTCGACGCCCGCAGCATTCGCTCCCTCAAGAGCTCAAAGGCCCTGTCCGCCGAGGTACCCAGCAAATAGCTGCCCAGGCACGCCCCGTCGAAGGTCTCGACTCCCTGGGCCAACAGGCCGGTGATGATGCCCGTCAGCACATCGCCGCTGCCGCCCTTGCCCAGGCCGGCGTTCCCCTCCGCCACGATCCGGGTCCGCCGCCCATCGGAAACCACCGTGGCCGCTCCCTTCAACAGCACGACGCAGCCCCACCTTTGGGCAAAGCCCTTCGCCGTCTGCACCTGGTCCGACAGCAGCTCTCCGGGAGACGCCCCCAGCAAGCGGGCCATTTCCCCCGGATGGGGCGTGAGGACCACCTTTTCGTGGAGTAGCCCAAAGAGCTCCGGATGCCGTGAAAGGCAGTTGAGACCGTCCGCATCCAGCACCGTGGGTACCTTCCTTCGCAGCGCCGCCTCCAGGAGGGGGGATATTTCCCCTTCCCCCACGCCGCATCCGATGCCCACCGCCTGTTTGCCCGCCAGGGCATCCACGGCCATTGCGCAGCTTCCTTGGCTCCAATCCTCCCCGACGGATATGCCGATGGCTTCAGGCAGCCCGTTCAGCGCCTCCCTGGGCTGAGCAGGGCAGGCCACGAACAGGATGCCGCAGCCCGCGGCGAGGCAGGCCCGGGCGCTCAGCAGGGCTGCCCCCACATATTTGGGCGAGCCGACGCACAGCAGTGCCTTCCCGGAATCCCCCTTGTGGGCGGTCCGCTTTCGGGGCGGAAGGAACCGAACGGCGTCCTCCGTTTCAAAGCGAAGGATGCTCTCACCTCCCGCCGATGGCTGGCCAAGGCATCGGATTTGGCCGCAGTGATCCAGGCCGTCCCGCAGAAACATCCCCTGCACGTATCCCGCCGGCGCGATGGTGATCGTTGATGTCAGGGCACCTTCCCCCGCCTTTCCCGTGTCCGGATCCACCCCCGCGGGAATGCCTATGGTGATCACGGGGCAGTTTGCCTCCTGAACGGCTGTGATCCAGCGCTGCTTTCGGGACATCAGGGCAACGCTATTCTCCCGGGAAAAGAGCAGATCGCATACGACGGCGCTGCAAAGATCCGGCAGCTCCTCGGACAGGCGGGCTATCCTTGTTTGCAGGCCGCTATACTCGATCAGCTCCGCCGCCATGGCGGCCAACTCCTGCAGAAGATCGTCGGCATACAGCAAAACCACGCGAGGAAGAGCCCTCCGAGCCGCTTCCCCTTCGGCTGCTTCGGCAAGCGCCTGGGCGGCGAGACGCCTTTCCTCTGGAGAAAGATCCGCCAGGGCCCCTGCGTATTCCGCTGCCGAGAACACCCGTCTCAAAGCTCCTCCGCCGCCTGTCGGATGGCGGCCAGGCTCGCCTCTGCGGAAAAGCCCCGGCTCATCAGGCGGCGCAGCACCCGGTTTCGCCGTTCCGTTTCGGGAAGAGCGCTCATCTGCCGCCAAAACTTTTTGGCCACCTCCAGGGCGTTGTCCCCCTCCGTCTCCGGCGGGAGCTCCTCCAGCGCCATGCGGATGAGATCCTCGGGCACCCGGTGGTTTTTCAGATCCATATACAGCTTTTGCCGACTCACCGGCTTCGTCGCCAGGCGAGAGCGCACGAACTCCCGGGCATAGGCCTCGTCGTCCAGGAGCTTCAGCTCCTTGAGCCGCTCCACGGTCATCAGAATGTCCCCTTCCCCATATTGCAGGGCGTCCAGCCGATCCTCCACCTCCCGAACGGTCCGCATCCGCCCGGTGAGATAGCTCAAGGCTGCGTCCATGGGGCTTTGGTCAGCAGGTTTGAAAGCATGTGTCGTCGTTTTCATAGGAATAGGATACCATAAATCCAAAGGAATGGACAGAAAAATGTCATAGATTTGTAACTTTGTTGTAAAGCCTTTTCGCAAAGTATGGTATTCCCCCTCAAATTCGATACAATGGAAGCCGAAAAACAAGGAGGGCTCTATGAGCAATTTCAGCGGAAATACAAAATCCTGGGTGCTTGGCGCCTGTGTAGGGGTCCTGGTGCTGGCCGGAGGGCTGTGCGCCGTTCTTCTCAGCGGGATCGGTGCCAAACCCGTTCAGGCGGCGGTGAACGAGCCTACCCCTGCCACGGCCGTCGCCGCGGCAACCTCCGTTCCCGATAAAAGCATCGTCGTCACCACGCCCGAGGCCGATCCTGTGGAGGAGCAGCATAAGCTGGAGGTCGAAGCCATCGTCATCCGCAACACCATGCTTCCCGGCACCCATATCTATGGCGTGGATGTGAGCGGCATGTCCCGGGAGCAGGCCAAGGCCGCCGTGGAGACATGGCTGCTGCAATCCCCGCCCGCCATCGATCTTTTCTTTTCCGACGGGACAAACCTCTATCCCGCCACCGGCGAGGGCATCCACGCCCCGGTCCAGGCGGATCTTCTCCCCGACGAAGAGGAGGATGACGACGCCGTGGACCCGGCCATGAAGGCAGCGGAGGAGGCCGCCCCGGAAGAGGAGGATGAGCCTGCCCCGGCGGATGACCTGGCGGAAGCCCCCGTTGCCATCCTGCTGCGGTTCGATGCGGAAAATGCCGTGAACATCGCCTTCTCGCTGATGCGGGACGGCACCATCCCCTATGAAAGCTTCATGGCCCAGGTGCGGAGCATCGAGGCAGGAAAGGACATCGCCCCCACCCCCGGCTATGATACGGAATCCGTGGATCGCTTCGTGGCGAACCTGTCCGACATTTTGGACACGCCGGCGGTGAACGCCTCCCTCGGCATGGAGAACAATCAGCTCGTCTATACGAACGAAGCCCCCGGTCGGGGCATCGATCAGGCCTCCCTGGTGCAGACGATCCTGGAGACCGACCCCCTGGCCGGAAAGACCATCGACATTCCCATGCACGATCTGGAGCCCACCATGACCCGGGCCATGCTCCAGGAGAAATTTGTGCTGCGAGGCGCCTACACCACCAGCTTTTCCGACAGCACCAAAAACAGGAAATACAACATCCGCTTCGGCGCCGAGAAGATCAACGGCACCATCCTCAAACCCGGGGACATTTTCTCCGCCAACGACACGCTGGGCAAGCGCACGCGCAAAAACGGCTGGAAGAATGCCGGCGCCTATGAGGGCGGCGAGGTGGTCCAGCAGGCCGGCGGCGGCGTGTGCCAGCTCTCCTCCACCCTCTATAACGCGGCGCTCTATGCGGATATGAAGATCGTGGACCGACGGAACCACAGCATGCCCGTTCACTATGTGAGCAAGGGCCGGGACGCCACCATCAACTCCGTGGGGAACCTCATCGACTTCAGGTTTGAGAACAACACCTCCAGCGATGTTATCATCATCGCCTATACCGAGGGGAACAACCTGCACATGGAGATCTATGGCATCCCCTTTGAAACGGACGAATATGACCGCATCGAGATCCGCACCAAGCAGACGGGCAGCACCTCCATCAAGACGGTGTATGAATATCTGGACGACAAGCCCACCTCCTATTCCAAGACCATCTCCAAGGGCAGCAAGGGCTATACGGTCCGCACCTACAAGGACTACTACAAGGGCGACACCCTGGTGAAGACCGTTGATTTGGGCGTGTCCTCCTACAGCATGTTCCCCAAAAAGGTTCAGGTGGGCACCCTTGAGGAAGGCGGGTCCGATTCCGCCGACGGTTGATCGATGCGATTTCCCCTGCCTCTCTCCTTTTGGGAGGGAGGTTTTTTGTATCCAAACGGTATCCATAATGTGAATTTCATGCAAAACAATGACAAAAGCCTTTTCTTTCCGATTGACATGAACGTGAAAAAAGGCGTATCCTAAGCATGAGAAACTGTGTCCAACAAGCCACTCATTCTCGGCGAAAGGAGGAAGCGCGAAAATGGATTTTGAACAACTGGACCGGGCACTGAAAGCCAGCTGGCAATCGGTGGCTCAAAACATGAGCATGGTCCGCCTGCTGCTGCTGTTTTCCGACCCGGACAACTCCGTCCACGCCCTTCTCTCCCCTGCCGAAACGATGATGCACGAGCTGATGCAGGTGAAGGGGCTGACCACGGATACCTACGCCCTTGGGTATCTGCGGCCGGGCAACGACATGACGGTTTGCCGCGTGGAGGTGAAGCCGGAGGCCATGCCCGAGGTGCTTCTGCGCCTCACGGAGCTGAACGGGGAGCTGATCGCCCTGATCATACGCCTGCTGAACGACTTGCAAGCTTGACCGGAAACAAAACCGAATGAACGATATGGAGGTGCCAAATGGCGGCGCTTTGTGTAAGGTGTAAAAAAAATCAGGCCGTCCTCTTCGTCTCCCACATGGACAACGGGGAGATGAAAAGCGAGGGCTATTGCTTGAAATGCGCCAAGGAGCTGGGCATGAAGCCCATCGACGATGTGCTCAACAACCTGGGGCTCAAGGAGGAGGACCTGGACGCCATCTGCGAGCAGGCCAACGAGATCCTGGGCGGCGAGCTCATGAACGTGGATCAGGACAACAGCAACATCGGGGAGACGGGCACGGACAACATCCTGCGCCGGCTCTATGGAAACCTGTTTCCCCACGCCCTGCAAAAGAACGAAGCCCCGGCCCAGGAACAAACCGGCCCCACGGGTCACAACCGGCAGCCCCGGCAAAGCGGCAAGGCCCCGGAAAAGAAGTATCTGAACGCCTTCTGCATCGACCTCACCGCCAAGGCCAAGGCCGGCCAGCTGGACGGTCTCATCGGCCGGGAAACGGAGCTGCAGCGGTCCATGCAGATTTTGAACCGGCGGCTGAAGAACAACCCCTGCCTCATCGGCGAGCCCGGCGTGGGCAAAACCGCCATCGTGGAGGGGCTGGCCCAGCGGATCGCCCGGGGGAACGCCCCCTATAAGCTCCTCGACAAGGAGATCTGGCAGCTGGACATGACCGCCCTGGTGGCCGGCACCCAGTATCGCGGCCAGATGGAGGGCCGCATGAAGGGCCTGCTGGACGAGATAAAGGCCCTGGGCAACATCATCCTCTTTATCGACGAGGTCCACTCCATCGTGGGCGCCGGCGACGCCGAAGGCGGCATGAACGCCGCCAACATCCTGAAGCCGGCCCTGTCCCGGGGGGACATCCAGGTGATCGGGGCCACCACCTTCACGGAGTATCGCAAGCACATCGAAAAGGATTCCGCCCTGGAGCGGCGCTTTCAACCCGTGACCGTGGAGGAGCCCTCCATCGAGGATTCCATCGCCATCGCCTCCGGCGTGGCCCACTATTATGAAGCCTATCACTCCGTTGTGATCCCCCAGGCCATGGCCCGCCAGGCTGTGCTCCTCTCCGAGCGATATATCACCGACCGATATCTGCCCGACAAGGCCATCGACCTTTTGGACGAAGCGGCCGCCGATCTGAATCTGAACAGCCCTGTGTGTCGGGAGATGGAGGAGCTCAACAACCAGCTGAACGGGCTCAAGGCGGAAGCCTCCCAGCTTTTGCTGGGGGAGGTCTCCCCGGAAACCGAGGAGCGGCTTTCCGCCGTGAAGGAGAGCACCGACATGCTGGAGGCCAAGCGTCAAAGCCTCATCGACGCCGGGCTGCCCGAGCTAACTGTGGATAACTTGGCGCGGATCATCGAGCTTTGGACCAAGATCCCCGCGGGCAAGATCAAGGAGCAGGAATTCACCCGCCTCAACCGCCTTTCCGACCGGCTCAAGGAGCGCATCATCGGGCAGGATGGGGCTATCGACGCCGTCTGCGCCGCCATCCGTCGTCGGCGGGCGGGCATTTCCGATTCCCGTCGGCCCATCTCCTTTTTGCTCACAGGTCCCACGGGCGTGGGCAAGACGGAGCTGGTCAAACAGTTGTCCCGGGAGCTGTTCGACGGGCCTGAGGCCCTGGTGCGCCTGGACATGAGCGAGTTTATGGAGAAGCATGCCGTGTCCCGGATCATCGGCTCTCCCCCGGGCTATGTGGGCTATGACGAGGCCGGCCAGCTGACGGAAACGGTGCGTCGCCGTCCCTACTGCGTGATCCTCTTCGACGAGATCGAAAAGGCCCATCCGGATGTGATGAACATCCTGCTGCAGATCCTGGACGACGGCCACATCACCGACGCCCACGGACGGAAGGTGAACTTTGCCAACGCCGTGCTCATCATGACCAGCAACGCCGGCTCGGAGGAGAAGGGCGCCGGATCCATGGGCTTTGCCCGCTCCAGCAACGATCAGGCCAGGGACAAGGCCATGAACGCTCTCAAGTCCTTCCTGCGGCCGGAGTTTTTGAACCGGCTGGACGATGTGATCTGCTTTGAGCATCTCTCTGAGGAGAGCATGACCAAGATCGCCCACATCCTGCTCAAGGAGCTGAAGGCCTCCATGGCGGAGAAGGGGCTTTCCTTGTCCTGGTCGGATGCGGCGGCCCAGCAGCTGGCCAAGATGTCCTATTCCGAAGCCTATGGCGCCCGGAACCTGCGCCGCTGCATCGAGACCGAGGTGGAGGACAGGATCGTCGATCTGATCATGGCCGAGCAAGGCTCCGTCGCCCGCATCACGGTGAGCTGCCGAGGCGGCAAGCTGACAGTACAGGCAAAATAAATACGGAAAAGCAACGAGGAGCGACGGTAGAATCGCTCCTCATTTGTTATTTAGTTAGCTCCAAATAACGACGCAAAACCGGCCGGATGGGCGGTGAGATCAGATCAATATCTATATCCTCCGGAGCAAAAAAGCGCAGTTCCTCCATTTCTCCGTCGGTGTTCTTTGCTTCGCCGGTATAGCTGTGGCACAGATACACTATCTCATAATTGGAAACCTCGTCCCCATTGGGATAGATATAGTGGGCTTCGGGGCCTGAATTGACGCAGAAGAATTCCAGCTCCTGCGCATGCAGTCCCATTTCCTCCTGCAGTTCCCGACGGGCACAGTCCTCTGCCCGCTCATCTATCTCCACAGAGCCGCCGGAATAGCCCCACATATGGTTGTCTGAACGCCTTCCAAGAAGCAACCGCCCCTGCGGATCGATGCAGATGATGCTGGCGGCACATTGAATGATGGTTCGATGCCCCACCAGTCGCCGCATTTCGGCCATATATCCAGTCATATCACACCAACGCCTGGGCGAACTCCTGGCCGTCGAAGGGCTTGAGATCGTCGATCCCCTCCCCCACGCCGATGAAGCGCACGGGCACATGGAGGGTGTTGCAGATGTTCACCACCACGCCGCCCTTGGCCGTGCCGTCCAGCTTGGTCAGGATCACGCCGTCCAGGTCGCTGGCCTCTTGGAAGGCCAAAGCCTGTGCCAGGGCGTTCTGGCCCGTGGTGGCGTCCAGCACCAAAAGCACCTGACAGGGCACGCCCGGCAGCTCCCGGTCGATGACCTTGCGGATCTTGGAAAGCTCGTTCATCAGATTTTTCTTGTTGTGGAGCCGTCCCGCCGTGTCCACGATCAAAAGGTCGCAGCCCTTCGCCTTATAGGAGGCGATGGCGTCATAGACCACGGCTGCCGGATCGGACCCCTCCTGATGGCGGACCATGGGCACAGCCGCCCGCTCCGCCCAGATGCCCAGTTGCTCCGCCGCCGCGGCTCGGAAGGTGTCCGCCGCCGCCAGCATGGGCCTGCGGCCCCGGGACTTATACTCATGGGCGATCTTGCCGATGGAGGTGGTCTTCCCCACCCCGTTGACGCCAACGATCAAGATGACCCCCGCCTGCTCATCCAGAGGGAAGGGCCCCTCCGGCGCCACCCGCGCCGCGATGAGATCGATCAGCGCCTCGCGCGCCTCGCCCCGATTCTTGAGCTTCTGTTCCTTGATCTGCCGGCGCAGATCCTCCACAAGACCCGTGGAGGTCTCCACGCCCATGTCGGCCAGGATCATGCTCTCCTCCAGCTCATCGAAGAACTCATCGCTGATCCTATCCTCCCCAAAGATGGCGTCGAACCAGCTGTTCCGGGTCTTCTTCAGGCCGTCTTTCAGTTTCGTCAAAAAATTGCTCATCCAACTGCCTCCTCAAACTTTGCGGACACGATGCTGCTCACGCCCTTCTCCTCCATGGCCACCCCATAAAGGGTGTTGCACACCTCCATGCTCCCCTTCCGATGGGTGATGAGGATGAACTGGGTTTGCTTCCCATAGTCCCGAACGAACTCGGCAAAGCGGCTCACGTTCGCCTCGTCCAGGCTGGTTTCGATCTCATCCAGGAAGCAGAAGGCCGGGCTCTTGACCCGCAGCATGGCGAACAGCAGCGCAATGGCCGTCAGGGCCCGCTCGCCGCCGGACATCAGGCTCAACAGCTGCAGCTTTTTGCCGGGGGGCTGGGCAATGATATCGATGTCGCAGTTCAGCACATCCTTGGGATCGCTGAGCCGAAGCTCCGCCTGCCCGCCGCCAAACAGGGACACAAACACCTTTTTGAACTCCTCCTGGACCCGATCGAACTCCCCGGCAAAGACCTTTTCCATGGTTTTGGTCAGCTTTTCGATGAGGGTGTACAGGTCCTTCGCGGCGTTGGTCAAATCCTCATACTGCTTGTTCAGGCCCTCAAATCGCTCGGACACCTGGGCATATTCCTCGATGGCGTTCAGATTCACCGTTCCCAGGCTCCGGATCTGCTCCCTGAGCTTCGCCGCCCGCTGGCTGCTGGCGGTGATGGGAATGTCCTCCCGAAGCTGCAGCGCATTCTCGTAGGTCAGGCCATAGTTTTGCCAGATGCGGTCCTGCTGCTGCTCCAGGGCGGTCTGCAGCTTCCCCAGGCTCATCTCCACCCGGGTCCGGCTGTCCAAGAGCTCCCGGGTGCTGCCCAGCAGCTCGTCCCGGCGGGCACGGCGAAGCCGCAGCTCCTCCTTTTGAACGGCCCGCTGATCGTCCAGCTTCCGCTGCTCCTCCTGGGCGGCGGTCAGGATCTGCTTCGCCTCCGCGATGGAGGAAAGCAGGGCGCCATGGGACCCTTCCTCCGCCTGGGTATCCAGCCGCGCCTTCTGCGCCGCCTCCAAAAGGGCGCTCCGCTTTTCCTCGCAGCGCTCGACCTCCCGGGTGAGCCGCTCCCGCTCCGCTTCCCGGGCGGAGGCCTCCTTCATCATGGCGGTATAGCGCAGCCGCAGCTCGGTCAAAGCCTGGACCTGCTCATCCCTTTGCCGGCGCATGGCATAGAGGGCTTTCGTCTCCTCCATGACCTCCTGGCGGGACACGTTCCCATGCTCCTCCAGGTCGGTTTGCTCGGTGTTCAGCCGTTCCATCCGCTCCCGGATGGAGGCCACGTTTTGACCGTTGGCGGCCAGCTCCTCTGCCAAGGCTTCCCCATCGCCCCGGACCCCGTCCATATCCCGGTCGATGATGCTCAGCCTGTCGTTCTGCTTTTCCAGATCGATATCCTTGTCGTGAAGATCCTGCACGAGGCTTTCCACCTGCAGGGCGGCCAGGGAAACCTGCTGCCGCTTTTGGGCATAGCGCTCGGCAGCCGCCTTGCGCTCCTTCTCCAACTCGGCATATTGCTTCTTCAGTTCCGCGATCTCCCGCTCCCGGCCCAGGATGCCGAAGTTCCGCTTCTGGGTGCTGCCGCCGGTCATGGCGCCGCCGGGGGTGATGAGATCGCCCTTCAGGGTGACGATCTGAAACGCCCCGCCGGAACGCTCCTTCAGGCTGACGCCCACGGACAGATCCTCCACCACCACCGTGCGTCCCAGAAGATATTCCACGGCCCTATCCATGCCCTCGTCCCAGCGGATGAGGTCCGTGGCAAGGCCTATCACGCCCTTCTCCTGCAAAAAGTGTCGATCCCTCTCCCGAATGCCGTTGTCGGACAGCAGATCGAGGGGCAGGATGGTGCAGCGGCCAAACTCCCTCTTGCGAAGGGTCTCGATGATGAATTTTGCATCCCGACCGGTGCGGCTGACCAGATTCTGCTGGGCGCCGCCCAGGGCCGTTCCCACGGCCACCTCATATTTTTCCGGCACATGGATGAGCTCCGCCACAACGCCGACGATGCGGCGCCGCAGCTCCATGTCCCGCTCCGCCAGGTCCATGATGAGCCGAACGCTGTTTTGATATCCTTCCCGCTTGCGGGCCATCTCCTCCAGAACATGGAGCCGCGAGGAGGTCGCTCCGCTCTCCTGCTCCGTGCGACGCACGGAGTCGGCCAACTCCTCCTGCTCCGAAAGACATTTTTCATGATTCTCCCGTGCCAGCCGAAGCGCCTCCCTGCCGCGCTCCCGAAGGTCGGCGGCCCTTCTCTGCTCCTCCGCCGCCTGCTCCCTCTCCTGCTGCAGGTTTTCCAGGGACTGCTCGTTCTTCTGTATCTCAGCGCGGATGGCCTCCGCCCGCTCCAGAAGGGATTGCTCCAGGGCGGAGAGGCGGGAAAGGCTGCTCTTTTTGTCCGACAAGCGGTTGAGCGCCTCCATAATCCGGTTTTTCTTCTCTTCCAGCGCCGTCTCCGCCTCTTCGCAGGCGGAGCTCAGGGCTAAAAGGGCGCTGTTCTTCTCTCCGATTTCGGCGGAAAGGTTCACCTGTTCCTCGCCGGACAGGGTCTCCATGCTGTCCAGGATGCGGCGGCGCTCCTCGATCTCCCCGGACTGTGCGTTCGCCTCCGCCAGCAGACGCTCCTGCTCCTTCTGTAAATTTTCCTGCCGGGCCAAAAGCAGTTTTTCCTCGCCCTGCAGCCCCTCCACGTTGGACAGCAGCTCCAAGGCCCGTCGCTGCCCCTCGTCCAGCTTCTCGTCCAGGGCGCGTATCTTGTCCTCCAGCTCGCGGCTCGCCTCCTGAAGGATCCCGTCCTCGGACTCTACGCCGGAAAGCTGCTCCTGAATCTTTTCCAGCATGGCCTGCTGTTCGGCCACCCGCTGCCGGTTTTTCTCCGTTTCATGGAGGAACAGGTTCACCTCCAGCCGTCGCAGCTCCTCCCTGGCCCCCTGATAGACGATGGCCTTCTCCTGCTGCTCCTTCAAGGGGCCGATCCGGCTTTCCAGCTCGTGAAGGATGTCGGCGATGCGCTCCATGTTCTTTTGGGTGTTTTCCAGCTTCTTTTCCGCTTCCGTCCGGCGGACCCGATAGCGCATGACGCCCGCCGCCTCCTCCAGGGCGGAGCGGCGGTCGGCGGATTTGTTGGAAAGGATCTCGTCCACCTTGCCCTGGGAGATGATGGAATAGCCGTCCCGGCCGATGCCGGTGTCCCGAAACAGCTCCAAAACATCCTTCAGTCGGCAGGTTTTGCCGTTGATGGCATATTCGCTCTCCCCGTTTCGATAGACCCGGCGGGTGACCGCCACCTCCCCATACTCCACGGGCAGGGACCTGTCGGCGTTGTCGAAGGTCAGCGACACCTCCGCCATGCCCAGGGGGCGGCGCTTTTGGGTGCCGTTGAAGATCACATCCTCCATCTTGGCGCCGCGCAGGGCCCGGGCGCTCTGTTCCCCCAGGACCCAGCGGACCGCATCGGAGATGTTGCTCTTTCCGCTGCCGTTGGGGCCGATGACGGCTGTGACACCGTTTCCGAATTGCAGTTCTGTTTTCTTTGCAAAGGATTTGAATCCCTGCATCTCCAGCTTTGTCAGTCGCATGCTTTCGTGTATCTTTCTATGGCCATCCGGGCGGCCGCCTGCCCCGCGGCCTGTTTGGAGGCCCCGGAGCCCACGCCCCACTCCCTGTCGTCCACCAAAACGCGCATGGTGAACTCTTTTTTGTGATCCGGCCCGGATTCGCTCACCAGCTCATATCGTATGATCCGCCCCTTGTGATCGGCGTGGACCAGCTCTTGGAAGGCTGTTTTGCTGTCCTTGGAAGAGGAACGCTTCTCCTCCCCCTCCGCCGAGAGCACAAATCGCTGAACCAGCTTCTGAGCCTCCTCCAAACCCCCGTCCAGATAAACGGCGGCCAAAACCGCTTCAAAGGCATCGGACAGGATGGAATCCTTTTCCCGTCCGCCGCACTGCTCCTCGCCCCGGCTCAGCAGCAGATGTTCCCCCAGGCCCAGCCGGCGGGCCGCCGCGGCCAGAGCCCCCTCGCACACCAGGGAGGAGCGAAGCCGGGTCAGGGCACCCTCCCGCATCTCGGGATGGGCGTCGAACAGATACCGGGACACCAGATGCTCCAGCACCGCGTCGCCCAGGTATTCCAACCGCTCGTTGTCCTCGCCCATGCGATGCTGCTCCACCGCCAGAGAGGAATGGGTCAGCGCACGGCAAAGCAGGCCCTCCTCCCGGAATCGATAGCCCAGCTTGTCCATGCATCCGATCAGATCGCTCATGTCTGCACTCCTATAAAAAGGCCCGCATCCTGCTGGTGCGGGCAGACCCATTCAGCTGAAGGGGCTGTATGCTTATTATTTGGCGAGATAGCCCACAATATCGCCCACGGTCTTGATATTGGGGAGCACCTCATCGGGGATCTCCGCATCGAACTCCTGCTCCATATCCATGACGAGCTCCACGATATCCAGAGAATCTGCATGCAGATCATCGATCAGGCTGCTCGCAGGGGTGATGGTCTCCGGGTCGATGTCCAGCTGCTTGGCGATGATCGCACGAACCTTCTCAAACTCCATTCGTTGAAACCTCCTGTAGAAAAGCATTTTATCCAAAAAATTACTTGATAATTGTAAAACAAGGGTTGCGATATGTCAACCAAATTTTTAGCCTTCCGACAGATTTTCCGATGCTTGTACCGCCGCGGCGATCTTTTGGGTGACGCCGCCCTTCACCAGCTTTTGGGCCTGACGGATGGCATTGAAGAAGGCCTTTGCATTGGAGTTGCCGTGGGCCTTGATCACGCCGCCGTTAACTCCCAGCAGCGGCGCGCCGCCCACCTCGGTATAGTCCATCTTTTTCTTGAGGGAAGCGAAGGCGGGCTTGGCGATGGCCCCGCCGATGGTCCCCCGCAGGGAGCCCATAAGCTCGGTTTTCAGCATGGCGGTGATGGCCTTGGCCGCCCCCTCGGTGCTCTTTAGCAGCACGTTGCCCGCAAAGCCGTCGGTGACCACGGCGTCGAAATCCCCGCTCATCAGTTCCCGGGCCTCGCAGTTGCCGCCGAAGCGGATGTCCTCCAGGGCCTGCAGCAGCGGATAGGTTTCCTTGGTGAGCTCGTTCCCCTTCTCCGCCTCCTCCCCATTGTTCAGAAGGCCGATAACGGGGGGCTTTACCCCTTCCACCAGCTCCATATAGGCGCTGCCCATCTGAGCAAACTGAACAAGATACAGGGGCTTGCAGTCCACGTTGGCGCCCGCGTCGATGATCATGGTGTGTCCGCCCTGAAGATTGGGGATGAGGGGCGCCAGCGCCGGGCGCTGGACCCCCTTGATGCGGCGGATGATGAGGGTGCCGCAGGAGAGCACGGCTCCGGTGCTGCCGGCGCTGATCAGGCAATCCGCCGCCCCCTCGGCCACGGCCTTGGCGGCCCGCACCAGGGAGGCATCCTTCTTGCGCCGCACGGCGGCCGCCGGCGCTTCCTCACAGGTGATCACCTCTGAAGTGGGCTGGATCCGTAGCCGATCCGCCGGATAGGTCTGGCCCTGAAGGCAGGCTTTGATCTGCGCCTCGTCTCCAAAGAGCCAAATGACCATATCCTTGTCCAGTTCCCGCAGCGCCTGCAGCGCGCCTTCTACCACCGCCTGGGGGGCATGATCGCCGCCCATCGCATCCAACGCTAAAACCATAGTATACTCCTTCACAGCATTTGTAGGTAGTATACATGATTCTGGCCGGGTTTTCAACCGTCGAAGGAGGGATCGTTCCCTCCCGTTCTATTTTTTTCGACCGCTTTCCCAAAGAAGGTTCCTGACCATGGCCCCCGCCATGCCGGTGGCCACGCTGATGACCAAATCTCCCAGCAGCGCCCAGGAGGGGCGGCATTCCCCCAGGAACAGACATAGGAGCAGCACCAGCAGGCCGTCATACAGCGCACCTGCGATAGCGCCGGAGGCCATGGGCCGCTCCGTCACGCCCTTCAGGGCGAAAAATCCGGCCAGGAAGGGGCAGATGACCTTCAGCACGGCGTTCGCCGGCCCGACGGCCCCTTCCCCCGCCTTGTTCCCATAGAGGAGCAGGGCCAGCATGCCCATGCCCAGCACCGCCACGCCGCAGCCGATCAGGGCCCCCAGAAGCTGCCTGCGGGTGAAAATCTTTTTTGCACGCCTTGTCCGCTTTCTCATCGTTCGCCTCCCATGCTTGATACAGCAGCATATGCCTGCCGGGAGCGGAAAATGAAAAAGCCGGCCAAGAGGCCGGCTGCGGAGAACAAAATGCCTTATTCCACCACGGACTCGTTCATGGTGTTTTCGGCGCCCTTCTCCTCGATCTGGGAGACGGCGCCCCGGGCAAAGACCAGATGGATCTTGTCGGGACCGACCTGAACGACCACATAGTCGTCCTTCACGGAGGTGATGGTGCCATAGATTCCGCCGATGGTGCGGATCCGATCGCCGGGCTTGAGGGAGGCCAGCATCTCCTTCACTTTTTTATCCCGCTTGCGCTGGGGAATGATCATGACGGCCATGAGGACCACCATGATGAGGATCAAAGGAAGCGTGGACATGAGGGAGGATGCGGTTCCCTCGGCAACGGCGGCCACGACGGGGCCCATGAAAAGATTCAGCATGAATTATCATTCCTTTCCAGATTTCTTTTCTGATTTTACGACATATCCTCCCCTGCGTCAAGAGAGAAAAAGCTCCTTCGCCCTCTTGTTCAAGGGCGAAGGAGTCCGCTGTCATTTGAGCAGTGAGCTGCGTTTGATCGCGTTGGCGGCCCGTTTGCCGTCCCGTTTCATGCGCCGCCACACATCGGGGTACATGGCGTTCATGGCCGTCACGGCCAGCGCCATTCCGCCGACCATACCCAATCCGATCCCTGCTGTCTTCATGCTGTTGCACCGCCTTTCCTTCGCTGTAGAGGGAGCTTGAAAAGCAGCGTCCCTCTCCAGATAGTCTGTTTGCCGCAGGCGGAAAACATGCAGGCATTTTTTGGTGCGTCAACGAAGCCGTGCAACGGTTTCGGGCAGGATCTTAAGCAGCTTTTCGATCTCCTCCCCGGTGGTATACCGGCTCAGGGAGAGCCGCAGCGGCGCGCAGCGCCGGCCGTCCAGCAGCCCCATGGCCTCCAGCACATGGCTCGGCTCATGGGAGCCGGCGGTGCAGGCCGAGCCGGCTGACGCGGCCACGCCCTGCATGTCCAAAAGGGCCAGCAGCTCGTCTGCGGACACCCCTTCAAACAGAAAGCTGACCACACCGGGGAGCCGGTCCGCCTCATCCCCCGTCAGCCGGCACGCCGGGATTGAGGACAGGACGCCTTCCATCAGGCGGGCGGACAGGGCCTTTATGGCGACTGACGCCTCTGCCATACCCTCCGCCTGTTCCATCAGGGCCTCCGCCATGCCCACCGCGCCGGCCACGTTTTCCGTGCCGGCCCGGCGGTGCCTCTCCTGCTCCCCGCCGGTGATGAAGGGGGCCAGGGCTACGCCCTTTCTCACATAGGCGGCGCCCATGCCCCGGGGCCCATGGAATTTATGGGCGGACAGGGTGAGCAGATCCACGCGCAGGGCATCCACCTCCACCGGGATATGGCCCACAGCCTGAACGGCGTCCGTGTGGAGCAGAACGCCCCGCCCCTGGCAGATCTCGCCGATCCGGCGGACGGGCTGCAGGGTGCCCACCTCGTTGTTGGCCAGCATGACGGAGACGAGGACCGTATCCGGGCGGATGGTCTTTTCCACATCCGAAGGGGAGATCCGGCCCCCTTCGTCCACCGGAAGCAGGGTCAGGTCGATCTCCCCCCGCCTCTTTAGGTCCAAAAGGGTGTGCAGCACCGAGGGATGCTCCACGGCCGAGGTGATCACATGGATCCCCTTTTCCCGGTTTGCCCCGATGGCCCCGCGCAGCAGGCAGTTGTTTCCCTCGCTGCCGCCGGAGGTGAAAAGGATCTCCTCCGGTGCGGCGCCAAGGCAGCGGGCGATATCGGTCCTGGCCTGCTCCAGCGCCTTCCTCGCCCTGCGGGCATAGCTGTGGAGGGAGGAGGGATTCCCCTGCTCCCCCTCCAAAAAAGGCAGCATGGCCGCCAACGCCCGGCGGGAAAGCCGGGTGGTGGCGGCGTTGTCAAAATATATCTGCTCCATGCCCCGGTCGGGTCAGAGCGCCTTGTTCACCATCTGCTCCAAGGCAGCCTTGGGCCGGGCGCCGATGGCTTTGTCCACCATCTCCCCCTTCTTAAAGAGGATGAGGGTGGGAATGTTCATGACGCGGTACCGCTGGGCCAGCTCGCCCATCTCGTCCACATCCACCTTGGCCACGATGAGCTTGTCGCCGAATTGATCGGCGATCTCCTGCAGGATGGGCGCCACCATGCGGCAGGGGCCGCACCAGGTGGCCCAGAAGTCCACCAGAACGGGGGTGTCGCCGGCGATGAGCTTGTCGAAGGTCTCCTCAGAGCCGATGTGAATCACGTTTTCGTTTGCCATGGGTATTCTCCTTTTTCTTTTTAGTCTTCCAGGTCCTTGAAAGAGATATGCAGTTCGTCCAGCTGCTTTTGCTCCACGGGATAGGGCGCGCCGGTCAAAGGATCGGAGGCGTTCTGCACCTTGGGGAAAGCGATCACATCCCGGATGCTGCCCGCGCCGCAGATGAGCATGGCCAGCCGATCGAGACCATAGGCAAGGCCGCCATGGGGCGGGGTGCCATATTTGAAGGCGTTGAGCAGGAAGCCGAACCGCTGCTGGGCCGCCTCCTCGGAGAAGCCCAGGGCTTTGAACATGCGCTGCTGCAGCTCGGCGGAATGGATACGGATGCTGCCGCCGCCGATCTCGTTGCCGTTGAGGACGATATCATAGGCCTTGGCCCGCACCGCGCCGGGGTCCTTTTCGATCAGGTCCAGATCCTCGTCCATGGGGCTGGTGAAGGGATGGTGCATGGCCATGAACCGGCCCTCCTCCTCGCTCCACTCGAACTGGGGGAACTCCACCACCCACAGCAGGGCATAGGTGTTTTCGGGGATCAGGTTCAGCTTGTTGGCCACCTTCAGCCGCAGGGCGCCCAGGGATGCCCACACCACGGGATTCTGGTCCGCCACGATGAAGAGCAAATCGCCCTTCTCGAAGTTGGCCTTCTGCTCGATGGCCGCCGCCTCCTCGGGGGAGAGAAACTTCAGGATGGGGCTCTGGATGCCCTCGTCCTTATAGTTCATCCAGGCCAGGCCCTTGGCATGATAGGTTTTGACGAACTCGCCCTCGGCATCGATCTCCTTGCGGGAATAGCGATGGGAGCCGCCCTTCACGTTGATGCAGCGAACGGAGCCGCCGGCATCCACCGCGTTTTTGAACACGGAAAAGCCGCTGTTCCTGACGATGTCCGTCAGGTCCACCAGCTCCATGCCAAAGCGGACATCGGGCTTGTCGGAGCCGAAGCGGTTCATGGCGTCGATCCACTTGATGCGGGGCAAGGGGTTGGGGATGTCCATATCCAGACACTCCTTGAATACCCGGCGCAGGAATCCCTCGTTCATGGCGATCACATCGTCCTCCTCCACGAAGGACATCTCCAGGTCGATCTGGGTGAAATCAGGCTGCCGATCGGCCCGCAGATCCTCGTCACGGAAGCAGCGTGCGATCTGCATATAGCGGTCGAAGCCGGAAACCATGAGCATCTGCTTGAAAAGCTGGGGGCTCTGGGGCAGGGCATAGAAGCTGCCGGGATGAACCCGGCTGGGGACCAGATAGTCCCGGGCGCCCTCCGGCGTGCTGCCGGTCAGCACCGGGGTCTCGATCTCCACGAAGCCGTTTTCCGCGAAATATTCCCGGGTGATCTGGGCGATCTTATGGCGCATCATGAGATTTCTCTGCATGGTGGGCCGGCGAAGGTCCAGATAGCGATATTTGAGCCGCAGCAGCTCCCCGGCGTTGGTGTCGTCGCTGACCTCGAAGGGGGGCGTTTCGCTGACGGAAAGGATTTTGAAGTCCTTCACCTTCACCTCCACCTCGCCGGTCTTCATCTTGGGGTTCACCATGCCCTCGGTCCGGGCCGCCAGGGTGCCCCGGATGGCCAAAACATATTCGGAACGGATGGTGGAAGCCCGGGCATAGTCCTCCTCGCTCAGGGTGCTGCTGTCGAACACGGCCTGCATGAGACCGGACCGGTCCCTGAGCTGGATGAAGATCAGCGCGCCCAAATCCCGGCGCACGTTGCACCAGCCCATCAGCGTCACTTCCCTGCCCACATCCGCTTTGCCCAGCTCGGCGCAGTAACAGGTGCGTTTCCATCCCTGCAGCAATTCACTCATTTCTGACTGCCTCCTATCGTTTGTGCAATATCCTCCGCCGTAAGCAGAGTCTCCGCCTGCTCCCCGGTCGACATGGTCTTGATGTTTCCTTTGCCGGTCGCAAGCTCGCTTTCGCCGATGATCAAAACATGCTTCGCTTCCGTCTTTCCGGCATACTTGAAGTTGGCCTTCACGCTCCGGCCCACATGGTCCGTGTCGGCGGAAAATCCCAGCTTCCTGAGGCCGCTCACCAGCTCGAAGGCCTTTTGCCGCTCGGCGTCGCCCATGCCGAAGATGAGCACATCCGTGGGCTCGGGCTTGGGGATCTCCACCCCCAGCTGATCGAGATACAGCAGCAGCCGCTCGATGCCCAGGCCGAAGCCCACCGCGGCCACCTGGGGTCCGCCGATCTGGTTGACCAGGCCGTCATACCGGCCGCCGCCGCACAAAGTTCCCTGGGCGCCCGCCGCGCCGGACACGATCTCGAACACGGTGCGGGTATAGTAGTCCAGGCCCCGGACCAGCATGGGGTCCATCTCATAGGGGATGCCGACGGCGTCCAGATAGCCCCGAAGCTTGTCCATGTGCGCCCGGCATTCGTCGCACACATAGTCCAGGGTGTGGGGGGCGCCGGCGTTGATCTTTTTGCAGTTCTCCACCTTGCAGTCCAGCACCCTGAGGGGGTTCTTTTCCAAGCGGACCTGGCAGTCCTCGCAGAGCTCGTCCCGATGCCCCGCCAGATACGCCTTCAGCGCCGCCTGATACCGATCCCGGCACTTGGGACAGCCGATGGAGTTGAGCTTCACGGTGAGATCCCGGGCGCCCATGGCGGTGAAGATCTCCCAGGCCAGGGAGATGACCTCCGCATCCGCGCTGGGCTCCGGTGCGCCGAAGCACTCCACCCCAAACTGGTGATGCTCCCTGAGCCGCCCCGCCTGGGGCCGCTCATAGCGGAACACGGGGCAGTTGAGGTAATAGACCTTCAGCGGCATGGCCTCGGCGAAGAGCCCGTGCTCCACAAACATGCGCACGGTCCCCGCGGTGCCCTCGGGCTTCAGGGTGATGCTGCGGCCGCCCTTGTCGTTGAAGGTGTACATCTCCTTTTGCACCACATCCGTGGTATCCCCCACGGAGCGCAAAAACAGCTCCGTATGCTCGATGACCGGCGTGCGGATCTCCTTGAAGCCGAAGCGGGCGGTGGTCCTGCGGATCAGCTCCTCCACATGCTGCCAACGATAGCTCTCCCCGGGGGTCACATCCCGGGTCCCCTTGGGTGCCTGATATGCCATACTCTTCCCTCCTGTTATGAAAAAGCGGCCCCGTCTCCACGCGAGGGACGGAAGACCGCGGTGCCACCCTGATTAAGCGAATGTTCGCTTCACTCTTGCCCTTAACGCGGGCTGCACGGCGGGCCATTTCCTGCCCGCGGCTCCCGGCTGTCCTTCCAGGCGTCCTCTGCGTTCGGCTTGCACCGCCCCGAACTCGCTGCAGGCTGAGGAAATGTGCCTGTACTCGACCGTTCTTAGCCTTTGCTGTAGTATACCCGCCTTTTCTCCGCTTGTCAATCGGAAAACAACCGTTTTTTCTCGGCAAAGAGCTTGTCCTGCTTTTGAAACCAGGTGGGCACATCCTTGGGGCCGGGCAGCCGCTCCACCCGTTCCCCCACGCCATAGACCCGCTTGGTCATGGCCCCGGCTCCGTGGGAAAGGATGCTGACGGTCTCCTCCATCATGTCGATGTTGTAGACGCACGCCGTCCCGGGCCTGGCATAGCCTACGTTCTCCAGGTTGCCCTGCATATACTTCTGCCGATACATATAATAGGGCTGCATGCCCAGCCGGCGAGCCGTCTCGGCGCCCAGGTGCACCATCTCCTCCACCTCCGCCCCGTCGGGCAAAGGATATTCCTCCAGGCGGGCCTTCAGCCGGGAGGAATGCTTGATGGCCAGGGTGTGCACCGTCAGATTCTCCGGGCGGAAGGCAGCCACGGCCGCCAGCGTGCGGGCGAAACCCTCCACATGCTCCCCGGGAAGCCCTGCGATCAGGTCCATGTTGATGCAGTCGAACCCCTCCTGCCGGGCCAGTTCAAAGCAGGCCTCTATATCCGCCGCCGAATGGAAGCGGCCGATGGCCTGCAGCGTCCTGTCGTTCATGGTTTGGGGGTTGATGCTGATGCGGGTGACCCCCTGCTCCTTCAAGATCCGCAGCTTCTCCCGGGTGATGGTGTCGGGCCGCCCGGCCTCCACGGTAAACTCGCGCCCATTCACCCCATATGCCTCGTTCAGGGCGGAAAGGACCCTGCCCAGCTCCTCCGCCGGCAGGACCGTGGGCGTGCCGCCGCCGAAGTAAAAGGTGCGGATCGAAAAACCCGCCTCCCGCAGCAGAGCGGCCCCCTGTCGGATGTCCCCGATCAGGTGATCCGCATAGTCGCTGAGCACTCCCTCCCCCTTGGCCACCTCGGCGCCGAAGGAGCAATAGAGGCAGCGGCTGCGGCAAAAGGGGATGTGCAGATATACGGAGGCACTTTTGGGCTGAATGGAATCGATATAGGGCCGCTGGACTTCTGTGATCTCCTCCACCAGAGCCTGCTTTTCGGGGGAAACGGAAAAAAGCTCCCGAAAGGAGCGCCTGGCCTCCTCCTCCCCCTGCCGTCCCGCAATCTCCCGAAAGAGCTTGGTGGGCCGGATGCCCGTCAGGGAACCCCAGGGCGTGGATACCGGATACAGGGCCTGCATCACCTGATAGACACACAGCTTCAGGGCCCGCTTTTGCTGCCGCTTGCGGTCCAAGGCGTCCGCCCCCGGCTGGACCGAAACGATCCGCTCGATATGCTGGGGCATGGCCAGGCACCTTGCCTCTCCGCCGCCCAGGATCACAAACAGCCGCAGCTCCGCCTCCGGAGCATAGGGAAGGATGGCCGTCTGCCCCAAAAACAGACGGACCTCCTCGGTCATGTCGTTATAAAACCCTTTGGCGTTGGTGATCAGCTGAACCATGGATGATCCCGATAGGCGTTCAGGGGATTGAATTGCTTCTCATGCTCGATGGTGGTGCTCTCCTCATGGCCCGGATAGACCACATAGCCGTCCAGCGCATAGAGCTTGTGAAAAAGGGAGTCCATCAGCTCCCGGATGTTGCCCCCCAGGTCCGTCCGCCCCACGCTTTCGCAGAAGAGGGTGTCGCCGGTGAACACGGTCTTTTCCGCATCCACCGCATAGCACACGCCGCCCTTGGTGTGTCCCGGGGTCTCGATGACGCGGAACGCCAGCCCGCCGGCCTCGATCCTGTCCCCCTCCCGAACGAACACATCCGCCGTGCAGGGCGTGAGCCCATGGCTCATGGCGGAAAGATAGGCGGGCTTCCCGGCGGCCATGGCGGCGTCCGCCTCGTGCAGATAGACCGCCGCCCCCGTCTTTGCCTTCAGGTCCGCCACGCCCCACACGTGGTCGAAGTGGCCGTGGGTCAGCAGGATATGGGTGCAGGTCAGGCCCTCCTTTTCGAGCCGGCTCAGGAGAAGGGGCCCGTCCGCCGGATCGATGACGGCGCAGGTGGCGCTCCCCTCCCGGCACACGATATAGGAATTGGCCATGACCGGGCCGCAGGGTATGTCGATGATCCGCATGCCTCAAAACTCCTTTCGGCTGTTGAGCAGAATGGTGAAGGGGCCGTCGTTAACGAGGGACACCTGCATGTCCGCCATAAAGGTGCCGCTCTCCACAGGCACGCCGCCCTCCCGCATATAGGTCTTGACGGTTTCAAAGAGAGGTTTGGCCTTTTCCGGGCGCTCGGCGGCGATGTAGCTGGGGCGACGGCCGTGGCGGGCGTCCCCCGCCAGGGTGAACTGGCTCACAGCCAGTATGCTGCCCCTCACCTCCCCCACGGAAAGGTTGGGGACCCCGTTTTCATCGTCGAAGACGCGCAGCCCCGCGCATTTGTCGGCAATATACCGGGCGTCCTTCTCTGTGTCGCCCACCTCCACCCCGATGAGGACCATCAATCCCCTTTCGATGGATGCGGTCAGCTCTCCCCCGATGGAAACGGAGGATCGAAGGACCCGCTGAACAACGGCTCGCATGGTTTACCTCCCGTTGACCCGCTTTACCTCGATGACGGATCGAAGCTTGCGCAGATTGGACATGATGTGCTCCAGCTGCTCCGTGCCCGTGACCATAAAGGTGATGAGCATGGTGGCCACCCCATCGGCGGAGGTCTGTGCCTTCATGTCGGAAATGTAGATGTTCATGGTGGTGAGCAGGCGGCTGATCTCCAGCAGGGAGCCGGTTTTGTCCACCACATGGATATAGACCGTGGCCGAAAATTCCTCCTCGGGCGAGGAGGCCCATTCCACCGGAACGAACCGCTCCGGCTCCTGGGAAAGGCGGGCCATGTTGCGGCAGTCCGCCCGATGGATGGACACGCCCCGGCCCCGGGTGATATAGCCCACGATCCGATCCCCGGGCAAGGGGTTGCAGCAGTTGCTGAAATGGACGGCCATGCCCGGATCCCCGGCCACGATAACGCCGTTGGAGGCCTTGGCCGCCCGTCCGGTGCTCGCGGCGGGCTTGTGGGGGGCGGCAGGCGCGACGATGGCGCTTTGCAGCCGCTCCTGCATCTCCTCCAGCTTGTCCTCCTTGCGCTTCATGTCCATCAGCCGGTGGAGCACCTGCCCGGCGGAGATGCCGCCATAGCCGATGGCGGAATAGAGCTCGTCCACGGAGGGCAGGGTGAGGCGCTTGAGGATGTCGTTATAGAAGTCCGGCTTCATCACCGTGGACAGATCCACCGCCTGCCGTTTGGCCGCGTCCTCCAGCATCTCCCGGCCCTTTTGGATGTTCTCCTCCCGGTTGGCCTTTTTGAACCATTGCTTGATGCGGTTTTTGGCGGACTGGGTTTTGACGATGTTCAGCCAGTCCCGGCTGGGGCCGGCCTGGGTGTTTGAGGTGATGATCTCCACCACATCGTTGGTCTTCAGCGTATAGTCGAGGCGCACCATGTTTCCGTTGACCCGGGCGTGCTGGGTGTGGTGGCCCACATTGGTGTGGATGCGATAGGCAAAGTCCAGCGGCGTGCTGCCGATGGGCAGATCCAGGATCTCTCCCTTGGGCGTGAGCACATAGACATACTCCCCCAAATAGTCCTTGACCACGTTTTCGGCGAACTCCGCGTTGTCCTCGTCGCTGTCGTCCTTGGCCTCCTCCACCACCTGCCGAAGCCAGCTGGTCCGCTTGTCCAGCTCCGTTTGGACCGTGCGTCCCTCCTTGTACATCCAGTGGGCCGCCACGCCGTATTCCGCCGTTTCGTGCATCTCATGGGTGCGGATCTGCACCTCGAAGGGGATGCCGTTTTTGTTCATCAGCGTGGTGTGGAGGGAGCGATACAGGTTTGGTTTGGGCATGGCGATATAGTCCTTGAACCGGCCCGGCAGCGGCTTCCACTCGGCATGGATGATGCCCAATGCGGCATAGCAGTCGTTCACCGTGTTCACGATGACACGGATGGCGATCAGATCATAGATCTCGCCGATGCCCACGTTGTTGCGCTGCATCTTGCGATAGGTGGAATACAGGTGCTTGGGCCGGCCGGAAAGATCCGCCTCGATCCCCGCCTCCTTCATGAGCTCCCGCATCCGCTCCATGGCGGTGCCCAGGAGCTTGAGCCGCTCCTCCTGTTGCCGGGAGACCAGGCTGCGGATACGCTCGTATTCCTCAGGCATCAGATATTTGAAGGACAGATCCTCCAACTCGCTGCGCAGCACGCCGATGCCGAACCGATGGGCCAGGGGCGTGTAGACCTCCAGCGTCTCCTTGGCCTTGCGGATCTGCTTCTCCCGGGTGCAGTATTCCAGTGTGTGCATGTTGTGAAGCCGGTCGGCCAGCTTGATGATGACCACCCGCACATCGTCGGCAATGGCCAGAAAGAGTTTGGTCAGATTTTCATTCTGCTCCTGCTTTTTGGTGACATATTCTTTTTTTCCGGAAATGGTCAGCTTGGTTACGCCGTCCACCAGGTGGGCCACCTCCGGGGAGAACTTTTTGGCGATCTGGTCCAGGGTGATGTCCTTGCCGTCCTCCACCGTGTCGTGAAGCACGCCGGCTGTGACCGTGGCGGCGTCCATACCCATGTCCAGCAGATACTCCGCCACCGCCAGGGGATGGATGATATAGGGCTCGCCGGACTCCCGCTTCTGCCCCTCATGGACAGCGGAAGCGAAGGCCACGGCCTCCTCCATGGTCTTTCCCTTCTCCGGGCCAAACTTGGCGATGAATTTTTGAAGCAGCTCTTCCTTTGCCATTTTGCCGAAAAGGGGATCAACGCTGCCGCTGATCCCAGTTTTTGAATGAATATAGGGGTTAGTATTTCAGCATGGTCCCGACTTCGTATTCCTTCAGGGTGTCCCGGCCGGGCAGGTCCGTGAGCTCGATGGCGAAGCAGCAGGCCGCCACGGTGCCGCCGGCCTTCTCGCACAGCTTGGCGCAGGCCAGGGCCGTGCCGCCGGTGGCCAGAAGGTCGTCCACCACGGCCACCCGCTGACCGGGCCGGATGGAGTCCACATGCATATGGATCTCGTCCGTGCCATACTCCAGGGCGTACTGATAGCTGACGGTGGTATAGGGGAGCTTGCCGGGCTTGCGGGCCAGGACCATGCCCACGTTCAAAGCATAGGCCACGGCTGCGCTGAAGACGAATCCACGGGCCTCCGGCGCCATGACGAGATCGATGTTCTTGTCCCGCAGGAAGTCTGCCATCTGGTCCACCATCTCGTGGAAAGCATACTTGTTTTCCAGCAAGGGGGTGACATCACGATAGAGAATGCCCTCCTTGGGGAAATCAGGAATGGTCCGAACGTATTCCTTAAGATCCATGTTTATCCTCCTTAACGGCCGCTATCCTTTGGACAGCGCCATAAATAACAAGCTTTCCGTGCAGCGGCGGTGCTTTGCCTGGGGCACGGGCTCCAGCCGGGCCAGGGGCAAAAAGAAACCCAGTTCCTTGAAGATGAGCGCCGCGGCCCGCTCCGCCTCCCCTTCCGGCGTCCGCCCCTCCCGCGCCATCTGAACCAGGCGCACATACAGGGGACGCAGATTCTCCTCCGTGGGACGGAAGGCATAGAACCCCTTGAGCCGCTGAACGCAGCGGTCCAGCTCAAAGGGATCGTCTCTGGCTACCGCCTGCAAAAAAGCAGATTCAATTATAGTATATTCTGCCGCGTTTTTCAAGTCTTTCCAGGGAGAAAGGCCCAAACAAATCAGTTCGCAGGAACAGCGGCCCCGGAACTCGTTTTTCTGCAGGGTGCAGACCGCCTCCGCCCGCTCCGCCGCCAGCCACCGATCGAAGCTGGCGCCCTGGGAAAAGCCCACCAGCCGCAGGCGCCGCTGCCCGTCGCAAAGATAGCCGGAGAGGTGCTTTTTCCCCTGGCCCAGATAGGAAACGCCGCTGAGGCCCCCCCGCACCAGGAACTGGGGTTCCGGGTTCCCCTGCCCAAAGGGGGCGAAGGCACGCAGCTCGTCGCAGAGCTCCACCGTGCATTCCTCCAGGGACAGGCTATCCTCATATCGAATGCTCTTTTCCGGAGGGCCGCCGGGCAGCTGATGGGCATAGGCGATCCTCAGCCGGGCGCGCACCGGCTCGATCTGCTCCGCCCGCAGCGTCAGCCCCGCCGCCCCCGCATGACCGCCAAAGCGAAGCAACCGCTCCTGGGCCTCACCGATGAGGGCATAGAGATCGATCTCCGGAATGCTGCGGGCCGAGCCCGTGAACAGCCCCGGCTCCACCTCCGTCAGCAGGATCACCGGCTTGTAGAACAGCTCCACCAGCCGGGCCGCCACGATGCCGATGACGCCAACGTTCCATCCCTTCCCGGCCAAAAGAAGGAAGCTGTCCTCGCCCCCCTCCGGCGCCATGGCCAGACAGTCGGCCAGGATGCGCTGCTCCTCGTCCCTGCGCGCGGCGTTCAGTTCGTTCAGCGCCCGCGCCAGGCGTCCGGCTTCAGCCCGATCGTCCGTGATAAGCAGCTCAAGGGCCTTTTGGGCGTCCCCCATGCGGCCCGCCGCATTGAGGCGGGGGGCGATCAAAAAGCCCAAAGTGGTCTCCGTCACCGGCCCCACCCCCGCCGAGGCAGCCTCCAACAGGGCGGACAAACCGACCTGCTCCCGCACAAGGGGCAAGCCCCGGGTCACCAGCGTTCGATTTGCTCCCGTCAGGGACACCACATCCGCCACCGTGGCCGAGGCGACCAGGGGAAGATAGGCCTCCCCCGTCCCCTTCTCCAGGGCGCAGGCCAAAAGCCAGGCCACGCCGGCGCCGCACAGATCTCCCGCCCGCTCCCGAAAATCGCCCTCCGACACGGAGAGCACCGCGTCTGCCGCCGGCAGCTCATCGCCGCTGCGATGATGATCCGTGACGATGACCTGCATGCCCAAGGATCGGGCCAGAGCCGTTTCCCGGGCGGCGGAGATGCCGTTGTCCACCGTGATGAGCAGCCGAACCCCCGCCTCGGCCAGCCTGCGGACCGCCCCCTCGTTGAGGCCATAGCCCTCTCCGTGGCGGGAAGGGATATACCAGCTGACCTGGGCGCCCAGCTTTTTGAGGCACCGATAGAGGATGGCCGTGGCGCAGACGCCGTCGGCGTCATAATCCCCATAGACGCAGATCCGTTTTTTGGCCCGGAGAGCCCGTTCCACCAGTTCCACCGCGGCCTCCGTTCCCTGCATGGCTTGCCAGGGGAGCAGGGGCTGCTCCGCCGGGTGCAGAAAGGCCTCGATCTGCGCCGGGGTCTCCAGCCCCCGCCGCAGCAGGATGCGGATGGCTGTGGGGGAAAGGTGAAATCTCTCGGCGAGGTGCTGCACCTGCCGGGGGTCATGTTCGGTTTCGTGGCTGCAAACAAACTTCATAGGCAGGCTTGTTGTACCGTAAAGGGCCCCTTCCGCCAGGGGAAGAGGCCCAAAGGTGTGGATTTGCGGGTCCTCAGCAGGCCAGCTCGGCGGTGTCGCGGGCGATGGCCATCTCCTCGTCCGTGGGGATGACGAAGACCTTCACCTTGCTCTCGGGCTTGCTGATGCAGATCTCCTCGCCCCGGGGACCGTTGCGGTTGAAGTCCACATCGGGCACGATGCCCAGGAACTCCATGTCGGCCAGGACCTTTTCCCGCACGCCCCTGTCGTTCTCGCCCACACCGGCGGTGAACACGATGGCGTCCACCCCGCCCATGGCGGCGGCATAGGCGCCGATGTATTTCTTCACGGCATAGACGAACATATCGAGGGCCAGCTGCGCCCGCTCGTTGCCTTCGGCCGCGGCGGCGCCCAGATCCCTAAAGTCGGAGGACACGCCGGAGATGCCCAGCATGCCGCTCTTTTTGTTCATGATGGTGTCCATCTCGGCGGCGGTGATGTTCATCCGCTTCATGAGATAGGGCAGGATGGCGGGATCGATGCTGCCGCAGCGGGTACCCATGGGCAGGCCTTCCAGGGGCGTGAGGCCCATGGAGGTGTCCACGCACTTGCCGGCTACGGAGCAGGAGATGGAGGATCCGTTGCCCAGATGGCAGGTGATGACCTTGGCGTTGGGGTTATCGAGGAGCTTCAGGGCGCGGCCCGTCACATACTTGTGGGAGGTGCCGTGGAAGCCATAGCGGCGGACGCCGTATTTCTCATAGAGCTCATAGGGCAGAGCGTACATGAAGTGGGAAGGCTCCATGCCCTGGCCCCAGGCGGTGTCGAACACACCCACCATGGGGGTGTTGGGCAGGGCAGCCTGGCAGCCGGCGATGCCCATGAGGTTGGCGGGGTTGTGCAGGGGGCCCAGAGGGATGCACTCCTTCATGGCTTCGATCACATCGTCGTTGATGATGACGGAGCCGGAGAACTTTTCGCCGCCATGGACCATGCGATGGCCCACTGCCGCGATCTCGGACATGTCCCTGATGACGCCCACCTTGGCGTCGGTCAGGATGTCGAGGACCATCTTGATGGCCACCTCGTGGTTGGGCATGTCCTTTTGGATCTCCACCTTGTCGCCGTTTGTGGGCTTGTAGGTGAGCATGCTGCCGTCGATGCCGATGCGCTCGCAGAGGCCCTTGGCGATGACGGTTTCGGTGTCGATGTCGATGAGCTGATATTTCAGGGAGGAGCTGCCGGCGTTGATGACGAGGATGTTCTTCATGGCGCCCTCCTTTTTAGGCCTCGGCCTTCATGCCCTGGGCCTGAACGGCGGTGATGGCCACCAGGGAGACGATGTCCTCGATGGAGCAGCCGCGGGACAGGTCGTTGATGGGGGCGGCAAAGCCCTGACTCACGGGGCCGATGGCCTCGGCGCCGCCCAGCCGCTGCACCAGCTTATAGCCAATGTTGCCGGACTGCAGGTCGGGGAAGATGAGGATGTTTGCCTTGCCGGCCACATTGCTGCCGGGGCACTTCAGGTTGCCCACCTTGGCCACCAACGCGGCGTCGGCCTGCATCTCGCCATCCACGCAGAGCCCGGGGTTGAGCTCCTTCACCTTGGCGGTGGCGGCGGCGACTTTATCCACGTTCTCGTGCTTGGCGGAGCCTCTGGTGGAGAAGCTCAGCATGGCCACGCGGGGCTCCTTGAAGTCCAGCAGGACCTTGGCGTTCTCCGCGGTGCACAGGGCGATCTCCGCCAGCTGGTCGGCATCGGGATCGATGTTGATGGCGCAGTCGCCAAAGAGGATGGTGCCGTCCTCGCCATAGGACTTGTCCTTCACCTGCATGATGAAGAAGCTGGAGATGGTCTTGATGCCGGGGCGCATCTTCACGATCTGCAGACCCGGGCGCAGGGTGTTGCCGGTGGTGTTGATGGCGCCGGAGACGAAACCGTCGGCCTTCTTGTCCTTCACCATCATGGCGGCGAAGAACAGGGGATCCTTCATGGTGACGGCGGCCTTCTCGGGGGTCACGCCCTTGGCCTTGCGCATCTCATAGAACTTTTCCACATAGGCGGGATAGAGCTCGTGGTTCTCGGGGTCGATGATGTCGATGCCGCTAATATCCGCGTTGAACTTGGCGGCGATGGCGGCGATCTTGTCGGGCTTGCCGAACAGGGTGACATCCGCAAGACCCTGTTCACGGATGATGGCAGCGGCCTGAACGGTCCGCTCTTCCTCGCCCTCGGGGAGCAGGATGTGCTGCTTGTTCGCTTTTGCTTTTGCTTTGATGCCTTCGATCAGTGATGACATGTTTCTTTTCGCCCTCCAAAATAAATTTCTATTCGATTCTACCACAAACGGAAGAATAATGGTATACTTATTTTCAGAAAAAGAGCCATATATTTCTTTGGCGGCAAAGGAGCGAGCGAATCATGCGAGTCGTAGGCGTCATCGCGGAATACAACCCCCTGCACAACGGGCACATCTATCATCTGGAACAGGCCAAGCGCAAGACCGGCGCATCCTACTGCATCGTCGTCATGTCGGGCAACTTCGTTCAGCGGGGGGAGCCCGCCTGCACGGACAAGTTCACCCGGGCGGAATGGGCGCTGCAGGCCGGCGCCGATCTGGTGATCGAGCTGCCCACGGTCTTTGCCAACGCCTCCGCCGAGCGGTTTGCGGAGGGGGCCGTTCGCCTTCTGCATGCCATGGGGCTGGTCACGGACCTGGCCTTCGGCGCGGAGCAGGGGGACATCGCGAAGCTCAGCCAGCTGGCGGATTATCTGGCGGAGGAGCCGCCGGAATTCAAGTCCTATCTTCAATATCACCTGAAGATGGGCGAAAGCTTCCCCCGAGCCCGCTATGAGGCCCTGCAGGACATGGGCGCCGACCCGGAGCTCCTTTCCGAGCTGGTCAAGCCCAACAACATCCTGGCCATGGAGTATCTCCGCTCGCTTCGCAAATTTGCCCCGGAGATCTACCCGGTGCCCATCGAGCGCATCGGCGGCGGATATAACGACGAGTATCTGACGGGCGACTTCTCCTCCGCCACCGCCATCCGCGCCGCCATCCGCGAGGGGAACAGCCAGGTTTTGTCCACCATGCCTTTGTTCGTCTCGGGAGCCATGCAGTTTGATCCTCAGTTCCCCCTGACGGTGAACGATGTGAGCGATATGATGCTCTATAAGCTCCGCCTCATGCGTCCGGAGGATGTGCAGCATCTGCCGGATGTGAAGGAGGGGTTCGAGCAGAGCCTGCTGAAGGCCGCCCGGACCGCCGTGGACGGGGACAGCTTCTTTGAGGCGGTGAAAACCAAGCGCTACACCATGGCCCGGGTGAAGCGCATCGGCATGAGCGCCCTGCTGGACATGAGCGAGGATCTGGTGGAGGACATGTCCGGCGACGATCGGAACCTCTATTTCCGCGTGCTGGGGCTCAGGCGGGACGCCCGGTCGCTGCTGTCCGCCATCGCCAGCATCAGCAAAGCCCCCCTCATCATGCGCAACTCCGATTTGAGCAAGTGCACCGATGTGGCCCGGGAATCCCTGCGGGTGGACGCCCTCTCCACGGACATCCTCTCCTATGCCCTGAGAAAGCCGCTCCACCGGGACAGCGAAGCGGCCATATTGGTTTGACGAAAGGGACTTCTTTTGAGGGGGTGCGGTATGAAGGACAGCGAGCAGCGCAGGGCGGCGAAGGCCTTTGTTCAGGATTGGATGGACCGCGGCGACGAAAAGCAGGAGACCCAGTCCTTTTGGCGGGCTTTGCTGGGGAAGGTGTTCGGCATTGAGGAGCCGGAAAAGTGGCTCTCCTTCGAGCTGCCGGTCCAACTGAGCCACACCAGCTTCATCGACGCCTATATCGAGCAAACCGGGGTCCTCATCGAGCAGAAGGGCAAAGATATCGACCTCAAAAAGGGCTATAAACAGTCCGACGGTTCCCTCATGACCCCCTATCAGCAGGCCCGGCGATATGCGGGCTATCTCCCCCACAACAAGAACCCCCGCTGGATCGTGGTTTGCAACTTCAGGGAGTTTCACATCTATGACAACAACCGCCCCAACAGCGACCCGGAAATTGTGCTCCTGAAGGATCTGGAGCAGGAATATCCCCGGCTGGCCTTTTTGGTGGACACCGGCGACGAGAACATCAAAAAGGAGATGCAGCTCTCCATCCAGGCCGGCGAGCTGGTGGGCAAGCTGTACGACGCCTTTTTGAAGCGGTATAAGGACCCGACCAACTCTCACTCCCTCAAGAGCCTGAACGCCCTGTGCGTCCGGCTGGTGTTCTGCCTCTACGCCGAGGACGCGGGCATCTTCAACGACCGGCGCAACCTTTTTCACGATTATCTCCGATCCCGGGGCGTGAGCCATGCCCGCAAGGCCCTGATCGAACTGTTCCGTGTGCTGGACCAGCCGGAGGCGGAGCGGGACCCCTATCTCAAGGACGACGACCCGCTGCTGGCCGCCTTCCCCTATGTGAATGGGGGCCTTTTTTCCGACGAAAACATCGAGATCCCCGCCTTTGACCAGGAGATCTATGATCTTCTGTTGGCCAAGGCCAGCGAGGACTTCAACTGGTCTGACATCAGCCCCACCATCTTCGGCGCCGTCTTTGAAAGCACCCTGAACCCGGAGACCCGGCGCTCCGGCGGCATGCACTATACCTCCATCGAAAACATCCACAAGGTCATCGATCCCCTGTTTTTGGACGATCTCAAGGCGGAGCTGAACACCATTTTGGAAAACCCCGTCGTCAAGACCCGGAACAAACAGCTCCTTGCCTTTCAAACGAAGCTCGCCTCCCTCAAGTTCCTTGACCCGGCGGCGGGCAGCGGCAACTTCCTCACCGAGACCTATCTTTCCCTGCGCAGGCTGGAAAACGAAGCCCTCAAGGCCCGGCTCTCCGGCAGCATGATCGGCCTGGATGTGGATGAATCCCGGCTCATTCAGGTGTCCATCCACCAGTTCTACGGCATCGAGATCAACGACTTCGCCGTCACCGTAGCCAAGACCGCCCTGTGGATCGCGGAAAGCCAGATGCTCAAAAAGACGGAGGAGATCTTGAGCCTGGATCTGGACTTTTTGCCCCTCAAGTCCTACGCCAACATTCTGGAGGGCAACGCATTGCGTCTCGATTGGGAGACCGTGGTGCCCAAAATGGAGCTCAACTACATTATGGGCAACCCGCCGTTTAGAGGGACAAAGCAGCAAAGCGCAGCCCAAAAAGATGATATGAGTATCGTTTTTTATAACAATCCTCGCTATAAAAAACTGGATTATGTTTCTGCTTGGTATAAAAAAGCTTGTGACTACATCGTAGATACAAAAATCCGATGCGCATTCGTTTCTACAAACTCCATCGTTCAGGGTGAGATGGTTGATATCTTATGGAAACAACTGTTTGAAGATTATAAATGCAGATTTGATTTTGCCTATACAACCTTTAGATGGGACAGTGAAGCCTCTTTGAAAGCGGCTGTACATTGCGTGATTCTTGGCTTTTCGATCAATTCGAAGGTAGAACGAAAAGCAATCTATACTTCGGGTACGAAAAAAGTATGCGAATCAATTAACGCTTATTTGATGGATGCACCACCTATTTTTATTGAGAAAAGACAAAAACCATTATCAGAGCTTCCTCCGATGACAAAAGGAGCGCAGCTCATTGATGACGGAAATTTTGTTTTTGAAACAAAATCAGAATATCTACAGTTTATAGAAAAGGAACCTAAAGCAGAGAAATACATAAAAAGATACTATAATGCGAGCAACTACATAAACCAAAAAGACGAGATGTATTGTTTGTATTTGGAAGATTGTTCGCCCAAGGAATTGCATGACATGCCAAAAGTTTTGGATCGAGTAATAAAAGTTCAGAAATTCAGGGAAGCATCTACAGCGCCTTCTGTTCATTGCATAATGGATACTCCGAGCCATTATTTCATTTCGTCTATACCTAAAACAAGGAGGATAATTATTCCTATTGTATCGTCAGAGAACAGAAGCTTTATCCCTATCGGTATTTCTGAGGAGGATGCAGTTTATACCAATGCATTAAATTATATTGAGAATGCGGACCTGTATTTGTTTGGATTGTTATCCTCCAATGTGCATAATTCATGGATGCGAGCTTTTGCCGGAAGATTGAAAAGTGATTACCGCTATTCAAAAGATTTGATTTATAATACTTTCCCTGTTCCAAGCATAAGTGGCGAGAAACGGTCTCAAATTGAAGAAACAGCGCAAGGAATCCTTGACGCAAGGGCAAAGTATTTTGATTGTTCGTTGGCTGCTCTGTATGACAAGGCCACCATGCCCCCGGAGCTGCGCACCGCCCACCAGAAGAACGACCGGGCCGTCATGGAGGCCTATGGCTTCTGGGGCAAGCTCAATTCCGAATCCGCCTGCGTGGCGGAGCTCATGAAGATGTATCAGGCCCTGACAGCGAAATAGGAGAACCTGCGCCCCCTTTACGCAAGGGGCCTTGCTTTGTCGCCGGGGGAGCCGCAGCGCCGGCAAGGGCGAGCAAAGCCCCCGGCGACCGAGCGAAGAAATCTCTGAACGCAGCGTCCGAAAACGGCTCGAGGGTGTCATGCCTCGGGCAGCGCCATGCCCAGCAGCTCAAAGATCCGGGGCAGGGCCTCCTTGGCCTTCTCTCGCCCGGCGGCTACGCTCTCCTCATAGCCGTTGATTTTGAGCAGGCCCATGAAGGAGGCGTCGGGGCGGATGACCACATCCCCCTTGTCCGCCTGGCGCAGGGTCATCTGAGCCTGCATGATGTCGGAGGACCGGCGCAAAATGTCGATGGGCGAGGGATGCTCGGGGTCGAAAAAATTCCGTTTGATCCCCAAATCGGAGGTGATGACCACATCCGCCCCCCGCTCCCGCAGCACCCTCACCGGCAGCTCCTCCAGCACGCCTCCGTCCACATAGAAATGCCCGTCGATCTCCGCCGGCGTGAACACCCCGGGCACCGCCATGCTGGCCCGCACGGCCCGGTGGAGCTTTCCCTTCTCGAACGCCTTCATTTCGCCGGTGATCAGGTCCGTGGCGATGCAGACGAAGGGGATCCTGGTTTCGTCGAAGGAGAGGTTGTGGGTCAGGGTCGCGACCACCTCCTCGATCTTGTCCCCGCTCAAAAAGCCGCCGTGGAGGGGGATGCCCAGATCCACAATGTCCCCGGCCTCCACCGTGCCCATAAACTTTTCCAGCAGATTCAAATTTGTCCCCGCAGCATAGACCGCGCCGAAGATGGCGCCCGCGCTGCAGCCGGAGATGATGTCGGGCACGATACCGTTCTCCTCCAAAACCTGCAAAACGCCGATATGGGCCAGGCCCCTGGCGCCGCCGGAGCCCAGACAGAGGCCCACCCTCTTTCCGTGTATCATGAATCCCTACGCTCCTTCATCCATACTATATGCTATGAAACGCTTGCTGCCCTTTGTTGCCCTGCTGTTCTTGTTCCTCATCCTGCTGTTCCCGGCCCAATCGCTCGCGGGGGCGAAAGAAGGCCTTTCCCTGTGGTGGGGCAGCGTGTTTCCGGCGCTGCTGCCCAGCTTCATCTGCCTGAAGCTGTCGGAAAAGCTGGGGCTGCTCCGGGATGCGTTCCCCCGCCCCCGGGGGCGCATCGCCGCGGTCATGGGCTTTTCCCTGCTCTCCGGCGCCCCCAACGGGGCGAAGCTGACGCAGCTTTTTGTCCGGGACGGGACCCTTTCGGACGGGGCCGCCCAGCGGCTTCTCCCCCTGGTCAACAGCACCGGCCCCGCGTTCCTGCTCACCATAATAGCATCCGATCTGCTGAAAAACAAGGCTCTGTTTCGCCCTGTGGCCCTGGCCTTCTATGGAACGATCCTCTGCCTGGCCCTCCCTCATTTGGCGCGGATCCCGCAGCAGGAGGGCAAAAAACGATCCTCCCTCCCCTGTCCCTTTTGGGAGGCTTTGGCGGCCGCCATCGAGGAGAGCATGCTGGATATGCTGCGCATCGGCGGCTGCATCCTCTTTGCCTGCACCCTGCTCTCCCTGATCCGGCACCGGCTTCACGATCCCCTTGCTTCCGCCGCCCTGGCCGGGTTTATGGAGGTGTGCGCCGGCTCGGCCGCCATCGCCGTCCTTCCCCTGCCCCTGCGCCTGAGAACCGCTTTGCTGGCGGGCGAGGCCGCCTTTGGCGGAGCGTCGGTGATGCTGCAAACCCTGTGCTGCTATCCCGGGCTGCGGCCCCTGCCCTATCTGCTGCGCAAGCTCCTGCTGGGAGCAGCCGTGGGCGCATGCTGCTATCTTGTTTTTCCGCTGTTTCCCGCCGTTTCCTCCGTCTTTGCCGCCCGGGGAGAGGTGCTCTCCCGCGCTCTGTCGCTGAGCGCGCTGCTCCTGTCCTCTGCCCTTTCCGCCCTGTTCCTGTTTCTCCTGTCCCTGATGGCCTGCGGAAGGCGGGACGAGGCCTGACCCTCTTTTTTTCGTAAAGTTGCGCGGAACGGTTGCCTTTTTGCCCCGAAACGGGTATACTGAGGCAAATCATTTTTCAGGAGGGCGACATGGCCTATTATTTCAGCGAACCGTCCCACACCTTCTCCGAATACCTGCTGGTCCCCGGATACTCCTCCTCCGCCTGCACGCCGCAGAACGTGTCCCTGGTGACCCCTCTGTGCAAGCACAGGGCCGGCGAAGCCCCTGCCCTTTCCATGAACATCCCCCTGGTGTCCGCGGTGATGCAGTCCGTGTCCGGCGAAAAGCTGGCCGCGGCTCTGGCCCGGGAGGGCGGCGTTTCCTTCATCTTCGTGTCCCAAAGCATCGAGAGCCAGGCCGCCATGGTCAGGGCGGTCAAAAAATGCAAGTCCGGCTTCGTGCGCAGCGATTCCAACGTGACCCCCGATTCCACCCTGGCGGATGTGATCGGGCTGAAGGAGCGCACGGGCCATTCCACCATCGCCGTCACCGAGGACGGCAGCCCCGACGGGAAGCTTTTGGGCATGGTCACCAGCCGGGACTATCGGGTGAGCCGCATGAGCCTGGATACCCCGGTCCGGGCGTTCATGACCCCCTTCTCCTCCCTGGTCTATGCCTATGAGGGCGTGAGCCTGCGGGAAGCCAACGACATCATCTGGGAGCACAAGCTCAACACCCTGCCCGTCATCACCCGGGACGGCTGCATGTCCTCCTTCGTGTTCCGCAAGGACTATGACGCCCACAAGGACAACCCCCTGGAGCTGCTGGACGACCACAAGCGGTATGTGGTGGGCGCCGGCGTGAACACACGGGACTATGAGCAGCGCATCCCCGCCCTGATCGAAGCGGGGGCTGACATCCTCTGCATCGACTCCTCCGAGGGCTTCACCGAATGGCAGCAGCGGACCATTGACTTCGTTCGCCGGAACTACGGCGACTCCGTGAAGATCGGCGCCGGCAACGTGGTGGACGCCGAGGGGTTCCGCTTCCTGGCGGAGGCCGGCGCAGACTTCGTGAAGGTGGGCATCGGCGGCGGCAGCATCTGCATCACCCGGGAGACCAAGGGCATCGGCCGGGGCCAGGCCACGGCGGTGCAGGATGTGGCGCGGGCCCGGGACGAATATCTGAAGGAGACCGGCATCTATGTGCCTGTGTGCGCCGACGGCGGCATCGTCCAGGACTATCACATCACCCTGGCCCTGGCCATGGGCGCCGACTTCTGCATGCTGGGCCGCTACTTCGCCCGCTGCGACGAAAGCCCCACCAGCAAAGTGCTGATCAACGGCAGCTATATGAAGGAATATTGGGGTGAGGGCAGCGCCCGGGCCCGGAACTGGCAGCGGTATGATAACGGCGGCGACAGCAAGCTGACCTTCGAGGAGGGCGTGGATTCCTATGTGCCCTATGCCGGCCCCCTGCACAACAACGTGGAGACCACGCTCCACAAGGTCCGCTCCACCATGTGCAACTGCGGCGCCACCACCATCGCAGAACTGCGGGAAAAGGCCCGCCTCACCCTGGTCTCCCCCGCCTCCATGGTGGAGGGCGGCGCCCACGATGTGCTCCAGAAGGACAGCCACTATTTCGCCAACTGAAGCCATGTCCCAAAACGCAAAAAGCTCGGTCAAAGCCGAGCTTTTTATGTTGGGAAAATCAGGCGGCGGGAGCCGAAGCGAAGTCGGGATACAGGGAGGAGACCAGGAGCTTGGGATCGATGTTGTCGAACACATCCTGCCCCGCCTCCACCGTTCCATAGGCCATGCCGAAGCGGTTCATGGCATAGGTGTCCTTCTCTCCCTGGATCAAATGATGGCCGTTCTGCTGGGTCCGGTGCTTGGCATAGGCGATGCCGGCAATTTCCAGCGCGGTCTTTCCCCCCATGGAGACAAGGGGCGTGGAGATGTCCATGACCAGGGGATTTTCGGGATAGAGGTGGATATAGCATTTCTTCACTTCCCAGGTCCCGTAGGCCCGGGCCGAGGCGGGATCATAGCTTTCGTCCGCCGCCAGCTTGCAGGCCTCCAAAACGGCGGCCGAGACGATCTTGTGCTGCCAATGGCCATATTCCCCGTTCACATCGTGGGTAAAGACCACCAGGGGCCGCTGCTGCCGCAGGAAGCGAACCACGGCCAGCGTGACCGCCTCCGGCAAAAACTTGTTGCGGTGTTCCACCTTGCGCTGGTCGTTCAGATCCCGAAACTCCAGGAAAAAGGGGTAGTACACCGAGCCCATGGCCCACACGCCCATCACCGCCTCGTTGACGCGGAGCCGATTGGGCGTGGTCACATAGGCCACCGTGCCCACATATCCCTGCTCCGCCCCATAGGTGGGGATGATGCCCCCCATGAAAAGGGTGTCGTCGTCCGGATGGGTGGAGAAAATCAGATAATCCAAGTGGCCGGGGGACTTTTTCCACCCATAGAAGGGGTCCGGCAGCACACCTTCGGAATACAGCCCCAGGTGGGCGATGGTCATCCCCGGCCGCTCCGTCAGGAAGGATACCTTCGCCGTTCCCTCCGCCAGGGGCAGTATGGTGTCATATTCCTCATCCGCGGCGGTTTCTGCCAGAAGGACATCGTTGGGATCATATTGCAGCAGGCGGACATGCTGGGGCATGGTCCCCCACTGGATGCACAGCCAGCGGGCTGCCACGGTGGGGTCCCAGCTGATGTTGAACCTTTCGTAGGGAACGAAGGTCTCCGGGGCGGTCAGGGCAGAGTTGATGAGCTTGCCCTTCAGGTCCGCATGTCCGCAGCTTTCAAACTGGATAAATTTGGACAAATTCTTTGCCTTCTGCTCGGAGGAAGAATCCGATCCATCCTCCCCCGCCGCCCGAGCCAGCACGGGCACGGACAGCAAAAGCAGCAGCGCCAGCAGCAGCGAAAGGCAGTTCCTTCCCTTTCTCATCCCAGCTCCCCCTTCCTTTACAATGCCAGATCCAGTCGTTCCCAGGGCATATCCTTGGCGTTCTCGCCGAAGTGGCCATAGGCGGCCAGCTTCTCATAGATGGGCCGACGGAGGCCGAAGCGGTTGATGATGGCCATGGGGCGAAGGTCCACATTCTCCATGATGTGATCCTTCAGGGCCCCCACATCGTTGATATGGGCGGTGCCGAAGTCCTCGATGCGGAGGCTGGTGGGCCGGGACACGCCGATGGCATAGGAGAGCTGGACCTCGCAGCGGTCCATATAGCCCCCGGCCACGATGTTCTTGGCCAGATACCGGGCCATATAGGCGCCGGTGCGGTCCACCTTGGTGGGATCCTTCCCGGAGAAGGCGCCGCCGCCGTGGCGGGCATAGCCGCCATAGGTGTCCACGATGATCTTCCGGCCGGTGAGCCCCGTGTCCCCCGCCGGACCGCCCACCACGAACCGCCCCGTGGGATTGATGAAGAACTCCGTCCAGTCCCCCAGCATGGTTTGGGGCAGCACGGGCAGGATCACCTGCTCCTTGAGGAGGGAGCGCAAAGTGTCGATGTGGATGCTCTCCCTGTGCTGGGCGGACAGGACCACGGCCAGGATGCGGCTGGGCACATTGTCCCTATATTCCACGGTCACTTGGGACTTTCCATCGGGCAGCAAAAAAGGCAGCGTGCCGTCGTTGCGCAAGGTTTCCAGACGCCTCGTGAGGCGGTGGGAAAGCTCGATGGGCAGGGGCATATAGTGCTCCGTTTCCCGGCAGGCATAACCAAACATCATGCCCTGGTCCCCGGCGCCGATCTCCAGGGGATCCGCGTTGTCCACGCCCATGGCGATGTCCGGGGACTGGTGATTCAAGGCCACATCGATGGCGACGGTATCGCAGTCGAATCCCCGGTCCCGGTCGGTATAGCCGGTCTCCCGGATCACCCGGCGGGCGATGGCCTCATAGTCCACCCGGGCAGTGCTGGTGATCTCCCCCATGATGTGCATGTGGTCGGTGTTGGCCGTCACCTCGCAGGCCACGCGGGCCGCCGGATCCTGATCCAAAATGGCGTCCAGGATGGCGTCGGCGGTCTTGTCGCACAGCTTGTCCGGGTGTCCCCCGGTGACGGATTCGGAAGTAAAGCAAGCAGGCATCTGTTTTCTCTCCTGTCGTTCGATCTTTTAGCAAGTTATACTACCATTTTCCTCCCCCGCTGTCAATGCCACCCATGGAAAAGGCGGCGGGTTTTGCCCGCCGCCTCAGCTTGTCAAAAAACTTTTGACAAGCTGAGCAGGCTGTCAGGAAGGATGGCAAAAGCCGTTTTCTCCGACCCGAAGCTGTACGAAGGTACCGCGAGAGGGAGGAAAAACGGCTAATTTGCGGCAACAAAAAAAGAAATGGCGGTTGGCGCCATTTCTACCTGCCAGTATGCATGCCATCTTCATTTGCCGCAAATGGTCTACCGCCTTCTTTGACAGCCTGAGGCGGCGGGTTTTGCCCGCCGCCTCTTTGGTCGTTGGTTTGCAGCTTACGCCTTGGGGATGATGGTGATACGGCCCTGGCCATAGGGCTCCAGATAGTCGGAGCCGACGGTGCCGCCCAGCACATCCACGATGTAGTTGATGAGCACCTGGTTGTCCAGCATGACCTCATCCCGCAGCAGCACGTTGTCCGTGAACATCGTATAGCCATCGCCAGCACTCTTCAGCAGGTAGTTGTGGCAAGCTACGGTGTAGGTCTTGTTGGGATCGATGGGGGCATAGGTGCCGTCCTCCTGGAGGACCTGCACATCCTTGACCCGGCGATCGCCGGCCACGCTGACAAAGAACTTTGATTCGTCAAGCACAACAGTGGAATCCACATTCATGTCCACAGTGAATTTAACGCCGGAGACCTGAAGGAAGCCGCCGGACTCGCCGGGCAGGCTGGCCACGGACAGTTCAAAGGCATCCAGGATCTCCTGGCCGGTGGCTTCCACCACGCACATGGCGTTGCCGAAGGGATGGACCTCGATGATCTGGCCATAGGTTATATCGCCGGCCTTGATGTTGGCACGGATACCGCCGCCGTTGACGAAGGCGATGTCCGCTTCACCCATGGCGCGATATGCGTCGGCGCACAGATCGCCCAGGTTGGTTTCCATGTTGCGGACAATACGAATGGACTTGCCCTTTTCATCCACGGCCACAGGATCGGTGGTGGTCAGATCCACGGAGGTCTTGGCGACCACGGTGTTCACCAGCTCTTCGTTCTTCGCCATGGCGGCCTTGACCACCTCGCCGACGCCGTTATCCTCGGCGAGGGCGCCGACGGCATTCATAAACTTGAAGGCATCGGTGTCCAGCAGCATGGTGGACAGCTTGCCCTCGGCGGAGATGGTGAGGATACCCACGTTGGCCAGCTTGGTGCCGGTGGAGGTCAGGATGACATCGTTGCCGTCCTTGTTCTTCACAAGATCTTTGCCGGAAAGGACGCTGTGGGAGTGACCGTCCAGCACAACATCGATGCCGGTGGTGTTGGCAATGACCTCAGTGGACATCCAGGGGGAGCTCTGGAAATCGATGCCCAAATGGGCCAGGGCGATCACATAGTCAGCGCCCTCGGCACGGGCGGCGTCCACGGTCTCCTGAACCTTGTCGCACAGAGTATCGTTGCAGAAGGAATAGATAAAGTTGCCTTCCCCGTCCATGAAATAGGTGGGCGTGGATTTGACAAAGGATTCCGGCGTGTCGATGCCCACGAAGGCGATCTTCTTGCCAGCCTTCTCGATGATGGTGTAGGGCTTGAGCACCGCTTCACCGTTATCGTTGAGGAAGTTGCAGCAAAGGTACTCGAACTTGGCCAGAGAAACGTTCTTGTTGAACTGATCCATGCCGTAGTCGAACTCGTGGTTGCCGGGAATGGCCACATCGTATCCCACGGCGTTCATGAGCTCCACGATGGCTTCGCCCTTGGACAGGGTGCCGATGACGCCGCCCTGGACAGCATCACCACAGTCCGCCAGGATGACTTCCTTGCCGGCGGCCTCATAGGCAGCCTTCACGCGGGCAAGGCCGGCATACCCGATGTTATCCTCGATGCCGCAGTGCACATCGTTGGTGTAGAGGATCACGATATCCTTCGCTTCCTCACCCTCGGCTTTGGCGGCGGCGGGCACGACGATCATGCCCAGCAGCATCACGACAGCCAGCAGACAAGCAAATACTCTCTTGTTCATAGTTTTCCTCCCTATTGATTTTGTGTTTCCACAAGCAAAAATATTCTATCACACTTTCTTCCCGTTTTCAACTGGAATCCGCGCATTTGGAGCAAATAGGAAAACCGGCCTGCAAGCTTTGGACCGGTTGCTCATCACTATTCCTCGTTGGCCAGCTGCACGATCAAATCCACGCAGCAATCGATGCCCAGCTTGGCGCTGTTGAGAGACAGATCGTAGTTCCGGGCGTCGCCCCAGGTCCTGTCGGTGAAGTGCTTATAATTCACAGCCCGCTTGGTGTCCTTCTCCTTGAGGCGCTGTTCCGGCTTTTTTTCGCTTTCCCCATAGAGCCGCACGATGCGCTCCGCCTTGAAGGCCTCGTCCGCATGAATGAACACATGCAGGGCGTCCTCCCGATCCTTCAGGATATAGTCGGCGCACCGGCCCACGATCACGCAGGGGCCCTGCTCCGCCACCTCCAAAATGGCCTTGCGCTGGACCACATAGAGGAAATCATAGACGCTCATGCCGCCCATGGTGCCATGGGTGCCCGTGTAGGAGGAGAGGAGCGAGAGCAGGGACTTGCCCGGGGAATATTCCCCATACTCCTCCACATAGTTGGGATCGAAGCCGGTTTTCTCTGCCACGGTCTTGATGAGCTCCTTGTCATAATAGAGATAGCCCAGCTTTTCGGCCACCTGGTGGCCGATGGTGCGGCCGCCGCTGCCGAACTCCCGGCTGATGGTGATGATCGTTTTTTTCATGGTCATATACCTCCTGTTCCGCTGACAAGAACGATCGATGCCGACGCAAACGCCGTCTGTATACGGATATAGTATACTTTTTTTCGGGGACCATCGTCAAGGGGCACCCGTCCGCAATGGACCAAAAAAGCATCGGCGCACAAAAACACGTTTCGATCCACTGTAGAGCCGAACCGAGGGTCCAGTCCAATGATTGAGCGATCAACTGGAGGAGAGGATCAGAGGTGTTCCCGTGCGCCGATGCTTGTTTCCATCCCGCCTTCCCCGGGGAAGGGTCGCGATGGAGAGGGGTGTGCCTTCCGCTTTTTGGCGGAACGCGGGAGTATTTTATCAAAAAGGACTCCCTTGTCAATATACGATTCGGAGGTATAGCCCGCCGAAATCGATTGTTCACCTTCAAAAGAGAAAATATATTGTTCAGGTCAGGCAGCGGATCGTCCGCTCCTTGAAGGCGGGGCCGTCGATCCTTTGGACAACGGTCCCATTGTGGGGGCGATGCAGATGATCGATATAGTCGAAGATGACCATGCCCGTGGTATACTTCCCCGCCGTCTCCACGCACAGGTAGGTCTGCTGCTGCTCCTTGATGATCTCGGGCCACAGGACCACCGCCATGGCGGCCGGATCAGCCAGGCAAAGGCCGTTGAGGCCCAGGCGCTTGCCATACTCGATCAGCACCCGGTTGCAGTCCACCGCAAAGGCACCGGCTTCGGAAACCGCGGCCAGGCGGTCCCGGTCCGCTTCCACAAACAGGCTTTCCCCGGTGCAGATCTCGAAGGGCGCCAGGATCACCGGCACGCCGGCGTGGAACACCGCCTCGGCAGCCTCCGGATCCACGATGATGTTGAACTCCGCCACCGGGCTCCAGTTCCCCGGCATCCGCAGGGCGCCGCCCATAACGGTGACGGATTTGAAACACCGAAACCCCTCCGGGTCCTTGAAGGCCGCGGCGGCCACATTGGTGAGGGGCCCCAGGGTGACCAGCTCCACCTGGCCCGGATTTTCCCGGGCACAGGAAAGCATGGCGTCCACGGCGTTCCCTTCGGCCGCCTGCAGGGCAGGATCAGGATATCCCCGGTCGGAGAGCCCATCCACCCCATGGCAGACCACGGCAAAGTCCGTGTCCCGATAGAGGGGCTTGCCGGCCCCGGCATACACGGGCGGCGCATAGGTCCCCGCCCGCTCCACGCTGATGAGGGCGTTGCGCACGGCCCGCTCCAGACTCACGTTGCCCATGACCACGCTGATGCCCAGCACCTGCACGGAGGGCTCCCTGAGCGCCATCAGCAGGGCCACCGCATCGTCGGACGCCGTGTCGGTATCGATCCAAAGCTTTCGCATTTCCTTCTCCCCCGTTTTTTGTTTTCAGTATAGCACACTTTGCGGCCCAGGGGAAGTACGCAAAGGCGGATCGTCCCTTTGGAACGATCCGCTCTGCGGTTTAGGGTTACAGCATCCCCTTCAGCCTGGTCAGGCTCTCCTTGGCGTCGCCGATCAGCAGCGCCACGCCCTCCGTCCGCTCATACAGCGGGTTCGGGACGCCGGCATAGCCCGGGTTCAGGTCGAAGTTGCAGATGATCACGTTTTTGCAGTCGCCCACGTTCAGCACCGGCATGCCATAGATGGGCGTGCCCTCGGCGGTGTTGGCGGCCGGGTTCATCACATCGTTGGCGCCGATGACCAGCGTCACATCGGCGGCCCTGAAGTCGTCGTTGATGTCCTCCATCTGGTAAAGATCCTCATAGGGGATGTCCACCTCGCAGAGGAGCACGTTCATGTGGCCCGGCATCCGGCCGGCCACGGGATGGATGGCGAAGCGGACCTGGGCGCCGTTGGCCTCCAGGGCGTCCTTCAGCTCCCGGACCGCATATTGGGCCTGGGAAAGGGCCATGCCGTAGCCCGGTACGATGATCACGTTTTTGGCCGCCTTGAGGGCGTCGAACACCTTCTGCTCCTCGGCCGCCTTGTCCACCACGGGGGCGGCCTCCTCAGCGGGGGCCTCCTCCTCCACCGCCTCCGCGGGGGCGGGGTCCGCCGCCTTGGGGGCTGCGGAAACGGTGGTGGCGCCGGTGAGGATGGCGGAGAGCTTCCGGTTCATGGCCCGGCACATGACCTCGGTGAGGATCAGGCCGGAGGCGCCCACGATGCCGCCCACCGCCACCAGCAGAGGCTCCCCGATGGCCATGCCGGCGATGCCGCCGGCCACGCCGGACAGGGAGTTCAGCAGGCTGATGGTGATGGGCATATCCGCGCCGCCCACCCGCAGCACGAACAGCCACCCGAAGGCGCCGGCCAGCGCCGCGCACAGGAACGTGAACAGGATGAGCCGAGCGTTGTCCCCCTGGCAGGTGACCAGAGGCAGGATGCAGAGGACCGCCAGCAGGGCGCTTGCCAGCACCAGGGCCTTGTGTCCCTTGAGGATCACGGGCCGCTGGTTGAACCACTTGGCCAGCTTTCCGGCAGCCAGGATGCTGCCCAGCAATGTCACCATGCCGATGACGAGGGCGATGCCCGCCGTGACCGCTTCAAAGGCGCCGATGGCCCTGCCGTCGGTGAGGGTCACCGCCGCCACCAGGGCGGAGGCCGCGCCGCCGAAACCGTTGAGCATGGCCACGGTCTGGGGCATTTCGATCATCTTCACCCTCTTGGCCAGGATGGCCCCGGCGACGGCCGCAGGCACCAGGCCAACAAGCAGCCAAAGCCACTTGCCGGCGAAGTCATAGCGCACGACGGTCAGCACGATGGCCGCCGCCATGCAGGCGCAGGAGAGCAGGTTGCCCCACAGGGCGGTTTTCACCTTGCTCATCATGGAGATGCCCAGCAGCACCAGTCCGGCCAGAACGATGCAGAGGATGTAGTAGACGGAATCGATCATGCTTCCTTCTCCTCCTTCTTATGGCCGAACATGCGGAGCATCCGGTGGGTCACCAGGAACCCGCCCGCCACGTTGAGCATGGCCAGGGCGATGGCGATCACCGCCAGAAGCTTGCTGCCCGTGAAGGCAGCGGTGGCCACGGCGATCATGGCTCCCAGCACGGTCACGCCCGAGAGGGCGTTCATGCCGGACATGAGAGGCGTGTGCAGCAGACTTGGCACATTTTTGATGAGCACGTACCCCAGCACGCTGGAGACGATGAAGATGCCCACAAGGATCAGCGGATGCAAGGGATACCTCCTTTATTTCAGGCCCATGGCCTCCAGGGCGCCCTCATGGACGATCTGGCCGTTGAGGGTGACCAGGATGGACTTGACGATCTCGTCGTCCATGTCCAGCTTGATCTGGTTATCATGGGTGAGGAACTTGGTCAGGTTGTAGATGTTCTGGGCGAACATCCAGGTGGAGCTGGCGGCCAGCATGCCGGGGATGTTCTTGATGCCCTCCAGGACCACGCCGTGCTTGATTTCCCGGCTGCCCGGCGGGGTGATGGCGCAGTTGCCGCCCTGGTCGATAGCGATATCCACGATGACGGAGCCCTCCTTCATGGTCTTGACCATGTCCTCGGTGATGACCACGGGGGCCAGCTTGCCGGGGATCAGGGCGGAGCAGAACACCACATCCATGTTGGGCAGGACCTCGGCGATGGCCTTGCGCTCCTTCTCCAGGGTGGCGGCGGGAAGCTTCAGGGCATAGCCGCCCGGAGCGATGGCTTCTTCGGCGGGCACGCCCAGCTCCACGGGCTTGGCGCCCAGGGACTTGGCCTGCTCCATGGCCGCGGGACGGATGTCGGCGGCATAGGTGACGGCGCCCAGACGCTTGGCGGTGGCGAGGGCCTGCAAACCCGCCACGCCCACGCCGATGACCAGCACGTTGCAGGGGCGTATCATGCCCACGGCGCAGAAGATCTGGGGCATGAATTTTTCCAGATCGGAGGCGGCCATCAGCATGCCCTTATAGCCGGCCACGGTGCTCATGGAGGTGAGAGCGTCCATGTTCTGGGCCCGGGAGATGCGGGGCACGCCGTCCAGCGTGAGGCCGATGACGCCCTTCTTGGCCATGTCCTTGACCATCTGGTGGTTCACGGGCGAGGCGGGATGGATGAAAGTGATGATATACTGGCCGGCATGCATCATGTCGATCTCGGAGCAGCCCTTCTCCTCGTTGAACAGAGGCTCCTTGACCTTCAGGATCACATTCGCGCGGGCATACAGATCGGCCACATCCGCCACCATCTCGGCGCCGGCAGCCGCATAGTCAGCGTCCGCGAAAAAGGCGCCGACGCCGGCACCGTTCTCCACCAGCACCTTGGCGCCGTCCTTGACGAACTTGGCCACGGTCTCGGGAGTCGCCGCCACACGGCGCTCGCCGTGCATGATTTCTTTGGGGATACCGATGATCATTTGTTTTTCCTCCGTTTTGCTTTAGTTTTATTTCGTCGCTTCCGGCAGCGGGGACAACACGTTTTTGTCCGTCCGCAGCACCAGATGCGTCCGTGTCATGCTGACGCCGGGGATGCGCTTGATGTCCTCCAACACCCCGGTCAGGGTGCTGGTGGAGCCCGTCACCACATGCAGCAGAAAATCGAAGTCCCCCGCCATGTAGTAGCACTGGAGAATGTCCTTGTGCCCGTTGACGGTGCGCACGAAACTCTCCACATGCTTGGGATGCTCCATGCCCACCGAGATGAAGGCGGACACATCCCGCCCCATGTGGGATTCACTAAAAATAGCGGTGTATCGCTCGATACAGCCGCTGTTCTCCATTTTTCGCATGCGCTCGATCACCGCCGAGGTGGAAAGGTTCACCCGCTCGGCAATGGCGGAAGCATTCATTCTGGCATTCTCCTGCAGACAAGTCAGGATCTGGATGTCCGTTCTATCCATGCATGTGGCGCTCCGTATTTTTTTCTTTATTATAGACCGAATGTGCTATATTTTCAATCAACTAAATTCATTTTATTAAATATTTTCGTTCTTATCCTGAAATCTTTATTTCTTTTTGCGAACGGATCCATATCCTCCTGCATCCCGAAAAAAATGTGCAGGAAACCATGCGTCCCCTCCCCTGCCGGCTCGACAAAAAAGGGCTTGACTTTTTTCCGTCCCGATGCTAATATAACCACGGTCGAAGGAACGACCGCATATTTCTGGGTGTAGCGCAGTTTGGTAGCGTGCTTGAATGGGGTTCAAGAGGCCGGAAGTTCAAATCTTCTCACCCAGACCAAAGGAAAGAGACAGGGTTTATCCTGGCTCTTTTCTTTTTGCTTGGGTTCAGGGAACTTCCCAAAAACAGAATAGGCCGCTTGAAATCCGTTCAAGCGGCCTTTTTCTTTCTCTTGCTCAATAGGTCGGATCGGTGGTCTGGCCCTGGTTGGGGGCGACGGTGGCGGTGGGGAGAAGATAGCCCTCCTCATGGAGGAACTCCTCTGTGTCGTTCTTGATGCCGGTGATATGGTCGGTCATCACCGTGATCCAGCGGGACAGGTTTCCGGAAAGGAATCCCTTTTCATTCAATTTGAACAGCACAAATCCGGCCAGGACCGCCACAACCACGACCGTTCCGACAAAGCGCAGCAAAGACTTCATTCTGATCCATCTCCTTTCCAGGAATCATCGGTAGTATACCATAATCAAAGGAATTCAATCTGAAACATTGTGTGAAATTCGGAGGACCTCCGTGTTTTTCATGGCCGCCTCGATCATGGGCTCAAAATCCACCAACGCTTCGCTCTCCCTGAGCTTTTGGACCTGGGGTCGGGTGACGGGGTGCTGGGGCACGAAAACGGTGCAGCAATCCTCATAGGGCAGGATGGAGGTTTCAAAGGTGCCGATGGCCTTTGCCCTGTCGATGATCTTCTCCTTGTCAAAGCCGATCAGGGGCCGGAACACGGGCATGTCCACCGCGTCGTTGGTGACGGCCAGGCTCTCGATGGTTTGGCTGGCCACCTGGCCGATGGATTCCCCGGTGATCAGGGCAAGACAGCCGCAGCTCCTGGCGGTGCGCTCGGCGATCTTCATCATGAGCCGCCGCATGAGGACGGTGGTTTCGGAAGGGGGGCATTTGTCATAGATGGTGGTTTGTATCTCGGTGAAGGGGACCAGATACAGATCGAACGTGCCCGCATATCCGGCAACGATCTTCGCCAGCTCCACCACCTTGTCCCGGGCCCGCTCGCTGGTGTAGGGGTAGCTGTAAAAATGGATGGCCGCCAGGGACACGCCCCTTTTGGCGATCATATATCCCGCCACCGGGCTGTCGATGCCGCCGGAGATCAGCAGCATGGCCTTGCCGTTGGTGCCCACGGGCATGCCGCCGGCGCAGGGGATCTCCCCGGTGTACAAAAACGCCTTGTCCTGCCGGATCTCCACCGTCAGGGGCACCTCGGGACGGTGCACATCCACCTTCAGATTGGGATAGGCCTGCAGCAGCTCCCCGCCCAGCTCCCGGCAGATCATCTCCGAGGTCATGGGAAACCGCTTGTCCGCCCGGCGGGCAAAGACCTTGAAGGTCTTGGGCTCGTCCTGATAGGCGGCCATAAGGCGGATGCCCAGGGCGCGGACATCCTCCCAGGTCTTTTCCCCGCAGGCGGCGACGGATACGGAATGGATGCCGAAGACCTTTTGGAGCCGCTGGGCATACTCCTCCAGATGCTCCTCCGGCAGATCATAGACAAAGATGCGGCCCTGCTCCCGGACCACACGGGGCCGGGCGTCGGAAAGGGCCTCCTCGATCCGCTCCACCAGCTTGCGCTCGAAGAAGGGGCGGTTGAGCCCCTTGAGATGTATCTCCGCATATTTGACGACCAATGCGCTGTTGTTCATGTTGCTGTTCGTTCCTTTTTCTATCTTCTTCTGTATTTTCGCAGGAAGCTGACCTGCTCCGAAACGATCTGGGCGGCTTTGTCCATCTCCTCCAGGGTGTTGAAGGGGCAGAGGCTAAACCGGATGGCCCCCTCCTGCCGGGGACCGATGATGCCCGCCGCCGTCAGGATCCGGTTTTTCCCCGCCTTCCGGGCCGCGCAGGCCGAGCCGGTGGACACGCACACATCGAACTGCTCCAATGCGTGGAGCAGCACCTCTCCCCTGACCCCCAGGAAGGACAGGTTCAGGATGTGGGGCGCCGCCTCGTCCAGGGAAGGCCCGTTGAGGACCACATCCGGGATGGTCATCAGGTTTTCATAGAGACGGCGCTTGCAGGCGCGCATGTTCTGCCGCCAGGCTGTCAGGTTCTGCTCATAGGACAGGACCGCCCTCTCCATGCCCAGTATGCCCGGAACGTTCAGCGTGCCGGAGCGCAGGTTGTTCTCCTGCCCCCCGCCGATCTGCCCGCCGGCAAAGCGAACGCCGGAGCGCTTGTACAGGGCGCCCACCCCCTTGGGGGCGTGGAACTTGTGGGCGGAGAGGGAATAGAGGTCCACCCCCAGATTGGCCGTGTCCACCTTCATGTAGGCCTGGACGCCGTCGGCATGGAAGATGGCCCGGGGCGCATAGCGGCGGATCAGCCGGGCTGCGGCCAAAAGGTCCGTCACCGTCCCCAGCTCGTTGTTCACATGCATCATGGACACCAGGGCCGTGTTCTCCGACAGGGCGTCCCGCAGGACGCTCAGATCCGGATACCCCTGCTCGTTCACCGGCAGGATGACGATATCCACCGTTTCGCTGTTCTGCAGGGACCGGACCGCCTCGAACACGGAGGGGTGCTCCACCGCCGTGGTGATGATCCTTTTGGGCCCGTGCCAGCCCTTCAGGCTGCCGAAGATAGCGGTGTTGTTGCTCTCCGTGCCGCCGGAGGTGAAGATGATCTCCTCCCGCTTCGCTTTGAGGGGCCGGGCGATGATGTTCCTCGCCTCGTTCACCCGTTTTTCCGTCCGCGCCCCATAGGCATAGGCGGCGGCAGGGTTGAAGAACTCCTCGGTCATGGCCGCCATGGCGGCCTGGGCGGCCTCCGGCAGCGTGCGCGTCGTTGCGCTGTTGTCCAAATAGATCATAGCAAATCCCATCCTGTTGCAAGGTATACTCTATGCTATTCAGCCCGCGCCCATAGAGTTACCGCCCGTTGCGCTGCCCTATTTATACCACACTATCCCCCGGGACACAACGAAAAAAAGAAGGGCCTCCGGCAAATGTTTACACATTCGTCATCTATCGGCAATAAAACTTCAACAAAGCTACCCTATAATCTAATGTGTTTCTATGTAAATATGTCCTAAGGAGGCTTATCTATGATCTGCAAAAAATGTGGAGCCTATAATCCTGACCATGCGACCTTCTGCAAGGTTTGTGCCGCAAACCTGAAGGAGCAGCCGGAAACAGACGCCCCCGAGGAAGTCGCCGCGGTGGAAGAGACCGTCGAGGAAAGCTTCCGCCCCAAGCGCGGCAACATTCAGGCGCCCGACTTCTCCTCCCGCCGTTCCGCCGCCTTCAAAGCCGCCGAGCACAAGCCCGCGCCGGCCGAGGAAGCGGAGGATGATGTGCCCGCGGAGGAGGAACCTGAGGAGCAGGAAAGCAAAAAATCCCCCTTCGCCCGTCCCGCCGCGCCGGTGAAGAAGCGCCGCGTCCTTGACGAAGAGGACGAGGACGACGAGGATGTGGATGAGGATGAGGACGACTACGACGAGGAGGAGGACGACGCGGAGGCCGAAAAGCTGGAATCCGAGCCGAAGACCACCCGTTTCTCCCGCATGTCCGCCAAGAAGCGTCCCCCCGTCGCAGAGGAGGACGAGGACGACGACGAGGATTATGACGACGAAGACGACGAAGACGACGAAGATGACGACGACTTCGACGAGGACGAGGACGATGGATATGAGGAATATGAGCCCACGCCCCCGCGGCGGAAGAAGGCCAGCCGGAGCCAGAGCAAGAGCGGCGGCGGCTTCAACATCGTCACCGTTCTGGTGGCCTGCCTGCTGGTGATCCTGCTGCTCATCGTGGGCATCGTCGCCTTCTGCAACATCAAGGGCGGCACCACCCAGCAGCGGCTGCCCGGCTTCTTGCAGTTCAATTGCGGCGGGAAGAAGGCCCCTGACAAGACCACTCCCACCCAGCCTGCATCCACCGAGCCTGTGAACGCCCAGGCGAACGAGCCCACGGCCCCCTCGGCCCCGGTCACCGGGACGGAGGTGGACTATTCCGTCACCACCCTGGAGGAGCTGATCGACGACAAGGGCAATCCCAGCATCAGCATCCATATGGTCTCCCGGCCGGGCGACACCGTGACCATCGTGCTGCCCAACCAGGACGACTATGTTGTTCAGAACAACGAGGCCAGCGACCAGCCCTATCTGCTGACCATCCCCAAGTTCTGCTTCTTCCCCAACACGCCGCTGACGGAGTCCGTGTACACCGTGACGCCGCAGATCCTAGTCACCCATGCGGACGGCACCCAGGAGTCCCTGTCGGTGGATTCCTTTGAGCTCACCTTCCCCACCATCCAGCTGGAGCTCACCGAGCCCGCCCCCGACACCATCCCCGCGGAAGGCATCATGGCTGCGGAGGGCAACGAGCTGATGCTCAAGGGCAAGGTGGACGATCACACCGTGACCGTGACCGTCAACGGGCAGCCCGTCGTCAACATGTATGAGGGCGGCAACTTCGAGTATCTCTATGGCATGCAGGGCGCGGAAGCGGAGACGGTGCTCATCGAGGCCACCAAGCCCAACTATGTCTCCACCTCCTATTCCTTCACGGTGACGCCCTATGTGTTCGTCCCGGAGCAGATGACCCTGACCGTGGTTTCCGACATCAGCAAGCTCCTTGCCGACAAGAACAACAAGGTGACCGTGACCGGCACCACCGTTCCCGGCGCCACCTTGACCGCTACGCCCACGGCGGAGTATCAGTCCTCCATCGTCTGCGGCTCCCCCGTGGTGGATGCGGAAGGCAACTATTCCTTTGAAGTGACCTTCGACAAGAACTACTACGGCATCGCCTCCATCACCATCCACGCCATGAAGGACGGCTATGAGGAGGGTGAAACCGGCTGCATCGTTTCACGGATGTATGCCGATCGTCAGGCCGCCATCAAGGGCTACGCCAAGACCAAGTCCTATCACGAGGTCCCCAGCAGCTATGCCTATGCCAAGGTGCTGGAGAACCCCACCGATGCCGGCTTCTATCGCTTCGTTGGCAAGATCGCCTCCGTGGATCCCGAGACCGGCGTGGTGACCTTCACCGTCAAGACCAGCTCCAAGGAGACCACGACCATGTATGTGCTCAACGCCAGCGCCAAGTGGGAACCCGACAAGCGCGTGGGCAAGGCCTACAAGATCTATACCACCCTCAACGGCCTGTACACCGACGGAACCAGCCTGTATGTCACCGCCTGGTTCGTGATGAACGACTGACGATGCGCATCTGGGCCAAGGTATTGGAAGATCATAGGATCATGCGTGAGACCGTGCGGGAGTTTTCTTCCGCACGGCCTTCCGATTTGGAGGACTGGAGCCCCATCCTTCACGAGTTGTGCCAGGATCTGGATCTGTGCCGGCCGGTGATTTTGAGAAAGCATGTCCATGATCTCAAGCAGTTTTCCCGGGTCGTGTTCAAGCCTGCCGACTTTATCGAACCCGTGGATTTTGACGAATTCGAGGTCGAAGTTTTGGCCGAAAAAAAGAAACGGAGCACAAATCCCTATTCCTTCGCATAAATTTCCCTCCCTTTCGACATACTACCGTCGAAAGGAGTGGCGAAGGAATGAACGTACTTGCTTTAGTCATGATGGTCATCGGCGCCCTGAACTGGGGGCTCATCGGTCTGTTTCACTTTGACCTGGTGGCGGCCCTCTTCGGCTCCATGACCACCTTCTCCCGCATCGTTTACGCTTTGGTCGGCATCGCCGGCATCTGGGGCATCGTGATGCTCTTTCAGCGAAACGTGCGACACACGGGAGAATACGCAGATTGACCCTGAAACAGCCTGAGGCCTGTCCAAAATGGATGGGCCTCTTCCTTTCTCTTTACAGAAGGGTGGGCTTTGGTTTATACTTTTCTTCACAAAGAAAAGGAGCTGAACCATGAAGATCGCATTGATCGCCGGGGCCTCCGGCGTGATCGGCGGCGCATGCGCCAAGGCGCTGGCCGAAAAGGGATATGCCCTGGCCCTCCACTTCAACGGCCACGCGGAGCGGGCGCAGGCGCTTCTCAATGTCCTTCCCGCCTCTACCCCTGTCGCTCTATTGCCTGCCGACATTTCCCGGGAAAACGAGGTTTCAGAGCTTTTCAGGGGCATCGAGGCGCATCTTGGCCGGATCGATCTGCTGGTGAACTGCGCCGGGGTCGCCCTGCCGCAAAAGGCGCTGGACGAAGTGAGTGTGGCGGAGATGGATCGGATCTATGCGGTGAACGTGAAAGGAGCCATGCTCCTCACCCGGGCCGCTATCCCCCACCTGCTGCGCAAGGGCGGCGGCGCCATCGTCCACGTTTCCTCCCTGTGGGGCATCACCGGCGGCTCCTGCGAGGCCGTATACTCCGCCTCCAAGGGGGCCGTCAACGCCTTCGTCAAGGCCATGGCCAAGGAGCTGGCCCCCGCCCACATCCGGGTGAACGCCGTGGCCCCCGGCCTGGTCCCCTCCCCCATGAACGATCACCTTTCCCCGGCGGACAGGGAAGCCTTTCGGGCCGACACCCCTTTGGGCATCCTCATCACCCCGGAGCAGGTGGCCGAGTCCGTTTGCTATCTTGCCCAGGCGCAGGCCGTCACGGGGCAGATCCTGTCCGTGGACGGCGGCATCGTGATCTGATCCCCAGCTTCCAAAGGAGACCTCCATGTGGCGTCCCCAAAAAGTTCATCAGGACCCCGGCTTCCTGCCGAATGACAGGATCATCCTGCATGCCGACTGCAACAGCTATTTCGCCTCCGTGGAATCCATCGACCACCCGGAATACAGGCAGGTGCCCATGGCGGTGTGCGGCGATCCCCAGCTGAGGCACGGCATCATCCTGGCCAAGAACGAGCTGGCCAAAGCCTATCACATCCAAACCGCCGAAACGATCTACAGCGCCCGAAAAAAATGTCCCGAGCTGCTGCTTGTCCCCGCCCACCACGAGAAATACGGAGCCGTTTGCGAGCGCATCAACGCCATCTATGAGAGCTACACCGACCTGGTGGAGCGGTTCAGCATCGACGAGAGCTTCCTCGATGTGACCGGCAGCCGCCATCTGTTCGGCTCCGGTCAGGAGATCGCCGACGAGCTGCGCCGCCGCATCCGGGAGGAGATCGGCGTGACCATCTCCGTGGGCGTGTCCTTCAACAAGGCCTTCGCCAAAATGGGCTCCGATTATAAAAAGCCCGATGCCACCACCGTCATTTCCCGGGAAAACTACAGGGAACTCCTCTGGCCGCTGCCCATCGGCGAGCTGTTGTTCGTGGGCAAGTCCGGCGCCCTCCTTTTGAGGGAGCACGGCATCCTCACCATCGGGGATCTGGCCCAGGCGGACCCTGCGTCCGTCTCCTCCTTCTTCGGCAAGTCGGGCCTTCATCTGCAGCGGTCCGCCCGGGGCGAGGACCT
>Ga0208297_1000206_pt1 | contig 152534 bp, 118 predicted proteins | sample LMS_cellobiose_e_FD_187367 | JGI IMG/M metagenome (GOLD analysis project Ga0208297, IMG submission 187367) | Rumen-fistulated moose microbial communities from Alaska, USA - LMS_cellobiose_enrichment (SPAdes) (version 2) | ecosystem: Host-associated > Mammals > Digestive system > Stomach >... | reverse complement strand
CCGATGGCTGATAAAACAGGCTTACGGCTTCCGTGACCGGGAGTACTTCGTTCTGAAAATCTACCAGCTCCCTGAAATTTCGAGCACAAAAGCAATATGAATATGTGTCACAAACCGTCGAAGAGACAAAAAATCGGTGGTTTTACCGGCTTTGAAGCCCTTTAGGGTAGGTGGAGGGCAATTTCAAGCAAGACGGCAAGCGAATGGGTGAATTTTGTTGAGGGGCAGCGGGTTATGATTATTTTTGACCGGTTTTCACGGGCAAAAAAATGGTAGTCCTGCAAGGATTCGAACCTCGACAAAGTGAACCAGAATCACTTGTGCTACCATTACACCACAGGACTACGCGCAAGTCTCCCGAAGCAGAACTCCGGCGACTGCTCCATAATATACACGCAGAAAACCCTCTTTTCAAGCCCCCTTATCGAAAAAACTTGAAAAAAATCCCTCAGAGGTAGATTTCCCGGAGCCGCGTCTCCGCTTTGGACTCCAGAATGGGAGACTTCAACCCGATGGGATTGGGCGGGAAGGGCAGGTCGGGATTGACCCCGCACAGCTCGTAGATGCTGCCCAGCAGATCCGCGGGACTCACCGGGCGCGTGGCTACGTTGTCGGTGGTGGCGTCCGAAGTGCCCACCACCTTGCCGCCGGCAAATCCGCCCCCCGCCACCATGGCGCAGAAGCAGTTGCTGTGGTGGTTCCGGCCGCCCTGCCAGGGCGCGTGCCAGTCGACTTTCGGCGTCCGGCCGAATTCGCCCGTCCACCAGACGATGGTCTGGTCCAGCAGCTTGCGCTCCGAAAGATCCGCGATCAGCGCCGCCACCGCCCGGTCCATTTCGGGAGCGATCCGGTTCAGGGATTCGAAGTGCTTCTTGTGGGTGTCCCAGCCCGAGGCGTTGATGGTCACGTAAGGAACGCCCGCCTCCACCAGCCGCCGGGCGCAGAGGCAGGACTGACCGAAACGGGTCATGCCGTAGCGGTCCCGGACCTCCTTGGGTTCGAGGGCCAGATTGAAGATCTCGGCCGCTTTGCCGAAAAGGATCGTCTTCGCTTCATCTCCGGCCTTGCCGAACTGTTCCACTGCCGGAGCTCCTTTGCCGTCCACGGCGAAGGTGTCCAGCTGGTTCAGCAGCGTGAAGCGCCGTTCCATGTCCGCCCGGGTGGCTCCGCCCGCGGGGCTGTAGCTGTCCACCTCGAACCGGGCCGCTTCGGGACGGCCGCCGGTGGAAAAGGGCGCGTACCGGTCGCCCAGGAATCCGCATTCGGAAAAACGCCCCTTGTTGGTGGTCAGCGCCACGTAGGGCGGCAGGTTGTGCCGGACATTCCCCTTGTTGAGCATGGCCAGCATGGCGCCGATGGCGGGATAGGTGATGCCGCCTCCGGGCATGCGTCCCGTCTGCATCAGATAGGTGGCGGACTCGTGGCCCCGGTGGGGATGGGTCATGCTCCGGATGATCGAATACTTGTCGGCGATCTTGGCCAGTTCGGGCATGTATTCGCTGATCTGGATCCCTTCAACGTTGGTGGGGATGGCCTTGCGGCCGCCGTTGTAGTCGTAGCTTGCCTCCGGCTTGGGGTCGAAGGCTTCGAGCTGGCAGGGGCCGCCCCAGATCCAGATCTCGATGACGCTCTTCGCCGTTCCGGAGGTCCGGTTCTTTTTGGGCAGTTCCATGCCGGCGAAAGCCGGACTGAGCCTGGAAACGGCCCCCAGCGCCCCCATGGTCAGGCAAGCCTTGAGAAATTCTCTGCGTTCCATAAAAAAGCCCTCCATGTACATGGTATGTATCTTCAGGTGTGGAACATACCACCACTTCGGCGAAAATGCAAGGGGAAAACGCAAAAAACTTCAAATTTTTTCCGGGAAGCTCCGCTTCGGCTTCCCCGCACCTGCCGCCGGAAGCCGAAAAAAACTGCAAATTTTTCCAAAAAAGCTTGATATTTCGGCGAATCGGTGGTATATTCTCAAGATATGAAACCGAATGGAACAACTGCGGCTTTGCGGCCATTGCTTCTGCTCAGTCTCCGACTGTGCGGCGCGGCCGTGTCGTCATTCTTATGATGGTCTCGAACAGGACATCGGTTCCGGAACTCCGATATGCGGCCGCGGTTGACGAAACTCTTCCGGAAAGCGCCGTGCGAATCCCTGTCTCCATTTCAAAAAGTTTTATTCAGGAAAAGATGTTCCGATGAATCCCAAATACACCTATCCCCAAGCTGTGGCCATCGAAAACCGCCAGTGGCCTGACCGAGCTTTCACCGTGCCCCCCGTCTGGACCTCCGTGGACCTGCGGGACGGCAATCAGGCTCTCCCCGAACCCATGCACCCGGACCAGAAGCTCGAGTATTTCAACATGCTCAAGAAGATCGGGTTCAAGGAGATCGAGGTTTCCTTCCCCTCGGCCAGCGAGGACGATTTCAACTTCGTCCGCCGCCTTATCGAAGAGAACCATATCCCCGACGATGTCCGTATCTCGGTCCTGACCCAGGCCCGGAAGCACCTCATCGACAAGACGCTGGAGTCCATCCGGGGCGTGAAACAGGCCATCGCCCACTGCTATGTGGCCACCAGCGACCTGCACAACCGATTCGTCTTCGGCGGCGACCGGCAGAAGGCGCTGCAGATGGCCGTGGACGGCACCAAGATGGTCTGCGACGCCATCGTCGCCAATGATCTTGCGGGGAAGATCGCCTACGAGTTTTCGCCCGAGGAGTTCACCGACAGCGACTTGGATTACGTGGTGGAACTCTGCTGCGCCGTCCGGGACGAGTGGGCCAAGATGGGGCCCATTTCCAAGGACAACTTCATCCTCAATCTGCCCGCCACGGTGGAGCGCCGCCCCCCGAATCAGTACGCGGACATGATCGAACTTTTCTGCCGGAAGTATCCCGACTGCGCCCGGACCCGGATCAGCCTGCACTCCCACAACGACCAGGGGTGCGCCGTGGCGGCCACCGAACTGGCCATCCTGGCCGGCGCGGACCGGGTCGAGGGGACCATCTTCGGCCACGGGGAACGGACCGGCAACCTGGATATTTCGGTGCTGGCTCTCAATCTGGAGTCCATGGGCATCAAGACCGGGCTGGACTTCAGCAACATGCCCGAGATCGTCCGGACCGTGGAGCGCAACTCCGGCATCGAGGTCCATCCCCGCCATCCCTACGCCGGAGACCTGGTGTTCACCGCCTTTTCCGGCTCCCATCAGGACGCCATCCGCAAGGGGTTTGAGCAGCGCGAGGCGATCAGCGCCTATTTCCACCAGGGCTGGAAGATGCCCTATCTGCACATCGACCCCGCCGATCTGGGACGGCAGTACGAGCGGCTTATCCGCATCAACAGCCAGTCCGGCAAGGGGGGCGTGGTCTACGTGCTGGAAAAGGAGTTCGGCATCTACCCGCCCAAATCCATGCACCCGGCCATCGGGGCGGCGGTCCAGCACTACGTGGACAGCACCGGCGGCGAGGTCGACTCCAGGAAGCTCAAGGAGATCTTCTACGACAACTTCGTCAACCACGACGGCCTTTACCGGATGGAAAATTACAACCGGGCTTCGGCCGGGGAGCGCTCCGGCGCCGAATTCGACTGGTACATCGGCGAGGAAAAACACCAGCTTTCCGGTCAGGGGAACGGCCCCCTTTCCGCCGTGGTCCGGGCGCTGAAAAGCTCCGGGACCATGCCCTTCTTCAAGGTGGAGGACTACGCGGAACACACCCTGGGCACCGATGCCGATGCCCGGGCCATCGCCTTCGTGGGGCTCCGGGTCGCACGGGAGTCCTCGGACCTGGTCTACGGGGCAGGGGAACACACCAACATCGACCGGGCTGTCGTCAAGGCTCTGATCTGCGCGCTCAATCTGGCCGCCGCGGCGGGCCGTCTCGGCAAGCCTGAGCTGCAATAAGTCAACATGAGGTAAGTGAAAGAATGGACGAGATAGCAAAAACCCGGCTCAAGGTCTTCATCGGCCTTGCGGTCATCGTCATTATTGTTCATGTGATCCTGATCCGGGTTTTTGTGCTGAACGGGTCCGGGAACGGCGGGAAGAAGGAACCCGAAAAGCCGGTCGCCGCTCCCGAGGTGCAGGCGGAAAAGCCGAAAGTTCAGGTGCAGACCCGTTTCTTCAAGCCGAGCTCGAACCCCCGTTTCGGCGCCCCCCTCGACTTTTCCACCGCGGTCCACGGCAATCTGCCTCTGGCCGCCCTGAAGGGCAGCAGCGACGCCCGCAGCGGCATCATCGTCGACATGGACACCCGCCGGGTCATCTGGGAAAAGAATTCCCTCAAACCCGTGCCCGTCGCCAGCATGGCCAAGATGATGACCATGCTGCTCATCATGGAAGAGATGGAACGCCGTCCGAACGTCGATGTCGACACGGTCGTGACCGTGACCCAGACCGCTCGGAACGTGCCGCGGACGGGGGTCCTCTATCTGGCTCCGGGTGAAAAGTTCACCGTGCAGGAGCTGATGATCGCCACGGCGGTGAAGAGCGCCAACGACGCCGCCACGCTTCTTGCGGAGTATTTCGGCGGCAGTGTGCCCGCCTTCGTCGCGAAGATGAACTCGCGGGCCGCCGAACTGAATCTGAAAAGCCTCCGGTTCTACAGTCCCTGCGGGCTGCCCGACGAGCAGAAGCGCAACACCGTCGGCAGTGCGGCCGACATGGTGCTGCTGGGAGAACAGCTTTTCCAGTATCCGCTGGCCATCGAATGGTGCAACATCAAGCAGGCGTCGATCCGGAACGGCAAGACCATCTTCGTGAACACCAACCACTTGGTCAATCCCCGTTATCCGGGGGTGGATGGGGTCAAGACCGGATTTCTGCGGGCCGCGGGGACCTGTCTGACCTTCAGTGCCTTGCGGGACTCCCGGCGGATCATGGGGTGCGTCACGGGCTTCAAGACCGCCAAGGACCGGGACTTCTTCTGCCGCCGCCTGCTGGACTGGGCCTACACCCAGCCCGGAACCACGGACAAGGCCCCCGTGCTCAAGGCCGAACCTGCGTTGCGGACTCCGGCCAAGGCCCCCGCCGCGCGCAAGCCGGCTCCCGCCTCCAAAAAGAAACGTTGAAGGCGAGCCCCAAAAAATGCCCGTCGGCCCCGTTTGAGGGGCCTCCCCCGCTTCGCGGGCTGTCGGGGCATTTTCCGGGGGCCCCGCTCTGCGTCAGACCGTGCGGCTTCGCCGTACTCCCTCCTCGAGAAAAGTAGTTTTGATTTCCTGATGCCCGTCGGCCGTCGTCACAGTATTCTTAGTATTCTTAGTATTCTTAGTATTCTTAGTTTCCCATTCTGCGGGTGACGGGGGGCGAAAAACGCGTAAAAACGCTTTCTGAGCGCAAAAAAAACGGGTGCAGCGGTTTCCGCAACACCCGTGTCCTCTTTCGCGATTACGCCAGCAACTGGGTACCGGCGTATTGACCGTTGCTGATCGTCCAGAAGGTGTACCGGTTGGGGTCGGCGACGATCACGTCGTCGGTGCCGTCGCCGTTCACGTCCCAGATGCCCGAGATATGCTCTCCCGCGGCCAGGACGTTGAGCCCGTACGCCGCCTGCATCTGACCGTTATTCATAATCCAGCAGGCGGTCTGGCCGTTGGCCTGATTCAGCAGCAGCACGTCGTCGATGTTGTCGTTGTCGAAGTCGCCGATCCCCGCCACGCACCAGCCGCCGAGATCGACGGCGTCCACCTTGCCGGAGTAGCAGACGGTGGGCGCGGCTCCGGCCTGCACGGCGCTTTCATCCCCAGTCAGGAAGACGAAGACGTCGCCCGCGCCCGTGATGGTCTTTCCGGCCACGGTGGAGGGCATGGTGTTCTGAAGCATCACATCGGTTCTGCCGTCGCCGTTGAAGTCGCCGATCCCGACCAGGTCGTACTGGTAATTCTTGGCGTTGATGTCCGCCGGGTTGGAGGTGTCGCCCCGGAGCGGATCGCCGGACTGCCAGGTGTTGACCAGGGCGCCCAGCCAGCCGTCGTACTGCTTCACGCCGTTGTCGAACACCCAGACGGGCAGACCGTAATTCAGCGAGACGGAGGGATCGCCGAAGGCCGGGCCCTTCATCAGGATATCGTTCGTCCCGGATTTGCCGTCGAAACTGCCCCCTCCGTAGAAGGAGTAGCCCGTCCCCAGCAGCCCGGGACAGGGACCGCCGGTGAGCTTGTCATCCCAAATGCCGCCGCCCGGGTCGTCGGCCAGGAAAACATTGCCCGAGAGGCCGTCCCTGACCGCCAGTTCGTCGAGGCCGTCCGCGTCGAAGTCCAGAGAGCCGAGGATCTCCCACCGGTTCGGATCCAGCGCCCCCACCACGCTCCCGGCTTTGCCGGCGAGACCCTGCAGCCGGATGGAGCCGTCGGTATACATGGCCAGCTCGTCGCCGAGGTGCTGGGTGGCGAACTCCCCGGTCATGGTCAGTTTCGTGGCGGTGGGGGCGGAAACGGTCAGCAGCAGATTGTTTCCGAAGAGGCCGAGGGTATAGTACTGGTCGTTGTACTTGAGGGACTGCCCCGGGGTGAGGGCGGCGATTTCGACTGCCTCCTGGTTCTGGTCCTGGCCCGTGACCGTGAAGGAATTGGAGAAGCCCGCCGCATCGGCGGCCAAAACGTAGGCGCCCGCCGCCTGATCCGGGGTGACCAGCGCCTGAAAATGCGGCGTTCCCGTCGGCGTTCCCGTGATCATGCTGAAGTTGGTGACCAGCGGCGCGGCGTTGGGCGCGTCGAGGCTGGCAAGATCCAGGACGATCGTGCCGCCGTCGGCCGCGATGGGCGCGGTGAGGATGCTGCCGGAGCTCAAGACCGCCGTTCCGCCGGCGGCCACCGTCACGGATCCCACGGCCCCGCCGGAGGAAACCATGCAGGACCCGCCCGCGCCCACGGCGGCGGACATCAGCAACCCGCCGCTGCGTACGCGGATCCGTCCGTTTTCGTTGGCGGTGGCATCCAAAACCGTCCCTCCGCCGTCGACGTAAAGATTTCCGCTGGTGATCGTTGTGTTCGAGAGCCATCCCCCGGAAACGCCGACAGCTCCGTAGGAGACAACCGTGTCGACCCCCGTTCCGCCTTCATAGATGAACATCGACCCCCCCCCGCTGGCGACAGTACCGGAAACGAATCCGCCGTTCCAGACGAGCAGCAATCCTTTCTGCACTCCCCCATTTCCGCCCCACACCTCCACGTTTCCCGCGGCGCCGCCTTGGCTGACGTCGACCCTGCCGCCGGTGATGGACCCGCCGGAAACGATCCCGCCGGCGCTGACCGTCGCCTCGCCTTGACAGCCGACGTTAAGGCTTTGGGCGGTCCCGCCCATGACCAATGCAAGTCCACCGGAGCTCACCGTGGTATCGGTCGCCACCCCTTTCACCGTCAGGGAGCCGCCCTTGCTGACGGTCGTATTGCTCGCCGATCCCCCGGCAAGGACGTCCATGTAGGCGGGTTTACCGTAAATGCCCTCCATGCTGCTGGCGATGCCGTTGACGAGAGGACTCACACGGGTATCCAGCGCGATCCCCCCGGAAACATTCAGATGACCGTCGATCATGACGTTGGTCGACGTCGCCGTTCCGCCGTAAAGAGTGAGTACGCCGGCGGAATAGATGTTGAGCTCGGTGACCTTTCCGCCGAAATAAACATTGGCCTGCTCGATGATCTTGCCTGAGCTGGCGGAGCCTCCCGTGGAAACGTTCAGGACGGCGCCGTTGTGACCGTTGAATGTGTTGCTGAAGAGGATGTTGGACACGATCCCGCCCTCTTTCACATCGACGGTCCCTCCATTGAAGCTGATGGCGGAAACATTTTCCGCCCTGCCGCCGTGGACCTCGAGAATCCCCCCGTAGCTGAGCAGCACATCACTGGCGGAGCCGCCGGACAGGACTCTGACCGTTCCTCCGAAATTCGCACTTGCATTAGTAAGTTTTCCGCCGTTGGCCACCGTCACGGTCCCGCCTTTGGAGGTACCCGCGTCGCCGCTGATGTAAACGCTCTTCACCGAAGCGTTGGCCAAAGTCAGCGAACCGCCCAGGTACAAGGTGGCGGAACTCATCCGGCCGCCGTCCATCGACCAGAGGCCGCCTTCCCTGATGTAAGCGGAAGAGGCCGTGCCTTCGGTCATCCACACGGTGCCGCCGGAGCGGACCTCCGTATCATTGATGAAACCGCCGCTTACCTTGATCAGCGGCCGCCATGTGCTGTTGGTGGCCGCAGCGCCGCCGACGATCCCGCTGCAGAGGACCCCGCCGTTCACTTCCAGGTAACTTTTGCTTCCCGCCACCGTGGCCGAGAGGGCGGAGCCATCGTTGAGGAACATGCTGCCGGAAGATCCCAGATTGGTCCTGCTGGCATTACCGCCGTTCATGTAGAGTTTTCCCCCGGAGGAAATGACCGTTAAGTCCAGTTGTCCGCCGCCGGGCCCCAGAGAAAGCTGCCCGCCCTGGAAGACCTCGACATTGGTTCCCGTTCCTCCCGCGGAAACGTAGGCAATGCCCCCCGCGGAAACCCTCACCGTATTGGCGACCCCGCCGGAAATGGCCTGCAGGGTATCCCCGGAGTAGAGGTCGAAAAGATTTTGTGATACGCCGTTGACGATATAGCTTGCCATATTTTTCTCCTTTCCGAGGGAGTGATTTCAAGGACTCCGGTTCAGCGGCAGAGGGCCCCCGTGAAGCCTTTGTATTTGGTCAGGTCGAAAGCCGGGGAGTCCGCCGTGAAGGCCAGGTCCGCCTTGGTGATGAGGCGGTTTTCCAGATAACAGCGGCGGATGATGCTGTCCATGCCCCGGATGATGCGGAAGATGTGCCCGTCATCGTCCACCCGGATGTCCATGAGGGAGCCGGGCAGGTCCACGATGGGGGCGCTGTCGAAGACGCCGTTGCTCACGAGGACCGCCTTCGAGGCGAGCTTCACCGTGCAGATGAAGCCCTTGGGATCCGTGACCTTGTTCCGCAGATGCTCCCAGACGTTGAGGCGGGTTTCCAGCGAGTTGGCCGAAGCGAAGCGGTCCAGCACCTTCCCCGCCAAATCGCGGACGACGGTCTCTTCCTGATCATAGGCGATGGTGCCCTTTTCGCACTCCAGAAGCGAGATGGGGCCTTCGCGGGTGGCGATGGCGTGGGAGACGTAAAAGAGGATCTCCTTGCCGTCTTCGGTGAGGACCCGCATGTCCGCCGTGTCGCAGCTTTCGATGGGGTTGACCCGGAACATATGGGCCTGCACCGAGGCCACGTCCGCCGTGCCTTCGAAGGTGTTGCCCGCGTAGAAGAGCAGCAGATTGAGGTAGTGGGCCACGGCGTTGGTGAAGGGGGAATCCAGCACCGGCGCCCCCGCGGCGTTGAAGAGCCTGCCCGCCCAGCCGTTGCGGCCGTAGTAGGCGTTGTGCCGGGGCCACAAGGCGTAGCATTTGAGGCGCTTCACCTTGCCCAGAGTGCCGGAAAGGATCAGCTCCTTGATGCGGCGGGTCTCGGGCTGGTAGATGGTCTGGTAGCCCACGGCCACGAAGCGCTTCGCCTTGCGGGCGGCTTCTTCCATGGCCTGCGCGTCGGGCAGCGTGGGAGCCACGGGCTTTTCCACGAAGACGTTGGCGCCGGAAGCGAGAGCCGCCTCGGTCATGGGCCGGTGGAGCGCGATCCCCGTGGGGATGCAGCAGATGTCCAGCTTGCCCGCGTACTTGGCCAGCATGGAGGGATAGTCCGTGAAAAGATCGACCTTGAGGGCCTTGAGTTTCTCGAGAAACTGGGGGCTCACTTCGTTGTTGTGGATGACTGCGGCGGCGAAGTTGAGCCGCCCCGCTTCATGCTCCCGGAAGAGGTCGCTGCAATGGGTGGCCCCGAATCCGGAAACGCCGATGACTCCTGCGTTTATCATAACAAAAACTCCTTTGGTGTTTGTTCAACGTTTCTTCGAGAACATGGAAACATCCAGATCCAGCTTCGCCCGCTCGATCTCCTCCATGAAGGTGGGGATGCTTCCGGTGGGCTCGAAGACGCCTTCGATCTTGTTTTCGGCGTTCCATCCGGTCTGCCGGAAGGTGAAGATGTCCTGCATGGTGATGATGTCGCCTTCCATCTTGGTGATCTCGCTGATGTTGACCACCTTGCGGCTGCCGTCCCGTTCGCGGGTGATCTGGACCACGATGTGGATGGCCGAGGCGATCTGTTCGCGGATGGCCCGCAGGGGCAGGTCGAAGCCCGCCATGAGGACCAACGTTTCCAGACGGGCGAGGGCGTCACGGGGGGTGTTGGCGTGGATGGTGGTGAGACTGCCGTCGTGGCCGGTGTTCATGGCCTGGAGCATGTCGAGAGCTTCTCCGCCGCGGCACTCGCCGACGACGATCCGGTCGGGCCGCATACGCAGGCTGTTCCGCACGAGGTCGCGGATGGTGATGGCCCCCTTGCCCTCGATGTTGGGCGGGCGGGACTCCAGCCGGACCAGGTGCTCCTGCCGGAGCTGGAGTTCGGCGGCGTCTTCGATGGTGACGATGCGCTCCCGGTTGGGGAGGAAGCTGCTCAGCACGTTGAGCAGCGTGGTCTTTCCCGAGCCGGTACCGCCGGAAATGATGATGTTCTTCCGTACCGCCACGCAGACGGCGAGAAAACGGACCATGTCCGGCGAAATGGATCCGAAGCGGACCAGATCCCCCGCTTTGAGGGGCGTCTTGGAAAATTTACGGATGGTGATGGAAGGTCCCACCAGCGACAGGGGCGGGATGATGGCGTTCACACGGGAGCCGTCGGGCAGACGGGCGTCCACCATGGGGGAACTTTCATCGATGCGCCTGCCCAGAGGGGCCACGATGCGTTCGATGGCCGCGAGGACCTGATTGTCGTCGGCGAAGGAGGTGTCGGTCTTGTAGAGGACGCCCTTCTTTTCCACGAAGATCTGATTGGGGCCGTTGACCATAATCTCCGAGATGTCGTCCCTCGCGGTCATGGCTTCGAGGGGGCCCAGCCCGATGGCCTCGCTGACCAGTTCCTTCTCGATGATCTCGATGGAAAGTTCGGGGGGGAGTTTCACGGTGAGCTGGCCCAGGATCTCCTTGACCATGGTCACCGCCTGAGAGCGCAGCTCCTCGTCCGAGACGCCGGAAACGGCCATCTTCTTGAGGTTGAGCCGCCGGAGCAGCTCCTTGTGGGCCTGTTTCTTTATCTCCTGCACGATGGGGCGGAACCGGATGGGGATCCCGGAAAGCTCCAGCAGGGGGATCTCCCCTTTGTCCACCGAAAAATCGTCGTTGACGGCGGCCTTCCGCGCCTCCTCGCGGGTATTGATGACCAGTTCCACGCTCCGGCCCAGGCGCAGGACGTTGGTCTTTCCTTCCAGATGGTAGGGCTGGTTGGGATAGAGGGGGGTGCCGTCGCCCAGGGTCGTTCCGTTGCTGCTCCCCATGTCCATGACGGTGACGGAGCGGTCGTTGACGATGAGCTGGGCATGCCGCCCGGAAATGTCCGGCCGGGGCAACCGGATATGGCACTCCTTGCCCGCGCCGATGAGATAGGAGCCGTTGCTCAGAGCGGCCCCGGCGTCAGGGGAGCCCGGCAGGCGGACGATGATATCGATCATTTACTGCAGTCTCCGCCGTTCTTCACGCCGCTTGTTGTACTTGGGGATCTCCTTTTCCAGAGACTTGAAATTCACGCTCCGGGCCTCGATGTCCTTGGCGATGCGTTCATCCTCGAAGTTGCGGAGCGAGAGGGTGAGTTTGCCCTTCTGCGAGGCGAAAATGACCATTTCGACTTCGTCCGGATAGAGCTGCAGCGTGACCGTGGAATAGGAGCGCTGAGCGGCTGCGTCGCCCATGGGGGAGCCCCAGCGGTTGCCCACCGCGAGCACCTTCACGTTCTGGAGAATGGTGATGGTGACCGTGTCGAGGGAGTTGTCGCCCCGCATGTCGGGGAAGCGGAAGGTCCCGAGCACATCCACGTTGTCGTTGGGCTGGATGAGATTGTTCACCGAAGAGACCGGGTCCACGGGGATGCTGATGGCCCGGTACTGGTCCTTGATGATGGCCGAGAAGCCGTTGCGCAGCGTGATGGGCTTCAGGTCGGTGTACTGGAGCAGCTGGCCGGGGACCACGGTGACTTCCAGACGGCGGCCCACCACCCGCGAGCGTTCCTCCCACGGGATCTCCCGGCTCCGGTTGAAGGCGTCCTTCTCGCGCCGGACCCGCAGCGCGGCGATGTCGGTCAGCTTGATTTCCTGACCTTCGACCATGTTGTTCTTGATCTGGATCAGGACCTGTTCCTCGGAGCTGCCGCGGATCTTGGCCTTTTCGTGTTCGAGTTGCTTGTAGGTGAGCATGAAGGCCATCAGACCGAAGACCACGGCGAGCAGCAGAAGCATTTTTTGACGCATGACGAATTCCTCCGAAAAGATGTACTTTCCATACTATACCGACGTTTTGCGTAAATTTCCAGTCGAAAAGAGCTTTTTTTGACGAAATTTCCCGTTTCTCCGGAACTTCTCCGCGGCCCGGCGCCGCTCCCCCGTCTCCGCGGAAGGGCTGAAAATGAAAAAAAATTGAAATATTTTTCGAAAAACGCTTGCATTTTGGAAAAAATTGGTGTAAATTGGATGTGTGTGGAATAATTTGGAAACGATGGGACCATGCTTTCTTTCTACGGGATCGACAAATGTCTGGTGGACGCCAACGGGCGGATCCGCCTGACCCAGCGCGTGGTCGACGCCTTTCTGCACGAGGGAGGCGCCGACATCGTCATGCATGGTCTGCCCGAAGGGTGCATCGCGCTGTATCCGGAACCGACCTGGCACCGGATGCGGGCTTCCGCTCTGGGCAATCCGGAACAGCTCAATTCGAGTTTTGCCGTGCGCAGTTCCCTGCGGCGGTTCGGGGCGCTGACCTGCTCCGAAAACATTAGTCGCCAGGGACGCGTCACGCTGCCCGAACTGCTGCGGGTCCACGCGGGACTGACCGCGGGCGCCGAGGCGGTGGTCGTCGGCGTGGAGCTGGGCGTGGAGATCTGGGAAGCCCGCCGCTTCGACGCCGAGCTGGCAAGCTCGGGGGAAAGGGAACAGGCCAGAAGGGAAAGGGAATTCGATCGGGAATTGGAGGATCGCTGAGGTGGAAAAGTTTCTTCGCAACATTTTTCTCGTGCTGTTTTTGCTGACCATGCTCCTGCTCCTGGGGTCGGGACGCAGCGTGAAGGCGGGCGTCACGCCCTCCGAGGCCGAAACGGCCGCCCTCGGTCTGGGGGGAAATCTCCCCCGCGCCGACCGGGAAATGTGGCAGCAGGCCGCCAAAGAGCGCCCCTTGTGGCTGCTTCAGATAAGTTCCTTCTGAAAAGACCGGGGAACGTACATTCAGGAAAATCGAGGGGGCTGCCCCTCCTTTTTTTTGCCCTTCCGGGCGCCGGAAAAAAGCGCAAAACCGCTTTTCTATGCTTTTTGTCCGATTTTTGATGTAAGATTCATCATTTTGAAAGCGGATTTGCAAATGGGGTGGTATAGGTTTATCCTTCAACGAAAAAACTGTCGAAAATAATGGTGAAAGCGGCTTCCGCCTGGTTCTTGCCCCGGTTCAATGACAGGACATTCCTTGAGCATAAGCGGAGCGGGGAACGGCGGAGCCAGCCACCGCAGTCCCGGAATTCGCGCCGCTGCCGGGGAGTTCACTCCTCTTCGGCGAAGAGCCGGTATTTCCTGCGGCTGAAGGGACGGCGGCGGAAGTGGATCAGCGCGTCGAGCACCTCTTCCGCCGTGGGGGCCGTTCCCGGCGTGCGGAATTTGAGGTAGTAGGCGACGAGCTCCTCCACCTGCGCACGGGGCATGATCATGTCCCGGAAAAAGGAGTGAAGATCGGTCACCGCGGCGCGGAACATCCCCGACGGCTGTTCCCGGCGGCACCGGGGCACGTCGATGAGGAATATTTCCATCTTGTCGCCGCGTTCTCGCCAGAGCAGATTCCGCGGATGGTATGATTTATGGAAGACGTTGGCGTTGTGGATCTTCGCCAGCTGCTCGAAATGGAGCTTGCAGTACCTCATCTTCTTTTCCACGTCGCCGTAGAGGGGCCCGCGGGGGTCGAAATCCCGCCCGTCCCGGGTGTCGGCGATGAATCCCGTCACCAGAAAGGTCTCCTTGAGGACGAAGAAACTGCGCACATCCCCCACCGCCAGAATGTGGGGCACGGGGAGCCCCAGACTTTCCAAAAGCAGGTAGTTCCGCACCTCCCGCACGGTGAGGGCGGAGTTGATGATGTAGCGGAGCCGGGCCTTCCCCGGATTGGTCTTGTAGGCGAAGTCGTAGACCTTGCCCCCCGCTTCCCGGCGCAGATGCCACACCCGCTTGCCGGAGGCCTTGTAGATCATGCCTCCCTCGGCGGTGGGCGGCGGGGGATTTTCCCGCAGATCCTTCAGGATCCCTTCGAAACCCGGTTCCGCCAGCTGCCACGAATGGAAACGGCTCTCAGTCCGGTTGAGGAGCCGCAGTTTCCGTTCGAGCTCGGCCTGAGGGCTCCGATCCCCGTCTCCGTATTTTTCGGGATTGTTTTCCGATTCACTCATGTCCCGGTTCCTCCTTCACGTCACATAACATAGCGCCGGAAGGGCTTTTTTTCAAGAAAAACCGCCCGTTTCTCCACAAAAAAATCCCGGCGGAAAGAGCGCCGGGAGCGGAAAACGTTTTTTGCCCGTCACGGGAACATGAAGCCGTCCATGTCCACGCTGGGCCCCTTGGACCAGGGGAGCGAGGGCCGGTTGGCCGGGTAGTAGTCCCGGAAAGCCCGGGTGATGGTGGGCCGTTCGATGGTCTCGCCCAGAGGCGAAAGGGGCGGCACATGGGTGTTGTTGTCCCACAGCCGGAGCCGGACCGGGCCTTGGACGACGAAAGGTTTTATTTCCCTGCGGCGCGCAATGCCTCTCCGGGCAGCCTCATAGATCAGCTGACAGGCGCGCTTCGGGATGAGGGAGCAGGCCTGATAGCAGGAGAGGGCCTGCTTGGTCTGGACCTGTTCGATATCGGGGATCTTTTCCCGGAACTCGGCGCAGATCTTGTCGTCCCCGGCCATCATCACCGAGGGGACCCCCAGGTCGCCCGCGATGGCCGCCGCCATGGTGCCTTCGCTCAAATAAAAGGCGCCGTCGTTCACCTCCCACCGGGAGTGGGGGATGATGGCGTTTTTGGTGGCGCCCATGGCGTGCATGCCGATCTGGACCATGCAGTCGAAAGACTCGTCCAGCAGGGGGAGCCAGATGCCGCAGGAGCCGTTGCGGCCGTGGACGATCCGGCACCGCTCGTCCAGCTCCTCGAAGAGGATGTTGTACCCGGAACCGTGGTTGTCGTTGACGATGACCTCGTCGGCCCCTTCGTCGAAGGCCGCGCGGACGGCGGCGTTGACCTCGTCGGTGAGGAGCTTGTACATCCGGTAGCGGTGCTGGACGCCCTCCACCCCCGTGTTGGCCCGGTTTTCCCGGAAACAGAATCCGGCGATGCCTTCGATGTCCGTTTGAACGTAAACTTTCATTTCTTTACTCACTTTCTCGAATTTGACGGATCAGGGGAACATGAAGCCGTCCATGTCCGTGCTGGGCCCCTTGTACCAGGGCAGCGAGGGCTTGTTGGCCGGGTAGTAGTCGTGTTCCGCCTGAGTTATGGTGGGCCGCTCGATGGTCTCGCCCAGGGGGGAGAGGGGCGGCACGTGAGTGGCGTTGTCCCAGAGCCGGAGCCGCACCGGACCGGGCACGAAAAAGGGTTTTATCTCCTTCCGCCGGGCGATGCCCCGCCGGGCCGCTTCGTAGATAAGCTTGCAGGAGCGCTTCGGGATGAGCGAGCAGGCCTGATAGCAGGAAAGCGCCACCTTGGTCTGGACCTGTTCGATGCCGGGGATCTTTTCCCGGAACTCGGCGCAGATCTTGTCGTCGCCGGCCATCATCACGGAGGGAACGCCCAGGTCTCCCGCCACGGCGGCGGCCATGGTCCCTTCGCTCAGGTAGAAGGCCCCGTCGTTCACCTCCCAGAGGGAGTGGGGAATGATGGAATTGGGCGTCGCCCCCATGGCATGCATGCCGATCTGGAGCATGCAGTCGAAGGTCTCGTCCAGAAACGCAAGCCACTTGCCCGAGGAGCCGTTGCGGCCGTGGATGATCCGGCACCGCTCATCCAGCTCCTCGAAGAGGATGTTGTACCCCGAGCCGTGGTTGTCGTTGACGATGAAGACCTCGGCGCCTTCATCGAAGGCCGCGCGGACGGCGGCGTTGACCTCGTCGGTGAGGAGCTTGTACATCCGGTAGCGGTGCCGGACGTTTTCGATGCCGGGATCCCGCCGGTTCTCCTGAAAACAGAATCCGGCGACCCCTTCGATGTCCGTCTGGATATAGACTTTCATTTACCTCTTCCCGAAAGCATTACTCGACGCTCAGGACGCTCGAAATGGCGAAACTCTTGCCGCCGGGGCCCAGATCCAGGAACTTGAAGCAGGGCTCGAAGGTCCCCGCCGCCTGCCGTCCGCCGTCCCAGACCGCCGCGCCCGCGAAAGCCGCCTTGGGTTCGAGGAGCAGCTTGACCGCGAGTCCGGGCTTGCGGAAGAAGACCGGGCCCGCGTCGATCTTGCTCGTTTCGGACTTCACCTCGAAGAGCTTCCGCACCACCGTTTCGTACTGCTTGTCGATGCCGGTGGAAAAGATCCTGCGCGAGAAATCCCGCTTGAAGTCGGTGAGTTTGCCGCCGACGGTAACTTGAGTGAAGCCGCCCTGCGCTCCGGGCGGAGCGGGGATCAGGTTGTAGCGGACCCCGAAGACGAGATTCCGGTCGGATTCGTTGACGAGAAGGGTGTTCACCGCGATTTTCTTCAATCCGTCGGTGATCTTGAAGGTCTGGCGGATCACCAGCCCCGCGAGCGAGGGATTGTCCCGGTCCAGCATCCGCTTCTCACCGGAGATCTCGAGCCCGCCGGGGATCTTCTTCTGCGCCGTCACGGTAAAGCCGTTCCTGATCTGGCAGGAGGGCTGCCAGAAGGCCACCGCGCCCACGCCGCTGTGGCGGTTCCCGGTGATGACCGCTCCGGCGGCGGTGGTCCAGTCCCGGATGAGGAAGGTGGGAACGTTCATGACGGCCTTGTTCCTGCCGGAAGTGAAGGTGAGGGTGTTTGCCTTGGTGTCGGCCTTGCAGACGATCCCCGCGTTGGCGATGTCTTCCAGCTTGGACTCCCGGATGCCGTAGAGTTTTTCGTACTGCTCGTCGGCGGCCTTGGCCTTGAGCAGGGCCGGGCGGGCTTCCTCGCGGAATTTCGCCATCGTCGCGGCGTCAAGGGCGTAATATTTCCGGTCGGCGAGCTTTTCGGGAGCGATCTCGTAGACGACGCACCGGACGGCTCCCGCGTGGAGCATGACGCCCTTTTCCAGATCCGCCCCGGTGAAGGAGCTCCCGTCCTCACGGACGAAACGGGTGGAACCCGTGGCGGCGGCGTGGTGTTTCACCGTGTAGCGCGTTTGGGGAGCAAGCCCCTTGACCTGACACTTGAAGAAGACTTCGCCGTCCCGCCAGAAGTTGAAGGCGGCCACGATGACGGTCTCCTTGAGCTGGTAGGCCGTGTGCTGGAGCATGCTCCAGGTCTTGTGGGTGCCGAGGAGCCCTTCGAGGATCGCCGTGTCGGCGGCGTAGGGCTGGAACGCCGTCAAAGTGACCCGGTCGTCGATGCGTTTGCCGGTGAAAACGTACTTGTCATACCTCGCGGCGATGTCGGAAGCGTCGGCGAAGGCTTTCCAGTACCGGGCGTCGTAGCCCTTGGGGAAAGCGTAGACCGTGGAGGCCTGCCAGCCGTTGAACATGAAGCTCAGCAGTTCGATGGCCATGGATTCGGGCTGAGTGACCCAGTCGGAGCCCTGAAGCCCGTGGGGGAAGGCCAGGAGTTTCGGCGGATTGGGCGCATAGTCCTTGTTCACCGCCTGCCGCACGTCCCGCGCCTTGACGAAGGTGCGCAGATTGAATCCCTTGCTGTAGACGAAGGGGGTGAAGGAGTTCCAGAAGGCGTAGGGCCCCCAGGGGTCGATCCAGCGGAACTTCCCGGCGTAGTCGATGGGGTGGGTTTCCTTGTCGAAGCCGTTCTGCCGCCAGGTGGAGCTCATGTTGTCCACCTGCACGCCGGGGATGAAGCCCAGGGACTTTTCACCGCCCGTGGCCGCGGTCACCGCCTCGTTGACGGTGTGCATGAGCTTGGCGTGTTCCAGACTGCGGAACCTCACCGCCTGCTTGTAGTACTTGCGGCCCATGGCCAGCTCCTGCGGCCACTCCTTCTTCATCTGCTCTTCGGAAACGCCGACGAACTTGGCGAATTTCTTGCGGCAGGTGTCGCAGAAACAGCCCCGGCCCGCGTAGCCGTAGGGCTCCCAGTTGGCCCAGAGGCCGTCGGCGCCGGCGAGGCTCCTGTTGATGTAGGGCACGGTGGAGTTCATGTAGAAGGGGCGCTTCTCATACACTGCCGCGGGGCAGGTGGAGCGCTCGAATTCGGCCAGATTGTGGGTGCCGATGGCCCGGTATTTGTCCGCCTCGGGACGGCCCTTGGGGATCCCCACCCGGAACCCGTTGGCGATGAAGAAGAGTTCGGGGGTGATGTATTTCACTCCGGCCTTGCGCCAGACGGGGAAGGCGGAATTCTGGCCGCCCACGATCCAGCGGACTCCCGCCGCGTCGTACATTTTGGCGCAGACGGCCATGTTGTCCCCCGTGTAGTTGCAGTAGATGCCGCCCATGTAGATGCCGGGCATGTAGTACTGCGCTTTTGCCGCCTTGAAAGCGGGAATGACCCGGAACTTCACCTTTTCCACGTTGGAGAGGCGGACGCCGTTTTCTTCGACCCACGCCGAGCCGTCGGCGATCTTCGTGCCCGGAGCGGCCTTGGTGGAGATCAGCAGGGAGTGACGCAGATAGAAGTCGTAGGACTCCATCGCGGCGGGCCGTTCCCGGCGGCCCCGCAGGTCGATGCGGTATTCGATGCCCCCCGGAACTTCCTTTTTGCTCAGGAGCTTCAGCCCCGCGCTTTCATAAAAGGTGATCTCTTTGGGGAGAACGACCACCAGTTCCGGTTTGACTAGCTTCGCTTCGGCGGGAGCGCCGTTGCGCTTCCAGACGAAGACCATGGTGCCGGGGATGCCCTGCGCCAGAGCGAAGGTCTGATCCAGCGAAGCCATGGGCGACAGCCGCAGATTGAGTTTTTCGGTCGTGCCCTTGCCCGAGGCGGCGACCAGCGCGGGGCTCCGGAAATCCATGCTTCCCACCCCGTCGATGCGCCAGACGATCTCAAGGGATTTGAGTCCGGGAGGAAGCAGGATCTCGTTCCGGTAATTCTGCCATTCGCTCGACGGGCGGAGCGAATAGATCTTGAAGAAAGGACGTTTGGCCTTCCACCATCTTCCGGCGGGCTCGGTGAAGCCGCTGACGATGAGACAGCAGCCGCCCGCCCCCTTGACCGTCGCCCGGTACTGGAAGGTGAGGTTGTAGAGTCCGCCCTTGTCGTCGGGCAGATTGACGGGCTTGCGCCAGCCGCCGGAAGTGGACTTGACCACCTTGACGGGCAGGATGTCGTTCAGTTGGGCGGGCTTGACCACCTTGAAGACGCCGTCTTCGATGGTCCATTTGACCATTTTTCGGACCTGGGCCCGGCGGGGATCCTTGTCGGGGATCTCCCGCGTGTGCAGGTAGCAGTAGTTGCCCTGCCAGCGCAGGTTGTCCTTGGGGTTGAGGGGGGCCTTGCCGTCGGCGTTGGTCACCAGGTTGTCCGCCTGGGCCACTGCCTGGGCAGGCTTGAAGCGTTCGGCGGAAATCTTCCTGAAGTCGAAGGTGACGCCGCCTTTGTCCAATCCGGCTCCTGCCAGCGTCATGCCGAGCAGGATCCCCGCCATCGGGAGCAATCGTTTCATGAGGTGTTCCTTTCGTTGAAAGTTGAAGGTATTACGACAAATTCCTGGGGATTATCTGGATCGAATTCGCGGGACACCCGAGCAGGGTCGTGATGACGCTGCACTTGGCCCGGAAAAGGTAGAACACGGGTTTCCTGAACAAATGCTCCATGGACTCGAAGTTGCCCTGGCCCTTGGCGATGACGAGGGAGGCGCTTTCGAGTTTTTCCAGGAACTCCGGTTTGGAGCGGGTGAAGGAGACTCCCGCCGTGGCGTCCCCCGTGTCGACGACGGGGGCGAAGTCGATGCCCGAGGCCGCCGCGTCTTCGGGCGTCACGTCGTTGAGGACCGGCTTCCCCCGGACCCCCACGGTGAGCTTTTCCCGGTAAGGCTCCATGAGCAGCCGGTCGATGACCGCTTCGCCGCAGTTGTCCAGCATGTAGAAGATGGAGTCTGCCTCGTCCATGCGCCGTTGGAGCTCCGCCGCCGCGGCGCGGTCGTAGGGCTCGTCGAGGACGGCGAGGATGCTCTCTTCGGCACGGGCCAGATCCAGGTCCCGGAATATCCCGTAGTCGATGATGTTCCCGGCGGCGGCCAGCCGCACGGCGGCCGCGAAGGGGTCGTCCGAATCGCGCACCGCTTCCCGGAGCCGGGGCAGCAGCCGGAGCCCGAGCTCCGTGGAGTTCCGCTTGATCTCTTTCATGGGATCCGCGCAGCCGGAGGCTTCGAAGCGGATCTCGCCCCACAGATGGGCGAGGAGCTCCGGCGGGGAACCGCCCCGTGCGGAAACCTCCACGAATTTCTCCAGCATCGCGTTGGCCAGACGCTTCCGCGTTTCGCCGTCGGAGCCCAGCTGTTCCGAAAGTTCGAGGATCAGCTTGAAGATGCAGTCATAACATTTGAAATCGATTTTCATTCATCGCGTTCCGTTTTTTTGCGCACGATGCTGAATATAGCATCGGAATTCCCTCTTGACAAGGGCGTTTCGGGGCATTTCACCGTTTTTCCTCCTTTTCGGCGCTCAGGACCATGCCGACGAGGATCCCGCACCCGATCAGGGAGCTGCCCCCGTAGCTGATGAGGGGGAGCGTCAGCCCCGTGGGCGGGATCAGGCTCAGATTCACCCCCACGTGGAGGAGCGTCTGCACCCCGATGACCGCCGCCGCCCCGGCGGCGAAGAGCCGGACCGTTTCCGGGTGTTCCCGGCGCAGCGCGATGGAACTCAGGGCCGCCAGCAGCACCGCGAAGAGCACCAGCACCAGCAGCGCTCCCGCGAATCCGATGGTTTCGGTCAAGGTGGCATAGGCCGAATCGTTGTAGGGGAGCGGCACGTAGGCGTTGCTCCAGAGGGCCTGTCCCAGCTTGTGGCCGAACCAGCCGCCTCGGGCGCAGGCCAGCTCCAGCTGGCGCAAATGCCACGACCCCTGGGGGTTGAGGAAGGCGGTGATCCGCTTGAGGGCGTAGGGGTGGGAATGGATGAAATACCAGGCCCCCGCCGCCGCCAGCGCTCCCGTGCCGACGAGCCACCGCCAGCGGATGCCCGAGACGAAGATCACCAGGGCGAAGGTCGCGAAGTAGATGAAGGAGGTGCCGAAATCGGGCTGGATGAAAATGGCCGCTCCCCACAGCAGCGTGTAACCAAGTCCGGCGGCGAAGCGGTACTTTTCCTCCTTGAAACGGCGGATGAGCATGACCAGTCCCAGCAGGAAGAAGGGTTTGGCCACCTCGGAAGGCTGAAGGCTGAAGGAGCCGTAACGGAACCAGCCGCACATGCCGTTGATCCGGGTGCCGAAGAAGGGCAGGATCAGCAGCAGCAGCAGCGAGAGGACCGCCAGCGGCGCGGCGGCGCGCCGGAAGAAGCCGAAAGGCAGGAGCGAACACAGGAACATCAGCCCCAGCGCGGCGGCGAAGGAGATCAGCTGCCGCAGGACCAGAAAATAGGGCATGGCCGTTTCGCTCTGGGAGCTGATGATGGTGAGGAGCCCGAAAAAGCCCAGCAGGATCATGGAAAAGATGATGACCGTCCGCGCGGGGATCTTCATGCTTCGCCTCCTTCCTCGCTCCCGGTTTGCACCGGCTGTTCCGCCGACGGTTCAGCAGGCGGCTGTTCCCGCTTCGGCTCCGGCTGTTCCTTTTCCAGCTCTTCCAGCGTCTGAGGGAGCCGGACGTCCTGACCCTCCTGGGGCTTGGAGATCATGCGGAAACTCTTGGGCATGTATTTCCCGAAGCGGTCGAGAAGAACGGAGTATTCCCCCGGAACGCTCCGGAGCGTAAGCTCATGCTCCAGCTCCCAGCCGCTGACGCCGCACTGGGTGCCGTGCCGCACCTCCACGGTCCCGGCCAGACGGCGCACCGCGTCGGAGCTGCAGAGCATCCGCTCGTGGCGCACGGACACCTTGAGGGGGGCCCCCCGGCGCAGCAGGGGTTCCAGAGCGAGGAGTTCCCCCGGCGTCAGGTGGCGGTGGAGCACCGCTCCCGGCCCCACCTGAAGATCGACCTTGCCGAAGAGGGCGATCAAGGTCTGCTGTTCGTCTTCGCTGAGTTCGTTTTCCCCGTCGGCGTTGTAGCACAAGTCGAAGTAGATCTCGCTCCACACCAGCACCTTGCCTTCCCGGTCCAGGATCCGCCCCCGTTTGGCGGGGAGATTGCGCCGCACTCGGGCGGTCTTTTCGCCCCTGGCGATGATGGCCTCGCGTTCCGGTCCGGCCAGACGGCACCCCCGGACGGCGCAGACGAGAAACCCGGCGCCGAAGACCGCGAGCATCAGAATGAAACGACCGCTGTTCATGGGGACCTTCAGCCTTTCGCCGTTGCGTTTTTGCCTCTTCCGGGGGGCGGCGGCGGGATCACCCTGGAAATGAGGAGCATCATGGGAATGAGGAGCAAATAGAGGAGCCCCGAGACGAAGAAGAGGCCGTGGACACCGCCGAAGAGCACCGCCAGACCGCCTCCGGCCAGGGAGCCCGTCATCCAGCCCGCGGAACGGGCGGTGGCGGACCAGCCCAGGATCCGGCCCTGATCTCCCGCGAGGACGGCTCCCGCCAGCCACGTCTGGAAGAGGGGCTCCATGCCGCCGCCGGCCAGCACCTGCACGAAGCGTTCCCCCATGATGACGGGGGCGCTGGGGGCGAAGGCGAGGAGGAGTCTTGCCGTTCCCGCGGTGAAGATCACCACGCCCAGGACCTTGAGCAGGGGCAGACGGCCCGCAGCATAGCCCAGGAGCAGGCCCGAGAGCATGCCGCCCAGGGCGCAGAGGCCGTTGATCCAGCCCGTCCAGAGCAGCGCGTCCCTGGAATTGTCCATCACCTCCATGACCAGCTGGGGGAGGAAGGGGCCGTCGATGTCTCGCGAAAAGCCCATGGCGACGAAAAGCAGCAGGAGCAGACCTTCCCTGCCGAACCGGGGGACTTTCAGGCTCAGGACCTTGCCCTTTCCGGCGGCGGGCGCGTGAAAGTCCTCTTTGCAGAAGAGCACCAGCACGGTGCTGACGCCCAGCAGGATCCCGCTCCAGATGAAAGTGGTGAAAAAGCCCCACCGGCTCACGGCGATGCCTCCCAGGAACTGCCCCGCCATGATCCCGGCGAAAAGCCCCGCCGAAATGGAGCCCAGGGCGAGGGTCAGATTTTTCTTCGGCGTGGTGGTGATGATGAGGGTCTGGGCGGCGGTGACGGTCCCCACCAGTCCCCCCAGCACGAAGCGGTGGACGACCAGCAGCGCCGGGTGGGTGATGAGGGCCATGAGAGGCATGAGGAGCGCGCCTCCGAGGGTGGAGCGCAGCAGCATGAGTTTCCGGCCGTAGCGGTCCGCCAGCGCGCCCCAGAGGGGGGAGCAGAGGCAGAAGCTCACGTTGCCCGCGATGCTGAAGAGGGCCACGTAGAGGGAAAGGGCCCGGTGTTCCGTTACGCCCAGCTCCTTGAAGTAGAAGGGGATGAAGGTCATGGCACTGCTGAAGGCCAGCTGGGCGAAGAACTGGGAAACGGTGATGAGGACCGTGTTCCTCAGCCAGAAGACCTGATCGGCGGCGGTGCGGGTGACGACTTCAGCCATTTTGCCTGCACCGGGCGTATTCCTGACGCAGTTCCCGGACCTTGGCCGCCACGTCCGGCGCGGTGGTGATCTCGGTCACCATGGCCAGCACCCGCGCCCCGGCCCGGAGCAGTTCGCCGAAACGGTGGAGTTTGATGCCGCCCATGACGGTGAAGGGAAGCGAAACGCGCGACGTGACTTCATGGATCATGTTCAGCCCCACGGCGCCGCAGTTGACGCTCTTGGTCTGAGTGGGATAGATGGGCCCCACGTTGATGCAGTCCGCCCCGGCGGCCTCGGCGGCGAGGGCTTCGGGAACGTTGTGGGTGGAGTTGCCGATGAAAAGTTCGGGCCCCAGTTTCCGGGCGACCCGGATGGGCATGTCCTCCTGCCCCAGATGGACGCCGTCGGCTCCGGCCGCCAGCGCCACATCCACCCGGTCGTCGATCATGAGCAGTACGCCGAAGCGGTCGGCCACGGGACGGCACTTCAGTGCCAGTGCGTAGAGGAATTTGTCCCCCTTGTGCTTTTCCCTGAGCTGGATGATCTTCGCCCCCGACTCCGCGCAGGCGGTGAAGATGTCGAAGGGGGAACGGTCCAGACAGAACTCCGAAGAGATCACGGGATAGATGTCCGCACTGCGGAATATTTCGAGTTTTTCGGCCCGGCTTCTCATTTTTCACCTCCGAGTTCGATGTCGTCGAGAGCGCTCCACACGGGGTTCTCGGGCCTCTTGCAGCGGCACTGTTTTTTGTTGAGGTCGGTCCCGCAGACGGGACACAGGCCCTTGCACTCCTCGCTGCACAACGGATTCATGGGCAGTTCGATGAGGAGTTCGTCCCGCACGTCGCCGGAAATATCCACCTCTTCGGTGACGATGTCCGACTTGGCGTAACAAAGTTCCACATGGTCGTTGCGGATCTCCAGCTTCAAGGGCGCGAGACAGCGTCCGCACCGGGTCGAGACGGTTCCCCGGACGCTCCCCGTGACCAGAAAGGAGCCCGCGGCGGCGGAGATCCTGAAGGCGTAGCTCACGGGGGAAGCGGGGGCAAATTCATCCTTTTCGGGCAGAGCCCAGAAGGATTCGGGCTCGGTCCCTTCCAGAAAGATCGGCTCCTTTTCCACACACCTGACGGAAAATTTGATCATGATCCATCACTTCCTTTTGCCGTAGCGGGCGGAGAGAAGCTCCAGCAGTCTCGCGCATTCTGCGGCTGTCCCCACGGTGATGCGGATGTAGCGGCCCCCCGCGGCGTGTTTGAAGTAGCGCACCACCACGGCGTTTTCGCGCAGGAACCGGAAACACCGTTCCCCGTCCTCGTCGGGGGGAGCGGCGAAAATGAAGTTGGCCTGGGAGGGGATGACCCTGAAGCCCAGCTCCCGGAGCGATGCGGCCAGCTTTTCCCTGGCGGTGACGATCTCCTTGCGCCGGGAGTTGAAATAGTCCCGGTCCCGGAAGGCCGCTTCGGCAAGGGCCTGACTGATCATGTCCGCGTTGTAGGAGTCCTTGAGCTTCATCAGCCCGTCGATGAGCAGGCTGTCCCCCACGGCGTAGCCCAGCCGGAGCCCGGCGAGGCCGTAGCTCTTGGACAAGGTCCGCATGACGATGACGTTGGGGAAGAGCGCGGCGAATTCCATGCAGTTGTCGCAGCTGAAATCGGCGTAGGCTTCATCGATGACCACGATGCCGTCGAACTCCCGGCAGAGCTTCCGCACCTCTTCCCGGTCGAAGGCGTTGCCCGTGGGGGCGTTGGGCCGGGGGAAGATCAGCAGATTGGCGCCTTCCGCCTTTTTGAGGAAGTCGGCGGGCAGGGCGAAATCGTTCTTTTCGTCCAGATCGATCTTCGTGACGGGGGCGCCCTGCATGGCCGCGAGGACCGGGTAGAGGGAGTAGGTGGGCTCGGGGATCGCCACGCCCCGCTCCGGCGAGGTGAAGGCCCGGAAGATCATGGTGAGCAGGTCGTCGGAGCCGTTGCCCACGATGACGTTTTCCCGCTCGACGCCGTTGACCCGGGCGAAGAGGTCCCGCAGCCGGTCCGCGCAGGGATCGGGATAGCGGTTGAGCCGTTTCCAGTCGAACTCCCGCCACGCTTTTTCCACCGCGGGGGAGGGGGGATAGGGGTTTTCGTTGGTGTTCAGCTTCACCAGATTGGCGAACTTGGGCTGTTCCCCCGGCGTATAGCCTTCGAGGGCGTCGATCTCGGGCCGGAAATAGGTCTTGCTGCGGGGCCAGCGCCGTTCGTTCTTCTCGCGGGGCATGCGCCGCCGGATGACCGTGCAGGGGGCGATGTGGGACAGCGCCCGGACGAAACGCTGGAAGGTGGCTTCGTCGGGGATGGGGATGTCCTTCACCGTGCCGGGACGGTCCAGGGAATTGAGTTCGATGGCGTCCAGACGCATTTCCTTGAGCAGTCCGGCGAAACGGGCGATGGACTCGTCGGAGTCGTTGATGCCGGGGACGATGAAAAGTTCGAGGCGGATCTCCGCCGGGCACTGGTGCGTGAAGGCGGTGAGTTTTTCGGTGAAGCGCTTGAAATCCACGCTTGCTTCCGGCCGGTTCACGGCCTTGAATTCCGCCTCATTGGAGCCGTCGAAGGAGGGCACGATCAGATCGACCCGGTTCAGATCGGGCCACAAGGACTCGTCGCCGAGGGCCACGGCGTTGGTGAGCAGACAGAGCTTGAAATCCTTGTGATGGTCCTTGATGTGGCGGATTATTTCGCCGATCCCGGCGTGAAGCAGGGGTTCCCCCGCGCCGGAAAAGGTGATGTAGTCGATCTCGGGCTTGGCGGCGAGAACGTCGTCCAGTTCCCGGATGACGGCGGCGGTGGGAACGTAATCCTTGCGTTCGCAGGTGTGACGCGTGGTCGCTCCCGCTTCGCAGTAGATGCAGTCCAGCTGGCAGGTCTTGGGCGGAATCAGGGAAACCCCCAGAGATCTGCCCAGTCTCCGGGAGTTCAGGGGGCCGAAAACGTAACGTCCGTTCATTATATGTGCTCTTCCTCGATTTGAAGTTGAAAACAGTTGGATTTCAGCGCTTCCGGAGTTTTCCTCCGGTAAGCTCCATGGTGACATCGGCGAACTTGCACAGCGCCGGGTTGTGGGTGATCATGATGATGGCCCGGCTGTTCCGGCGTTCCTCGTAGAGGGACTGGAAAAGCTCCATGATGGCTGCGCCCGTTTCCTCGTCCAGATTGCCTGTCGGCTCGTCGGCCAGCAGCAGGGGCGGATCGTTGATGAGGGCTCTGGCCACGGCGGCCCGCTGCTGTTCGCCGCCGGAAAGCTCCGCCGGACGGTGCATGCGGCGGTGAGAGAGCCCCACCTTTTCCAGGAGTTCGTCGGCCTTTTCGCCCGCTTCCCGCGCTCCGGCGCCGTTGAGACGGGCGGCCATCATCACGTTTTCCCGGACGCTGAGCTCGGGCAGCAGGCAGTAGGACTGGAAAATGAATCCCACGGTCCGGGCCCGGAACCGGGCGCTTTCGCCGCGTCCCATGTCGGAAAGGTTTCTTCCTCCCACCTCGATGACGCCCGAATCGCACCGTTCCAGGCCGCCGATCAGGTTGAGCAGGGTGGTTTTCCCGCTGCCGGAGGCGCCCACGATGCAGCACCACTTGTTTTCGGCCAGTTCGAAGTTCACGCCCCGGAGCACTTCGACCCTTGTTTTGCCGATGGCGTAGCCGTGACGCACGTTCTGGAGCCTGACGAGAGTTTTTTCAGACATGATGTGAAGCTCCTTTTCAGTAACGCAACGCGTCCGCCGGGTCCATCCGGGCGGCCCGGAGCGCCGGGAGCAGGGCCCCCAGCGTACAGAGCAGGACGCTTGAAACGACGATGAAGATCACGTCTTCGGGCACGATCATGGCCGGAAGGTCGCTGAAGTAGTAGAAGCGCCTGGGGAAGAGCTCCGAACCGGAGATCTTCGAAGCGATCTTGAGGATGTCGTTGCGGAAGGCGATGACGAGGGAGCCCGTGATGACGCCTCCCACGCTGCCGATGAGGCCGATGAAGAATCCCTGGAGCACGAAGACCAGCGTGACGCCCCGGTCGGTCATGCCCAGGGCCTTGAGCATGCCGATCTCCCTGGTCTTCTGGTAGATGGAGGTGATGAGGGTGTTGGCGATGCTGAAGGCCGCCACCAGCACGATGAAGATCAGGAGAAAGAACATCATGCGCTTTTCCACGGCCAGAACGCCGAGGAGCTGCTGATTTTTCTCTTCCCACGACACGATCCGGTAGCGGCCGAGCTCCCGCCGGAGATGAGCAAGAAGTTTTTCCTGATCGAAGGGGTCGGCGCTCCACCCCAGGACGGCGCTGGCGCAGCCCCAGTCGAAGTTGAAGAGCTCCGCCGCCGTGTCGATGTCGCAGAAGACCACCGACCGGTCGAAGTCGTATTTGCCCACTTCGTACAGCCCCCGGATGGTGAATTCGGTGGGCAGATAGGCGGAAGCCCTGTCGTCGAGCTTGACGCCGCCCCCCTTGACGAAAGTGACCAGTCCCGCGAGTTTGCGGGCGGAGTGGATCATGATCTTGTCGCCGATGCCGAGGTTCCAATGCGAAGCGATCTCGCGGCTGATGATGATCCCCTTGCCCTCGAAGGAGAGGGTTCCTTCGAAGGAGAGCCGTTTTTCCCGGATCATCCCTTCCCATTCGAACTGTTTCTTGAGATCCTCCGAATTGATGCCGAAAAGGACGATCCCCGGAGCCAGATGGCTCCCGATCTGGGCCAGCACGGGCCCCTGCATGACGGGGCAGGCTCGGCCGCCGGCCTTTTTGACCGCCGCCACGATCTTTCCGGGATCGTCGATGACGTAGGAGCGGTCGTCGATCTGGAAATGGGCCTGGGTCTCCACCAGTTTCCGCTTCATTCTTTCGGTGAAGCCGGTCATGACGGCCAGCACCACGAGCAGCACCGTGACTCCGAGGATGACCCCCAGCAAACTGGTGACCGTGATGAGCGAAACGGCGCTGCGCCGGGGCCGCAGATGGCGCAGGGCCAGGAAAATTTCAGTCCGCATAAAGTGTTCCGTTCCGTCTATACGACAAAGGTGTTTGTTTTGTACTCTTTATAATATAGCCGCGGAAAGGGCGTATTTCAAGTCGCCGAACGTCGGCCCGGTATTATAAGGGCCGAAGGTACTATGAATACTATGAACGCTATGAACACTATGAATACTGGTCCGGCGGTATTTGGTACCGGGGGCAAACAGTATTCACAGTATTCTTAGTATTCCCAGTCTGCGGGGGCTCGTTTTTCTCGCTTTCCCCGTCCACATTCGGCTCCGAAGGCGACGTTCGGCCTTATCCCAGAGCAATCAGGCCCTTGCCGGCTCCGTTCTGGACGGTCCAAGCCTTGAGACTGCCGTCGAAGTCGGTGAAAAGCACGTCGTCGGTGCCGTCTCCGTTCACGTCGCCCACGCCCGCGAAGCTTTGCCCCGCGGTCAAAGTCCCGATACCGTAGGCGTTGACGTACTTGGCTTCGGAGTTGAGGATCCAGCTGGCGATGGTCCCGTCCTCGGTATTCTGGAGGATCGCGTCCTGGATGCCGTCCCCGTTGAGGTCGCCCACGCCCGCGAGACGCCACGGATCCGCGGCGCAGCCCGTGTAGGCCACGTTCACTTCCTGGAAGCCCGAAATGTCGTTCCCCGTCAGGAAGACGAAGACGTCTCCGGACCCGGTGATGGTCCTGCCTTCGGCGGTCTTGGGCATGTTGTTGCGGATCATGACGTCGTCTCTGCCGTCGCCGTTGAAGTCGCCCACGCCGATAAGCTCGAAACTGTAGTATTTCGCGTTGATTGTCGCGTCGTCGGCGCCTGCCAGGTCGGCGGGATCCATCTTGAAGACGCCGTTGTCCCAGGTGGTGACCATGGCACCCAGCCAGCCGGGGGACATGTTGAAGGCGTTGTCGAGCGTCCAGCAGGCAAGGCCCGTGACTTTGGACCAGCCGGGGCTGACCAGCTCGGGCGCGGTGAGGAGCACGCCCGGATGGGTGGAGCCGTTGAAGTTCCCCACGCCGCCCAGTTCGTACCCGCCGGAAACGATCCCCAGGCGGAGGCTCTGCTCGACCGACTCCTCGGAGATTCCCGCGGCGGCGTTGGCTACGAGGCGGACGTCACCCGTCTGAAGGTTCTGCATGAGGACTTCGGTGGCCCCGGTGTGGGAGTAGTCGCCCGCACCCTTGATGGCCCATTTGGCCCGGTCCAAACTTCCGACGGGGGTGGAGGTGTTCGTCTGTGTGTTGAAGATGACGAGCGACCCATCAGGCGCGTGCTTCAGCACTTCGGTGGAAGCGCCGCCCGAGAAGCCCCCCGCGACCACGCCCAACGGATATTTTGGTGCGCTCTTGTCGATGTTGGTCACCTGGTATGGTGTCGCCTCGGAAATGTTGCCTGCTGCGTCGATGCCGCGGAAATACACCGTACCGTTGCCCTCCATGACCACCCCGCCGACGTAAGAAGCCCAATTCTGGGCGTCGAGACTGTACAATCTTTGGACGGAATCCTCGCTGAAAACGGCGGAAACGGTCACATTTCCGTTGGTCGGGGCCGTAATGTCGGCAGTGGCGACCGGCGCGGTCGGTGGGACCTTGTCGATGTTGGTCACTTGATAACTTGCCACGTTGGAGATATTCCCCGCAGCGTCGATGCCGCGGAAGTACACCGTTCCGTTGGTGGTCATGACTACACCGCTGCCGTAAGAAGCCCAACCCTGACCATCGAGACTGTACAATCTTTGAACGGAATCCTCGCTGAAGGAGGCTGTTACGGTCACATTTCCGTTGGTGGGCGTCGCGGTGTCCGCGCCCGCCGTCGGTGCGGCTGGTGCGGTCTTGTCGATATTGGTGACGGCGTACGAAGCGACTTCGGAAATGTTCCCGACTGCGTCGATGCCGCGGAAGAATACTGTGCCGTTGTCATTCAGAACGACGGGCTGTGTATAGGTGTTCCACGTCGAATTGTCGAGGGAATACTCTTTGGTCTCGGAGTCCTCGCAGAAAGTGGCGGTAACGGTCACATTTCCGTTGGTCGGGGTGGTGACGTCCGCACTCGCGGCGGGCTGTGTCGGGGCAGTCTTGTCGATGTTGGTGACGGCATAGCTGGTGACTTCGGAAACGTTCCCTGCCGCGTCGGCGCCGCGGAAATAGACCGTACCGTTGTCGCTCATGACGATAGGCTGAGTATAGGCGGCCCAGGTTTCATCGTCCAGACTGAATTCCCGGACTGTGCTGTCCTCGCTGAAAACGGCAGTAACCGTCACATTCTGATTGGTGGGAGCATTCGTACTGGCGCCTGCGGTGGGCTTGTCCGGGGCGATCTTGTCGATGTTGGTCACGGCGTAGGAAGTGACCTCGGAAACGTTCCCTGCGGCGTCGATGCCGCGGAAGTACACCGTGCCGTTCCCGGTCATGACGACGGGCTGGGTGTAATCGGCCCAATTCGCGCCGTCGAGGCTGTACTGCTTCTGCTTACTGTCTTCGCTGAACGTCGCAGAGACGGTTACGTTCTGAATTGTGGGAACAATGATGTTTGCGATAACAGTCGGAACGGTTGGCGGAATGAAATCCCCCAGTGTCAGCATCAGATTGCCATATTCTTTTGTCAAGATATAGCCGACATCGCCGAAGGTTGCCGTTTCACCGACGGTCAGAACCCCCATTTCCCGATCAGGCGTCCGAAGCGTGATCTTATCAGTGAAAGTAGACGCCCCTTGCGCCAGTTTGTAGGTGCCGGATTCTTGGGCTGATGAGACGGTGATAGTGAAATCCGGGCTTCCGGAGATCAGTGAAAGATTGTTGACCAAATAACCGTCTTCGACAGAACGCTCAAGAAGAGAAAAATCGATAATCGCACCAGAAGTTACCGAGATTTCAGCGCCGTTCGCAATGGTCAGCTCACCTGTAATTTTACCATTGGAGGAAACGAACATACATCCGCCGTATTTCACATCGATTCCGCTTGCTACGCCACCATCGTGGACATATATACTACCACTGTTCACAATGTTCGAGTTCGCCACTCCACCGGAATAAATGTGTATTTCTCCGCAAATATAGGTGCTGTTGCAATTCGCCACTCCGCCGGAGAAGATGCGCAGACAACCGTTACTATAGACATGAGTAAAATTCGCCACCCCACCGTTGCGGATGTAGCCCTGGCCACCGAAGTATACTGTGGCAGAATTCGTAATGCCGCCAGTCGTCACCTCCATATAGCCGCTGCTGCCCACACTGGTTCTGTTTGCCACGCCGCCACTGGATATGTACATAGAACCGCCGTAATACACTCCGGTCGAGTTTGCTGTGCCGTTGTTCATTACATACATGGAGTGACCTGAGAGCGTCAGCATGCTCATCGTCAAGGATGAAGAACACAACACATTGTTGGAACCGAAATACACCCCCCTGATGTTGCTGGCGAAAATCACTGTCGCGCCGTCGGCAGCGTCAATGCGCCCGACGCAGGGCGTCCATTTTACGTTCAGGGCCGTGCCGCCCGCGAGAACGCTCAATTTCCCGTTCTCGGCAATGATGGGGTGATCAACAATCCCACCATCAAGGACACAAAGCGTCCCTCCATAATTTACGGTTGTCGAATTTACCGTGCCGCCGGAAGAGACGTATATGTATCCACCCTGACTTACATTAGCCCCGCTCGCTACGCCGCCTGCACAGACACACAGGGAACCCTTGCTTTTGATTGTCATTAAAGTCGCCGTGGTGCCGGAGTGTAACGTGGCGGATTGCCCACTCGACAATACCGATCCGCTGATATCGTGGGGGAGAAATGCCACGTTCGTCCCATTCGCAATATTCACATATCCGCCATTTTCCGTAATCTTCAGAGCAGAAGCACCACCTTCGACATAAAGATATCCCCCCAAATTTATTACTGCAAAGTCAGCTGTTCCGCCGCTTTTGACGGAAAGATAGCCAATAACAGAAGTTTTACTTCCCGTGCCGCCGGAAGAGATATACATTCTACCCTGACTATACACCGTTGTCGAGGAGACCACTCCACCGTTATTTACGGAGAAATGGCCATTATTGACGATAGTCTGCTCCGCTATCCCGCCGCTTGATACAACCAGATGACCATCGTTGATGCTGGTGCTGTCAGCCACTCCTCCGGAATCGACATTTAACAGCCCCCCTCTCACGGTTGTTTGTTTCCCGACGCCGCCACAGGAGATGTCCATATGGCCGTCACTTTTTACGGTGGTCGAGTTTGCCGTGCCGCCGGAATAGACGTACAATCTGCCTTGCGAATTCACTACCGTCGAGTTCGCCGTGCCGCCGCTGGAAACGTACATGGAGCCCCAGGAGCTGACGGTGGTGGCGTTGGCCGTGCCGTCAACGTTGACGTACAGCTTTCCTTGACTGATTATGGTCGTTGAGTTCGCGACTCCGCCGCTGGAGACAAACATGCTGCCGAAATTGCCGAGAACAACATCGTTGCAGACTCTACCGGAGCTCACGTCATAAACCATGATGCAAAACCTCTCTTTCGCTATTTTTCTTGTATATCTTTTGCTTGTCTTGAAGAAAAAGAAGGGCCACGAAAACCGAATTTTTTGAAATATACGGTTTTCAATCAACACTGCCGGCAAAGACGCACAAACGGCATCGCCGACTGCCTATAATATACGCCGTGACAATGAAAAATGCAAGCTGAAAAACTCTGAAAAATCTTTTTTTGCCGGTTTTCAGGCGGGGTAGCCATGATGCCCACCCTTCTCGCCGGAAGCGGAAAAGTTTTTTCTGCCCGGGGGCTTGACAATCAGGTCCGGTCGTGGTACATTATGGAGACGCCGCGGGGCGTGAATTTTGAATATTCAGGACAATACAGGAAACAACACCATGAAAATCGATCCCGAACAGCTGCTGATCTGGGGATTCGGCAACCACGAACCTATCGATATGTACCGCCGGGGCGGCATCTATACCACGGGGGGCGTCCCCGGCAATGGACTGTGGCTGAAAAAATGGCACAACTTCTTCGACAGCGACGAATCCGCTGCCCTTCTGGCGCACATGGGGGTGAACATCATCCACTGCCGCTTCTACAAGGGCATGGGCTGGGAACACGAGAAGAAAGACTTCCCCGCCGTCCGCGACTTCGCGCTCCGCTGCCGCAAACACGGGATCAAGGTGCTCGCTTATGTCCAGCACGCCTCCCTCTACTGGGAGCTCATGACCCGCGAGGTCCCCGATCTGCGGGAGTGGGCCATCGAGGATAAACACGGGGAACCCCGCATCTACGGCGGCAATCAGTACTGGCGCTGGCTGCCCTGTCCCTCCAACCCCAAGTATTTCGAATACACCTGCTACATCCTCCAGAAAGCCCTCGACGCCGACTGTTTCGACGGCGTCATGTTCGACAACGTGGGGACCTACCCCTGCCACTGCGAACGGTGCCAGAAGGCCTTCCGGGAGTTCGTCAAAAAGCATTACGACTTCGATTTTCTCGACCCCGACTACATCCGCATCCCTCCCAGGATCGACTGGTCCTGCGAGCTTCAGGAGCCCCTGCGGCAGGCGGAACTGGCCTTCCGGCAGGAGATGCTCACGGGACTCTATGCCGGATTCCGCAAGTATATCAAGGAACGGAACCCCGATTTCATCCTGTCCGGGAATTTCCCCCTCGTGCCCCAGCAGTACCTCTACCGGGGCGGGGACGACATCGAACTCATCAGGCAGTTCGATCTGATGGTTTCCCAGTCGGCCAACGAGGTCCGGGTGGAAGACGGCTGCGTCTTCACCCAGGTCCCGGAACTCAAGTTTGCCCGGGCGCTGAACAAGCCCATCCTGCCCCTGAACGACAACTGCGGCGCCACCCCCGACCGGGCTCCCGAATTCCTCATCGCCCGCCACTGCGAGAACCTTTTCGGCGGCGGGATCCCCGCGGAACGGGCCGCCTCCCGGCCCAAACGGGGCGGCGACCCCGATCTGGAACTCATCGAGGACCGCAAGGGCTATCTCGACAAGCTCAAGAAAATGTTCAGGGACTACAAAAAGCTCCTCGACCTGCCCCACTTCGAGCCCATCGGCGTCCTCTACTGCAAGGAGGCCCTCGTCAAGTCCCAGGAGTCCCTGCACAATCTGCTCAAGGTCCAGGAGTCGCTGATGCGGAACCAGCTGCCCTACCGGATCGTTCCCTCGGACGGCACCGGCGTCTGGCAGAAGAATCTGGAGGGCTGCACCACGTTGATCGTCCCCGGCGCGAAGCTGCTGTCGGACAAGGTCATCGCGGATCTGAAAGCTTTCAAGGGGCGGCTCCTCGTGGCGGGGAACGAGTGCGGCGACTACGACGAAAACTACATGCAGCGGCCTGAAAATCCCTTCCCCGAAACGGAGAAGATCCCCCTCACGCCCCACGAGATCCTTGCCGCAGGATACCTGACCAAGATCCGCTGGGTCGCCGACGGCTGGCGCAGCTTCTTCCCGGAACTCCCCGCGGTGAAGCTCAACCCCGAAAGCGTGGCGGACTTCAAGTGCACCCCCGACGGCGAGATTGCGGGCGTCCTCATCACCTCGGCGGTCAAGTCCTTCGGCGGGACCATCGAACTGCCCGAAGGCGAGTGGACCGCGGAGGTTTTCGGCGGCGAAAAGCAGCCCCTTGTCTTCAAGGACGGCAAGGCGGTGATCCCGGCCTTCGGCGGCGCCTGCGTCATCGAGCGCCAGAAGTAAAAAGGGCCGTTCCCCTTGAATTCGGGTCCGTTCGGAGTTATTTTATAGCATGGCGGGATCCGGATATACTTTCACTCCCATCGGCGTGGTGAGGGGCGGCGGGGAGTTTCCCCAGCAGGCCCCCCGCCAGAGCGTCTACGCCCGGAACGAGGGCTTCGTGGAGCTTTTTCCCCACCGGAATTTCGAGCAGGCTCTCGAAGATCTCGCCGGCTTCGCCCGCATTTGGCTCGTCTTCGTCTTCGACCGCAACGACGCCTGGAAGCCCAAGGTCTTCCCGCCCTTCGGCGCGGACCGGAAGGTGGGCGTTTTCGCCACCCGCGCCCCCTACCGGCCCAATCCCATCGGCATTTCCGCCGTGGAGCTGGTGAAGATCGAAGGCCTTAAGGTGCACATCCGCAACTTTGATCTTTTGGACGGGACCCCCGTGCTGGATATCAAGCCCTATATCCCCGAGGCGGACTCCTTCCCCGGTTCCCCCGCGGGGTGGCGGGACGCCGTGCCGCACCCGGCCCGGCTCCTTTTTACGGATGAAGCGGCGTCACAGCTCGAAAAGCTCCGCTGCGCGGGCGGCCCCGACCTGGCCGACGTGGCGCGGATCCAGCTCACCTTGCACACCCTCGATCCCGAACGTCAGCGGCTGACGGAAACGCCGGAAGGAGAGAGCGTTCTCGCTTATCGGACCTGGCGCATCGCCTTCGTGACGGCGAAGGGCTCCGTGACCGTGACCCGGATCTTTTCGGGCTACACTCCGGCGGAACTGGCCGCTCCGGAGGATCCCTACGGAGACAAGGCGCTCCACCGGAACTTTACCGGAAAATGAGCCGGGGCCGCCGCCCCGGAAGTGAAGTCACCGACGGGGTGCGGCGGCGCGGCGGACGAAGTCGGCGATGCCCTCGGCCACCGCCTGCGCGGCGGTCTGACGCCACTTCGGGCCGTTCAGGAACTTTTCATCGTTTTGATTGCTGATGAAACCCGCTTCGATGAGGACGGCCGGCGCCGGATTTTCCCGCAGGACCGCGAGTCTGGCGAACTTCACCCCCCGGTCGGCGCACTTCGTGGTCCGGACGAGGGCCTGCTGGACCGAGGCCGCAAGGAGCGTGTCTTCGGGCCGGGGGCAGCGGTAGGCGAAACATTCGATGCCCGAGGCGTCGGGCCGGATCTTCGAGGAGTTGTGATGGACCGAAACGAAAAGGTCCGCCTGGTATTTCTTCACCAGCTTCACCCGGTCCCGCAGGGGGAGAAATACATCCTGCTCGCGGGTCATGACCGTCTGAAATCCCGCTTTGTTCAGGGCCGCGCGGATCTCGGCGGCCAGGAGCAGGTTGAGCTCCTTTTCCCGGCTCGTCTTGCCCAAGGCCCCCGTGTCGTGGCCCCCGTGGCCCGGATCGATGAGGATCCGCCGGATCTTCCGAGGGGAGATCTTTCCCGTCAGGAGGGGAGCGATGATGTTCTTGAGCGTTCCCGGCGTCACCCGGTAGCACTTCTCCTTGCCGTAGGCGGCGGGCGCGGGCAGCTGCACGGGGGTGGCGTTGAAAAGAGCGTACTGCTTGTCGGGGTGGAGCTTGAAGGTGTTGTTCCCGCAGCTGAGGAGACAGCAGGTCTCCGTCGGGACGGGGGAAAACGGGGCGAGATTCGGAGCCGCGGAGGGGGCGTTGCGGCATCCCGAAAGGCACAGCAGAGCCCCCGTCCAGAGGAGGCAGAGAAGGAGCTTCTTCATTTTTCCGTGAAGATCCTTCCTTCCCTGAAGTCGGCCCAGACGGTTTCGAACCAGCCGTCGTTCCGGGGGATCTCCCGGCAGGGTTCGAAAGCGTGGGTCGTCCTGTTCCCTTCGCGGCAGCTGGTCAGCACGAAACGGCGGAACTTTTCGTCTTCGGGGATCTTTTCCCCCTTTTCGTCGAAGACCGCCGCCGAGCCCCGTGAACCGACGCCCGACTCGATCTGGAACAGGATCGCCGAGAGGTAGACGCAGGAACTGCAGGCCAGCTGGGCCGTGGTCAGCGCGAGGACGGGGGAACTGTTGGCAAATCCCTGCTCTTCGATCTTTCGGAGCTGTTCCTCCGCGTCGGCAAGGGCCTGCGCCACCTCAGGTTTGCGGCGCTGGAACCCGGCGCAGCGGGACATGCGCTCCCGGAGGATCCGCAGATCCTCCCGAGCGTCCCGTGTGCCGGAAACGAGTTTTTCGAGGCGCACGATCTCCCTTTCGGCGGCCTGTTCCGCCTTCGCCCGGTCCAGCGTCTCTTCCTGATATCTCCGGGCGATGTACTCCGCCGCCCGGAAGGCCCCCGCCTGACCCGCGTTGAGGGCCGAGCCTCCCGGCCGGGTGACGCCGTGGGAGCCGTTTACTTCTCCGATGGGGAAGAAATGGGGGATATTTTCCGATTCGTACCAGATGTTTCCGGCGAGGCCGCCGTTGTTATGCTGGGCGCACACGGCGATCTCCAGCATCTCCTTCGCGATGTCGATGCCGTGGGCGGCGTAAAGTTCGATGGCTCCGGGGTTCATCTTGCGCAGCCGTTCGATGGGGGTGCCGCCGCAGGCGCCGGAGCGTTCCAGATAGGTGCGGGCCTCTTCGGAGATCCTGCCGAGGTCGAGACCGGTGGGATTGCTCCGGAAGTCCAGAAACACCCGCCGTCCCCGTGAATTTTCGGCGAAGACCAGCTCATCGATGACCGAGGAGCCGTCGGGGGTCTTCCGCACGTCGTAGGGCCACTGGTAGCCCTTGAGGAAGACCCGCGAGTTGAGTTCCGCGTCGTCGAAGTGTTCCCGCAGGAACTCCTTTTCGTCGGAGCCGTCCGCCGCCGTGGAAATGAAGCGGGGCAGGACCTGCATGTAGGTGCCGGAGACGTTCCAGCGGAACTTCGTCGAAGCCAGCCCGAACTGGGATTCGGGCAGATTGCGGCACTTCGCCCCGATGCGCATGGCCAGTCCGATGGCCCCCGTGTGGCAGGGCGGGTAGACGCTCGCCGCATAGAGCCCTCCGGGGCCGCCCACGGCGAAAACGGTGTTCTCGGCGGTGACGGTCTCGAAGGCCTTTTCGTCACTGTTCCAGAGCACCGCGCCCGCGGCCCGGCCGTCCACCTCGAGCAGACTTGCGGCGAGGCGCTTTTCCTCGATTTTGACCGAAGTCTCCTTCAGCGCCCGGATGAGGGCGAGGCACATTTCCTTCGAGGTGTAGGGACCGCAGCTGGTGGCCCGGCGGGCGGGATCGTGGTCGGTCTTGTACCCCGTGTACTGCCCCAGTGCGTCGTGGGGAAAGGGGACCCCCAGATCGCAGAGATGGAGAAATCCCCGTGCGGAGAGGGCGCTTTCCACCAGCGCGATATCGCCGTGGACGGCTCCGTTGACGGCGTAGGTCCCCGCGAGAGCGACGGGGGAATCGGGCTCCGCGCCGCAGAGGTTCAGCTTGTAATAGGTCTGCTTGTCGCTCCCGGTGTTGATCGAGGTCCCCATGGAGAGGCCTTCGGTGACGACCAGGAGATCCCGGACGCCTTCCCGGTGGAGCCGGAGCGCGGCGCAGAGCCCCGCCGCCCCCGTGCCGATGACGAGGGTGTTCACATGACGCGTCTTCACAGCCGGGCGATCTCCATGCCGCCGCCGATGTCGATGACGGTCCCCGTGGAGTAGGCCAGATCCCCCCGGAGCAGCATGGCCGCCGCCCGGCCGATGTCGGCGGGTTCCCCCCACCGGGGCTGGAGCGTCAGCCCTTCGGCGATGAGCTTGTCGTATTTCGCCTTGACGGTCCCCGTCATGTCGGTGGCGATGACGCCGGGCCGGATCTCGTAGACGTTGACGCCGAACTCCGCCATCTTGACGGCGAAAAGCTTGGTCATCATCCCCACGCCCGCCTTGGACATGCAGTATTCCCCCCGGCTGATGCTGGCCACCGTGGCGGAGCAGCTGCCGATGTTGAGGATGACCCCCTGTTTCCGCGAGGCGAAGTAGCGCCCCGCGCTCTGGGTGAGGAAGAAGGGCCCCTTGAGGTTGATGTTCATGACCCGGTCGAAGCTCTCTTCGGTCATTTCGAGGATGTCCGCCCGGACCTGGGGGGCAACCCCTGCGTTGTTGACCAGCGCCTCGTAGGAGCCGAAGTCCCGGAGGACGCCCGCGAGAAGCGACTCCCGGTCGGCGGCGCTGGAAACGTCGCACTTGTAGTATTTCGCCTTGACCGAGGGGAATTCGGCCATAATCTTTTCCGCCGCGTCGGAGCTTTCCTGCCGGGCGCAGAGCGCGGTGTTCCACCCTTCCGCCGCCAGTTTTTCGGCGATGCCGAAACCGATTCCCCGGCTGCCGCCGGTGATGATCGCTGTCTTCATGAGGTCCTTTCCTTTCTTTAAGGAGTTGTTCTCCACCGGGTAAAATTAACACCGGCTCGCGCTTTTTTCAAGTCCGCGGCGGGGTTTTTTCGGTAAAATTTTTTCTTTGCGGTTTGCAATCGGCTCCGGCGTATGCTATATTAGCGGAAACCGGACGGAACACACACTACAGGAGTCGTCACTATGCTCGTCAGGATCTTTTGCCTTGGCATCTTGCTGTCTTCCGGCGCTGCCGGAGCGGCGGAACTTTTCGTCTCTCCCGGAGGGCGCGACAAAAATCCGGGGAGCGCGAAAGCCCCCTTCGCCACCATCGCCCGGGCCGCTTCCGCGACCAAGCCCGGCGACACGGTGAGGATCATGCCCGGCGTCTACCGGGAACAGATCACCTTCCGGAAGTCGGGGAAGAAGGGCGCTCCCGTCACCTTTGCCGGGACACGGGGGAAAAATGGCGAATTCCTGAGCATCGTTGAGGCTCCGGGGACCGTGGTTTCCAACTGGGTTCCCGCGCCGGAAGTCGGGCCGCGGGTCTGGAAGGCTCCTCTCGCCAAACGGCCCGATCTGATGATGATGAACGGGGCCATGATCGCCTTCATCAACCGCCTGACCATGGAGCTTCCCCGCTGGAAAAAACTGCCCCCGGAAATCAGCGGCGCCATGTTTTTCAGCCATTGGGGGCCGGAGTGCGCCCGGCTGCCGGGATTCGATTGGCTGCGGACGCCCGCGGATATCCGGGTGTCGGTCATGGGCAGGCGCAAGGAACTTTTCTGGCCCGTCATCGGCAACGTCCTTTCGGGCTGGTCCAAGGGGTTTCTCCACGTCCGTTTCGCCGACGACCGTAAGCCGCAGGAGAACGTCTTTACCGCTTCTTACGGAGATTGTTTCACGGTCACGGGGTCCGAGCTCATCTTCCGGGATCTGCACGTCAGGGGCTCCCGGACCCAGTTCCGGATCTGCAAGGGCAGTTCCGGCATCACCGTCGACAACTGCCTGCTGATGCACGGGGGATGCCGGATCCGCATCAAAGAGGGGGCTTCCCGCGTCACGGTGAAAAACTCCATCCTCACGGCGGGCTTCGTCCGGAACGACCTCTTTAAACTCCGCAGCGACAAGGACATGCGGGGCGGGCTCCTCTACCTGATCTTCAAATACATCATCGGCACCTCCCTTTCCGACGATTCGGGCATCAAGGACTACGGGAAAAACACCAGGATCTGCGACAACCTCATTTTGCAGGGGCTCATCGGCATGGACGCCCTGGGCGTCGACTGCGAAGTCGCGGGCAACGTGGTCCGCGAAATGTCCAGCGTGGGCATCTGCACCGGGCCCACCACCGTGGGGATCTTCCACGACAATCTGCTGATGAACTGCGGGATCCCCCTGCGGATCCACGACCTGCGGGCGAAGCGGGCGAAGCGCGTCGAATACCATTACCGCAACCTTTTCGTGCAGGACCGGCACGCCGGGGGGCAGATCTACGTGCACTGCTCCTCCCATACGGCGGCCGACAAGGTCAATTTCGATCCGCCGCCCAAAGAGGGCAAGGAGCCCGTCTACAAGCAGAACCCGCCGGATCCGGTGGACGCGGGGAAATTCTACATCTACCACAACACCTTCTGGGGCGGCATCGATGTCGGTTGGAACTATGCTTTCCGCGTCCGGCCCTACAGTCTGAGGTTCCGCATGGTCATGCCCTTCTTCGTCTTCAACAACATCTTCAAGGACAACCCTCTGCTGGAAGTCAGGACCCACGAGGCTGCCGGCCCCAATCTGCTCTACGTCTTCGACGAAAAGGTCTCCCGCATGACCCGGCGGGAGCCGGAAGTGCTCAAGATCGACAAGGTCTTGGACGTGAACGCCTCTCAGACCATTTGGAACAAGAAGGACCTGCCCGGACTTCCGGACGTGACGCTCGCTCCGGACTCCCCCGCCCTCGGGATGGGCGTCGATGTGTCGAAGCCCTTCACCCTGAACGGGAAGAACTTTCCCGCCCTTCCGGGATTCAAGCTGGGCTACTTCGAGGGCCGGGCCCCGGCGGCGGGAGCTTTGCAGCAGGGTGAATCCATGGCGGACTTCATCGCCCTGCACCGCCGGGCCGAGGCGGCGGTGAAGATGTTGAACGAACTCAAGGAAAAAAGTGCCGTCGAGGCGAAAGGAACCAAATGATGAGATCGCAATTCCTCTTCTGCGGTGCGCTTCTGGCCGCTCTGGCCGCTGAAGGCGCGAACCTTTACGTGGACAAGTCCGGAAACGACAAGAATCCCGGGAGCGCGAAAGCGCCCTTCGCCACCATCGCAAAAGCCGCCGCCGCCGCAAGGGCCGGCGACACGGTGAAGATCGGCCCCGGCGTCTACCGGGAACAGATCACCTTCACCAAATCCGGTAAGGAAGGAGCCCCCATCACCTTCGCGGGAACGAGGGCGAAGAACGGCGAGTTCCTCACCGTCGTCGAGGCCCCCGGAAAGGTCCTGACCGGGTGGACTCCCGCCTCGGAGATCGGTCCGCAGGTGTGGAAGTCGCCCCTTGCCAAGCGGCCCGATCTGGTCATGATGGACGGGGCCATGATCACCTATATCAACGTTTCCACCATGAAGCTCGCGCCGTGGAAGAAACTCCCGGCGGAAATCAACGAGGACATGCTGTGGGACAAATTCGGGCCGAAATGCAAACGGCTTCCCGGTCTCGATCTGCTGAAACTGCCCGCCGGGATCCAGGTGAAACACCAGTATTTCCGCAAGCGCAAGGAGCTTTTCTGGCCCACCATCGGCAACGTCATTTCCGGCTGGCACGAAGGATTCATCTACGTCCGCTTCGCCGATGACCGCAAGGTGGAAGACCACCTCTTCACCGCCTCCTACGGCGAGGGCTTCGCGGTGAAGGGTTCGTACCTCACCTTCCGCGATCTGCACATGCGGGGTTCCCGCCGCCAGATGCACCTGAAGGAGAAGAGCTCCCACATCCTCATCGAAAACTGTCTCCTGATGCACGGCGGCGCCCGGATCATCATCGACGACACTTGCTCCTTCAACACCGTCCGGGGCAACATCCTCACCACGGGATTCACCCGCAGCGACCTCTTCAAGCTCCGGAGCCAGGATGACATGCGGGGAGGTCTCCTCTATCTGGTCTTCAAGTACATCATCGGCCACTCCAGTTCCGACGACGTGGGGGTGAGGAACTTCGGACGGGGCGCTCTCATCTGCGACAATCTGGTGTTGCAGGGCCTCATCGGCATTTCCGCCAACGGGCAGTGCGAAGTCCGCGACAACGTGGTGCGCGAAATGTCCAGCGTGGGGATCGTCACCGGCCCCACCTCCGAGGTGAAATGCCACCACAATCTGGTGATGAACTGCGGCATTCCGCTCCGGGTCCACAATCTGCGGGGCCGGCACGGGAAACGGGAGGAATATCACTACGGCAACGTCTTCGTGCAGGCGCCCCACGGCGGCAGTCAGATCTACGTTCACAGCGAATCCTACCGCTGGGGGCCCGACATGGTCAACTTCGAAAAGGTGCCGGGGAAGAAATATCCCGTCTACAAGCAGAATCCCCCCGCCCCGGTGGCCACGGGCAAGGTCTACATCTATCACAACACCTTCTGGGGCGGCAACGATACCGAAACCACCTTCACAGTCGCCCGTTTCGCCCGGCGATTCCGCATGACCATGCCCTTTTACGTGGTCAACAACATCTATAAGGACACCCCCGGTCTGGAACCTGCGACCCTTGAGCTGCCCGGTCCCAATCTGCTCTACGTCTTCGACGGGAAGGTTTCCCGCATGACCCGGAAGGACAAGAACGTTCTCAAGATCGACAAGGTCCTCGACGAAAAGGCTTCGCAGACCATCTGGAACAAGCCCGGTCTGCCCGGTCTGCCCGACGTGACGCTGGCCCCGAACTCCCCCGCTCTCGAAGCGGGCGTGGATCTCTCCCGGTCCTTCACCGTGAACGGGAAGACCTTCCCCGCGTTCCCCGGATTCAAGCCCGGATATTTCAAGGGCAAAGCCCCCGCCGCGGGCGCTCTGCAGCAGGGTGAATCCATGGCGCGCTTCATCGGCATGCACAAAAAGGCCGAGGCGGCCGTGAAGATGCTTTCCGAACTGAAGAAAACCACCGCGGCCCAGCGCCGCTGAAATCGAAAGGCGTTCGACGTTATGCAGACGACAACGAGATTTTTCTGGTGTACGGCCCTGCTTTCCGCCACGGCTTTTTCGGCCGAACTGTACGTTTCGCCTTCGGGGAACGACAAGAATCCGGGGAGCAAAGATGCGCCCTTCGCCACCATCGCCAAAGCCGCCGCCGCGGCGAAGGCCGGGGACACGGTGAGGATCGGTCCCGGCATCTACCGGGAACAGGTCACCTTCAAGGCTTCCGGGACGAAGGAAACTCCCATCACCTTTGCGGGGACGCGGGGAAAGAAAGGTGAATTTCTCACCATAGTCGAAGCTCCGGGGAAGATCCTCGACAAGTGGACTCCCGCGCCGGAGATCGCGCCGGGTGTGTGGAAAACCCCTCTTGCCAAGCGGCCCGATCTCATCATGATGAACGGGGCCATGATCGCCTTCGTCAACCGCCCCTCCATGGAGCTGCCCCGCTGGAAGACTCTCCCCAAAGAACTCAACGAAAACATGTTCTGGGGCGCTTTCGGCCCCGGCTGCAGGCGTCTGCCCGGCTTCGACTTCATGAGTCTGCCTTCGGACATCTGGGTGAGTCACCGCTATTTCCACGGCCGCAAGGAGCAGTTCTGGCCCACCATCGGCAACGTGCTTGCCGGGTGGTACAAGGGATTCCTTTACGTCCGCATGGCCGCCCCCGGAGCGCTGATCCAGGACCAGACTTTCACCGCCTCTTCGGGGCAGGGCTTCACGGTTTACGGTTCTTTCATCACTTTCCGGGATCTGCACATGCGGGCCTCACGCACCCAGATCTTCGTCAAAAAGAAAAGTGTCGGCGTCACGGTGGACAACTGCCTGCTGATGCACGGCGGCTGCCGGGTCCGCATCGATCCCGGAGCCTCCCGGGTCACGGTGCAGAATTCCATCCTGACGGCGGGCTTCATCCGCAACGACCTCTTCAAGCTCCGGAGTACCGAGGATATGCGGGGCGGGCTCCTCTATGTGATCTTCAAGTACCTGATCGGCACCTCCAGTTCCGATGACGACGGGATCTACAGCTGTGGAAGCGACTGCGTTTTCCGCTGGAATCTGGTCCTGCAGGGGCTCATCGGCATTTCCGCCGCAGGCAGCGGCGAGGTCTACGGCAACGTGGTCCGCGAAATGTCCAGCATCGGGATCCTGACCACTGAACTGACCGTGGGCAAGTTCCACGACAATCTGGTGATGAACTGCGGCATCCCGCTCCGGCTCCATCATTTCCGCCATGCGCGGGGCAAACGGGAGGAATACCACTACAACAACGTTTTCGTGCAGGCCCGGCACGGCGGCGACCAGGTCTTCGTCCACTGCGAGTCCCACCGTTTCGCCGACAAGGAGAACTTCGAACCCGCCGTCAACGGCAAGCAGCCCGTCTACAAGAAAAATCCGCCCAACCCCGTGGACGGGGGCAAAATTTACCTCTATCACAACACCTTCTGGGGCGGCAGGGAGGATTCTCCCTCCTTCACCGTGGCTTATTTGAGCAACCGGTTCCGCATGGTTTTGCCCTTCTTCGTCATCAACAACATCTTCAAGGACAACCCCCGGCTGTGGACCACCACCCACGAACTGGCCGGGCCCAACGTCCTCTATCTGATGGACGGGCAGTTTTCCACCATGGCCCGGCGGGATCCCGAGGTGGTGAAGCTGAACCGGCGTCTGGACGCGAAGAGTTCCGAACGGCTCTGGAACAAAAACGACCTGCCCGGTCTGCCGGATTTTTCCCTCGCCCCGGATTCTCCCGCCATCGGAGCGGGCGTGGATATTTCGCGGCCCTTCACGGTGAAGGGGAAGAACTATCCCGCCCTTCCGGGCTTCAAGCCGGGGTACTTCGAGGGCAAAGCCCCCGCCGCGGGCGCTTTGCAGAAAGGGGAGTCCGCCCGGCGTTTCATCGAGATGCACAGGAAGGCCGAAGCGGCCATCAGGATGCTGAACGAGCTGAAGAAAAGCACGGCTGAACGCCGCTGAGAGATCCGGGAGGAAGTCGCTCATGGGCAAGTTCGGAAACGCTCTTCTGTGCGCCGCGCTGTTTTCCGGCACGGCCTTCGCCGCGGAGTTTTTCGTTTCGCCTTCGGGGAACGATAAAAATCCCGGAAGCGAAAAGGCCCCCTTCGCCACTGTAGCCAAGGCTGTTTCTGCGGCGGAGCCCGGCGACACGGTGAAGATCGGCCCCGGTCTCTACCGGGAACGGATCAGCTTCAGGCGTTCCGGCAAAAAGGGCGCTCCCATCACCTTTGTCGGGACACGGGGGGAAAACGGGGAATTTCTGACCGTCATCGAGGCGCAGGGAACGAATCTTTCCGGGTGGACGCCCGCGCCGGAGATCGGCCCCCGGGTCTGGAAGGCCCCCCTCGCCAAACGGCCCGATCTGGTCATGATGAACGGGTCCATGATCGCCTATATCAACCCTCTCACCATGAATCTTCCCCGCCGGAAGGAGCTTCCGAAGGAGCTCGACGAAGATACGTTCTGGGGCAAATTCGGGCCCGGATGCAAGCGTCTGCCCGGATTCGACCTGATGCGTCTTCCCGCCGAGATCCGGGTGAAGCACTTTATGTTCCGCAAGCGCAAGGAACAGTTCTGGCCCGTCATCGGAAACGTCCTCTCGGGCTGGCACAGGGGATTTCTCTACGTCCGTTTCGCCGATGAAAGGAGGCCGCGGGAGAACGTCTTCACCGCCACTTACGGAACGGGCTTCACCGTCTGGAGTTCGCACCTGGTTTTCCGGGATCTCCACATGCGCGGTTCGCGGGTCCAGATCTGGATCGCGAAGACAAGTTCCGACGTCACCGTCGACAATTGTCTCCTGATGCACGGCGGCTGCCGGGTCCGCATCGACGAGGGGGCTTCGGGCGTCACGGTGAAAAATTCCGTTTTGACGGCGGGCTTCATCCGGAACGACCTTTTCCGGCTCCGCGACGACAAGGACATGCGGAGCGCGCTCCTCTATCTGATCTTCAAGTACGTCATCGGCACCGCTCTTTCCGACGATTCCGGGGTAAAGGACCGGGGGACCGGCACGAAGATCTGCGGCAATCTCATTTTGCAGGGGCTCATCGGCATGGACGCCTGCGGCGTCGACTGCGACGTCGCGGGGAACGTGGTCCGCGAAATGGCCAGCGTGGGCATCTGCACCGGGGCCACCACCGTGGGAAGGATCCACGACAATCTGCTGACCAACTGCGGCATCCCCCTGCGGATCCACGATCTGCGGGGCAAGCGGGCGAAACGGGAGGAATACCATTACCGCAACCTTTTCGTTCAGGCCCGGCACTCCGGCAGTCACACCTATGTGCACTGCGAATCCGACCGCTGGGGGCCGGACATGGTCAATTTCGTGAAGGGGACGCGGAACTACAAGGAGAACCCGCCGGATCCGGTGGATGCGGGCAAGATCTACCTCTATCACAACACCTTCTGGGGCGGCGTGGACTTCGGCTGGGAGCGCGCCTTCGGCGTCCGCGAATACAGCCAGAGATTCCGCATGGCTCTGCCCTTCTTCGTCTTCGGCAACATCTTCAAGGACAACCCTCTGCTCGAAGTCAAGACCCACGAAGTCCCCGGCCCGAATGTGCTTTACGTCTTCAACACCCGCGCCGCCTCGGTGCCCCGGCGCGAGCCCGAGGTGGCCAGGGTCAACAAGGTCCTGACCGTGGAAAGTTCCCGGAAACTCTGGAACACGAACGACCTGCCGGGCCTGCCGGATCTGACGCCGGCTCCCGGCTCTCCCGCCCTCGAAGCGGGCGTCGATGTTTCGAAACCTTTTACGTTGAACGGTAAGCCCCTTCCCGCTCTCCCCGGTTTCAGGCCGGGATACTTCGAGGGCAAAGCCCCGGCGGCGGGGGCGCTGCAGAAAGGCGAATCCATGGAGCGCTTCATCACCATGCACCGCCGGGCCGAGGCGGCGATAAAGATGCTGAACGAGCTTAAAGAGAAAAGCGCCGTCGAGGCGAAAGGAAACAAATGATGAAACCGATCTCCCTCTTTTGCTGTGCGCTTCTGGCCGCTTTCGCGGCCGGAGGTGCGGACTTTTATGTGTCCAAGTCCGGGAGCGACAAAAATCCGGGGAGCGCGAAGGCCCCCTTCGCCACCATCGCACGGGCCGCCGCCGCGGCCCAGCCCGGCGACACGGTGAAGATCGGCCCCGGCATCTACCGGGAACAGATCACTTTCAGGAAGTCCGGCAAAAAAGGAGCCCCCGTCGTCTTCGCGGGGACGCGGGGGAAGAACGGGGAGTTCCTCACCATCGTGGAAGCTCCCGGCAAGGTCCTGGCCAAGTGGACCCCCGCGCCGGAGATCCATAGGGAGGTCTGGAAGACGCCCCTCGCCAAAAGGCCCGATCTCATCATGATGGACGGGGCCATGATCACCTTCGTGAATTCTTCCACCATGAAGCTCGCCCCGTGGAAAAAGCTTCCGGCGGAAATGGACGAAAACATGTTCTGGGGCGCCTTCGGTCCCGGATGCAAACGTCTTCCCGGCTTCGATCTGATGCGTCTCCCGGCGAAGATCGAGGTGAAGCACCGCTATTTCGGTACGCGGAAGGAGCTGTTCTGGCCCACCATCGGCAACGTGCTTTCGGGATGGAGCGACGGTTTTCTCTATGTGCGTTTCGCCGACGGCGGGAAGCCGCGGGATCACCGTTTCACCGCCTCCTACGGGAGCGGCTTCGACGTGTCGGGCTCCTACCTCACCTTCCGCGACCTGCACATGCGGGGCTCCCGGAACCAGTTCCGGATCCGGAAAGGCTCCGTCGGCGTCACCATCGACAGCTGTCTTCTGATGCACGGCGGCGCCCGGATCCGCATCGAGGAGGGCTCCTCCGACGTGACGGTTAAGAACTCCATCCTGACGGCGGGCTTCGTCCGCAGCGATCTCTTCAAGCTCCGGAGCGCCGAGGATATGCGCGGCGGTCTGCTCTACGTGATCTTCAAATACATCATCGGCACCTCCAGCTCCGACGACTCGGGACTCAAGGTCTACGGGAACAACTGCCGGATCGTCGACAATCTGATCCTGCAGGGGCTCATCGGCATGGACGCCTACGGCCCCGGCTGCGAAGTCGCCCGCAACGTGGTGCGCGAAATGTCCAGCGTGGGCATCTGCACCGGGCCCCGGACGGTGGGGGAATTCCACGACAATCTGGTGATGAACTGCGGGATCCCCCTGCGGATCCACCGTCTGCGGGACCAGCGGGCGAAGCGGGAAGAGTACCACTACCGGAACCTTTTCGTCCAGGACCGCCACGGCGGGAGCCAGATGTTCGTCCACTGCGAATCGTTCCGCTGGGGGCCGGACGTGGTCAACTTCGAGAAGGTCCCCGGCAAGAAGGAGCCGGTCTACAAGAAGGATCCCCCCGCCCCCGTGGACGCGGGCAAGATCCATATCTATCACAACACCTTCTGGGGCGGCGAGGACTGGCGGCCCGCCTTCAGCGTCCAGTACCTCTATGAAAGGTTCCGCATGGCCATGCCCTTCTATCTGGTCAACAACATCTTCAAGGACTGCCCCTCCCGGCTGCTGACGAAGACCCATGAGCTGGCCGGGCCCAATCTGCTCTACCTTTTCAGCGAGAGGATGGAAAAGGCCTCCCGTCTGGATCCCGAAGTGCCCAAATTGAACCGGACCCTCGGGGTGAAGGCGTCCGCGGGGATCTGGAACAAGAACGACCTGCCGGGTCTTCCTGATCTTTCCCTCGCACCGGATTCTCCCGCCCTCGGGGCCGGAGTGGACATTTCCCGCCCCTTCACGGTGAGGGGAAAAAAGTATCCCGCTTTTCCCGGCTTTGCGCCCGGCTACTTCAAGGGCAAGGCTCCCGCCGCGGGCGCGCTGCAGCAGGGGGAATCGGCCCGGCGCTTCGTCGATATGCACAAGAAGGCCGAGGCAGCCATAAGGATGCTTTCGGAATTGAAAAGGAACGCGGCAAATGAAAGCCGTCTCTGATTTTTGAGGAGTTTGGGAATGAATGTGAAGAGTTTTTCCATTTTGGGCGCGGCCCTGTTGTCGGGGGGCGCGTGTTTCGGCGCCGAACTGTACGTTTCCCCCGCGGGCAGCGACAAGAATCCGGGGAGCGCGAAGGCCCCCTTCGCCACCATCGGCAAGGCCGCTGCCGCCGCCAGGCCGGGGGATACGGTGATGATCGGTCCCGGACTCTACCGGGAGCAGATCACCTTCAAGAAGGGCGGAAAGAAGGGCGCACCCGTCACCTTCGCCGGGACCCGGGGCGGGAACGGTGAATACCTCACCGTCGTCGAGGCTCCCGGCAAGGTCCTCACCGGCTGGGTCCCCGCGCCCGAGATCCACCGCGACGCGTGGAAGATCCCGCTTGCAAACAGGCCCAACCTGATCATGATGGACGGCTCCATGATCGCCTACATCAACCATATGACCATGGACCTTCCCCGGTGGAAGAAGCCGCTCCCGAAGGAGATCAACGCGGAGGAGATCTGGAGCAAGTTCGGCCCTGACTGCAAGCGCCTGCCGGGGCTGGATTTCCTCAGCCTGCCCGCCGACATCAAGATGACCCATCCCTACATGAACATGAAGCGGGAGCCCCTCTTCGACACCATCGGCAACGTCCTTTCCGGCTGGCACAAGGGGACGCTTTACGTCCGTTTCGCAGACAAGCGGAAGCCGCAGGATCACCGCTTCACCGCCTCGTACGGCGAAGGCTTCACGGTGGAGGCGCCTTATCTCACCTTCCGCAATCTGCACATGCGGGGCTCCCGGACCCAGTTCCGGATCAGAAAGGGGGCCGTCGGGACGGTCATCGAAAACTGCCTGCTGATGCACGGCGGCGCCAGGGTCCGGATCGAAGAGGGGGCACGGGACACCGTCGTCCGGGATTCCATCCTGACGGCGGGGTTCATCCGGAACGACCTCTTCATGCTCCGGAGCAAGGAGGATATGCGGGGCGGCATGCTCTACGAATTCTTCAAGTACGTCATCGGCACTTCCCTTTCGGATGACGTGGGGATCCGGGACGCGGGGGCGGGGACGAAGATCCTCGACAACGTCATCACCCAGGGGCTCATCGGCATGGATGCCTACGGCGTCGACTCCGAGGTCGCGGGGAACGTGGTGCGCGAACTTTCCAGTGTGGGCATCTGCACCGGGGCCACTTCGGTGGGGAAATACCACCACAATCTGGTGATGAACTGCGGCATCCCCCTGCGGCTCCATAACCTGCGGGGCAAGCGGGCGAAGCGCGAAGAGTACCACTACCGGAACCTCTATATCCAGGCCCGGTCCGGGGGCAGTCAGATCTTCGTTCACTGCTCCTCTCATCTGGCCGCCGACAAGGTCAACTTCGAGCCTCAGACCAAGGGGGAAAAGGTCCCCCGCTACAAGGACGATCCCCCGGACCCGGTGGATGCCGGGAGGATCTACCTCTACCACAACACCTTCTGGGGAGGCAACGAACGGGCGCCCCAGTTCGATGTGGTCCGTCTTTCCCGACGGTTCCGCATGGTCATGCCCTTCTTCGTGATCGACAACATCTTCAAGGACAGCTACAGGCTCGATACGAAGAGCCACGAGCTGGCCGGGCCCAACGTGCTCTACACCTTCGGCGAGGACGTGCCCGGCAAGGAGCGGCGCGATCCCGATGTTCCCAAACTGAACAAGGTGGTCAGCAAGGCGGCCACGGAGCGGCTCTGGAACAAAAACGATCTGCCCCGTCTGCCGGACATGACCCTCGCGCCCGGTTCTCCCGCCCTCGAGGCGGGGGTGGATATTTCCAGGCCCTTCACCGTGAACGGGAAGAATTACCCCGCGCTCCCCGGATTCGCTCCGGGGTATTTCAAGGGCAAGGCCCCGGCGGCGGGAGCCTTCCAGCAGGGGGAGGATGCGAAAAAATATATCGACATGCATATGAAGGCCGAGAAGGCCATCGCCATGCTTTCGGAATTGAAGAAGAATGCGGCGCGCGAAGGCCGCTGAAACGTTTACGGGAGGAGCTTTCATGAAGACTTCGAAGTGGTTTTTGTTGAGCGCCGCGGTGTTTTCCGGCGCGGCCTTTGCGGCGGAGCTGTACGTTTCGCCTGCGGGAAACGATAAGAATTCCGGAAGTTCCGGTTCGCCCTTCGCCACCATCGGCAAGGCCGCCCAGCGGGCGAAGCCGGGGGACACGGTGAAGATCGGTCCGGGGATCTACCGGGAACAGATCACCTTCACCAGAGGGGGCAAACCCGGTTCTCCCATCACCTTCGAGGGTGTGCGCGGGCGGAAGGGGGAATTCCTCACCATCGTCGAGGCCCCCGGCAAGGCCCTGGACAAATGGGCCCCCGCGCCCGAGATCCATCCCGACGCGTGGAAGACCCCCGTCGCCAAACGGCCCGACCTCATCATGATGGACGGGGCCATGATCGCCTACATCAACCGCATGACTATGGCGCTCCCCCGGTGGAAGAAGCCGCTCCCGAAGGAGATCAACGCGGACGAGATCTGGAGCCGGTTCGGTCCCGGCTGCAAGCGTCTGCCCGGACTGGATTTCCTCAGCGTCCCCGCCGACATCAAGATGACGCACCCTTACATGGGCATGAAGCGGGAACCCCTCTTCGACACCATCGGCAACGTCCTTTCGGGCTGGCATGACGGCTTCCTCTATGTGCGTTTCGCCAAAAACGAGAAGCCGCAGGCCCACCGGTTCACCGCCTCCTACGGCGAAGGTTTCACCGTGGACGCGCCCCATCTCACCTTCCGTGACCTGCATATGCGGGGCTCCCGGACCCAGTTCCGGATCCGGAAGAAGGCCGCCTGCACCACCATCGAAAACTGTCTTCTGATGCACGGCGGCGCCCGGATCCGCATCGACGGCGCGTCGGGGACCACCATACGGAACTCCATCCTGACCGCGGGCTTCACCCGGAACGACCTCTTCAAGCTCCGGAGCAAGGAGGACATGCGGGGCGGCATGCTCTACGAATTCTTCAAATACGTCATCGGCGTCTCCAGTTCCGACGACATCGGCATCAGCGATCACGGGCAGGGCACGAAGATCTGCGACAATCTGATCCTGCAGGGGCTCATCGGCATGGACGCCTACGGCGCCGGCTGCGAAGTCGCCCGCAACGTGGTCCGCGAAATGTCCAGCGTGGGCATCTGCACCGGCCCCACCACCGCAGGCAGGTTCCATCACAATCTGGTGATGAACTGCGGCATCCCCTTGCGGATCCACGATCTGCGGGGCAAGCGGGCGAAGCGGGAGGAATACCACTACAAAAACCTCTACGTGCAGGCCCGGCACGGCGGCGGCCAGACCTACGTGCACTGCGAATCCCACCGCTGGGGGCCGGACACGGTCAACTTCGAACCTCCGAAACGGGGCGCGAAATATCCCGTCTACAAGGAAAATCCCCCCGCCCCGGTGGATCCGGGGAAGATTTACATCTACCACAACACCTTCTGGGGCGGCAACGACACCGGCTGGAACTGCGCTTTCGACGTCGCTTACCTGAGCCGGCGGTTCCGCATGGTGATGCCCTTTTTCGTGTTCAACAACATCTACAAGGACAACCCGAGGATGGAGATCAAGACCCACGAACTGGCCGGGCCCAACGTGCTCTACACCTTCGGCGAGGATATCCCCCTCAAGTCCCGGAAGGACAAGGACATCGTCAAGCTGGACAAGATCGTCGGCAAGGCCGCTTCGGAGCAGATCTGGAACAAGAACGACCTGCCCGGTCTGCCGGATTTGACGCTTGCGGCCAACTCTCCCGCCCTGGCGGCGGGCGTGGATGTTTCCCGCTCCTTCACGGTGAACGGGAAGAAATTCCCCGCCCTGCCGGGCTTCAAGCCGGGTTATTTCCGGGGCCGGGCCCCGGCGGCGGGAGCTTTCCAGAAGGGTGAATCCGCCCGGAACTTCATCGACATGCACCGCCGGGCCGATGCGGCCGTCAAGATGCTTTCCGAGCTGAAGAAGAACACGGCAAAGGCCGGCCGCTGAAGCGTACCGGGTGAAAGGGAAGGTGAATGATGAAGCACTTGCTTTTGTGGTCGGTCCTTTTTTCCGGCGCGGCTTTCGGGGCGGAGCTCTTCGTTTCCGTCTCGGGGAATGACAAAAATCCGGGGAGCGCGAAGGCCCCCTTCGCCACCATCGCCAGGGCCGCGGCGGCGGCACAGCCGGGGGACACGGTGAGGATCGGCCCCGGCATCTACCGGGAGCAGATCACCTTCCGCAGATCGGGGAAGGAGGGTTCTCCCGTCACCTTCGCCGGGAGCAGGGGGCCCGACGGGGAGTATCTCACCGTCGTGGAGCCTCCCGGCCGGAACCTCACCGGATGGACGCCCGCTCCGGAGATCGGGCCGGAGGTCTGGAAGGCGCCTCTCGACAAGCGGCCCGACCTGATGCTCATGGACGGATTCATGATCACTTACGTCAACCGCCGCACCATGGAGCTCCCCCGCCGGGAGACGCTTCCCGCCGAAATGGACGAGGATATGCTGTGGAGCAAGTTCGGCCCCGGCTGCAAGCGGCTTTCCGGATTCGACCTGCTGCGTCTGCCCGTCGGGATCAGGCAGAAGCACCAGTATTTCCACGAACGCAGGGAGCTTTTCTGGGAGACCATAGGCAACGTGCTCTCGGGCTGGCGCGACAACGTGCTGTATGTGCGTTTCGCCGACGGAGACAAGCCGCAGAACCACCGTTTCACCGCTTCTTACGGTAGCGGATTCGTCCTGAGAAACGTCTCATATCTCCGGTTTCGGGACCTGCTCCTGCGGGGCTCCCGCTTCCAGTTCCGCCTGGAGGGGAAGTCCTCGCACAACACCATCGAAAAGTGTCTTCTCATGCACGGCGGCAGCCGGGTCTTCATCGACCGGTCGGTGAGCCATACGACGGTCAGGGACTGCGTGCTCACGGCAGGCTTCATCCGGAACGACGTCTTCCGGCTCCGGAAGCCCGACGACATGCGGGGCGGCATGATCTACCTCGTCTTCAAATACATCATCGGCACCGCCCTTTCGGACGACGTGGGGGTGAACGACCACGGCGACCATACGTCGATCTGCCGGAATACGGTCCTGCAGGGGCTCATCGGCATCGAGGCCTTCGGGACCAACGTGGAGGTCCGGGAAAATCATGTCCGCGAAATGGCCAGCGTGGGCATCTACACCGGCTCGAGGACCACGGGGAAGTTCCACCACAATCTGGTGACCAACTGCGGGATCCCCCTGCGGATCCACGACATCCGGCACAAGAGGGCCTGCCGCGAGGAGTACCACTACTGCAACGTCTTCGTGCAGGAGCCTATGGAAGGGTCGCAGGTCTGGCTCCACTGCTCCTCCCATCAGGAAGGGCCGGACATGGTCAACTTCGAGCCCGGCACCCGGAAGTACAAGAAAAATCCCCCCGCCCCCGTGGACGCGGGGAAATTCTACATTTATCACAACACCTTCTGGGGCGGGAACCAGCGGAACACCTACTTTCCGCCGTTCCCCGTCTCCTACCTGAGCGAGCGGTTCCGCATGACCATGCCTTTCCACCTCGTCAACAACATCTTCAAGGAGCACTGCAACTGGCGGATCCGCGCCCACGAGATCCTGGCGGGAAATCTCTTCTACGTCTTTTTCGAAGATCCGAAACTCAAGTGCAAGGATCCCGACGTGGCCAAGTTCAACAAATTTCTCACCTTGAAGCAGTCCGAAAAGATCTGGAAGGGGGGCGGCCTGCCCGGTCTGCCGGACCTTACGCTCGCGCCCGACTCCCCGGCCCTCGGGATCGGCGTGGATGTCTCCCGGCCCTTTACCGTGAACGGGAAGAACTATCCCGCCTTTCCGGGGCTTGCGCCCGGTTATTTCAAGGGCAGCGCGCCCGCGGCGGGGGCGCTGCAGGCCGGGGAATCCATGGCTTTTTTCAACGACTTGTTCCTGAAGGGCGAGAAGGCCGTCAAAATGCTCGGGGAACTGAAGAAGAACGCCGCCCCGGCCGGCCGCTGACGGTGTGAGGAGAAGCGAAAATGCGGAAAGCCGGCGCTGCGTTTTTCTGCGTCGTGTTCCTTGCGGAGCTGCTCCGCGGCGCGGAGTTATACGTTTCCCCCTCGGGGAATGACGGGAATCCGGGGAGTCCCGCCGCCCCCTTCGCCACCATCGGTCGGGCCGCTTTCCTCGCGAACCCCGGCGACACCGTCAAGATCGGTCCGGGGCTCTACCGGGAACAGCTCACCTTCACCCGGTCGGGGAAGAAGGATTCTCCCATCACCTTCGCCGGGACTCGCGGGAAAAAGGGGGAATTCCTCACCGTCATCGAGCCCCCCGGCGAGACCCTTTCGCGGTGGACCCCCGCCCCCGAGGTCGGGCCGGAGGTCTGGAAGGCCCCCCTTGAAAAAAGGCCCGATCTGGTGCTCATGGACGGCTTCATGATCGCTTACATCAACCGCTTCACCATGGAACTTCCCCGCTGGAAGAAGCTCCCCACCGAGCTGGACGAAGAGATGCTCTGGAGCAAGTACGGCCCCAAGTGCGGGCGTCTCCCCGGATTCGATCTGCTCTCTCTTCCCGCCGGGATCAGGCAGAAGCATCAGTATTTCGGCAGCCGCAGGGAACCTTTCTGGGAGACCATAGGGAACGTGCTGTCGGGCTGGCACAAGGGATTTCTCTATGTGCGCTTCGCCGACGGCGGCAACCCGCGGGAGCACCGTTTCTTCGCTTCGAGCGGCAGCGGCTTCACATTGAAGGACGTTTCCCATCTGCGTTTCCGGGACCTCCACATGCGGGGCTCCCGCAGTCAGTTCCGCCTGACGGGGAACTCCTCGCACAACACCGTCGAAAGGTGTCTTCTGATGCACGGGGGCAGCCGGGTCCTCATCGAAAGGCCCGCCGAATACACCACGGTCGAAGGGTGCATCCTGACGGCGGGGTTCATCCGGGGCGACGTCTTCCGGCTCCGGAAGCCCGACGACATGCGGGGCGGCATGATCTATCTGGTCTTCAAGTACATCACCGGCGTTTCCACGTCGGACGACATGGGCGTGAACGACAAGGGCGGCCACACGAGGATCGTCGGCAACGTGTTCCTGCAGGGGCTCATCGGCATCGAAGCCTTCGGGACGGATGAGGAGGTCAGCGGCAACGTCGTGCGCGAAATGGCCAGCGTGGGCATCTGCACCGGCGCCCGGACCACAGGCAAGTTCCACGACAATCTGGTGATGAACTGCGGCATTCCCCTGCGGATCCACGACGTGCGCCACAAGCGGGCGAAGCGGGAGGAGTACCACTACCGCAATCTTTACGTCCAGGCTCCCCGTGAAGGCTCTCAGGTGTGGGTCCACTGCACCTCGCACCAGTACGGGGACGACGTGATCAACTTCGAGCCGGGGACGAAAAAATACAAGAAAAATCCCCCGAACCCGGTGGATGCGGGGAAATTCTACATCTATCACAACACCTTCTGGGGCGGCAGCGAAAGGGACACCTTCATGACCCAGCTGCCCGTGCTCTATCTGAGCAATCGCTTCCGCATGGCCATGCCCTTCTTCGCGGTCAACAATTTTCTCAAGGACCACTGCAACTGGTGTCAGTCCCAGCAGGAGCTTTTCGCGGGCAACGTTTTCTACGCCTTTTCCGACACCTCCAGGATGGAGCGCAAGGATCCGGGGGTGCTCGGGTTCAACCGGGCTCTGACGCGTGAGGAGACACGAAGAGTCTGGAAGCAGGGCGGTCTGCCCGGACTGCCGGACCTGTCGCTTGCTCCCGGTTCTCCCGCGCTCGAAACAGGCATCGACATTTCACGGCCTTTCACGGTGAACGGGAAAACATACCCCGCATTGCCGGGCTTCGCGCCGGGCTATTTCGAGGGGAAGGCCCCTGCGGCGGGAGCGCTGCAGAAGGGGGAATCCATGGCGCGTTTCACCGCCATGCACCGCCGGGCCGAAGCGGCCGTCGGGATGCTGAACGAACTGAAAAAACGATCTGCCGGAAAGGCAAAAGAGAAAGGGGATCGGGAAAAATGAAGCTGAGAAGCGTTTTCTGCTGGGTGCTCCCGGCCGTCTTTGCGGCGCAGGGGGCGGAGCTTTTCGTGGCCAAGTCCGGGGACGACAGGAATCCGGGGAGCGCGAAGGCCCCCTTCGCCACCATCGCCAAGGCCGCTTCGCGGGCGAGGCCCGGCGACACGGTGAAGATCGGTCCGGGGATCTACCGGGAACAGATCACCTTCGGACGGTCCGGGAAAAAGGACGCCCCCATCGTCTTCGCCGGGACCCGCGGCCCGAAAGGGGAATTCCTCACCATCGTCGAGGCTCCGGGGACCGTGCTTTCCAAGTGGACCCCCGCGCCGGAGATCCACGCCGACGCGTGGAAGACCCCCGTCGCCAAACGGCCCGACCTCATCATGATGGACGGGGCCATGATCGCGTACATCAACCGCCTGAGCATGGCGCTTCCCCGGCGGAAGCCGCTCCCGAAGGAGATCGGCGCCCCGGAGATCTGGAGCAAATTCGTCCCCGGCACCAAACGCCTGCCGGGGCTGGATTTCCTCAGTTTGCCCGCCGACATCAAGATGACCCATCCCTACATGAACATGAAGCGGGAACCTTTCTTCGACACCATCGGCAACGTCCTTTCGGGCTGGCATGACGGCGTTCTGTACGTGCGCTTCGCCAAAAAGGAAAAGCCCAGGGACCACCGTTTCACCGCTTCCTACGGCACCTGTTTCAGCGTCACCGGCTCCTTTCTCACCTTCCGCGATCTGCATTTCCGGGGATCCCGCCGTCAGATCCATCTATGGGGGGGGACTTCGCACAACACGGTCGAAAAGTGCCTCCTCATGCACGGCGGCAACCGGATCCTGATCGGCCCGAAAGCGAACGGCTGCGTCATCCGGGACAACATCCTGACGGCGGGCTTCATCCGCAGCGATCTTTTCCAGCTCCGCAGCGACGAGGACATGCGGGGCGGCATGCTTTATGAGGTCTTCAAGTACGTCATCGGGACCAGCAGTTCGGACGACGTGGGCATCTACGACTGCGGCCGGAACACGAAGATCCTGAACAACCTCATCCTGCAGGGGCTCATCGGCATGGACGCGCTGGGCGTGGACTGCGAGGTCGCGGGGAACGTGGTTCGCGAAATGTCCAGCGTGGGCATCTGCACCGGCTCCACCACCGTGGGAAAGTTCCACGACAATCTGGTGATGAACTGCGGCATCCCCTTGCGGATCCACGACCTGCGCCACGCACGGGCGAAGCGCGAGGAGTATCACTACCGGAATCTTTTCGTTCAGGCCCGGCACGCCGGGGGGCAGATCTACGTGCACTGTTCTTCCCATACGGCGGCGGACAAGGTCAATTTCGATCCGCCGCCCAAAGGCGGCAAGGAGCCCGTCTACAAGCAGGACCCGCCCGATCCGGTGGACGCGGGGAAATTCTACATCTACCACAACACCTTCTGGGGCGGTCACGACAAGGGGTGGAACTGCGCCTTCTACGTCCGGTATCTCAGCAAGAGGTTCCGCATGGTCATGCCCTTTTACGAGCTCAACAACATCTACAAGGACAATCCGCGGCTGGGGGTGAAGACCCACGAACTGGCCGGGCCCGATCTGCTCTACACCTTCGACGCCAAGGCCATCGGCAAGTTCCGGTCGGAGCCCGAGATCGTCAAGTTCAACAAGGTCCTGGATCTCAAGTCCTCTCTGACCATCTGGAACAAAAACGATCTGCCCGGACTGCCGGACGTGACGCTTGCCCCGAACTCCCCCGCCCTCGAAGTCGGGATCGACATTTCCCGGCCCTTCACGGTCAACGGGAAGAGCTACCCCGCCTTTCCCGGCTTCGCGCCGGGCTATTTCAAGGGCAGGGCGCCCGCGGCGGGGGCCTTGCAGGCGGGGGAATCCATGGAACACTTCATCGCCATGCACCGCCGGGCCGAGGCCGCCTCGAAAATGCTTTCCGAGCTGAAGGAGACCGCCCGGAAGGAGAAGTGAGCTACTTCTGGCACCTGGGGCAGAAGGCGGAACTTCTGCCGCCCAAGGTCACGCTCTCGATGACCGTGCCGCACCGGGGGCAGGGCGTCCCCGCTTTGCCGTAGACCTGCAGCTCGCAGGCGAAAGCGCCCCGGCTGCCGTCCACGTTGAGGAAGTCCGAAACGGTGGTGCCGTCTGCTTCGATCGCCCGCAAGAGGATCTTTTTCGCGTTTCTCACGATTCTTCGCCATTCGGGCGGCGTGATTTCGCCCGCGGGCCGCCGAGGATCGACGCCGGAAGCAAAGAGAGTTTCCGTCGCATAGATGTTGCCGATGCCCGTCACCACGGCGTTGTCCATGAGGAAGACCTTGACGCAAACTTTCTTGCCCGCGGCGCGTTCGAGCATGTAAGTGGCCGTGAACCCCTTTTCGAGGGGCTCGACCCCCAATTTTGCCAGTGCGACGGGGAATTTTTTTCCCGGAGGGAGGGGATGGAGTTCGAAGAGGCTGAAGCGCCGGGGGCACTCGAAGCGGAAGACATTGCCGTCGTCCAGATGGAGAAAGAGGTGTTCGTGCTTCCGCCGGGGGACCGAGGCGGGCTCCACCCGGACCACGCCGGACATGCCGAAGTGCATGAGAAAGGCCCGCTCCCCCGTGATTTCGGCGGCGAGGTAGCGCCCCCGGCGGCGGACGGCGATGAACTCCGCCCCTTCGAGGTTCGCCTTCAAAAGGGGCGTGAGGGGCGTCCGCATGGCGGGGGTGAACACTTCCACGCGCACGATGCGGCGGCCGGGGAGCCGTTCCTGCAGAGCCCGGCGGATATTTTCGGCTTCGGGAAGTTCCGGCACGGGGGCTTACCCCTGTTTCTTTCGGCCGCAGAGCCGCTCGAAGTTCCCGGAGAAGATGGCGACACGGGCTTCGTCCGAAATATGTTCGCTTAAGACGCCGTAAATCTGCATGGCGATGTTGCAGATGGGGAAGTCGGTGCCGAAGAGGATCTTTTCCGGGCCGCACTGGTCCACCATGTATTTGAGCATCCCCCAGCGGAAGAGGCCGGTGCCCGAGAGATCCCAGTAAAGGCCGGGGAAACGCTTCATCAGTTCCACGCGGAGCATGACCCGTGGCTTTTCCCCCGGATGGGCGGCCACCACGTTGAGGCCGGGGAGATTTTCCATCAATTTCGCGATGTCCTCCTCGTCGGGGGAGTGGACGCTCACCGTCATGCCCAGATCCCGGACCACGGAAAAGATCTCCAGAATTTCCGGAGAAGAGTAGGAGCTGTAGCCGCTGGAATAGGGAACGAGCTCGCCCACCCAGGTGACGCCGAGTTTATGGTATTTTTCCAATTCGGCGAGGGAGTCCTTGACGAAGAGGGGATTGATCCGGATCCCCGTCTGGTAGAAGTCGGGGTACTCCCGCTCGATGCGGTAGCCCGCGGCGTTGGTCCGGGCGAAGGAACTGAAATCCTTGGGCTCCCTGTCAGGCTTGATGACGGAGCCGCAGCAGAAATCCAGCCCCGCGTTGCGCATTTCCGTGAAGAAATCTTTGGTATTGTCGGGGGTGCCGTAAGCGTTGATGATGGAAACATCAGGCTCGGCGATGGGGTGACAGTGGGCATCGATGATGCGGAATCCTTCGATCATTTCTTATCTCCTTGTTGAAGTTGTTTCAAACACTCTTCGGCGTGACGCCGTTGGGCGGGCGTACCTGCGGGGATCTTCAGGGCCGAAGCGTAACTGCGCTTCGCTCCGGCAAGGTCCCCCGTGTTCCGGCGGGTCTCCCCGTCGAGCAGGTAATAACGGAATCGCTGCAGCTCGGGGAGCTGCTCCGGGACGACCTGCCGCAGGCATTTCGCCATTTCGCCGTACTTGGGATAGGCGGCCACGGTGCCGTAGTAGAAGGCGAGGGGAGAGGGCATCTTTTCCATCCATTCGGCGGCGGTCCGCTCCGCAAGGGCCCGGTCATCGAGGCGGATCGCCCGGGTGATGACGTTCACCGCGCTGCCGGGTTCGGGTTTGAACTGCCAGGCGGTGCGGAAGTATTTCAGGGATTCGGGCGTGGTGCGTCCGGCTTCTCCCTCGAGGGCCCAGCCCCAGGCGGTGAAGTCCGCCGCCCGGCCGACCCTGGCGGTGAGCGTCGCCGAAAACAGGAATCCGAACACCGCGAGGGTCAGCAGGAAAGCAAGTGCCCGTCGCTTGCCGGTGCAGGCCCAGCCGACGCCCCAGACTCCGAGGAGCGCGAACCAGGGGAGCAGGAGCAGCCGGTAGCGGCCGATGGGCTCCCGGACGCAGAGGAAGAAAGCAAGAGAAAGGATGGGAATGAGGATGAGGCCCTCTTTTTTCCGCCACTTCCCGCTTGGGAGGATGAGGAGCGTACTTGCGCCTGCCAGCAGGATGAGGATTTCGAAAGGCAGTTTCAGAAGCGGAAGTTTCGTCCTGAGAAAGTAGATGTTCAGATTTTCCGGGCTTTCTTCCGCCACCCAGAGCAGAGGCAGCCGGGAGCACATCCTCAATACCGTCCGGACCAGCGGCGGCAGGGCGGGGGCTTTTTTGCCGGGCACGGCGCGGGCGGCGGTGTTATAGGCGACGGTGTAGGGGACGGGGTTGAAGAAGCAGGCGAACCTGCCGCCGAAGACGAGATTGATCCCGGCGAAGCAGAGCCACAGGGCCAGCACTCCCGCGGGGAAGGCCGCGGCCCGGCGGAAAGGAAGACGGCGGCGGTGCAGATAGTACACGCTCCAGAAGAAGAGCACGAAGACCATCCCCGCCGCTACCGGGCGGCCCGTGGCGGCAAGCCCCGCGAAAACCCCTGCGATGAAGGCGGGAACGAAGAGAAAATGACGCTTCCGGGCCGTGAGAAAGAAGTGGAAACTTAAGATGATGCCGAAGTTCACCAGCGTATCCTGCAAGGTGGTGAATTCGTACATGAGTTCCACCGGGTTGAAGGCCCACAGCAGTCCCGCGGCCAGAGCGAGGAGCCGGTTCCCGGTGAGGCGGCGCATGGTGAGCGTCAGGAGCGCCGCCCCGGCGGCCCCCGCCAGCGCCTGAAGAGCGGCGTGGAAGAGGACCGGGTGGATGCCGCCGTTGAGCTTCCAGAGGATGAAGGTCTGCAGGCGGTGAATTGTGAAGAAGAAACTGTTGCCGGGAGAACCCCACTCCCCGAGGCGGAGAAGCGTTTCCATGTCCAGCCCCGGCACGGTGTGGAAGTAGCGGAAAGGCGAGGAAAGGAAGGTGAGCCCGAAGCAGAGGCGGAACAACAGCGCCGCGCCGAAAACGGTCAACAGGGGATGGCGGAAGAGGAAACGTCTGACTTGCGTGTACGCGCTTTCCGCCATGAAAAGCCCCCTTACGCGCCGGTGCTCAGGGCGTTGTAGGCGACAACGTCGGCGTAGGCGAGGGGCCCGCCGAAGATGTCCAGCGCGGAACCGATGGTGTAGTGGACTCTTCCCCCGCTCGTCCGGTCGATGAGCTTCACGTCTTCGAGGGAGCGGATGCCGCCTGCGTAGACGCAGTCGATGGGGGAGTCGCCGCAGAGGAGCAACAGCAGTTCGGTGTCGATCCCGGCCTGTTTGCCCTCCACGTCCACGGCGTGGATGAGGAACTCCGAGGCGCTCTCGGCCAGAAGCTCCAGGGTTTCCCGGTTGACCTTCAAGTCGGTGTAGGTCCGCCAGCGGTCGGCGGCGACGAAGTAGTCGTTCCCTTTGCGGCGGCAGGAAAGGTCGAGAACGAGCCGTTCCCGGCCCGTTTCCCGCAGCAGTTCCTTGAGGCGCTGAGGCGAAAATTTGCCGTCGGGGAAGCACCAGCTGGTGACGATGAGTTTTTCCGCCCCCGCCTCCAGCCAGAACTTTGCGTTGGCGGGGGTGATGCCGCCGCCGATCTGCAGATTCCCCGGCCACGCCGCAAGGGCGCTTTTCGCCGCTTCCTCACAGCCGGGCCCCAGCATGATGACGTGGCCGCCCGGAAGTTCGTCGCGCTTGTAGAGCTCCGCGAAGAAGGAAGGTGTGTGCTCCGAAACGAAGTTCGTGCGCAGTTCCCCCGTGTCGAGGGTGGAGCCCACGATCTGCTTCACCCGGCCTTCGTGGAGGTCGATGCAGGGACGGAAACTCATGCAAATTCCCTTCAGCGCAGGGAAAGTTTCTGGGTGAGGATGTTGGGAATTCCCGGCTGCAGGACCCTCTGGTCGCACTTGGCGTTGGCGCACTCCACGCAGACCATTTCCGGATACTCTTCGTCGCCGTAGTCGGGCATGACCTTGGACTTTTCGATCCAGGGATTCCACACCACGGTGGATTCGGAGCCGGACTTCTCGATCTTGACGATGCGGCCCCAGCCCGGATCCACGATCTCCGTGGCGCCGGGGGCGGGGAAATAGACGTAGTCCACCTCTTCGGCAATCTTGAGGTCCCCCTTCTGCACGTTGCCGTCGAACTTGGTCGTCTTGACCCGGTAGTCGAAGTAACCGATGCCGTCGAGGCCCGAAATGGCGATCTTCCGCGCATCGGAGACGGCGAAATAGGTGTGGAGCGCGCACCCCACCGTGACGGGCTTTTCGCCCTTGTTGACCATGACGAGGGTCATTTCGAGGGTGGAGCCGACGGTGAAGATCATGTGGAGCGTGAAGGGGAATCCGGACATGGGGAACTCGCGCATGGAGGAATCCAGCTTGAGGACGACCCGTGTGGCCCCGGAGTCCAGAGTCGCCGCTTCGGCGATCTCCCACGTTTCCAGCCGGGCGAAGCCGTGGCCGGGCCAGCCCTGCTTGTCGCTGGAGCCGAACCAGGGCCAGCAGACGGGCACGCCGCCCCGGATGGGCTTGCCGGGGGTCATGTGGCTCTTTTTGCTGACCCAGAGCAGATCCTTTTCGCCCGCGGGGACGTAGCTGATGATATGGGCCCCGTTGGTGGAGATCTTGGCCGAGGCGAACTTGTTGGTGACGGAAAGGATCTCCAGCCCGGAGGGGAGAGCCGACAAGGTCACGCCGGGGACGTCGAATTTCAATTTGCTCATGGTGATGGTTCCTTTATGTTCGAGTTATTACAGAGAATCTTCTTCGTCGAGGAGGGGCGCCGGGGGGCTGCTCAGGGCCGCGAGAAAGGCCGTTTCGGGCAGGGCCCACTTCCCGGCATCGACGGTCAGGGAAAGGCCCTTGCGGCCCAGCTGGCGGTTGGCCCAGCAGTAGAGCTGGAAAAGGTCGTTCAGGTCCCGGTGCTCCAGACTTTTCTTCGCCGTGCGCTCCAGATGGGAGGCGTCGGTGCAGAGCTCCCCCGAATATCCCGTGAGGACGATCGGCTCTTGAGCGCTCCGCACTTCACGGCGGAGAATGCCCTGCACGTTCCTCGAAACGAGACAGCCGGGGATGGGAACGCTTTTGCAAGAGCCCGGTTTTTCCGGCCGGGGCGAACTCCACGAAAAGAGGGCGTCGAACTGCCAGGGGCGCTTTTCCGGGATCGCCTCTTCCCCGTAGCGCAGGACGTGCCGTTCGAAGACCAGCGTCCCCGACACGTCGGCGATCCGGTATTCGGAAGAGACGTTTTCCAACTTTTCCGCCGCCAGATGACGCCAGAGGTCGGAGCCGGTGATGAATTCAGCCTTGCTCCCGTCGTGATGCTCCACCTGAATGAACCAGGGGAGTTCGGGACCGCAGTAAAATTCGGCTCCTTCCCGGAATTTGCAGGTGTGGAGTTTCGTGCTCCCGTGGAGCAGATAGCGGAGCTTGGCCCAGGGGCCGGGGAAGGAGACGGGCTCCAGCGTGATGTCGCCGACGACCCCGCCGTTGCGCGCCTGGAACGAGGTCGTCAGTGCGGCGCAGGAGCCGCCGAGGGCGACCTTGCGCTTCACTTCGAACTCCGTGCCGAAGGGGATGGTGCCGGAACTTTCGAGCTCCGCCGAGAAGCCGTCCTCGGAGCGGTGGAGCCGGAAAACTTCCGGCAGGGCCGAGAGCTCGCCGAAATTGCCGCAGCCGGAGCGGCCCAGGGTCAGGACCGGTTTCTCCCCGGCCCGGACTTCGATACACTCCTTCCCGGCGGGGAAAGCGGTGAAAAGCCAATCCTTCGTGCCGACGGAAACGGGGGAAAAATTCTTTCTCAATCCAGGACCTCGACCACTTGCGCTTGCTCTTTTCTGACGAAAGGCCGGGGCGGGGCCGCGGGATAGCCCAGGGGGCAGAGGGCGGCCACCCGTGCGGGAGCGGCCACCTTCAGCACTTGCGCGGCCCTGGCGGCGTCGAAGGCGCAGATCCAGCAGCTGCCCAAGCCTTCCGCGGCGGCGGCGAGGACGGCGTGTTCCATGGCGATGCCCACGTCCACTTCGACGCTGTTGAAGCCGTCACCGCGTTTCCACGCCTTTTCCGGGTCGCAGACGACGGCGAGAAGGAGCGGCGCTTCGGCGGGGAAGCTGCTGCGGCAGCAGCCGGCGACGGCCGCCCGGAGTTCCGCGTTGCGGATGAATTTGAAGACGAAGGGCTGCAAGTTGCAGGCCGTTGGCGCGGCGTTGACCGCTTCGGCGATCCGGGCGATGGCTTCGTCGGGGACGGGGTCGGGCCGGAAGCTCCGGATGCTCCTGCGGCTGCGGATCACATCGTAAAACTCCATAAGAACACTCCTCCTTTTTTCAGTTCAGCACCACCCGGCCGTCGAAACGCAGGTCGAAGCTGGAAACATTGAGCCGTTTCCAGTGGGCGTTGATGATGGCGGTCTGAAGGGCGCTGAGGAGATAGGGCAGTCCCCGGTTCCGCAGGGGGATCGTCACCCGGTAAAGTTTTTCGGAGCGGTAGCGCATGAAGAAATCCAGCTTGTCCTCGTTCGAGGGCATGACGCAGACGATGTTGATGTCGGGGAAATTCCTCACCGCCATCATGATCAGCTCGAGCGAGGGATCCAGCGAAGCGAGGCGTTCCCCCTGCTTGAAGGTCTTCCGCCCCGGAATGGAGGTGATGACGGGCAGATCCCGCTGCGGGGAACATTCGCTCACGGGGATGACCACGGCGTTCTCGTCCACCACGAACTTGCCGCCGGGGCTGAAGAGAAAGGCGCGGGGGATCCGTTCCGCGACCTTGATGCGGAGCCGGTCGGGGAGGATCCGCACGATCTCTCCGTGTTCGATGCAGGGGATCTCTTCGATCCTTTTCCGCAGCTGGCGGTAATCCAGGTCGAAGAGGTTGACTCCGGGGACGATGCCGATCCGGCGGCAGAGTTCCTGCTCCTTTTCGGGGCCTTTCCAGTAAGCGCCGTCCAGAAGCTCCAGACTCCGCAGCCCGAAGTGGCTGTTGGCGGTGAAAAGCGCCCGGCGCATGAAGAAGGCCGAGAAGAGAAACGCCCCCGCCGCCAGGACGAAAAACACGAGCAGCGCCATCGCCCGCCACTTTTTGAGGCGGGCCAGACGCTTTTCTTCGGACTCCTGTGCCGGAAGTCCGGGTTTCAGTTTGCTGTCGGCCATGATCCTGTATGCTACTCCTCAACATAAGATAGCATCGGAGAGCGCTTTTTTCAAGGGCAAATAAGGAAATCGTGTTTCAAGTTTTCGTTTCATCGGTCCCGGAACAGTTTTTTTTGCGGGAATATGCGGGATTTCCCTTGACAAGGGGCCTTCCCGGTGTTATCTTTTGTCCCGGTACGATAAAGGAGCCGGAGTGTTTTATGGGAATCGGTGTTTTGTGTCTGGGCGCCACCGCGGTGCTGTGGGTGGCCGTGGGGGCGGTGGTCAGCAGTTCCGCCAAAAAGGGGCTCAATCTGGCGTTCATCCAGGGAATGACGGGGGTGCTTCTCATCCTGCCGGCCATTCCGGCCTTCTTCCTCGGCGACATCTCCATTTCCAAAGCCGCCCTCATCGCGTTGCCCGCGGCGGGGGTGCTGAACTATGCCGTCTTCTTTCTCATGCAGAAGGCCATGGCCGCGGGGCCCAGCGGCCTGACCTGGGCCATGGTCCAGAGCTCCTTCGTCATGCCCTTCCTCATGGGGACGATCTTTTTCCGGGAGCCCTGCTCGCTTTTCCGGGGGATCGGCATCGCGGTGCTCATCGCTTCCATGTTCCTCATGGGACTTTCCGGCAAGAAGGAGGACTCCGGGCGGGGCGAAAAGCGCGTCTGGCTCCTTTTCACCTTCGGCTCCTATCTGACGGCGGGGCTTTGCCAGTGCTGCTGTACGCTGCCTTCCTACTTCGTCACCGAACAGTCGGCGGGCATCGCCAACATGCTCTGCCGGGTGGGGGTGAACTTCACCGGGGCGGTGCTGGCCTTCCTCTTCCAGGGGCTCTGCAACCATAAGGACTTTTCCGGGAAGGGCTGCCGGCAGGGGACCGCCATTTTCGCCGCGAGCACCCTTGCCGCCACCTGCTGTCTCTTCGTGGGCCTCGACCGCATGACCGCCGCCGGGGCCGGAGCGGTGGGCTATCCCGTGGTCATGGGGCTGAACATCACCGCCTTTCTGATCTACACCTCGTTCAGACTCAAGGAAAGGCTTTCCCTCGCTTCGCTCCTGAGTGTGCTCCTCTGTCTGTCGGGGATCGTCCTGTTGACGATCAAGTTTTGAATAAGGAACCGTTTCCACGATCCAGAACCTGAAAATAAGGAAAACGCCCCATGAAGAGAACGGAAAAGAATTTCAAGGCCGCCTGCGAGTGTTACGCCGCCGTCGGCGTGGATGTGGAGAAGGCCCTCGCCGCCCTCGAAGAGATCCCCATTTCGCTCCACTGCTGGCAGGGGGACGACGTCAACGGCTTCGAGAAGCACGCGGGCGGCACATCCGGCGGGATCCTCGCCACCGGGAATTATCCCGGCCGGGCCCGGACCCCGGAGGAACTCCGCATGGATCTGGAGCAGGCCTTCCGCCTGATCCCCGGTGCGAAAAAACTCAACCTCCACGCCATCTATCTGGACACGCCTAAGGTCGTGGAACGCAACGCCATCGAACCCCGCCACTTCCAAAGCTGGATCGACTGGGCCAAAGCCCAGAAATGCGGCCTCGACTTCAATCCCACCTATTTCGGCCACCCGAAAGCGGCTGACAACCTCACTCTCGCCCACCCGGACAAGGGGATCCGGCAGTTCTGGATCGAGCACGGCATCGCCTGCCGCAAGATCGCCGCCGCCATGGGCAAGGCCCTGGGGCAGGTGTGCATCATGAACACGTGGATCCCCGACGGCTTCAAGGACATCACCGTGGACCGGAAGGGGGCGCGGGAACGGCTCATCGGCTCCCTCGACGCCTGCTTCGCGGAAAAGCTGCCCGCGAAATACATGCGCGACGCGGTGGAGTCCAAACTTTTCGGCATCGGCGTCGAGAGCTGCACCGTGGGATCGAGCGAATTCTATCTGGCCTATGCGCTGAAGAACGATTTGCTCCTGTGTCTTGACTCCGGCCATTTCCACCCCACCGAGGTCATCAGCGACAAGATCAGTTCGGTCCTCTGCTTTCTGGACGAGATCCTGCTCCACGTGAGCCGCCCCGTGCGCTGGGATTCCGATCACGTGGTGCTCTTCGACGACGAACTGCGGAACATCGGGGCGGAAATCATCCGCTGCGGCGCGAAAAGGATCCACATCGGTCTCGACTACTTCGACGCCACCATCAACCGGGTCGCCGCCTGGACCATCGGCACAAGGAACATGCAGAAGGCGCTCCTCGCCGCATTGCTGCTGCCCCAGAAGAAGCTCACCGCCCTCGAAAAGAGCTTCGGGAATACTGAAAAACTCGCGCTCCTCGAAGAGTGCAAACAGCTCCCGTTGGGGGCGGTCTACGACGGCTTCTGCGCCCGGCACGGCGTTCCCGCGGGATTCGGCTTCATGGACGAAGTCAAAGCCTACGAGAAAAAGGTCCTCGCCAAACGCGGATGAAGCCCGAAATGGAGCGGGAGCCCTTTCATTACAACATCCCCCTCGCCGCTCAGGCCCGCCTGATGCTGGTGGATGTCTTCCGCGAGTCGGTGGCCTACCGGAGATTCTTCCAGCGGCCCTTCGATATGCTCAACGTGACGGTGCGGGGAGAGGAAGATGATCTGGAAATCACCAACCTGCGGACGGGAGGGGTGTCGAGGGGGAGGAAAAACGACATCCGGCTGGTCCCCTGCGGTCTGCCTCAGATGTCCCGCTGCACGCTGGGGGCCGAGCGGTGCGGGATCCACTTCAGACTGGAACTCTTTCCCGGGCTGGACGTCTTCGCCGGGATCGATTCGGCCATCTGCGAAAACTCCCCCGCCCTGAGGGAGGAGGCTGAGGACATCTTCGCCGAAAAGGACCGGGTCCTCATGCTGTCGCGCTGTACGGAATTCGCTCTGCGCTTCTGTCACCGCCACTGGCCGGATCACTACAATTTCGACTTGGAAAGAGCCCGGAGATTCGAAGATCTGCTCCGGGAACTGCAGAGCGTCCTTTCCGCCCGGACCCGTGTGGCGTGGATGGCCCGCCGGGCCCATCTTTCGCAGGAGGCCTTTTCACGGACCTTCCGGGAAATTTTCCGGCAGTCACCCAAGGAGTATCTTCAGCAGGAGCTCTACCGCCGGGCGGCGGCCCTGCTGCTCGACCCGGGCGAATCGGTCAAATCCGTGGCGGACAAACTCGATTTCGCCAACGAGTTCTACTTTTCCCGCTTCTTCAAGAAGATGTCGGGATGCGCTCCCGCCTTTTACATGAAAGCCAACAGTTTCAAAAAGAGCTTCATGTCATAAAAAGATATGCTTTTCTGAAAAAAGTGCATTCAAAAACGGCTTTTTGCGCGGTATATTAGGGCAGTTTCAACCATCAGAGGAGAAATACCATGAACGAACGGATCGGACGGCTGCTCGAATATGTGAAGACCCACAACCTTTTTCCGGAACCTGTCAAGTATACCCCCGACCCCTTCGACGACAACCTCGCGGAACCGGTCCGGATCGCCAAGCGCCTCACCGATTACATGCTTTCCCAGCCGGTCATCCTGCACGAGGCGAGCGAGCTTGCCGGGCTGACCCAGTTCCGCGAGGGGTGCCCCGCCCCCGCCGACCTCTTTCCCCGCTCCGGGCACTCCCGCTGCGCCGCCGCGCTGGCCAGATATTACCGGAAGCCGCAGGAAAATCTCTGCACCATGGAGTGGCAGCATTCCAACCCCGACTTGGGCAAGGCGGTCCGCATCGGGCTGAAAGGTTATATCCGCGAGATCAACGAATCGAGAAAAAGATATGCCGGGGACCCGGAACGGCTCTTCTTCCTCACGGGGCTGGAGCTTTTCATCCAAGGCTTGGAACAGCGCATCGAACAGTACCGGGCTTACTGCGTGGAGGAATCCGGCAAGACTGCCGATCCCGAACGGCAGCGGACGCTCCGCCGCATGGCCCGGAATCTGGAGCGCGTACCTGCGAACCCCGCTGAAACTTTCGAGGAGGCGGTCCAGACCGTCTACATCTGCTGGCAGTGCCTGTCGGACAGCCTCGGCCGTCCGGACCAGTACCTCTATCCCTACTTCAAGCGGGATATGGAAAAGGGAGTCCTCACCCGGGAGCACGCGAAGGAGCTTCTGCAGGAGCTTTTTCTCACCATCCACCGTTACACCAGGGTCGGCTGTTTCAACGACGACAAGGGGGGCGAATCCCACTTCGTGGTGGGGGGCTATACCATCGACCGTGAGGACGGCTTCAACGAACTTTCGGAGCTGATCCTCGAAAGCATGATGGAGCTCCCCGTCGTCCGGCCTCAGGTCTCTCTGCGCTGGAACCGGAAGACCCCCTTCGCGGTCCTGAAGAAGATGATGGACTACGAGCGCAAGGATTCCTTCAAGCGCATCGCCTTCGCCAACGACGAGCCGAGGATCAAGGCCATGCAGGAGATACTGCACCTGCCGTGGGAGACCGCGTACGACTACATCGTCGTCGGCTGCAACGAGCCCGCCTTTCAGGGGGGCATCTCTTTGGGCGGCAACACGACGAACATTCTGCGCTCCATGACGGATGTCCTTTCCAAACGCAAGGTCGAGGTGCTGGAGTGCCGGACCTTCGACGAGTTCTACGCCCTCTGGGAAAAGGTGCTCGACCAAAATCTGGAATCGAGCCTTGCGTGGAGCAACAAGTTCAACGTGCTCCGGGCGGGAGACTGCAGCGTCATGAGCAGTCTTTTCCTCGAAGGGTGCATCGAACGGGCGCAGAGCGCCACCCGGGGCGGGGCGGTGCGGGTGCGCACCGGCTGGAACTTCATGGGCGGGACCAACCTCATCGACTCCCTGTGCATCATAAAACAGTTCGTCTTCGACGAGAAGCGCGTCTCCATGCGGGATTTGCTCGAAGCGCTGGAAAAGGACTGGCAGGGCTTCGAAGAGCTCAGGCTGCAAATCTTGCGCGACGGCCGTTTCTTCGGCAACAACGACGACCTTTCCAACGCCATGGCCCGGCGGGTCAACCAGTCCCTCTACGACTTCGCCGCGGGCAGGCTCAATCTTTTCGGCGATCAGATCATGTTCGGCAACCTGACGGGCTACCTTCCTCACTTCGCCTGGTTCGGCGCTCAGACGGGGGCGACCCCCGACGGGAGGGTGGCGGGGAGCGCACTCGCTTTCGGCAGCGGACAGTCCGAAGGGAAGGACCGGGAGGGCGTCACCTCGCATCTCCTTTCCGTGGCCCAGTGGGACCCCACGGGCATCATGAGCGCCAACACGATCCTGAACCTGACCGTGGAGCGCGCCGTGGTGGAGGACGAGGAAAGTTTCGACAAGTTCGTCCATCTGGTGGAGACCTACTTCCGTCTGGGCGGACTGCACCTGCAGTTCAACTACCTTTCGGCGGAGGAGCTGCTCAAGGCCAAGGCTTCGCCGCAGGAGTACAAGAGCCTCCGGGTCCGGGTCTCCGGTTTCTCGGCCTACTTCACGAAACTCGTGCCCGAGATCCAGGACAACGTCATCGCCCGGACCGTCGGCAAGATGTGAGGGTGTGCCGGAAAATGAACGGATATTACGGGGAAAAGACGGGCCGGGTGACGGGATCCTCCCGCGGATCGGGGCGGCGCATCGCCGAAAAACCGGCCGGGGCGGGGTACGGCGGCGAACAGCTTTCACCCTGCTGAATCGGATCGGACATCATGGATAAAACGGCGCTCATCTTCGATGTGGAAAAGTTCGCGGTCCACGACGGACCGGGGATCAGGACCACCGTGTTCCTGAAAGGGTGTCCCCTGCGGTGTCTCTGGTGCCACAATCCGGAAAGTTGGGCCATGGGGCCCGAGATCCTCTTTTCCCCTGAAAAGTGCGTTTCGTGCGGCAAGTGCGCCGCCGTCTGCCCCCGGAAGTGCCACGAACTCGGCCCCGAGGGGCACGTATTCCGCCGGGAGCGGTGCACCGGGTGCGGCCTCTGCGCTTCGGCCTGTCTGCCCGAGGCCCTCGCGTTGTGCGGGAAAACGTACACGGTGACGGCGCTTCTGGAGGAAGTGCTGAAGGACAAGCCCTTTTACGACTCCTCTGGGGGCGGCGTGACCCTTTCGGGCGGGGAGCCCATGAGTCAGTTCGATTTTCTGCTGGAATTCTGCCGCCGGGCGAAGAAAGAAAAACTTCACGTCGCCATGGAAACCTGCGGCTTCGGGCCACGGGAACATTTCCGGGAGATCCTGCCTTTCGTCGACCTCTTTCTCTTCGACGTCAAGAGCTGCGACGAAGATAAACACAAGACTCTGACGGGGCAGGGGAGGGGCCTCATCCTCGAAAACCTGCGTTTTCTGGACGGCGAAGGAAAAAAGATCCGGCTGCGCTGTCCCCTCGTGCCCGGGGTGAACGACTCCGAAAAGGAGCTCGCAGGTCTCGCGGAGCTGGCGGAAAGCCTGCGGAACGCCGAAGGCATCGACATCGAACCCTACCACCCCATGGGGGCCTCGAAGGCCCGCCGCCTGGGGATGGAAAAACCTTTCGAAGCCCCCTTTTCGCCTGAGAAGGTGTGGCGCCGTCAACTCGACTTCATCGCCGCCCGGACTTCGCTCCCCGTGACCAAAAGCTGAAAAAGGCGCACGAAAAAAGCCCCGCCTGCGTGAGGGGGGCTTGGGGCGGAGAGAGAGGAAACGTCACATGCGCTTCGAGTGTTCGATGGCGTATTCGAGGAACTTGTCCCCCGTGCCGGGAGCGAAGTCCGTGGCCCCGAAGGAGCTTTCGTAACCGCCCCGTGGGAACTCCAGCTCGAGCGGCATATAGCCGTTGTAGCCGCCTGTGATGGAGATCAGGACCGCTTCGGGATTGGCCTCCTTGAGCCGGAGCGAAATGGCGCTCAGCACTTCGAAGGGCATCCCCGTCAGCACCTTCTCCCCCAGCCGCAGAAAACGCAGCGGCATGGTGAAATTCATGCCGGGGTAGGTCTTCGCAAGAAAACGGGACTCGATGCGGAACGGCAGATCCGGGGCCTGATTTTTCTCGGCCTCCTGATAGTTCTTCTCGGCGTTCTCATAGTCCAGTTCCGGGGAAAGGCTCACGGGCACGTCGACCACCTTCATGGCCACATCCTCACGGGAATCCCGGCGGAACCGCCGTTCATTCAGCCGGAGCGTCATGGCCAGCGTTTCGCCCAGAAGCCTGCGGGAACTCACCGGGCGCGGCCATTTCTGGCCGTCGCCGGGGCCCCGCAGCATGGGCACCGCGTCCCCCGCCGCGCCCAGCATGAAGCAGGCGGGACAGCCGAAAAGCTCCTCGACCTTCTGCTTGAAGAACCAGGGATAATCCCCCGAAACGCCGTAGAAGTTGTCGCCCCCCGTCACCGGGTGGAAAGCCGACGAGACCAGCATGGCCTTGGGGCCGTTGGCGGAAACGAATCTCCACGCGCTCACCGTGGAGTCGCAGGGCTGGAATTCGTATTTTTCCGGATCTTCCGGATAGAGGTAGCTTTCCGTCACCTTGCCGTCGCTCTTGCGGATGGTGCGGCGGTTGAACATGATGCCGGGGACGTCCACTTGGACGTGTTCCAGAGTGCACTCCTCCATGGAAGTGAGGGCGGCGGCCGCCGCGTCCAGCATCCGTTCCCGCCACAAGGTGCGGTAGACGTCGTCCTCGGGATGGTCGCCGTAGGGGATCCCGCCCCCCTTGTTGCCCATGAAGTAGGCGGTGAAGCCGGGGGCGAAGTGGGTGTGGGAGCCGCTGATCCAGACCCGTTCCGCCGGGATCCCGAACTTTTCTTCGATGAAGGGATAGAGCTTGTCGCACTCCGCCTTTTGGATCCCGAGGATGTCGGCGGTGATGATGAGGCAGGTCTCGCCTCCTTCGCCGCAGATGGCCATGACGCCCACTTCGATGGGGTCTTCGATGCCGTTGGAAAGCTCCTTGCGGGCCCCGTAGCCCCGGAGCATGGAAGGCCGATCCGGCATGGTCAGCCGTTTTGCGATGCCGAGTTTCATATCCGCAGATAATCCCTGATGAATTTGATGTATTCCATGTCCTTGAAGGCGGCGTAGATGCCGTCGCCGGTGTTCGGGTACTCCACGGCGAACATCCCCGACTTCAGCGTCCCTTTCAGGCGGCGCATCACCTCGGTGGTGTCGATGTGTCCGTCGGAAAGGCGGCAGCAGCAGTAGGCTCCGTCGGTCTTCCGGATCATCAGCATGTTCTTCAGATGGGCGTAATAGATCTTGTCGCCGATGGTCTCGAAGACTTGCGGGATCCCCTCGCCGTTGGGGTTGAGGATGATGTTCCCCTGATCGTAGTTGAGCCCCACGGCGTCGTGGGCGGTCAGGTCCATGAGCTTGCGGCAGGCCGAAGCGATGTCGTGGAGATAGGCGTTGTGGGTCTCGAGGGCGATGAGGACGCCCAGCTTCGCCGCCGCGTCGCCCACGGTCCGCAGCCCCGCGGCGGAGCGTTCATAGTCGCCTTCGTCCGCGCCGCCGCTGCCGTTATGGGCGTAGTCGGTCCACACCACGCCCTCGGGCTGGATGTCTCCCGTGAAGAAGTTCATGACTTTCGTGCCGCACTCCTTCGCGGCCCATTCGAGGAACTTGAGGTAGGCTTCCTCGGCGCTCTTGACCTCGTCGGCCTTGCCCCGGCAGTAGGGGACGGCGCCGCCGAAGACGATCTCCTTGTCGGGGTGGGCGCTCTTCCAGGCGCTCAGGAATTGCTGATACTCCTCCTGCGTCATGTCGTCGTAGCGGTATTTCCACCGCAGTTCCATACCGTCGTAGCCGGCATTGATGACCAGGTCGAGGAATTCCCGGAGCCTGCCCTTGCCTTCGAAGTAGTTCACGTGAAGAAGCGTTTTCATGAAAAAGTCCTTTCTCTTGACTTACTTGATCTCGTCGATGTTTTCGGCCACCTTATGGAACGCGGCGGCATATTCTTCGATGGCCTCCTTGTCGAAGTGCTTGAACCAGGGGATGTTGAAGACCCGCGGCAGGATGCTTTCGACCTGCGGCAGAGCGCCCTTGCCCTGTCGCACGTCCCGCTGGCCGAAGGCGATGACCGTGGGCTTGCCCTGATTGAAGAAATCCATCTCGTGGAAGAGGGGGTGCAGATGCAATGCCGGGTTGGCCCCGATCCACGAGAAGAGCCCTTCGGCGTTGAGGGCCGCGACGAATTTCGCCGGGCTGACCCGTGCGGCGAACTCCTCCGAAAAGAGCCCCTTGGCGGCGTACCAGCCCCCCTTGGTGGTGCCGGAGCCCCTGGCGGGCCGGATGGGCTTCACGCCGGGGATGTCCTCGATGAGGTCGCAGTAGTAGTTCATGGCCTTGTCGATCTCGGCCATGCGCTCCGGGTAGTGCTTCAGCTGGACCCGGCCCATGGCGGAACAGGTCTGGTTGATCCGGTACTTCACGCCGCCGATGGGGAGCCCCCGGAACTTCTGGAGGTACGGATCGGTGATCTGGGCGTCGGCCTTGTTGTAGTTGCTGGCGACCCCGGTGCGTTCGTAGAAGCCGTAGGCCACGCACCGTTCGTAAAGCTCCCGGTTGTCGGTGGTGATCATGCCCCCTTCGCCGATGGCGAGGGATTTCCCCGACATGAGGCTCGCGCAGGCGATGTCGCCGAAGGTGCCGCACATCCTCCCCTTGTAGAGGGCGCCCTGAGCGTGGGAGTTGTCTTCGATGATCTTGAGACCGTGCCGGTCGGCGATGGCCCGGATCTTCCCCCATTCGGCGGGCTGGGCGCCGTAGTTGACCACGATGATGGCCTTGGTCCGGGGCCCGATCCGGTGTTCGATGTCGTCGGGATCGATGTTCAGCTCCTCGTCGATGTCGGCGAAGTTGATGGCCGCGCCCAGACGGATCACCGCCGCGCAGCTGGCCCAGTAGGTCATGGTGGGGGCGATCACCTCGTCCCCCGCGCCGATGCCGCAGGCCCAGAAGGCCGCCGACAGTCCCGCCGTGCCGTTGGCGGTGGAAAGGGCGTATTTCGTGCCGTTCCAGGCGGCATATTCCTTTTCAAAGACCTTGGAGATCTCGCTTCCCGACATGGAGCCCGCCTTGAGCACATCCACCACCGCCGCGATGTCCTCGTCGGTGACGATGGGCCAGTGGAAGAGGGAAGTGTAATCTTTCCGGAGCGCTTTTTCTCCGCCGTTGATCGCAAGAATCGCCATTTTTCGTTCCTTCCTTTGCCGTGACAAAACGCGAATACGCTTGAATATAGCACGTGGCGGAAGCAAATTCAAGGGAACAAGCCCCTCTTTCCGCGGCTTTTTTTGCCCGAACACGCCCCGGAAGGAACTTCCGGGATTGATTTTGCCGCCGAGAGGAAGTATATTATATGAGAAGCCGAAGTTTTCAACCATGTCACTGGAGTCGATATCATGAAAATGAGTCAGATGGTGGGGCGCCGCCTGAAAGAAGTGCCGAAGGATGCCAAAACCGCCAGTCATCAGTTCCTCATCCGGGGGGGCTTCATCCGCCCGGTTTCCACGGGGATCTACTCCCTGCTGCCCGCGGGGAAGCGGGTCGTCGACCGGATCGAGGCCATCATCCGCGAGGAAATGAACCGGATCGGCGGGCAGGAGATCCTCATGCCCGTGGTGCTGCCCGCGGAGCTGTGGAAGGAGTCGGGCCGCTTCGACACCGTGGGGGCGGAACTGCTCCGCTTCCGGGACCGGAACGACAAGGACATGCTCCTCGCCATGACCCACGAAGAGTGCGTCACGGCGCTGGTCCGCAGCGAGATCAACAGCTACAAGCAGCTCCCCGTCATGCTCTACCAGATCCAGACCAAGTACCGGGACGAGGCCCGTCCCAGGGCCGGGCTCATCCGGACGCGGGAGTTCACCATGAAGGACGCCTACAGCTTCCACACCTCCCAGGCCGATCTGGAGCAGTACTACAAGCAGGCCCACGACGCCTACGAGCGGATCTTCCGCCGCATCGGGCTGGGGAACGTGCTTTCCATCGAATCCAACTCCGGCATGATGGGGGGCAAGGTCTCCCACGAGTTCATGGCCATCTGCGACTGCGGCGAGGACACCATCTTCGCTTCGCCCGACAACAGCTACCGGGCCAACCGGGAGATCGCCGCGGCGGCGTGGACCTATGAGAAAACCCCCGCGCTGCCTTTGGAAAAGGTCCACACCCCCGGCTGCAAGAGCATCGAAGAGGTGGCGGCCTTCCTCGGCGTCAAGCCCGAGAACACCGGCAAGGCGGTCTTCTATCAGAACGTCCAGACGGGCGAACTGATCTACGCCATGATCCGGGGGGACTTCGAGGTCAACGAGACCAAACTCTGCAACCTGACGAAGACGCCGGAACTCAAATTCGCCGACGATGCCGCCATTTCGGCCATCGGCGCGGTGCCCGGATATGCCGGTCCCATGGATCTGAAACCCGGCAAAGTCACCATCGTGCTGGACAACTCCGTGGTCAAGAGCTCCAATCTGGTGGTGGGGGCCAACGAGCCCGAGTGGCACGTCAGGAATTTCAATTACGACCGGGATTGTCCGGGGCTCCAGTGCATCGTGGGCGACATCGCCACCGTGCGGGCCGGGGATCCCTGTCCCGTCACCGGGCAGCCCCTGCGGGAGCTCCGGGGCATCGAGGTGGGCAACATCTTCCAGCTGGGGACCAAGTACTCCGAATCCATGAACTGCACCTATCTGGATGAGAACGGCAAGTCCAAACCCATGATCATGGGCTGTTACGGCATCGGCGTGGGCCGGGCCATGGCGGCGGTCATCGAATACTCCTGCGACGGCTACGGCCCCATCTGGCCCATGTCCATCGCCCCCTGGCAGGTGGAGATCTGCGCCATCGATCCCAACCGGGGCGACGGTGCCGTGGGCCGGGCCGCCGAAGCGCTCTACGCCGAACTGAACCGTCTGGGCGTGGAGGTGCTCTACGACGACCGGGGAGAAAAGCCCGGATTCATGTTCAGCGACGCCGATCTGCTGGGGATCCCCCTGCGGGTGGTGATCTCCCCCAAGACCCTGGCCGACGGCGAAGCGGAGTTCCGCACCCGCAGCTGCCGCGACAGTTCCAGGGTGAAGCTGGAAGCGCTGCCCGGCGTGCTCCGCGAGGCCGTGGACAAGGCCCTCGCCGCTTTTGCGGAGTGAGGTTTTCTCCGAAGAGGATGTCATAAGGAAGAGGATGTTAATCATGTGGAATTACTCGAAAGAGGTCATGGACCACTTCATGAACCCGCGGAACGTGGGCGAAATAGAGAACCCCGACGGCTCCGCCGAGGTGGGCAACGCCGCCTGCGGGGACGCCCTGAAACTCACCTTCAAACTGGGGCCCGACGGGCGCATCGCCGATGTGAAGTTCAAGACCTTCGGCTGCGCCAGCGCCATCGCTTCGAGCTCCGCCCTGACCGAAATGGTCAAGGGCATGACCCTCGAAGAGGCGGCCAAGGTGACCAATCAGGATATCGCCGGAGTTCTGGGCGGCCTGCCCGAGGCGAAAATGCACTGCTCCGTCATGGGCATGGAGGCGCTCCAGGCGGCCATCGCCGATTACAAAGGGGAGCCCAATCCCTTCGCCGCCGACCGGGAACACGAAGGGAAGCTCGTCTGCAAGTGCTTCGGCGTCACCGACATCAAGATTTTGAAAGTCGCCCGTGAGAACCGCCTGCACAAGGCTTCCGAAGTGACCAATTACTGCAAAGCCGGCGGAGCCTGCGGCAGCTGTCTGGGCGAGATCCAGCGCATCATCGACGACATGTGGCTCATGGAAGGGGTGGAAAACAAATGATGACCGTCGAAGAACTGCGCCATCTCCACAGCGACATGACCGGCCGTCTGGGCCACCTGCACGAGTTTCTGAACATCGAAGATCTGCGGAAGGAATTCAAGGAACTCGAAGCCAAAATGGCCGCTCCCGATTTCTGGGACGACAAGGAGGCCGCTCAGGCCACCGTGGGCAAATTTTCCGCCTGCCGGAACGTGCTCGATCCCTTTCTGCAGCTGGAAAAATCGGTCGCCGAACTGGGGGAGGCCATCGACATGGCCGCCGAGGAGCCCGAATTTCTGGCCGATGCCGAAAGCGATGCCCAGAGACTGCAGAAGGAGCTGGACAAATACGAGATCCTGAGTTTCCTCTCGGGCAAGTTCGACCGCAAGAACATGTATCTGACCATCCACGCGGGGGCCGGCGGCACCGAGTCCTGCGACTGGGCCTCCATGCTGCTCCGCATGTTCCGGCGCTATATCGAGCGGCGGAACTGGAAGGACGAGATCATCGACTACCAGCCCGGCGACGAGGCCGGGATCAAGAGCGTGACGCTCCACGTCACGGGCGAGTTCGCCTACGGCTACTGCAAGGGGGAAACGGGAGTCCACCGTCTGGTGCGCATCTCGCCCTTCGACAGCAACGCCCGGCGGCATACCAGCTTCTGTTCGGTCGAAGTCTATCCCGAACTCGACGACGACATCGACATCGAGATCAACGAAAACGACCTGCGTATCGACACCTACCGTTCCAGCGGCGCGGGCGGCCAGCACGTGAACACCACCGACTCCGCCGTCCGGATCACCCACTTGCCCACGGGCATCGTGGTCAGCTGCCAGAACGAGCGCTCCCAGCATAAGAACCGGGCCACGGCCATGAAAATGCTCAAGGCCCGCCTCTATGAACGGGAAGAGGCCGCCCGCCGGGCCGAGGCCGACGCCAAGCGCGACGAGCGCGAGGACAACGGCTGGGGCAGCCAGATCCGCAGTTACGTGCTCCAGCCCTACCAGATGGTCAAGGATCTGCGTACCGAGGTCCAGACCAGCGACACGGCGGGAGTGCTGGACGGCGATCTCGATATGTTCATCGAAGCGTGGCTCAAGCGGCGCTGAAAGGGAAGGAAGAGGCGGTCCATGAAGGTTTTGCTCCTGCTGTTTCTGGCCGCGTCCATCGCGCTCGCGGGGAGCGGCTGTTCCAGCTTCCGGAGCCTTTTTTCCGACCCCGGCGCGGAAAAGCGCCGCGCCGAAAAGAAGCGCTCCCGGGCCGGCGGGGACGACGATGAACTTCAGAGCCGCCGTTACCGGCGGGATCCGCTGGATTCTCTGGTCTTCAACGACCGGAACAAAACGCCCAGCTGGGCCGAGAGAGATCTTTCCGACGGCGAACGGTCGGCGCTGCGCAACGCCTTGGACCCGAACGAACGCTCCTCGCAGAAGGCCATCGACCAGGTCTATCTGGAAAACGAACGCAGCCGCAAGAAGCGGACCGACTGGGTCTTCGGCCCCAACCCCTTCCGAAAGTGACCCCTTTCCATGCTGCTTCTCGACATCGGCAACACCCACGCCCGGATCGCCCGGGCGGAAGGGGAAAAGATCACGATCCTGCGCATCGTTCGCACCGGTGATCTTTCTCCCGAACTCCTCCCCGTGCAGGAGGGCGAAGAACTCTGGGGCGCGTCGGTGGTCCCTGCCGTCTCGGCGAAACTCCCCTGTGTCCGGTTCATCACCGCCGCGGAAGCGAGGGCCGTGCTGGACCTTTCATGCGTGGACAGTTCCACCCTCGGGGCCGACCGGCTGGCCAACGCGGCGGCGGCTCTGGATATGGAGCTCCCCGCGCTCATCCTCGACTGCGGGAGCGCCGTCACCATCGAACTTGTCGACCGGGAACGGCGTTTCCTCGGGGGGGCCATCGCTCCGGGGCGGAAACTGCTGCGGCAGGCCCTGCGCGACCACACCGCCCAGCTGCCGGAGATCCCCCTTTCGGGCCGACTGCCCGCCTTTCCCGGCCCCAACACTTTCGAGGCCATGCGGTTCGGCATCGACCGGGGGGCCGCCGGGAGCGCGAGGGAACTCATCGCCGCCTGCGAAAAGTGTTACGGCTCCTTCAACAAGATCGTGACGGGGGGCGACGCGGAGTTTTTTGCGCTGGCGCTGGGACTCCCCGTCGCGCCGCCCGACTTCACTTTGCGTGGCGTGCTCCGTATCGCCCGAGCTCAGGGCTGATGTTGTTCATCCGGAAATCCAGCTTTTCCGGGATCTCCACTTTGGCGGGATCGACCTCGATCCCCTGCTTCGCCCCCTTGGCGCACTGGATGGCGGCGTAAAGGATCGAAAGCGACCCTTCCCCTTCGCGCAGCTGGGGAACTTCGAGGCCGCCGCCCGCCATGAGGAGTGCTTCGGCTTCTTCCGGACGCCCCGTTCGGATCAGCGCCTCGATGTAATAGATCTGGTTCATGGCGATGCGCTTGAGCTTCTCAGGCAGCGCCTCGTAACACTCCAGGACCGTCTGCCACGCCCTGGCTTCGCAGCAGCACTGGAGCCCTTCCCGGACGATCGTGGGGTCCAGGGATGAAAAACCCTGCGTGAAGAACATCACCGCTCCGGCGAAATCGCCCCGGCTCCTGCGGGCGTTGCCCAAGGCATAGGCCACGGCGAAGGAGCGGCGGGGATCTCCCGCCCGGCGGAAGTATTTTTCCGCTTCCCCGTACTCCCGGCGGAAGTAGCGGTTGAGCCCCAGCTGGAAGTCGCGCAGGGGGGAAACTGGGGCCTTTTCGATGAGGGGCAGGAACTCCTCCTGCACCATGTATGACGGCGGCGGGGTCTTCATGTCCCATGCGGGGAAAGCGCCGGTCTTGAGCAGCGTGTGCCAGATCGAAGTGCTTTCATCGGGGGAATCGAAGTCCAGATGGGGGGCGAAATCCCCCTTGCCGCCGCAGCGCGCCTTTTCCACCGCGCCCCAGCCGGATCCGCGGAAGACGACCTCTTCGGCGGGCCGCAGGGCGAAGGCCTCCTTCGTCTCGGCCAGCATGTCGTCCAGCGCCTGCCGGGGCAGGGCCTCTTCCAGCCGGGCTGCGGCCTCGTGCCGGGCCTCTTCCCAGCTGCCGTGGATTTTGTCGGGATCGGCCTGCAGCGGGCCGTAGGCTTCCAGCCACTCCCACGCGGTACGGGGAGGCATGGGCAGGCACTCCAGCTGGGTGTTGGCCAGTCCCGCCTGGATCTCCACGTAGGGGAGCCCGTCGGGGGAAGTGAGGCGCTTCTGCCAGTTGAGCCCGCCCGAGGAGCGTCCCCAGACGAAAAGCTTGCGCCCCTTCAGGCGGTCGGTGGAGCACTGGCACAGCCCCCAGCCGTCGCCGTACAATGCGGCTTCGAATTTCCGTTCCCGGTCGGGGATCTGGAAGAAGTGGTCCTTGGAGGTGGGGTAATTTTTCGGATAGGTGCAGTCGTAGCCGTCCGGCACGGGCAGTTTCACCCGGCGCAGCAGGTGTTCGAAGTTGCTGATGTAGGTGTTGGAAAAGGAGTGCTCCGCAGGCGTCACCACCCGCAGGTCGTCTCCCTCGTCCACGGCGGTGTTGGACCACCAGTACATGGGGATGATCTTGTCGTGGTGGTTGTGGATGCGGCACCGCACGAAGAGGAAGGGCGAGTCGTCGGGCAGAAAGAACTCCATCTGATAGGCGACGCCGTTTTCCCGGCTGAATTCGTACATCCGGAGCACGGGGGCGCCCTTGTAGGAGCGGGCACGGGCGGCGAAGAGGCTCCGGCAGGTCCGGACTTGATGGCCCCGTGTCCCGACGTTCCACTCGATGCCCCCGGAACACCAGGCGTTGCAGATGGCCAGATTGCCGGGCTTGATGACGGGATTATGCGTCACCAGATCCCGTTTCTTCCGCTTGTCGAAAAGGGACCAGAGCCGCCCCCCGAGTTCGGGGAGAAAGACGGCCTTCAAGTACGCGTTTTCCAGCACCGCCGTCCGCCATTTGGTCGGGCGGAGCTCCGTGGTGTAGCGGTCCTGGAGCGTGGAGGGCAGTGCGTTGGGGCGCAGGCCGTAGCCGATGAACAGCCCCGCCTCGTCGCCCGTGTCGTATTGGAGATTCACCTTCAGAGCGTCCCGCATGGCGGGCAGGGGGGATTCCTGCGTCAGGTCCGCCGAGGGGATGATCATTTCCTCAAAACGTAATTCACTCATGTTATGCCTCTTTCAGTTGGTGATTTTTCAAAGAACGGCCCTTTCGACCGAAACGGCGTAGGGTTGGAGCAGCGTCTCCGTTTCGAAGACGACGATCTCGTTTTTGCCCTTCCTGAGGATCGGGGAGGGCACGTAAAGGGTGTCGGCGGAACCAACGCGCCAGTACCTCCCCAGATTGAAGCCGTTGACCCAGACCGCGCCCCGGACGCCGGGGAAGCGGATGAAGGTCTCGGCGACTTCGTCCACTTCGAATTCCCCCTTGAAGAAGCCGGGGCAGGGCAGGGTTGCGTCCATGGGCCCGAAGGGCAGCTTCTGCGGTTCGTCGAGGGGCAGCGAGAAGTTTTCCCAGCCGAAGCAGCAGGCGTTGTCGGTCATCACGCCGCCGGGGAGCCCCTTGAAGTCCAGTCCCGTCAGGCAGCCGTAGTTGATCCGGCCGAAGGACTCCACGAGAATGTCCAGGGTGACGCCCCCGGCGGGGATGTCCGCGTCGAAGCGGAAGGGCCTGTCGTCCCGGAAGACCGTGCCGAGGCGTCTCCCGTCGATGAAGATATCGGCGCAGTCGTGGACTTCCGGGGCCCAAAGCTGGACCTTGCGGGGACCGGGGATGTGCGTCCGGTAGTGGACGAAGCCGAAGGCCTGCCCCAGTTTTTCCATGGTCAGGGGAGACACGGACTCCACCGGTTTCCCCAGATATTTCAGCGCCTCGAAGAAGGGAATTGAGCCCGTGAAGTCGATTTTGCCCCAGGCCCGGCGCTTTACCGGGGCGGGAGTTCCCGTCTTCGCCTCGGGGAAGTATTTTTTCACCGTCTTCTGGAGCAGGAAATATTTTTCCGTCACGTCGCCCCACTCGGTGATGGGGGCGTCGTAGTCGTAGCTGGTGGTGTCGCAGGTGTAGGGGACCTCCAGACGGGTCCGGTTGGCCCCGGCGTGAAATCCGAAGTTGGTGCCCCCGTGGAACATGTACATGTTGACGCTGCTCCCGGAGCGGATGATGTCGTCGAACTCCTCCGCCACGCCGACAGCGTTCCGGCCGTTCCGCGGATTGTCCTTCCAATGGTCGTACCAGCCCGCCCACAGCTCCACGAAAAAGGGCACGTCGTCGGGCCGCAGGGCCCTCAACGATCCGAAGCCCGCCAGCGCCCGGCCGCTCCCCGTGAGCATGGCGGGGGTCCCCTCCAGCATCCCGTTGCGCGTATTCCTGATGCCGTCGGCGGTGAAGAGGGGCACGGTGATCCCGGCCTTGCGCATCATGTCGCGCAAAGCGCCGATATAGGCGTCGTCGCGGCCGTAGGAGCCGTGTTCGTTTTCGATCTGCATGGCGATGACGGGGCCGCCTTCACCGTACTGGAGCTGCTTGAGGAGGGGCATGATCCTGTCGAAATACCTTTGGACGCACTCCAGAAGGACCTCGTTGTTCCGGCGGAACTCGATGCCCTCCTTGAGCATGAGCCAGTAGGGGAATCCCCCGTTGTCCCACTCGGCGCAGATGTAGGGACCGGGGCGCAGGATCACGTAGAGCCCCAGCTCCTGGGCGGTCCTGATGAAGCGGGGAAAATCCAGCATCCCGGAAAAGTCGAACTCGCCCTCCTGCGGCTCGTGCAGGTTCCAGCACATGTAGGTCTCGACACAGTTGAACCCGCACAATGCGAGCTTTTCCAGCCGGTCGCGCCAGAGGTCGGGGTGGACCCGGAAGTAGTGGATCGCGCCGGAAAAGATCTGCACCGCCTTGCCGTCGATGAAAATTTTACGTTCTTTGAATTCGACTTTCGACACGATGGGATTTCCCCTGTTGGTCTGATGCCGGGATCCGGTGTGCGATCGTTCAGAGAACGGCCTTTTCGACCGAGACGGCGTAGGGCTGGAGCAGCAGCTCCGTTTCGAAGACGACGATCTCGTTTTTGCCCTTCCTGAGGATCGGGGAGGGGACATAGAGGGTGTCGGCGGAACCCACGCGCCAGTACCTCCCCAGATTGAAGCCGTTGACCCAGACGACGCCCCGGACGCCGGGGAAGCGGATGAAGGTCTCGGCGACTTCGTCCACTTCGAATTCCCCTTTGAAGAAGCCGGGGCAGGGCAGCGTCCCCTCCATAGGCCCGAAGGGCAGTTTCTGCGGTTCGTCGAGGGGCAACGAGAAGTTTTCCCAGCCGAAGCAGTAGGCGTTGTCGGTCATCACGCCGCCGGGGAGCCCCTTGAAATCCAGTCCCGTCAGGTAGCCGTAGTTGATCCGGCCGAAGGACTCCACGAGGATGTCCAGCGTGACGCCTTTGGCCGGGATGTCCACGTCGAAGCGGAAGGGCTTGTCGTCCCGGAAGACCGTGGCGAGGCGTCTGCCGTCAAGAAAAATGTCGGCGCAGTCGCGGACCTCGGGGGCCCAGAGCTGGACCTTGCGGGGGCCCGTGATGCGGGTCCGGTAGTGGACGAAGCCGAAGGCCTGCCCCAGTTTTTCCATGGTCAGGGGAGACACGGACTCCACCGGTTTCCCCAGATATTTCAGCGCTTCGAAGAAGGAAATGGAGCCTGTGAAGTCGATCTTGCCCCAGGCCCGGCGCTTCACCGGGGCGGGAGTTCCCGTCTTCGCCTCGGGGAAGTATTTCTTCACCGTCTTCTGGAGCAGGAAATACTTTTCCGTCACGTCGCCCCATTCGGTGATGGGCGCGTCGTAGTCGTAGCTGGTGGTGTCGCAGGTGTAGGGGATGTCCCCGCGGCTCTTGTTGGCTCCGGCGTAAAATCCGAAGTTGGTGCCCCCGTGGAACATGTACATGTTCACGTTGCTCCCGGAGCGGATGATGTCGTCGAACTCCTCCGCCACGCTCGCGGCGTCCCGGCCTTTGCGGGGATTGTTCTTCCAGTGGTCGTACCACCCGAGCCAGAACTCCATGAAGAAGGGCACGTCGTCGGGCCGCAGGGATTTCAATAATCCGAAGCCCGCCAGCGCCCGGCTGCCCCCCGTGAGCATGGCGGGGGTCCCTTCCAGCATCCCGTTGAGGAGATAGGAGACTCCGGCGCCGTCGGCGGTGAAGAGGGGCACGGTAATCCCGGCGTTTCGCATCATGTCCCGCAGGGCGCCGATATAGGCGTCGTCGTGGCCGTAGGAGCCGTATTCGTTTTCGATCTGCATGGCGATGATGGGGCCGCCCTTATCATACTGGAGGGGTTCGATGAGGGGCATGATCTTGTCGAAATACTTTCGGACGCACTCCAGGTAGACCTTGTTGTTCCGGCGGAACTCGATCCCCTCTTTGAGCATGAGCCAGTGGGGGAAGCCTCCGTTGTCCCATTCGGCGCAGATATAGGGGCCGGGGCGCAGGATCACGTAGAGCCCCAGCTCCTGGGCGGTTTTGATGAAGCGCGGGAAGTCCAGCATGCCGGAAAAGTCGAACTTCCCCTCTTTCGGCTCGTGCAGGTTCCAGCACATGTAGGTTTCGAGGCAGTTGAAGCCGCATTGCGCGAGCTTTTCCAGCCGGTCGCGCCAGAGGTCGGGGTGGACCCGGAAGTAGTGGATGGCGCCGGAAAAGATCTGCACCGCTTTGCCGTCGATATAGATCTTGCGTTCTTTGAATTCGACTTTCGACATGATGAAATACTCCTTTTTCGGGGAAGATGTGTTCTATTTCAGAAAGGCCGTCACTTCGGCCATGCTTTTCGCCGAGAGCGCCGCCAGCTTGTTCCGGGTCTCCCGGAGTTTTTCGCACAATGCGGGCCGTTCCCGCAGGATCTTCAACGCGGTATCGAGCATTTTTTCTCCGGCTTCCGCATCGTCCAGATCGACGAGGTATTCTCCCAGCCCCATGTCCCGGACCATCTGCCGCTTGCGGCCGCATTCGGCGTAGGGGGCGTGGATGAAGGGGACCGCGTTGCCCACGGCGAGGATGATGGAGTGCATTTCCACGCTGACGAGAAGCGACGACTCCCGGTAGACCGACAGCGCCTGTTCCGGCGTCCAGAACTCCTCCAGATAGACCGTATTCTTCTGCGCCTCGGGCGTCAGGATGTCGTAAAGGTGGACCTTCGCGTCGGTGAGGGTGTCCCGCGTCTCGTGGGCGATGAGGACCTTCTGGCCCGTTCGGGCGATATAGTTTTCGATGAGGTGTTTCATCTGCGCCATCTGGTGACGGCAGCGCTCCTGGGTGACCGTGCCCCCCGTGGGGTCGTGGTACTTGGGCTTCGGGGCGGAAATGCGCAGGACCACGGTCATGAACTTTTCCTTTTCCAGGCCGTTTTTCCGGAAGAACGCTTCCTTCCACGGCTCGTCCCCGCCTTCGAAGTAGACGGTGGTGTCGGGGCGGAAATCCAGGGCCTTGAAGGTGAACTTTTTCTGCTGCAGATAGTTCAGGGAATCGGTGTCCCGGCAGTAGACGAACTCGGCGTCCCGGAAGAGCCGGTCGTAGATCAGCTCCACGGGCCATTCGATGAGGTCGAAGGACTGGGAGCCGATGCCGTAGGGGATGTGCAGCGCCCGCGCCAGCAGCAGGGACATGGCCAGGGGCAGCGTGTAGCCGAAGAGCCGCCGGACCCCCAGCCGCCCGAAGTTCAGCGTGGTGCCGGAGTTGTAGTAGACGAACCCGGCGTCCGCGAAGGCCGCGGCCAGTTCGGGAAAGTGGACCTTCAGGTCCTCCATGATCTCAAGGGGAAAGCGGTCGAGCAGGTCACGGGCGATCTTTTCCGCCTCGAAGGAGGGAAGCACCCCCGTGCGGAACTGCTCCAGTTTTATTTTGCCGTACCGGGCGCAGAGATTCCGCCAGGCGTTCCCCTTGACCTGCGCGTTGCGGATATCCTCCGACGCGGCGTCGGGCAGGGGGTCCCCGCCGATCAGGTCGAAGAAGGGCATGGGGAGGACCTCCCCGTCGGGATTGTAGGGGGGCAGGGCCTGCTTGTAGTAGGCGTAGGCCGGATCCCTTTCGGGCAGGTAGTTGATCAGCTTGACCTGGAGTCCGGGGGCCTGCTTCCGCAGCAATGTGAACAGCCCTCCCTGAATGCCCATGTCGCCGATGTTGTTGATGCTCCAGGCGTAAGTGACCAGCAGGTGTTTTTTCATTGCATCCTCTCGATAAGTTCGGCCGCGCGGCGGCGGTTGTCCAGAAGGGTTTTCCCGTCGATGCCGGGAGCCTTTTTGAGCGAAGAATCCAGCGCTTCGGCTTCTTTTCGCAGGGGATCCTCCGGGCTCCGTTTCGACGCGAGGCGTTTCAGGATCGTGTAGTATTCAAAATCTTCGATGCCGTCCCGGATCGACTCCGCCCGCAGGGTGGAAAGGAAACGGCCGTCGGGCCCCATGCAGAAGTAACAGCCGCCCCCGTTGCCGCCGGGGAAGCTTTCCGGATCCCATCCCGTGAGGGGGTCGTTCGAGCTGATGGGCTTTTTGTTGCCGTACCAGCGGGAAACGGTCCACACCAGCCAGCCGTCCACATGGTTCGCGAAGGCCCGTTCTCCTACCTGCGCCCGGGTCGAGGCCAGGGGCTCCGTGTCCACGGTCATGCCGGTGGTGTAGTACCACACTTCCCGTCCCGCCTTGCGGGCCTTCTGCGCGAGTTCGAAGTTGTACCGGGCAATCCCCGGTATCCAGCCGTCGATGATGCCCGCCAGGGGCGACCCGAAGCCGTAGGAGCCGTCGTCAAGCGTGCTGACGATCTTCAGATCGGGGAAGTGCTTTCTCAATTCCTTCACGAGGTCGATTATGGCGGGCCGCTCCGAAGGCGTGGCTTCGTCGAAGCCGTAGCAGGCGGCATAGCGGTAGAGCCCCGCGGCTTTGAGTTCGGGGATCCGCTTTTTCAAAATCTCGATGTATTCTCTCTTCCACTCTTCGGGGTAGACGGCCTGCTGCGCGGGCGTCATCCGTTCCCACAGTTCCTTGGATTTTCCCGGCGGCACGCCTTTCCCCGTGTGGTGGGCCTGCCGGGGCAGTTTCAGGTAGAGGAGCGGGATGAAGTTCAAGCCCTCTTTTTCGTCCTCCAGATATTGACTGACCGGGGGAAGGACCGGGCGGCCGTAACTGCCGGTTTCGGAGTAGATGGAAAATCCGTTCAGGCGGAAGTTCTTCAAGATCCACCGTTCGAAGGCCCGGCGGTTCCGCCCCATGAGGGGGGAGCCGTAGACCGAGGTGGCCGTGCGCAAGGTCATGCGCCGGGGCAGGGCGAAGCCGAAGACGGTGATTTCCGCCGGGAAGAGGAAGGAGCCCCCGGGGGCGGTGAAGCGGATCTTCCCCCGGTAAAGTCCTTTCTTCGTTCCGGGCGGGGCCGTGACCCGGAGCACCCAGAGCTGGAGCTGCCGGGGCCGGAGGTTTTCCACCTTGGCGGTGTATTCGAGAATGGGGTCGAAGTGCCACCCCGCATGGACCCCCGGCACGGGAGTGAATCTGGTCTTCACCGCGCCGACGGGATGGATCTCCGCCCTGATCCCGGCGGGAAATTCGACGCACTCCGCCGAGATGAAGGGGAGCGCTCCGGCGCTCACGGTGACGATGTGGGCGTTTTCCGTTTCACATGCGGCCAGGGCGACCCGGACGGGGCCGCCCGGCTGCGCTGCGAAGGTCCCGTGGAAGGGCAGGGGGCGGGCGAGGGCATCGGCGCTCCCCGCGCCGATGCCGGTTCCGCCGTCGAAGCTCCGGGAGTTCGCGATGAGACCTGCGACCTGTTTTTCACGGACGGCGGCGAGGAGTTTCTCGTACTGTTCCGCCGTCCGGACTTTTTCGAGTTCCGCCGCGAGGCCGACCTGGGCCGCCGCCGGTTTCAGGCGCCCGCACCGGGCCGCCACCGTGTTGTAGAGCCGGAGCCCGTAGACGGTGAACTCCGCGGGCAGGGGCGGGCGGCTCAGGTAGATGCGCAAATATTTCATGTTCTTGAGGTCCATCTTGCGGGCGGGGTTGAACTTGTAGTGCAGTTTTTTCCGGCCGTTGTCGACCACGGTGCACCTGTCGTAGCACTGCTTGCCCGTCCCGTCCCGGAAATTGATGGCAAGGGAGGCGCTCAAGCCCCCGGAAAGGCGCACGTCGGCCTCGACGCCCTCACCGCCGGAGCAGTCCGTTGGCATCCCCAGGGTCACCGTGGGATGGGTGTTCCTGAGCTTCGGCGAAAAGGCGGGGAAACGGATGACGAGGAACCCTTCCGGCGAGAGCCGGGCCTCGGCTCCGCCCGAAATGGACAGGACTTTCAGGGGGATCTCCTGCGCTCCCAGCAGCAGGGCGGTCAAAATCGTGAGCAGTACGGCCGCAGTTTTCATAAAAAGGCTCCTGAATGTGTTGTTGTTCCTGCATCCGGAGCATAATATACATCCCCTCTCAACGTTATGCAAGGCGCGGACGGGGCAATTTTGCGCCATCCGCCGATCAGACCTTGAGGACTTGCAGGACCGGCAGGACCGGCAGGCACCCGCAAACGCCCCTTTGCGGCAGTGAATGGGCCGCAGATTTTGCCGGGCACATCCGGGAGCGGACTTGCAAAAAGAGGATATGCGGTGTATATTATTCCGACAGGGACTGACGGAACCGGTCCGGAGGCCAGGTCACATGGAGAATACCGAAAAATGCAAGAGATGCCTCCTGCCATGATCCTCTGCGGCGGTCAGGGAACGCGGCTGCGCGAAGTCACCGAACTTCTGCCCAAGCCCATGGTCCCCATCGGCGAACAGCCCGTGCTCTGGCACATCATGAAGTGCTACGCCGCCTTCGGAGTCCGCCGTTTCATCCTCTGCCTGGGATACAAGCGCGAATCCTTCGTGGACTACTTCACCAACTACCGGCTGCGGACCACCGACGCCACCGTCATTCCGGGGAAGCCGGAAAAGACCGTCTTCCACTCCCGGAGCCCCGAGGACGAGTGGGAGATCACTCTCGCCGGGACGGGGCTTCACTCCGGCACGGGGACCCGGGTCCGGCTGGCTTCCAAATACCTCAGGGAAAAGGACTCGAGCTTCTTCCTCACCTACGGGGACGGACTGGCCGACATCGACATCGGCGCGGAACTGGCTTTCCACGAGTCCCATTCGAAGCTCCTCACCGTGGGGGCCGTCCACCCCGCCGCCCGCTTCGGCGAGATGAAGATCGGCAAGGACGATCTGGTCCGCTCCTTCGTGGAAAAGCCCAGCCGGGTCTCCGGCTACATCAACGGGGGCTTCATGGTGGTCCGCCGGGAGTTCGTTCCCCGCTTCATTCCCGAAGAGGACTGCTTCCTCGAGCAGGCCCCCATCAACGACGCCGCCGCGGCGGGGGAAATGTGCGCCTTCCGCCACGAGGGCTTCTGGCAGTGCATGGACACCCCGCGTGAACACACCATGCTCAATAGCTTGTGGGAGTCCGGCGAGGCTCCCTGGACCAGGTACTGGAAATAAGAGGAGTTCCCCTTTTCATGTTCGATCGAGTCTACTCCGGCCGCCGGGTCCTGGTCACGGGCCACACGGGCTTCAAGGGCTCCTGGCTGGTCTACTGGCTTTCCCGGCTCGAGGCCAAGGTCTGCGGCGCGGCGCTCCCCATGGAAGAACCCGCCCACTACACGCTGCTCCGCCCCCCCTGCAGGAGCGTCATCTGCGACATCCGGGAGTCCGCCAATCTGGCCCGGATCTTCCGGGAATTCCAGCCCGAGATCGTCTTCCATCTGGCCGCGCGGCCCATCGTGCGCCTCTCTTACAGGGAGCCCGTGGAGACCTTCGAAGTGAACGTCATGGGCACGGTGAATCTGCTCGAGTGCTGCCGCAAGACGCCTTCGGTGAAGAGCGTGGTGATCGTCACCACGGACAAGTGCTACGAAAATCCCGACACCGGTGTGCCCTTCACCGAAAGCGCCCCCCTGGGGGGACACGATCCCTACAGCGGCTCCAAGGCGGCGGCGGAGATCGCCGTCGCCAGCTACCGCCGTTCCTTCTTCGAACCCGAGGGCCGGATCTTCTGCGCCACCGCCCGTGCGGGGAACGTGATCGGCGGCGGCGACTGGGCCCCCGACCGGCTGATCCCGGACATGGTCCGGGCAGCGGCGCAGGGGAGGACCGCGCAGCTCCGCAACCCCGACGCCATCCGCCCCTGGCAGCACGTGCTGGAGCCCCTGAGCGGCTATCTGCAGCTGGGGGCCGTGCTCTTCCAGGAAAAGAGAGAGTTCACCGGCAGCTGGAACTTCGGGCCCGACCCCGGTGACGTGCTCACCGTGCGTCAGGTGGCGGAGGCCATGCACGAGGAGTGGGAACAGATGCGCTTCGAGGAAAAGGCCGAAGCGGCTCCCCTCCACGAAGCCCCCCGGCTGGTGCTGGACTGCGCCAAGGCCCGGCAGGAGCTCACCTGGCGGCCCGTCTGGAGCAGCGCCGAGGCCATCGAGCGCACCGCCCGGTGGTACCGGAGTTTTTACGAGTCCGGCAGTCTCGACACCGCCGACGATCTCGACAGTTATTTGCGCACCGCTCAGGAGAAAGGGCTCTCATGGACAAAGTGACTCGCGCCCGGGAGCTCCGGGAACAGATCCTCGCCCTCACGAAGGAGTACTACGCCGTCGCCCACGACCGGACCGGCGAAGGCTTCGAACCGGGGAAAAGCCGCATCAACTACGCCGGACGCTGTTTCGACGCTGCCGAAATGACCAATCTGGTGGATTCCGCGCTGGAGTTCTGGCTCACTTCGGGCCGTTACACTCGGGAGTTTGAGGAGCGCTTCGCCGCCTTGCTCGGAGTGAAGCGTGTGCTTTTGGTCAACAGCGGATCTTCCGCCAACGCTCTTGCCTTCCTTTCCCTCACCGTGCCGGAGCTGGGGGAGCGCCGGATCCGCCGGGGCGACGAGGTCATCACCGTGGCCGCCGGGTTTCCCACCACCGTTTCGCCCATCGTCCAGTACGGGGCGGTCCCGGTCTTCGTGGATGTGGAACGCACCACCGCCAATCTGGATCCGGCCCTGCTGGAAGGGGCTTTGTCGCCCCGGACCAAGGCGGTCATGATCGCCCATACGCTGGGCAATCCCTTCGATCTGCGCCGCGTCGGGGAGTTCTGCCGGAAGCACGGCCTGTGGCTGGTGGAGGACAACTGCGACGCCCTGGGCTCCCGTTTCGGCGGGCGCCTCACGGGGACCTTCGGCGACTTCGGCACGTCGAGCTTCTACCCGCCCCACCACCTGACCATGGGGGAAGGCGGGGCCGTCTACGCCTCGGATCCTCTGCTGGCCAAGATTGCCCTTTCCCTGCGGGACTGGGGGCGGGACTGCTGGTGCCCATCGGGCCGTGACAACACCTGCAAGTGCCGGTTCACCAAACAGTTCGGAACGCTCCCCAAGGGCTACGACCACAAGTATGTCTACAGCCACTTCGGCTGCAATCTCAAGGCCACCGACATGCAGGCCGCCGTGGGCTGCGCCCAGCTGGACAAACTGGAGCGTTTCACCGAACTGCGGAAGCGCAATTTCGAGTACTTGCGCTCCCGCCTGGCCGATCTGCCCCAGCTCCGGCTCATGGAAAAACTCCCCGAGAGCGACCCCGCCTGGTTCGGATTTCTGATGACCCTGACCGACGCGGCCCCCTTCAGCCGCAACGATCTGGCGCAGTTTCTGGAATCCCGGCTCATCCAGACCCGGAACCTCTTTTCCGGGAACCTGACGCGCCACCCCTGCTTCGAGGGGCTGGAGCCGGGCCGGGACTACCGCATCGCTTCGGAATTGACCAACACCGACCTCATCATGGAGCGGGCCCTCTGGATCGGGGTCTATCCCGGCATGAGCATGGAAAAACTCGAATACATGGCGGAATCCGTCATCGACTTCTGCCGCACGAAGAAACAATAAGGAGATTTTGCGATGGGAAAAACGATTCTGGTCACGGGCGGCAGCGGATTTCTGGGCTCCAAACTCTGCGAAGAGCTCCTCAAACGGGGCAACGACGTGGTGTGCGTGGACAACTTCTACACCGGGACCAAGCGCAACATCCGCCACCTGTTGAGCGATCACCGCTTCGAACTCATGCGCCACGACGTGAGTTTTCCCCTCTACGTCGAGGTGGACGAGATCTACAATCTGGCCTGTCCGGCCTCTCCCGTGCACTACCAGAAGGACCCCGTCCAGACGGTGAAGACCTGCGTCCACGGCGCCATCAACATGCTGGGACTGGCCAAGCGCATCGGGGCGAAGATCCTGCAGGCCTCCACCTCCGAAGTCTACGGCGACCCAGCGGTCCATCCCCAGGTCGAGGAGTACTGGGGCAACGTGAACCCCATCGGGCTGCGCTCCTGCTACGACGAGGGCAAGCGCTGTGCGGAAACCCTCTTCAACAGCTACCGGATCCAGTGCGATCTGGACATCAAGATCGTGCGGATCTTCAACACCTACGGTCCCGGAATGCACCCCAACGACGGGAGGGTGGTGAGCAACTTCATCCTTCAGGCCCTGCAGGGCCGGGACATCACCATCTACGGCGACGGCTCCCAGACCCGGAGCTTCTGCTACCGGGACGACCTCGTGGAGGCCATGATCCGGATGATGGCCACGCCCCACGAGGTCACGGGACCGGTGAACATCGGCAATCCGGGGGAATTCACCATATTGCAGCTGGCGGAGCTGGTCGTCGAGCTTACGGACTCCAAATCGAAGATCGTCCGCCGGGAGCTCCCCGCCGACGACCCGAAACAGCGGCGGCCCGATATTTCTAAGGCCGAAAAACTGCTGAACTGGCGGCCCGTCACCCCCCTGCGCGAAGGGCTGAAACTCACCATCGAGTACTTCGACCGGCTGCTCAAGGAGGATCCGGACTTCTGCCGCCCCTGATAAAGAAGAACGCTTCATCATGTACAACTGCATCATCTGCCGCTATCACGAGATCGCCACCAAGGGCAGCAACCGGGGCATGTTCGAAAGGTGTCTGGCGGAAAACGTCCGCCATCTGCTCAAAACTCTGCCCGACGCCAAGGTTTCCCGGGTCCGGGGACGGGTCCGGGTGGAGCTGGAGGGGAAACGGGTCTTCACCCCCGAGGAGCTCGAATTGGTGAAAACCCAGCTTTCCAAGTGCTTCGGGCTGGAAAGCTTTTCCCCCGCCGTCATCACGCCCGTCGACATGGAGCGGATCCGGCCCCCCGCCGTCGAGCTGGCCGCTTCCGCCCTCGCCGGGCGGCCCGGTAAGACCTCCTTCCGGGTGCGGGCCCGCCGGAGCAACAAGCGCTTCCCCTTGAGTTCCAAGGAGATCGAGATCGACCTCGTCACCGCCGTGGCGGAGCGGACCGGGGCGGAGAAATTCACCATCGATCTGAACCGCGCCGAGATCACCCTCGGATGCGAGGTGCGCGACGAGTTCGCCGTCATCTATATGGAAAGCTTCCCCGCTCCGGGCGGGCTCCCCGTCGGGTGCAACCCGCGGGTCCTGACGCTGCTTTCGGGCGGGATCGACTCCCCCGTGGCCGCGTGGATGATCATGAAACGGGGATCGCCCTGCGATTTCCTCACCTTCCACAGCGCCCCCTACACGCCCCCCGAAACGCTGGAAAAGGTCCGGCGTCTGGCCTCGAAACTCAACGAATTCCAGCTTCACGGCGCCTTGTGCGCCGCCAATTTGAGCGAACTGCAGAAGGCCGTCCGGGACAACTGCAAAGAGCGCTACCGCACCGTTCTCTACCGGCGGGCCATGATGCGCATCGCCGCCATGACCGCCGAAAGACGGCGCTGTCACGCGCTGGTGACCGGGGAGTCCCTGGGGCAGGTGGCCAGTCAGACCGTCCCCAACATGTACGCCATCGGCAAGGCGGTGGACATGCTGATCCTGCGGCCTCTGGTGGGGTGCGACAAGCTGGAAACGATCCGTCTGGCCGAGGAGATCGGCACCTACGAGATCTCCAACGTCCAGGTCCCGGACAGCTGCACGGTCTTCGCCCCTTCCGCGCCCTGCACCACTTCGGAACCCGATCTGCTGGAACAGGAGGAGCGGAAAATCGACGGTTATTGGCAAATATTGGAAAAAATTGCCGCAAACGTGGAAGAATGGACTTGAAATTTGCGTCACAAAGGGTTATCTTTCCCCGTGACATTGTTTTTTGAAGAAACGAATTGATTTTGGAGGTCTCTTTTGGCTCGGGATACGGAATATATTTTGAAGCTGATCGAAGAGCACGGCATGGCCACGGCGCAGGACATCTTCGCCGCCCGTGAAGCAGCTCTCAACAGCGACGACATCGTCGACCCCGTCGACGTGCTGCTGAAACAGGGGAAGATCCAGGAAAACGAACTGCTTTCCATGCTCGCCCAGCAGTACGGCTGGGAGTTCGTGGACCTGAACGACTTCGATATCGACCCAAGCGTCATCGAATCGCTGAGCGTGGACATCGCCCAGCACTACGGCGTGTTCCCGGTGATGAAGCACGACGACGTGATCACCGTGGCCATGAGCGACCCCACCGACATGGAAAAGCTCGATACGCTGCGCTATCTGCTTGGGACCGACGTGGACGCGGTCATCGCCCCCGATGCCCAGATCCAGAAGATGATCGCCAAGTACTACCATGAGGAGGAAGAGGAAAGCGACGTGGACCAGAAGGACTTCGATGCTTCCGACGAGATCATCGAAAGCTCCACCGCGGCCGCCAACCCCGGTGCTCAGGAGGATGACGACACTCCCATCATCCGGCTGGTGACCAAGCTCATCGTGGACGCCTACAAGATGAAGGCGTCGGATATCCATCTGGAGCCCATGGAAAAGCGCTACCGGGTTCGCTACCGCATCGACGGTGCGCTCCGCGAGGTGGACGGCCCCCCGAAATATCTGCAGCCCAACTTCACCAGCCGGGTCAAGATCCTTTCCGGTCTGGACATCACCGAGAAACGGATCCCCCAGGACGGACGTATCCGCATCACCGTGAACGGTCAGGACGTGGACTTGCGTGTGTCCAGCATCCCCACCAACTTCGGCGAAAGCGTGGTCATGCGTATCCTCGACAAGGCCAGTATCCAGCTGGACATCCCCAAGCTGGGATTCTACGCCGACGACCTGGACATGGTCACCCGCATCATCAACTACCCCGACGGCATCTTTCTGGTGACGGGCCCCACCGGGTCCGGCAAGACCACCTCGCTGTACGCCTTCCTCAACACCATCAACACCCCGGCCCGCAAGCTGATCACCGTGGAGGACCCCGTGGAATACCAGCTCCCCGGCATCAACCAGGTCCAGGTGGACCGGCACGTGGATATGACCTTCGCCGCCGCGCTCCGAAGCATGCTCCGTCAGGCGCCCAACATCATCATGGTCGGTGAGATCCGCGACGTCGAAACGGCCGAGATCGCCATCAACGCCTCCCTCACGGGCCACCTGGTGTTCAGTACGCTGCACACCAACGACGCCCCCGGCGCCATCACCCGTCTGGTGGATATGGGTGTGAAGCCCTTCCTCGTGGCCACTTCGCTCCGGGCGGTCATGGCCCAGCGCCTGCTGCGCCGGGTCTGTTCCGAATGCAAGGCCCCCTACACCCCCACCCCCTCGGAGTGCCGCCTTCTGGGGCTGACCCCCGAATATCTGGCCAACCACCAGTTCTACAAGGGCAAGGGGTGCCGCCGCTGCGGCGGCACGGGGTACAAGGGACGTATCGGCATCTACGAGATCTTCCTCATCACCGAGGATATCGCCAAGATGATCTTCAACAACGAAAACTCCTCCACGCTTCGGGATTTTGCCCGCCGCAACGGCATGAGGAGTCTCCGCGACGACGCCATGCGCAAGGTCGAGGCCGGGATCTCCACACTCGAAGAGGTGCTCTTCGTCACGCTGCGCGACGAGTAATATATGGGATGGAATGAACTATGACCGATATTGAAAACAGTGCACTGATCGATCTGCTTCTCAACGAATACGGCCCCAAGAACCCCAAGCTGAAGGAACAGCTGGACGCCGTGACCGAAGAGTGCGAGCGCTCCGGCAAGAGCGCCTATGAAGTCATCGCCAACTTCGGCCTCTTTTCGAAACAGGACATGCTGCAGGCCATGGCCGACAACCTGGGCTCCTACGTCTGGGATCCCAAGGCCGCCGGAGACGTGGACCGGGCCGCCATCGACGCCGTGGACAGCAATCTGGCCCGGACCCATCAGGTGATCCCGGTGAAGCTCGACGACACTTCCATCGAACTCGCCATGCGCCGCCCCCTGGACTACCAGACGGTGGAGGCGCTGCGCTTCATCCTGAACAAGGACATCATCCCCGTTCCCTGCGACCCGGACATCTTCGACGCCGAAATCGAACGCTACTACCCCGAAAAGGTGGACTCCGTGGCCGACATCGTGGCCGAGTTCAACATCAATCCCGAGGAGATCCAGGAGGACGCCGACGAGGAGGATCTGGCCAACGCCGCTCCCATCATCAAGTTCGTGGACGCCGTCATCAAGCAGGCGGTGCACGACAAGGCGTCGGACATCCACTTCGAGCCTTTCGAAAAGAACTTCCGGATCCGCTACCGGGTGGACGGCGCTCTTTACGAGATGCCTCCGCCGCCCCGGAGTCTGGCGGCCCCCGTCATCAGCCGCATCAAGATCATTTCCGGGCTGAACATTTCCGAACGCCGCCGCCCCCAGGACGGCCGTATCCAGATGAAGGTCAACGGCCGGCCCGTGGACCTGCGTGTCTCCTGTCTGCCCACCGCCTACGGCGAATCGGTGGTGCTCCGAGTCCTCGACCGTTCCGTGGTGAATCTGCAGCTGGACGCCCTCGGCATCGGCCAGGACGTGCTGGACAAGATCCGCGAGCTCATCCACCTGCCCAACGGCATCTTTCTGGTGACGGGACCCACCGGCTCCGGCAAGACCACCACCCTCTACTCCGCTCTGGGCGAGATCAACAACCCGGAAGACAAGCTCCTCACCGCCGAAGACCCCGTGGAATACGACATCGAGGGCATCATCCAGTGCCCCATCAACGATGCCGTGGGCATGACCTTCGAAAAAGCCCTGCGCGCCTTCCTGCGTCAGGACCCCGACCGGATCCTGGTGGGGGAGATTCGTGACTTCGTCACCGCCCAGATCGCCGTGGAAGCTTCGCTCACGGGCCACTTCGTGTTCAGTACGCTGCACACCAACGACGCCGCCAGCACCATCACCCGACTTACCGATATGGGGGTGGAGCCCTTCCTCATCGCCTCCTCGCTCACGGGGGTGCTGGGCCAGCGGCTGATTCGCCGGGTGTGCAAGAACTGCATGACCGAATACATCCCCACCGACGAGGACCTGGACCGGCTCAATCTGGAACGCGGCCAGGTGGAGGGCCGCACCTTCGTCTACGGCAAGGGGTGCCATATCTGCAACAACACCGGCTACAAGGGACGGAAAGCCCTCACCGAACTGCTGGTGGTCAACAACGAGCTGCGCGAAATGATCTCCAGCGGAGCCCCCGCCAACGAGCTGGCCGACAAGGCCTGCGAATACGGCATGAGGCCCCTGCGCGAGGACGGACTTATGGCGATCTACAATCACGAAACGTCAGTCGACGAGGTGGTCCGTTACACGTGATGGTTCATTGAACTTCGAGTCAATTCACAGGAAAGGAGTTTGCTATGCCTCAATATGCATATGTCGCCATGGACAGCAAGGGCAAGGAGCAGAAAGGCAAGATCATTGCCGAAAGCGAGACCGCTGCCGTTGCCGAGCTGAAGAAGAAGGGGATGTTCCCCACGTCGGTGAAAGCCGTCGTCGCCGCCAAGAAGGCCAAGAAATCCGGCGGCGGCGGGTTCAACATGGCCCTGGGCCCCATGGTCATCAAGCGCAAGGACCTTACCGTGCTGACCCGTCAGCTGGCGATCCTGCTCTCGGCGGGGCTGCCCCTCATCCGCTCCCTGCGGACCTTGGAAAAGCAGGCCTCCAATCCCGCCGTCCGGGTGGTGCTGGGCCGCACCGCCGAGACCGTGGAAGGGGGCGCCACCTTCGCCGAAGCCCTTTCCCAGAACCCCAAATCCTTCGACAAACTTTATCTGAACATGGTCCGCGCCGGTGAGGCGTCGGGCGCCATGGAGATCATTCTCGACCGTCTGGCCGGCTTCATGGAAAAGGCCGCCCGGATCGCGGGCAAGGTCAAATCGGCCATGATCTATCCTATCGTGATTTTGTCGATCTCCCTTCTGGCCGTGGTCGGTCTGATGATCTTCATCGTGCCGAACTTCTCCAAGATCTTCCGCGACCTGCTGGGACCTTCCGAACCCCTGCCGGGCATCACCGAACTGCTGATCGCCACCAGCGAGACCATGATGACCAGGTGGTATTACTACATCGGCGGCGTATTCGGCATCGTGATATTCTTCATCGTCCTGGTGAAGATCCCCGCGGGCAAGTGGGCCATGGACTGGGTCAAGTACAACATGCCCCTTTTCGGGCCCATCGTTTCCAAGACCGCCGTTTCCCGTTTCGCCCGTACCCTGGGTACGCTGATGAGTTCCGGTGTGCCGGTGCTGAACGCGCTGGCCATCGTCAAGGAAACCAGCGGCAACGAAGTCGTCGCCGGAGCCATCCAGAAGGTCCACGACGCGGTGAAGGAAGGTGAAGGCATCGCCGCGCCTTTGAGCAAGACGCAGGTCTTCGAGGAAATGGTGGTGTCAATGGTCGAAGTGGGCGAGGAAACCGGTAAACTCCCCGACATGCTCACCAAGATCGCCGACACCTACGAGGAAGAGGTGGACAACTCCGTCAGCGCCTTGACCTCCCTGATCGAACCTCTGATGATCGTCGGTCTGGCCGGCATCGTCGGTACCATCGTGCTGGCGCTCTTCGCCCCGCTGGTCAAGATCATCGAAAAGATGAGCTGATCTTTCCCCTGCGCGAAGGACGCAGAAGTCCATGGGGATCTTCAAGCTCCATCAGCCCTTCCCCCCCGCCGGAGACCAGCCCGAAGCCATCGCTTCACTGGTTTCCGGACTTGAGGCGGGCAAGCGTTACCAGACCCTTCTGGGGGTGACGGGCTCCGGCAAGACCTTCACGCTGGCGAACGTCATCGCCCGGTTTGACCGGCCTGTGCTGGTGCTTTCGCACAACAAGACCCTGGCCGCCCAGCTCTACAGTGAATTCAAGGGGTTTTTTCCCGAGAACGCGGTCGAGTACTTCATCAGCTACTACGACTACTATCTGCCTGAATCCTACATTCCTCAGACCGACACCTATATCGCCAAGGACTCCTCCATCAACGAGGAGATCGAAAAGCTCCGGCTGTCCGCCACCGCCAGTCTGGTGGAACGGCGCGACGTGATCATCGTCGCCAGCGTTTCCTGCATATACAGCCTGGGGGCTCCCGAGGAGTACAACGAAATGTGCGTCCGCCTTTCGGTGGGGGACACCATCGGCCGGGACGAACTGCTCAGACGGCTCATCGCCGTCCAGTACACCCGGAACGACGTGGCTCCGGCCAAGGGGGAATTCCGGGTCCGGGGGGACACGGTGGACATCTTCGAACCCCACAACGACGACTTTCTGCGGGTGGGCTTCTTCGGGGACGAGGTGGAGTTCATCGAGCGCCGGGACGCCCTGACCGGGAAGAAGAAGAACGGCGTCGAGCTGGGGACCCTCTTCCCCTGCAAGCACTTCGTCATGCCGCCCGACCGGATCAGGGAGGCGTCGGGGGCGATCCTGGCCGAAATGGAACAGCAGGTGAAGTTTTTCGAGCAGCGGAATCTGCTCATCGAGGCCCAGCGGGTCCGGGAACGGGTCAACTGCGACCTGGAGATGATGAACGAGATCGGCTACTGCAGCGGCATCGAGAACTACTCCATGCACCTTTCCCGCCGCTCTCCCGGCATGCGGCCTTACTGCCTCTTCGACTTCTTCCCCGACGATTTTCTCACCGTCATCGACGAGTCCCACGTGACGCTGCCCCAGATCCAGGCCATGTACAAGGCTGACCGGAGCCGTAAGGAGGTGCTGGTGGAGCACGGCTTCCGGCTGCCCTCGGCGCTGGAGAACCGCCCCATGCGCTTCGACGAGTTCGAAAGCCTCACGGGGGATACGATCTACGTTTCCGCCACACCGGGGGACTTCGAGCTGAAGCGTTCCGGAGCTCCGGTGGAGCTGGTGGTCCGGCCCACGGGACTGCCGGATCCGGAGATCGAGATCCGGCCTCTCGAAGGCCAGCTCGACGACGTGATCGCCGAGATCCGCAAGTGCACCGCGGCGAACGAACGGGTGCTGGTGACGACGCTGACGAAGAAGAGTTCCGAACGTCTTTCGGATTATCTTTCGGAGCTGGGCATCAATGCCGCCTATCTCCACTCCGAACTGGACGCCTTCGAACGGGTCCGGGTGCTGAAGAAGCTCCGGGAGGGGGCCTGCGACTGCGTCATCGGCATCAATCTGCTGCGGGAGGGCATCGACCTGCCCGAGGTGGCCCTGGTGGCCATCCTCGATGCGGACAAGACCGGATTCCTGCGTTCCACCCGCTCCCTCGAGCAGACGGCGGGCCGCGCCGCGCGGAACGCCAACGGCCGGGTGATCCTCTACGCCGACGAGACGACCCCCGCCATGGAGGAGTTCATCGAACGGACCCGGATTCGCCGCCGCAAACAGCTGGCCTACAACGAAACTCACCACATCGTCCCCCGGACCATCGTCAAGGCTCCGGGCAAGTCCATCGTCGAGATCATCGGCGGGAAATCGAAAAAGAGCAAACGGGGAGGAAGCTCCGCGAAAATCGCCGATGCGGTCTTCAACGCCGACGGCGAACTCGATCTGGAAAAACTCGGGCTTAACGAGGCGGAAGGACGGAAGCTCATCGACGAACTCACCGCCGAGATGCTCCGCGCCGCCGAAGCCCTTGAATTCGAACGGGCCGCGGATCTGCGCGACCAAATCAAGGCCTTAAAGAAAGGAAAATGAAAATGCAAATGGCTCCCGGTGAATTGGTTATCCGTATTCTTCTCGCAGTGTTTCTCCCGCCCTTAAGCGTCATCGGCCTGAAGGGCGTCGGGCTGGGGACGATCATTCTCATGATCATTCTCACCTGCTTCGCCTGGCTTCCCGGACAGATCGCGGCCTTCATCCTGCTTTTCCGGGACTACAACTCCCGCTGAACCGACCGCGGGCTCCGGCCTCACGCAAGCCGCGCGGCCGGGCGTTTCATATTCCCGTTGCGTTGGTTGGATCCCGTTTCCGGCGCGTGCAATTCGAGAAAAACAGGGTGTTTTAATACGGGTTATTTTCTTTCAGTCCGGCCTGAGGGGTCGGCGCAGCAATGGAGGTTGAAATGTTGTTCGACGAACAGTTGTTCCAAAGTGCCGTCACTGCCTACAAGGCCGATTTCGACAGGTTTTGGAAGGATGAAGAATACAAATGGGTCGCGGTGAAACATTTTCAGGAGAATTGGAATATCGATGCGTCTGATTTTCCCGCGATGCTGGAAGAGGCATTGAGCAAGACATACAATCTGCTTGGCTCTGGAGCACGTTTCCCTCGCAGAATGGTCAAAGAGTTTGCGCAGATTGTTCCCGAGCAGGTGCGCCAGATGTTCAAGGACCTTTTCGACGAGACGCAGGACCTTGGGGGGCGCATAGAATCCTTTAAGATAAAATCGCGATCGCTTCTTGCTGTCCACCCCAAAAAACCGAAGAATCATTATCAGGACGAAAACGCGATCGTCACTTATCTGTGGCTCAAATATCCCGATAAGTATTTCATCTACAAGATCTCGGTCTTGAAAAGTGTTGCGGAAAAACTGGGATCCGATCTTGTATTCCAAAACGGGAAGTACGAAGACAATGTCCGCAACTGTCTCAAGCTGTACGACGCTCTTCGTCAGGAACTGCAGGCGGATGAAGAGCTCAAATCTCTTCTCAAAAGTCACTTGACCCCGGAGTGTTACTCTGACGAAGCGTTATGCACCCTGACGACCGATTTCGGGTACTATATTGCCACCAGATACGGAAAAAAGCCTCCCGCAGTCGACGGAGGAGAAACGGAGAAACCGAATTACTGGTGGCTGGTCGCCAAGCCGAATTATTGGAGTTTTTCGGCGATCAAGCCGGGTGAGGTCCAATATTACACCCTTTACAACGATCAGGGGCATAAGCGCAAAATATTTCAGAACTTCCTGGATGCCAGAGCCGGCGATATGGTCATCGGGTACGAATCGACACCGGTGAAGCAGATCACCTCGCTCGCTGAAATCACGCAGCCGCAGGATGGGGAAAAGCTGTATTTCAGGAAGACCGAGTCGCTGAGGAACCCGATCGATCTTGCCGCCTTCAAAAACGCCGAAGTCCTGTCCGGGATGGAAGGCTTAGTCAATCCTCAAGGCAGTCTTTTCAGGCTGACCGCCGATGAGTACGAGTTCCTTATGGATATGATCCGCGAGGAAAATCCTGTGGAAAAGAACAAGAGTTATCAGAAATACGGCGAAAAGGAATTTTTGAAAGAAGTCTTTATCGATAAGCAAAAATGCGATTCGCTGAGGCGGGTCTTGGAATTGAAGAAGAATATCATTCTGCAAGGCGCACCGGGCGTCGGCAAAACTTTCGTTGCCCGACGCTTGGCCTATCTGATGATGGGGGAAAGGGACGAAAGCCGGGTCGAATTGGTACAGTTTCATCAGAATTATTCCTACGAAGACTTCGTCCTGGGCTACAAGCCGAAAGAGGAGGGCTTTGAGCTGAAGAAGGGCGTTTTTTGTATGTTCTGCCAAAAGGCGGCCAGCGATCCGGATCGACAATATTTCTTCATCATAGACGAAATCAATCGCGGCAATTTGAGCAAGATTTTCGGCGAACTGCTGATGCTGATAGAAAAGGATTACCGCGGGACTCCCATCAAACTTGCCTACGGCGATCTGCCGTTCCATGTCCCCGAAAATCTGTATATTATCGGTATGATGAATACTGCCGACCGCAGTCTGGCGATGATCGACTATGCCCTGCGCCGCCGGTTCAGCTTTTTCGACATGGAGCCCGCGTTCGATTCGGAAGTCTTCTCGGAATATCGGGAAGGATTGGCCAGCGAAAAACTGAACAGGCTGGTTGAGACGATCAAGGCGTTGAACGAGGCTATTGCCAAATCTTTGGGCAAGGGTTTCCGTATCGGGCACAGTTATCTTTGCGGAAGGAATGGTGACTGTCCGGACCGGTGGCTGCAAGATGTCGTAGAGTATGATATCCTGCCGATGCTTGCCGAGTATTGGTTCGATGACACGGAGAAATATGACGAATGGGCGAAGCGCCTGACGGACGCAGTCAAATGAGCGCTTCGAACATTCCCATCAAAAACATATACTATATGCTCTCCTATGCCTTCGAGAGCCTCAGGCAATCCGATTTCGAAAAAGTCGGAGGTGAAGAGTTCGAGAACATCCACGATTTTTTTGCGGCGCTTTTCGCCCTCGGCATCGGCTATCAGCTCAAACATGGTCTGTACCGGGAGTATACGGTGTGCCGGGAGAGTTTATCGACTGTCCGCGGTAAGATCGACCTTGCCGAAAGTTTCGGAAATCGGATCAGATGCATCCGCAAGATAGCTTGCGAATTCGATGAATTTTCCGAGAACAACATTCTCAATCAGATCATTAAAACGACGGTGCTCCTGTTGATCGGAAGCAAGGATGTCAAGCCCAAGAACAAAGCGGATCTGAAGAAGAAAATGCTCTTCTTTTCAGGGGTCGACATACTGGATCCGTTCAGGATAAACTGGCCGAAGATACAGTTTCCCCGCAACAACTGGACGTATCGCCTTTTGATCGGGTTGTGCCGGTTCGTGCTGCAGGGGATGCTGCTTTCGCCGGGGAGCGGCGAACAAAAACTCGCCGCGTTTGCGGACGATAAGGCGATGAGCTGGCTCTATGAAAAATTCCTTCTGGGGTATTTTCGCAGGAACCATTCCGTTCTGCACCCCGCCGCCATGGAGATCCACTGGGCGCTGGATGAAGGATCTGACGACCCGCCGGGGATGCAGAGCGACATAATGCTTTCATTCCAGAAGAAAATACTGATCATCGATGCCAAGTTTTACTCAAAAAACATGTGGTCCCATTTCGATAAGATGACCTTCAGTTCGAGCAACATTTACCAGATCTTCACCTACGTGAAAAACGAAAGCCTGCAAGCCCCCGATCATGCCGTTTCCGGTCTGGTGCTGTATGCCCGTACCGCGGATGAGATCCAGCCGGATGCCGATTTTTTCATGAGCGGCAACAAAATTTCGATCAAAACCCTTGATCTGAATCAGCCGTTCGCCGTTATTGCGGAGCAATTGGATAGGATCGCGCAATCCGCCCGTGAGTCCTAAGCTTCGGCTTGCTCCGATCGCGGGGCATAAAAAAGACCGCGTCCGGCCCGGAAGGGCGGATGCGGCCTTTGTTTTCGGCGAAGAAAGTTACTTGATGTCGACTTCCTTGTCGAGTTCGCTGGACTTGTAGATGGCGTCCAGCAGCTTCATGGCGACCACGCCCTGTTCGCCGGTCGCGGGGATCTTGCCCTTGCCCTGGATGGCGTCGCAGAACTTCTGCAGCTCGAGGGTGAAGCCGTTTTCCTTCTTGTCGTACTGCAAGGTCACATCGGCGATGCGGTCGTCGATCTCGGTCCGCAGGATGGGATCGGAATCCACATCCAACTTGATCCCGCCCTTGTCGCCCAGCAGTTCCACGTAGGACTCGTCCTGCGCGTTGCAGGCCCAGGCCACTTCGAAGGAAAGGGTCGTCTCACTGCCGAAACGGACCATGCCCACCGCGTAGTCGTCCACGTCGAAGGTGCCGTTGGGTTTCGGCGGGCCGGCCCACATGCTCACGTAGTGGTAATCCTTGATGGGAGAACCGAACTTGGAGTAGGTCTTGGCGCTGACCTTGGTGGGATTCCATTTGCCGGAAAGCCACATCACCAGGTCGAGGAAATGGACCGCGATGTCGATGAGTCCGCCGCCGCCGGACATGGCCTTGGTGGTGAACCAGCCGCCCAGACCGGGAATGCCCCGGCGGCGGATCAGCTTGACGCGGATCTGGTAGATGTTGCCCAGACGGCCGTTGTCGATGACCTCCTTCACCAGCTGAGCGGAGGAGCGCTGACGCCAGACCATCCCCATCTGGAGCAGTTTGCCGGATTTGTCACGGGCGTCGAGGATCTGCTTGCCCAGCTTGGCGGAAAGGGTCATGGGCTTTTCGAGCATGACATGCTTCCCGGCCTTCAAGGCCGCGATGGCGATGGGCGCGTGCATGTGGTTGGGCACGCAGACGCTGACGGCGTCGATCTTGGGATCGGCCAGCAGGTCGTTGAAGTCGGTGTAGGTCTTGGCTACATTGTGCAGCTTGGCCTTTTCCGCCAGCCGGTCGGGCAGGATGTCGCACAGTGCGACCACTTCCGCATTGGGCACGTTGGCGTAGTTGTTGGCATGGACGGAACCGATGGTGCCGACGCCGATGATGCCGATCCTCACTTTCTTGCTCATGATATACTCCTGTTGGATTGAGTTGATCCGGGCGGACTCCCGCGCCGGAAATGATGTCCGGGATTTAATGTATCACAGTGCAGGCAAATTGCAAGGGATTTTGTCCGGATTTCGCCTTTTTTTTCAGAGATTTCCCTTTTCTCCCCGCCTGAAAGGGGCGAGGACTCTTCCCAGCACTCCCCGGCAGCGGCTGATGGCCATGCCGTAGTTGACCACCGGAACTCCCGCCGCCGCCGCCAGCTGGAGCCGCCGCAGCACCTCCCGCCGGTTGAGCATGCAGCCGCCGCAGTGGAGCATGAGTTTGAAACTGCGTAGGTTCGCGGGGAAGTCGTGGCCCGCGCACACCTGGAACTCCAGGGGGCCGCCGACGGTTTTTTCCAGCAGCCGGGGGATCTTGACCCGCCCGATGTCGTCGTCGCTCGCGTGGTGGGTGCAGGCCTCGGCGATGAGGACCTTGTCCCCCGGCTTGAGGGTGTCGATGGCCTCCGTGCCCCGGATGAAAAGCTCCACGTCTCCCTTGATCCGGGAAAGGAGGATGGAAAAGGTGGTGCAGGGGATCTCCGGCGGCGTCTCCCGGACCATGATGTCCACCGCCTGCGAGTCGCAGATGACGAGGGCGGGGGGCTCTTTCAGATTTTTCAGGGCGTTGGAATAGTCGGAGGTCTTGCAGACGACGACGGTGCAGTCGGCGTCGAGGAGCTCCCGGAGCGTCTGGACCTGCGGCAGGATCAGCCGCCCCTTGGGGGCCTGGATGTCGATGGGAACGATCAGGATTACCGTCTGTCCGGGTTCGACCAGATCCCCCGCCATGGGGGGCGGGGAAACGAACTCCTCGGGCACGGCGGCGATGAGGGCGGGCTTGAGCCGGGCGAGGAGTTCTTCCCGCGAGTCGCGCAGCGCGCTGAGGGCTATGGCTTCCGCCCCGCATTTTTCTTTCAGAAATGCAAGGAACTTCTCTTCGGGCGGGACTTCGTCGCACTTGTTCATCACCGGGATGACGGGGAGATCCCGTTCCTTCGCGAGGGCGAGGAGTTTTTCCTCCGTTTCGCCCCAGAGATCGGCGGAAAGGATGAGGAGCAGCACGTCGGCCCGGTCCAGCGCTTTGATGCTTCTGGCGATGCGGGCGGAGCCCAGTTCGGAGTCGTCCGCCAGTCCCGCCGTGTCGAGAAAGAGCACCGGCCCCATGGGGCGCAGTTCCATGGGCTTTTCCACCACGTCGGTGGTGGTGCCGGGGAGGGGGGAGGTGATGGAAATATCCTGCCCGGCGAGTTTGTTGAGCAGCGTGGATTTGCCGGAGTTGACTCTCCCTGCCAGGGCGATGTGCAGCCGCATGGATTTGGGCGTGGTGTCGTTCATGATGAAAAATTCCTTTTCAGCGGTAACGGAAGTTGTTCAGGGCCGCGAAGCGGGCCGTGCACCCGCCCAGGGCCCCGCAGAAGACGATCTTGAGCAGGAGAAAGAGCCAGAAGGGGAAGAGCTCGCGGGCGAGGAGGGTGAAGACGAAATAGAGGAGAAGGGTCCAGAGCGCGGCTCCGGCGACGCCGAAGACCGCTCCCAGCAGCGCGGACTGCCGGGGCAGGAAGGGGAGGAGCTTCCCCTCGTCGCCCAGAGGATGATCTTCCAGCTTGAACCAGGGATTTTTCCGGCAGCCGGTCCGGAAGACGAACTCCGAGCCCCACGCCACGATGACGGCGATGCAGAGGGCCGTGAGGGCCCCGTCGACGATGGCGTTGGCAAGCGGCAGCGCCCGGCAGCGCAAATTGGTGAGGAGCGAGATGAGGGGGCCGCACACGGCGCAGCCGACGACCGCCCCCCGGACCTGTGAGGCGGTGAACTGTTTTGTGAAATCGTCCAACTTCGAACTCCTTGCGGCACGCGCACAAAAAATCCCGCGTCCGGCGCTTAATATAGCACGGAAGCGGGATTTTTCAAGGGAGGAAGAGACGCTTACTTGGTCTTCGCCGGGGCGGGAGCCGGAGCGGGCGCCGGGGCAGGAGCCGGAGCGGGCGCGGCGGGCTTGGCCGCGGGCTTGGCCGCGGCCGCCTTGGCGTCGCACTCGGCGGAAAGTTTCCTGAGCTCTTCCCAGTTTTGCCGGAAGGCCTCGGCGAGGAGTTTCTTCACTTCGGCGACGGCCCCGCCCGCCTTCAGGATCTTCCGGCCCTTTTCGACGGCCTCCTCGTGCCGCCGGCGCAGGGTGCGTTCGAATTCCGCCAGTTTTTCCGGCGGGAGCAGTTCCCGTTTTTCCTCGGCACGGGCGAACACCGCGTCGCAGAAGGCGCCCTCGGCCAGCTCCTGCGGGAACTCATCCAGCAGGAAGGGCACGGGCAGATAAGCCGTGTGGCGCGGCGGGCCGCAGGCGGCGAACAAGGTGCTCAGCGCTTCGGGAAATTCGCAGTCGATCCTGAGCGTGCTCCCGGAGTTGGTGCGGCTGCCGCAGAGGGGATAGCACTGGGGTTCGTCCGGGTAGGCGTTGATTCGCGAGGCCGCGGCGATCTTTTCCTGCGTCACCGGTTCGCCGTACTTGGTGCCGTCGGCGAAAAGGAGCGATCTCACGGCGAACTCCCGCCGGTGATTGCCGATGAGCCCCTTCTGGTCCTTCTGGGAGTAGATGAGCATTTCGGGGTAATGCCAGGCGTTGGCCCGGATGGCGAAATGTTCCCTGACTTCGTGGGCGGCGAAATGCTTCGCGTCGTGCTCGATGATGAAGGCCTTTTTCGCGTCGGCGACGAACCAGATGGAGCCGCTCCTGGCGTGGCGGTAGTCGCCCCGCTTCACATGGTCCCGGATGAAAGCCACCGCCTGTTCGGCAGTCGAGCAGTTTTCCAGCGTGTACTTGCAGATCTCCGGCGTGAAGGAGCCCTCCTTGTTGCGGCTGTAGAAATCGGTCTTGTCGCCGCTGTTCATGGCGGCGGCCAGTCCCCTGGCGTTCAGCCCCGCGAAGGCGTTGTTGCCGCCGCCCCGGTCGCTGAGGGAGATCCAGGCGTTCTTGCCCTCGGGTTTGGCCTTGTAAAGCTGGATCTTGCGGCTTTTGGTGTCCCGGTTCTTGTGGAGGAACATGTACTTGCCGCCCGTCAGATCGGGCATGACGATCCAGCTGGTGCATTCGTGGGGATCCCGGTCGTAGAGGGGATCTTCCGCAGCCCGCAGACCGGGGGCGAAAAGGACCGCGGCAAGCGCGGCGGCAAAAATCGCCTTCATGGTTTTTCCTTTCCGTTCACTGGAGTTTCCTTGCCGGAGCTTTCGCCGCTTCAAACGGATTCCGGACGGTAATAGTCGATGTACCAATCGACGAAACGCTTGACGCCCTCCTCGATGGGCGTCTGGGGGTGGAAATGATAATCCCGCTGCAGCGCCGCGGTGTCGGCCCAAGTCCGGTAGACATCTCCCGGCTGCATGGGCATGGAGTCGATGACCGCCTTCTTCCCCACGGCCTTTTCGATGGCGCTGATGAAGTCCAGCAGTTTGACCGGGTGTCCGTTGCCGATGTTGTAGATGTGATAGGGCTTGAGCGACCTCGCCGTGGCGGGATTCTGCAGCCAGTCGGGATCGCCCTGGGGCGTGGGGCCGAAGAGGATCCGCGTGATCCCTTCCACGATGTCGTCCACGTAGGTAAAATCCCGTTCCAGCTCGCCGTGGTTGAAGACGGGGAGCGGCTTGTTGGCGAGGATCGCCTTGGTGAACTTGAAAAGCGCCATGTCCGGACGTCCCCAGGGACCGTAGACGGTGAAGAAGCGCAGGCCCGTGACGGGCAGGTCGTAGAGGTAGCTGTAGCAGTGGGCCATCAGCTCGTTGCTCTTCTTGGTGGCGGCGTAGAGGCTCACGGGATGGTCAACGGAGTCCTCGACGGTGAAGGGGATCTTGGGGTTCAGACCGTAGACGCTGGAACTCGAAGCGTACACCAGATGACCGACCTTGCTGTGGCGGCATCCTTCGAGGATGTTCAAAAAGGCCACGATGTTGCTGTCGATGTAGGCATGGGGATTTTCCAGACTGTACCGGACTCCCGGCTGGGCGGCGAGGTGACAGACCAGATCGAAAGGCTCCTTCTGGAAGAGGGTCGCCGAGCCGGCTCTGTCTTCGAGGTTCAGCTGCAGAAAACGCCCGCCCTGCGGAGAGTTCACCACGCGTCCGTAGGCGATGCCTTCCAGGTCGAAGCCGCAGTCCTTCAAGCGGCCCAGCTTCAGATTGACGTCATAGTAGTTGTTGAGATTGTCGACGCCGAGTACGTCGACTCCGGCCTTCTGCAGCCGTTTGAAAACATGATAACCGATAAAACCGGCACTTCCGGTCAAAAGAACTTTGGGCATTGGAACTGAAAACTCCTGATTCAAAAAAAGATTGCTGTACTTCCCAACCCGGCACTGGCTCCGGTGTGGAAACAGGCCGGGATCACCTGTTGCCGAGATTCTTGAAATACCACTCGGCCGCCTGCTGGAGACCGGCGGCGGCGCTGAACTCCGGAGCGTAGCCGAGGAGCGTCTTCGCCTTTTCGATGCTGGCCAGGCTGTGGGGGATGTCTCCAGCCCGGTTGGGGCCGTACTTGGGTTCGATGGCGGCGATGGCGGGGTCGAACTTCGCCAGATTGGTCCGCAGGGCCGCGTAGAGCTCGTTCAGGGTGGTCCGCTCGCCGAAAGCCACGTTGTAGACCTGATTCAGCGCCGCGGGATCCTGAACGCTCATCGCCCTCAGATTGGCCTGGATGACGTTGTCCACGTAAGTGAAATCCCGGCTGTAGGAACCGTCGCCGTTGATGACGGGGGCCTCATGCTTCAGCAGCGCGATGACGAACTTCGGAATCACAGCCGCATAGGCGCCGAAAGGATCCTGACGGCGGCCGAAGACGTTGAAGTAGCGCAGCCCGATGGTGTCGATGCCGTAGAGATCGTGGAAATTCCCCGCGTAGAGTTCGTTGACGTACTTTGTGATGGCGTAGGGGGAAAGGGGCTTGCCGATTCGGTCCTCGACCTTGGGCAGCGCCTTGCTGTCGCCGTAGGTGGAGGAGCTGGCGGCGTAGACGAAGCGCTTGATCCCCGCCTCCTGAGAGGCGTAGAGCATGTTCACGAAGCCCAGAATGTTTACCGCGGTGCTGGTCATCGGGTCCTTGATGGACCGGGGAACGCTCCCCAGCGCCGCCTCGTGGAAGACGAAATCCTTCCCGGCGACCGCCCTGCGGCAGGTTTCCATGTCGCGGATGTCGCCCTCGATCAGCGTGAAGGCGGGATTTCCGGCCAGATGGGCCAGGTTCTCCCTTTTGCCGGTAGAAAAATTGTCCAATACCGTCACGTCGTTGCCCAGCGCCAGCAGGGCGTCCGTAAGATTGGAACCGATGAATCCGGCCCCGCCGGTCACCAGCACTTTGACGTCATGAATGAACTCCATAATATCATCTCCCAATGTGAAATGTGAACAGACTTCATGATGCGTCCGGCCTCACGGCAGGACTGTTACTCAATCAGACAAAAGGCTCGAAACGCCCCTGCTTAATATACATTCGGACCCGTTGGATTGCAAGTCCTGAAAAATCAATACTTGCCGTATATGAACGGCGATCCTCCGGTCTGGGCCAGACACAAGATCAACCCGCAGAAAACCAGAAATATGACCAGATTCCAGAACCGTCTCAAATCCAGAACGGGATAGAAGCCGTCGATCCTGCTGAAATTATGCTTTTTCACGGGCTCTGCGGGCTCCGGAGTCCTGCGGTACGCCGCAATGGTCCCGGCCAGCAACACCGCCGCGGCGAACCAGAACCAGAGATAGGGCTGCTCCAAACCGGGCTTGAAAGAGAGAATTCTGGAAATTATCTCTTGAGCCTTAGAAAACGATCCCGCCCTGAAAAAGATCCATGAACAGGTCACGAATACAAACGTCGCCGAGATCGAGAGGAATGCGGACAACTTGGAGTGTGCCTTTTCCGGACTTTTCGTGACCGACACCCATAACTTGTGGACGACCAGAGCCAATCCGTTCAATCCGCCCCAGAAAATGTAGGTCCAATCCGCGCCGTGCCACAATCCGCAGAGCAGCATGGTCAGCATGAGATTGAAATAGGCCCGCGCCGTCCCCTTTCGGCTGCCGCCCAGGGGGAAATAAAGGTATTCCTGCAGGCAGCTGGAAAGAGTTATGTGCCAGCGTTTCCAGAATTCCGTGACGTTGTGCGAGACATAGGGCAGGTTGAAGTTTCTCGGCAACTTGAATCCGATTATCCGGGCCGATCCGATCGCCATGTCCGAATATCCGGAAAAGTCGAAATAGATCTGCAGAGAATACGCAGCCGCCGCCAGCAGCACGGTAAAACTGCCGAAGACGGCGGGCGTCGCATAGACTTGGTCGACGAACACCGCGAGCCGGTCGGCTATGACGATCTTTTTGAACAGCCCGAAGACGAATATCTGGATCCCTTCCGATATGGAGAGCCAGCCCAATTTGCGGTCGGAGTCGAGCTGTTCGAAAAAACTGCGGCTCTTCTGGATCGGACCGGAGGTGAGTTTCGGGAAAAACGTCAGGTAGACGCCGAGGTCCAGCAGCGACCGGCAGGCGGTCTTGCCGTTCCTGACGTCCATGATATAGCTGACCGCACTGAAGGTGTAGAAAGATATCCCCAGCGGAAGAAGGATGTTTTTCAATACGAGATCGGTTCCGATCAGCGGGGAAAAGGACTCCACGAAAAAGTTGTAGTACTTGAAGAAGAACAGCATGGCCAGGGCGGCGAATATGCCGAGGCCGTACCTTTTCGTCTTTGCCGCGGCGAAACTGGAAAACGTCAGCAGCATCAGCAGGAGCAGAAAGCGGATATCGGCATATCCCAGGAAGATGCAACTCGATATCAGCAGGATCAGCTTTTCGAGGAGTTTTTTCCGGCCGGGAGCTCCGACCAGCTTCCGCACCGCGAACAATGCGCAGAAAACGGCGGCCGTGAGGCCGAAATAGACGAAACTTATCAGCGGCATGGGGACTTCTTTCCTTCGGACGCGGCAATGACCTTTTCCAATTCTTTCGCGACGGCCCGATGTCCGTACTTGTTCAGGTGGCCGCGGCCGAGTTTGCCATTCATAAAACCATGTGCGCTATGATGCTCTTCGTAAAACATTTTTTCGAAGGACTTGCTCATGTCCACAAAGATGATCCCGTTCTGTTTCGCGGCATCGGCAAATGCTCCGGTCCATTCTTTCTCGAGGAATGTGATGGAGCCATCGGCAAGGAAGATCTCCTTCGGATGATAGAATATGACTATCTTGACTCCGTTTTTTGATGCGGCGGCGGCCAAATGACTGAACAGTCGGCCGCAATTCTGCGAAGACGGAGAACTCTGCCGCACGGCTCCGGAGGACGCCGCTTCCTTCTTCGCCGGGATAAATACCTTTTTCAAACCGTTTTCCCACCGCCGATATAAAAAACTTGCGGCGGGGATTACCTGCAGGAGTTTTACCCCGACCCCGTGCGGCTTGGGGCGATATTGATATTTATCGCGCAAAATATCATCGACCATCTTATCGGTTACCGCGACGGACGATGTTTCGATCATCAGAAAAGCAGGCTGTTTGTCCTTATACTTCCGCAAAACTGCCGGGATATAATGGCAAACTTTGGAAAAAGTATGTCCGGACATCCCGATGTTGTACACCTTGTACCGCCCTTTCAGAGCTTGTCCGAGCAAGGTGCAGGCGTTCTCGTTCCGCATGACGTTCTTGGCCTCCATATGCGAAGAGCCCATGAACAGGATGTCGGGATCCGGGATCGCGCGCGGGTTGTTGAAGCCTTTTTCGTCCATCCTGCCCCAGGAGAACCCCTCCGTCAGCAATATCCACGGCGAGTTCGACGGCCAGACGTAGTCCGTCGTCTGCTCGCCGTTGGGGATGTGCAGGGGTATGTAATTGTAAAGGCAGGTGAAAACCGACAGGATGAAAAGCGCCGTCGCCCCGGCGGCGAGGAACTTTATCGCATATCGGACGAAACGCATGGGAAACACCTTGGAAACAGTTTGCAGCTTGCAGTTAGACATCCCGGTCAGAATTTTCTCCAGACCATCTTGTTCACCACGCCGACGTAACTCTGGATGATCTTCACGACCTTGTCGGAAACGTTGGTGTCGGTGTAATCCGGCACGGGGCGGGCGCCGCCGTCGACTTCGTTTTTGACCATTTCCACCGCCGTGTCCACCGCCTGGAGCAGCCCCGTTTCCGTGATGCCGGCCAGGACGAAACACCCCTTGTCCATCGCTTCGGGCCGCTCGGTGGAGGTGCGGATGCAGACCGCCGGGAAGGGCTTGCCGATAGAGGTGAAATAACTGCTTTCCTCGGGCAGAGTCCCGCTGTCGGAGACGACGGCGAACGCATTCATCTGCAGACAGTTGTAGTCGTGGAAGCCCAGCGGCTCGTGCCGGATGACCCGTTTGTCGAGCTGGAATTTGGAGGCCTCCAGCCGTTTTTTCGAACGGGGATGGCAGGAGTAGAGTATGGGCAGATCGTACTTTTCCGCCATGCGGTTCACCGCGGTGAAAAGGGAATTGAAATTGGCGTCCGTGTCGATGTTTTCCTCCCGGTGGGCCGAGAGCAAAATGTAGCGCTTGGGGGCCAGTCCCAGCTTGGAGAGAATAGTGCTCGCTTCGAATTTGGGGAGGTTCCGGCTCAGCACTTCGGCCATGGGGGAACCCGTGACGAAGGTCCGTTCCCGGGGCAGGCCGCACTCGGCCAGATAGCGGCGCGCGTGTTCGGAATAGGCCATGTTGACGTCCGAGATGATGTCCACGATCCGGCGGTTGGTCTCCTCGGGCAGACACTCGTCCTTGCAGCGGTTGCCCGCTTCCATGTGGAACACGGGGATGTGCAGCCGCTTGGCCCCGATGACCGACAGACAGCTGTTGGTGTCGCCCAGCACCAGCACGGCGTCGGGCCGCAGTTCGGTCATGACGTCGTAGGACTTGGCGATGATGTTGCCCATGGTTTGGCCCAGGGTCTCCCCGACGGCGTCGAGATAGATCTCCGGATCCTCGAGCTCCAGGTCGCGGAAGAAGATGCCGTTGAGGTTGTAATCGTAATTCTGCCCCGTATGGACCAGCAGCGTGTCGAAATACTTCCGGCACTTGCGGATCACCTCCGCCAGGCGGATGATCTCGGGCCTCGTGCCGACGATGATGAGCAGTTTCAGCTTGCCGTTGTTCTTGAACATGTCACACCTCCTCGAAGAATGTATCGGGATCGGCGGGGTCGTACAATTCGTTGATCCAGAAAATCGTGTAGAGGTCCTCTTTCCCGATGTTGGTGATGTTGTGGGTATACCAGATCGGCATGTCCACGAAAGCGGGCGTTTCGCCGTCCAGTTCGAAGGAAAGTTTCTCGTCCGTGCCGATGCGGCGCATTTCGATGCGGGCCTGCCCCTTGATGACGGCGAAACGTTCTATCTTGCGCGTGTGGTAGTGATTTCCCCGGGTGATCCCCGGCCGGGTGGTGGAAAACGAAACCTGACCGCCCATGGATTCCAGCCGGGCGATCTCCACGAAATCGCCCCGCGGGTCGCTGTTCTTCTTGAGCTTGAAGGGGAAGAAGCTCGCCTGATCGATGTAGCCCCGGAAGGTGTTGAACAGCCGGAGGTCGAAAGGCGTGGCGAGTTCCGGGATGACTCCCTGCTCGAAGTATTTGGTCTTGAAGTTCTCGAACGCGGCCAGCAGCTCAGACACCCGGTGCTCCCCGCTCGGGGCGATGGGGTGCATGTCCGCGGCTTCTCCGGTGCGGATGATCCTGAGAAACTCCTCGCAGAGGTCGCCCACGTAGATGAGCTTGATCGAACCGTCCACCTGGATCTCCGGCGTCTCGCCGTGGGTGAGCCGGTGGCAGAAGGTCGCCACCACCGAATTGTAGTTCGGCCTGCCGTGGGGCCCGAAGACGTTGGGGATGACGCAGCCGGTGAATTTTGCGTTGTTCCGCTTCGCCCACTCGGCGAAAAGGCGGCGGCCTTCGCGCTTGGAGGCGCCGTAGAGGTTGTCCCGCTCCTCCTGGGTGGAGCTGGAAAAGAGCACGTGGGGAGTGACCTTTTCCGCTTCCATGGCGGCAATCAGCTGCTTCACCAACCGGACGTTGGTGTCGTAGATCACCTGCGGATCCGGATGGCGGTTCATGGCGGCCAGATGCACCACGGCGTCGCACTGCCGGACGAAGTCCCGCAACAGAGCCTCATCGGCGAAGAATTCATCCTTGAAGGGGATCCGTTCGATATCCTTCTGGGTTCCCAGCAGATTGAAGAGGTGGGTCCCCATGAATCCGGGCTGTCCCGTAATGCCGACTTTGATCATTTCAATTCACTCCATTTGAACCAGTAATCTTTGTCGAAGCGGTAGCTGTCCGGCACCGCCATGGCGTCGGCGAGGGTCTTGCCCGACAGCACCATCAGCGTCGAATCGGGGATGTCCGCCTTGATGCAGCTGGCGAACCCCGCCGGGACGCGGACGATCCGGCTCTCCTCGTCGGTGAGGGTGACGATCTCGGGTTTCAAGTCCTTTGAGGGATGTTCCCAGTCGTCGATCTGCACCAGACCGATCCGGAAGGCCCCGCGGACGCAGTAGAACCACTTCCCTTCCAGCTTGTGCCCGTGCCAGCCCCGGATGACGGTAACGTCGGGGTGCGTGATGAAGTAGACCCGTTTGACGCCGTCGAAACGGAAATTGTTGAGACTGGCGATCTTGCCGCGCTGGTCGCGGAAGATCTCCCCCTGGATGATTTCAGCAGCCGCCATGACCGAGCCCCAGATCTTCACGGATGAGTTTGAGTTTCTTGAGCAGTTCCTTCATCTCAGCCACATCCAGCCGGCGGGTGTTGTGGGAGTGATAGGTCGTGACCTGATTGATTTTTTCCGACCCTTCGCGGAAATACTTGTCGTAGTTGAGGTCGCGCGTGTCGCAGGGGATCCGGAAATAATCGCCCATGTCCTCGGCCTTGGCCATCTCTTCCTGGGTGACCAGCGTCTCGTAAAGTTTCTCGCCGTGGCGCGTGCCGATGACCTTCACCTCGTTGTCGGCGTTGTAGAGTTCCTTCAGCGCCTGCGCGAGAGTCACCAGCGTGGCCGCCGGCGCCTTCTGGACGAAAAGGTCGCCGTTGTCGCCGTGCTGCCAGGCATAGATCACCAGATCGACGGCGTCGTCCAGCGTCATCATGAAACGGGTCATTTCCGGATTGGTGATGGTGATCGGTTTACCGGCCTTGATCTGTTCCGCCCACAAAGGGATCACGGAGCCGCGGGAGCCCATCACGTTGCCGTAACGGGTACAGCAGATCGTGGTCGGAGCGCCCAGTCCGAGGGCCCGGCCCTTGGCGATGGCGACCTTTTCCATCATCGCCTTGGAAATGCCCATGGCGTTGATGGGGTAGGCGGCCTTGTCCGTCGACAACACGACGATGTTCTTGACGCCGTGGGCGATGGCGGATTCCAGCACGTTGTTGGTGCCGATGACATTGGTCTGAACGGCTTCCAGCGGGAAGAATTCGCAGCTCGGGACCTGCTTCAGGGCGGCGGCGGAAAAGACGTAGTCGACTCCGCGCATCACGCCGTCCACGGCCTGGCGGTCCCGGATGTTGCCGATGTAGAATTTGACTTTGGGATTCTGCAGTTCGTGCCGCATGTCGTCCTGTTTTTTCTCGTCGCGGCTGAAGATGCGGATCTCGCGCACGTCGCTGTCGAGGAACCGCCGCAGCACGGCGTTCCCGAAACTCCCGGTCCCCCCGGTGATGAGCAGAATTTTGTCCTTGAACATAACACGTCTTCCTGATTATTGATTTCGGGGCTTTTGCCCGCAGTAGAAATACTCCGGATGCTCCTTATACAAGGCTGCGTACTTCGCTTTGAAGTTTTCGATGGACTGTATCACCCTTGCCGGATTGCCCGCGGCGACGCTTCCCGGGGGGACGTCTTTGGTGACCACGGCTCCGGCTCCGATTATGCAGTTGTCTCCGATATGAACGCCGGGAAGCACAACGGCGTTGACGCCGATGAAAACGTTGTTGCCGATGACGGTTTCCAGCTTCAGCGATTTCCGGTCGAAGATGGAAGTCCCCTGGAGCTCCTCCAAAAACAGGGCCGGACTGGCATCGTGTCCGAGAATCGTGCATCCGGTCAAAATGCAGTTGTTGCCGACGACGATGGGATCCCGCCCGCCCCGGCCGAAGGTGACATTCTGGCCGATGTAGCAGTTTTCTCCTATCTTCATCCCCTGTCTGCGGTAGTGCTCGATCAGCTGAGGCATGCTGCGGTGAGGCGTAAAAATCCGGAAGATGCCGCGTAAAAATTTTTTGATCATATTCTCGTCTCCTGTCCGTAAACGACAGATCCGTCAACGGGGCACGTCCGCCAGATCGCAGATCTTCCGCACCTTGAGATCGTCGTTGAGGATCGCTTCGGGATACAGATGATTTTTCAGTTTGCGGACCTTTTCGGGATCGCCGATGAGCTCCCGCAGCCCCTCGAATATGGCATCCTCGTTATTTTCGAAGATGACGCCGTTCTCTCCGGGGGTTATTTGCTCATGTATGCCGGAAAATTCCGTTGCCGCCACGGCTGCTCCGGCGACCTTCGCCTCGTTGACGATGCCGCACAGTCCCTCGTAGTACGAGGGAACCGCCACCAGATCGGCGTGAAGGTAGTAGGCGAAGGGATTGTCCTTTTTCCCCGGCGTCAGGAAGACCTTTTCCATGCCGCGTTTGCGGATCTCTTCGCGCAGCGCCGGCAGATCGGGCCCGTCGCCCACCAGATACCACTTGAAACGCAGTCCGGCCCGGACCAGTCTCTCGCAGACGTTGAGCATGCGGAACACGCCTTTCGCGTGGTCGGTGATCCTGCACACGCTGACGATCTTGAAGCTGTCGTCTCCCGGTTCGAAGGGATTTTCCGCCTCGGCCATCATGCGGTTCATCCCGTCCGTGTCCAGCAGGTTGTATATAACTCGCGATTTGTTCGCCAGTTCCGGCAATTCCCGGTCGAAACACTCCTTGACCGTTCCCGCCACGCAAACGAAATGGTCGATGGAATCCGCATATTTGCGGAATGCCTTGAGGATCCGCTCCCGAGTCTGACATTTGGAGATATCGCTCCTGATAAAGACCGCGCGGACACGGGCTTTCACCAGTTTGCACACGCACCATGGGTCGAGGCCATGCAGTCCGACGAACGCCAAATCGTAGTGCTCGCCGAAAAAGAAGAGCTTCAGATACGACCACCAGCGCTGGACCATCGTCCGCAGCCAGCCGAAGAGCCGTTTGACGAAAGCCCCCTTGGGGGGAGGACACTCCGACAGATAGATTTTTCTGATGTCCGGAGAAAGCAGCGGTTCGCAGCTGCCGTGAGCGAAGCGCCCCAGATAAGTGACCGAACACCCCTCCGCCGCCAGGCGGTTCATGAGTCTTATCAGTGATTTTTCAGCTCCTCCCATGTTCAGTTGGGAGTAATAAATAAGGATCTTTCTGTTCATTTGGAAACCTCCGGGTATTTGAACGGATCGAAAAAAACTTGCTCCTCACGCTTTTTTCGGGGATTTGAAGAACATCTGTCTGACTCTGTTCATGGCCAGCAGGCACCGCTCGCGTTCGAAAAGCAGATCGGCGGTCAGCATGACCAGGGCGTGGATCAGGAAGACGGCAAAACCGTAAAGGAAAAACTGGGGCAGCGTCACGGTGCGCGGAACCACTTGCAGCTCACCCCAGGACACCACCCCCAGAAGCGGGATATTGACGAGCAGGGGACGGAAGAAATCGAAGTATCCGCCGGAAAAGATGCGGCTTCTGGCGTACCACAGTTCGCAGACCGCCAGCGTCACGCTGCCGCAGGTGACCCCGATCATGATGCCGTTGAGACCGAGCAAGTATCCGCCGGCGACCATGACCGGCAGCATCACGCCGATGCCGAGCAGCTGGAAGTTCTTGTCCTCGCGGAATCTGGCGTGCATGTTCATGATGATGCCGCTGGGAACGTGGAAAAGCTGGATGGCGATGTTCAGCGGGATCACCAGCCACAAGAAGAGATTGACGTATTCCACGCCGCGCACCCCGCGGGTGTAGTACTTCACGAAGGGGATGGTCATTACGATCGCCGTGGACATCAGCAGCAGCGTTATGTTGATGACGATGAATTCGAAGACCCGGAAGATTTTGTAGATGTCCTCCTTGTTTTTTTCCGCGACGACCTGGCCGATCCCGCTCTGGGTCGCGTTCATGATATTCTGGGTCACCACCCGGATCAGATTGTAGCCGTAGAGGTTGACTGCGTAAATGCTGGCCGCAGTGGTGCCGAGCAGCATGGAAATATACAGGGGGACCGCCGAAACGCGGACGATGGCGGTGAGCCTTTGCACGACGACCTGCCCGGTGCCTTTTACGGCTTCGAAATCCGGTTTCGGATGGCGGTAACCGAATTCCTTGTACTGCCGCGATATCAGCCAGGCCATCGTGAGGCCGTCGCACAGCTCCACGCCGAGATAGACCGTCCTGGTCCACAGATAATTGCAATGCTTCACCGCCAGAATGAAGACCACGGCGTTGCCGAGGATGTTGAAACTCATTCTGACCAACTGTCCCACATACTCCCGCTGGCTGACGGCAAACATGACGTTGAAACGCCGCGTGTAGCCGATCCCGAATGCCTTCGCGCAGGTCATGATGAGAAAAATTACCGCAATTTCCAGATAGGGGATCGGCGTCTTGATGAAGAACGGATATACGATCGCCAGAATGCCCCCGGCGGCGAAGATCAGACATCCGATCTGGAAATACCGCACCCGGCTGGCGGTCAGGATCGAGTTGCACCGGTCGATGTCATGAGCCATGAAAGGCTTGAACAGGGCCACCGTGGATACCGTGGTCAGCCCTCCTTCCAGCAGCAGAAGCCAGACCATGACGCTGGAGAGGATGGAATTGAGACCGTGGTAGTCCGGACCGTAGACCGCCAGGATCTTTATGCTGACGATCAGCGACACCAGCATGTTCACCAGCATGTTCATCATGGCGCACAGACTGTTGAGCGCGGCCCGTTTGGTTCGATTCATCGCCATTTTATCAATTGTTTCCGCGATGGTTTTCCGTGCCGGCATCGGTTCGGGGCCGTTCCGTTCCGGATTTGAGAGGTCTCCGGCCGAGGAGCACTCTGGCATTCGTATTCATCATGACTTTGTCGATCCAGTAAATGATCGCCATCGCAACCGCGAAAATAACGGCCGCACGGCAAAGACTCAGGCTCCTGCCGAAAATTTTCTGGTAAGCCCCGCCGGCGAAGTGCAGGACCAGACTGTTGAGGCACAAATAGGTGATGGAATCCCGTCCGACTCCGGTCAGCCAGTTCCGGCACCGGTCCAGAACTCCGTTCAGGGGCAGATTTTCGATTTTCATGCTCAGATCGACGATGACCAGTGACATGACGACCGCATCGAACCAGAACAGCGGAACGATGGAGTAGAGGCTCCGCCGCATGTTCACCGGGCCGTTGACGAATATCAGGACGCCGGAAATCAGCGCCAGTATCGCGATCTCGTACCAGCGCAGCTGAAACAGCCGCCGGGCAAACCCTCCTTTTTCCGCATTTTGCCGCAGAAAACACCCGATGCCCATGAATCCCGCGCCGACCATGGCGCTGAGGAGACTCCAGGGCAGCTCCAGGTCGAACTTCCACCGGAAGAGACAGCCGAATAAGGCCAGCGCGATCAGAAGACCCGCCCGGAAAACCGGCTTGCCGACGAAGCGGAAAAGTCCGTCGAAGAACAATGAGGCGAAGAACATGGCGCTCAGGAACCAGAATTCCCCGGAGATCGCCAGGCCGTGGGAGTTATTCCAGAACAGACGCTGCAGGGGCGTCAGCAGATCCGCCCCGGTAACGCGCCCCCCTCGGGTCGCCGCCCAGATGCCGTAGGTCAGCAGCCCGAAGAAAGCGTAGGGGATCAGGATGGTGCGGCATTTGCCCATGAAAACTTCGCCCCAGCTTTTGTCCGCCTTGAAGGTGAACAAAAGCCCGGAAACGAAGAAAAAGAGCGGCATGTGAAAACCGTGGATGTAATGGCTGAACCCCTCGCCGAAGGAGGCGTGACCCATCACCATCAGAATGATGCCGATGCCTTTGGCGATGTCCAGATACTGGATCCGACCGGAACTCATTTTATCCTTTCTCCCGCAGTTTCGAGGGATTTGGCGGCGATGCTGCCGTAAAAAAATTCCGGCGCCAATTTGCGAGCGCCGGAAAGGAGTGTACGATAAAATTCCCGGTCATTCAGAACTTTGTTCATACATTCGGCCAGTTCACTTTGTCCGGGGTCGTCGACGATGACGGCGTTTCCGCAGCGGTCGAGGTGCATCTTCCCGCCGTAATTCCGGAAGAGACAGGGCAGTCCGGAACCGATCGACTCCTCCCACAAAGTGGAGTGTCCTCCCGGAAAAAGTCCGAAATCGGCGGCGAGAAGATAGCGGTGGACTTCGTTGCCGGGAAGCATCCCGAGATGGATGATGCCGGAGTTCGCTTTCAGCAATTTTTCGAAGGACTTGGCGATATCGCGGCCCACGCTTCCGAAAAGCACCAGCTTCGCACCGGGGGCCCGCATTTCGGTGAAGGCCGCCATGATCTCCAGTGTGCGTTTGCCCGAATTCAGCTTGCCGCCGTGGATGAAAACGAACGCGTCATCGCTCAGGCCCAATTCGCCGCGGACTTCGCGGCGGGTTTTCGAACACAGTTCCGGTGTGTACTTTTCGGTGCACCCGGTAACGAGGATATCGGTTTTCTCTTCCGGGATCCCGTAGACCTGCCGGGCGAACTCGGCCCGCCAGCCGGTCGTTCCGTAGACCCGGCTCACGGAACAGATCCATTTTTTCCACATCGACCGGAAAAGGGATACCTGCAGACGGACATGGAACCGGCCGATCGCGGTGTTGAAATCATCCTGATGATTGTCCGCGACGATGGAAACTTCAGGATGTCTGCGCCTATATGAGACCGCCGCACGGGGCGCGAAGGTGGCGAGCCCGTGGATGAAGATGAAATCCGGCGCGACCGCTTCGATGACCTTCTTCACGCCCGGAAAGATCCCGAGGAAAGCGAAGAGTTTTCCGGGGAACTCGATGCGGATGAGCTTCACGCCGTTTTCCAGCACCTTCTCCCCGGGGGAAGTCTCGACAATCCTCCCCTCGGCATCCCGTGTGCGGGTGGCGGTCAGGACCGTCACCTCGTGGCCCAATTTCGCCTGATACTCGCTCAGCAGGTTGTCCTGATAGGAATAGCCTTCGGTGAAGGGGGAGCTCAGGCAGATGTTAAGTACTTTCACTGTCGGCTCAGCTCCTCAAGAAGCGACCTGACGGCCTCCTGATTCGTTTTTTCGTTGTGGTTCTTCATCCAGACCTGGCGGTTGGCTTCGCCCAGTTCCCGCGTTTTTTCCGGATCGGCGGCGAGCAAATCCAGTTTTTCGGCAATGGCATCCGGATCTTCCGGCGGGACCTGATAACCGTTCACACCGTCCAGAACGAACTCCTGGATGTTGTCGAAATTGGTGATGATGGCAGGTTTGCCGAAGTATCCCGCTTCGAAGGCCGGCCGCGCCTGATGCGGCGAACGCATCGGGAACAGCAGCACGTCACAGGCCGCATAACAGGCGCTCATATCCGTCTGAGTGCCGATCATGACGACCCGGTCCTTGTACTGGCTTTCCGCAAGTTTCCGTTCCATTTCGGCCGCATACCGGCTCAGACTTTTGGAGGTCACGGCCTTGGCCGCCTCGATCCCCATGCCCGCGACCAGAAGTTCCACCGGCTGTTTGCACTTCGCGACGGCATCCACCGCCACGTCGAAGCCTTTCAGGGGGGAAACGCCTCCCACATAGAGGACGCGGAAGGTGTCGTGGGAAAGGCCCAGCCGGTCTTCCGCCGTTTTGCGGTCGAGGGTGTTGTCCAGCAGCTTCGAATTGACGAAGTTGCAGACAACGGTGCTCCCGGCCTTTCGAAGATCCTCGATCCGCTGATCGTAGCGGGAGATGAACACGACGTGCGTGAATTTTTCGAGACAACGGTGGATGAAGCGGTTAGGTAGGTTTCCGATGGCACCCTTCTTGGTCTCGCGCACCCAGCAGACCGACTTGCGCCGCCGCACCGCGCCGAGCAGACTCATCCAGCACAGGATGACGGAGTTCATGATCACAATGTCGGGGTTTTCCTCGTCGATGACGCGGTTCCAGTAACGCCATTGCTTGATCATGAGCATCACCCGGTACCAGAACCGGAGACTCCATACCGAATCTCCAGGGATGCAGTAGGTGAAGGCCCCGATCCGGCGGCCGTAGGTCGTCTGGCCGACTTGGGGACAATCCCGCCTGATCATTTCCATGTACGCGGGCGGATCCGACGGAACGTACAGCCGGACGCGGAAACCGTTTTGGGACAGGTAAAAAAGATTGTTGCGCAGACTGACGCCCGCGCCGCCGATCAGACCCGAATGGTGAATGAAAAGCAAGGTCGGCACACGGGAACCTTTATCGATGACTTCCTGTTGACAGTCGTTCTGAGTTTTCATCCTTGAAATCTCCAAATGAGTTCTTCCTTATGTCAGCTTTTTTTGTTTCTCTTTTCATGACGGCAGTGTTCGAGCGTGACTTGCGCCCCCTTCTGCCCCGGGCTCGTTTTCCCCGGTCCCCTGTTCGTTTTCTTCGGCCTCATCCCTGATTCCCGAGGCAAACATGGGGAGCAGGATGAACAGGGCGCCGCCGAACTGATAGGTGAGGGAGTTCATCGACAGCAGGATGAATGCCGTCAACAGACAGGTCGATACCGCCGCGCTGCGTCCATGCATGAACTTCTTGATGGTGTTCCAGCAGAACCGTACGTAAATGACCACCATCGGCAGGCCGAACATCGCTGCGAAATCCAGCAGGTGCGAGTGCTTGCCGACGGCATCGAAACTGAGGTTGCCCCACACGGGAGAAGACAAAATCAGCTTCAGGTCCCGGGTGTAGCGTTCGGAACGGTTCGCAAACTCCGAACCTTCCACATCGATGTCGTTGTTCAGCATCTGCTGGACATCATGGAGCTTTCGCTGGATGCCGGGCACGTCGATGCCCCTTATGAGGAACTCCAGAATATCATCCGCGAAGACCAGCCCTATCACGCCGAATACGAGAACGAATCCCAAAATGATCACGCGGTTCTTCGCAAATTGATTGATGATAAAGAAGAGAATGCTGAAGATAAGCAGAAGCAGTGCCAGGAAATACCCGGACTTGGAGGTCAGAATGGCCGCGAATATGCAGAAGACCAGCGCCAGGATCCGGAGGAAAGAGGGCTCGCCTCTGTTTGTCATCACGCCGAGGCCTACGGGGAACATCAGCATCAGCGCGTAGATGAAACCGTATCCGCCCGCCCCGAGGCTCGCGTAATACATACTTTCTTCCGAGACCCTTATCATTGCCCGCATCGCATGAGGGTCGACACGGAGGACCGAATAGGTGCAGTACATCCAGATCAGGCAGACGACGAAGGTGATGAACAGAAAGAACCTGCGTTGAGTCGGCGTGGGGGGCGTGAAATAGGTGTTCCAGGCGCAAACTGCCATGCTTATGAAAATCAACGTATTGATCTCGTTGATGAAAAAACCGAAGATCAGCGACAAGCCGGTCACGATGGCGATGAGCAAAGGAAACACGATGATCAGCCACCTGCTTCCCTTGGACGCGGCGGCTTTCAGCATGACCCGCATTGCCAGCAGCGCGACCGCCGCGAGAGCACCGAGCCGGCAGACGAGAAAATAATTCAGGGGCGGCGAGACACCCCATAAGAGCAGAAATGTGTACAGAAGAAAATCAAAAACGCCCAGGTGCGGCGTTCTCGATTCCGGATCCGGGAGCACAGGAACAGAAGTCGTCGTCATCATTTGATTCCACTCAAAAAATTGGACATTGCAGTCTGATATTTTTCTATTTCGAAAACGGAATTCTCCACCGGGGGAGGCACGGGCATCCCCGCCGCCTGGGTGAACACCCGCATCAGCTGTTCGCGCCCGGCCGGAGCTTCGATCACGAGACCGTTCTTTCCGTCCCGGAGGTAGTTCCCGAGATCGCTGGTGAGGGTGGTTATCACCGGGACCCCGCAGGAGATGCTTTCCACGAATTTGGTCGGGAAGCCCGCCCGGGTCATCCGGTTGTCCTCGCGGTAAAAGATGGAAAAATCCGATGATTTCAGCAGATCCAAAGCCGCCTGATGGGCAAGGCGGCCGTGGAAACGCAGGCGTCCGGCGGCCGTCAGCGTTTCGATCATTTCGCGATGTTCCGGGAACATTTCGTCGTAGTTTTCCCGCGTGATGCCGGCGATATCCAGCGAGAGGCGGTCGAGCCCGCTCTGGAAGAGCGCCGAGATGATCACGTCGAGACGGTCCTTTTCCATGTTGGCGCCGGGCGACCCGATGTAGCACAATTTCCGCCCCGGACCCGTCTTTTCCGCCGGGCCCGCCTGCCATTTCGCATTTCTCCGGTCGATCACGGGCGGCAGGATCATGCAGGTTGTATGTTTCCCGTAGTAACCGGCCAGAAAAGAACTGATGGCGATGACACCGTCGCACTTTTTCTGGGCGATCCTCATGCGGATGAAAGAGTCAACATTGGTGGCGACCTTGTGGGGATTCAGCGAAAAATAGGGCGCATACCACTCCGTACAGTCAGCCAGAAGTGCGAGATTCCGCCTTTTGCAGAGCTTCTTCAGGCGCAGGAGCGCCAGACCGGGATAATTGTACGCGATCACTCCGCGCCAGTCGTCATGGAGCGCCAGCGTTTCCGCGACCCGCTCCGGCGTCGCGGCGTGCCTCAGCCAGTCCCCGAAGCCGCGGGGGTAGCGGATCGAATAGACCTCGAATCCCTCGTGGCGGACGCACTCCGTGGTGCAGGGCGGGTCGATGGATTTGTTCAGATCCAGAAAGGTGACGTCATACCCGAGCTGACGCAACAGCAGCGCCACGCCGGTCACCCGCTGGGCCGCGGCATTCCGGTCGGGCAGCTGGAAGGTCCCGACGTAGAGAAAGCGTTTCGGATCGTTCTTCTCACTCATGGCAAAGGCAATTCAGTTTTTTGTCAGTTCTTCGATTTGAGCGATATAGGCGGAAACCACGATCTGCCGGTCGAATTCCGATTCCACTTTGCGGCGTCCGGCCAGTCCCATATTCCGCTTCGCCTCGGAACCGAGGCGGATGAAGTTCCGCATGGCGTCGGCGAGGGACTCCGCATCGGCCGCTTCGCAGCCCAACCCGGACTCGCCCTCATTGTAGGTTTCCATGCACCCGTGCACCCGTGTGGCGATCACCGGGCGGGCGCTGGCCGCCGCTTCCAGCAGGACATTGGCCATCCCCTCGTGGTACGAAGGCAGCACGATGCAGTGCGCATCGGCGATGAACGGCGCCACATTTGCCTGAATGCCGTGGTATTTTATCAGCCCCTGGTCCTCGGCGGCCTTCAATCTGGTTCCGTAATCTTCGTCCATTCCGCCGACCACATCCAGCGAAAAATCCAAGTTCTCGCGTTTCAAGGTTTTCGCCGCGGCGAGCAGTTCGTCGATGCCTTTGTCGCGCATGACGCGGCCGATGAAAAGGAATTTTACCGCTTCCCCCTCGGGGTAGGGCAGGGGGGCGAACTCCATCAAATTGACTCCCGAACCGGGCAACAGTTCATAAGCTCCGGGGACAACACCGCGCTTGAGCATGAAATCCCGGTTTTCGGTGTTCTGGAAAAAGACCTTTCGGGCCCCGGAAAGGGCAATCTTGTACAGGAACAGACAGATTTTCTGCGTCCAGCCCGGGTTTTCGAGCGCCGTTCCCAACCCGGTGATGTTGACGATATACGGGACCTTGAGGAGACGGCAGGCCATTCCTCCGTAGATGTTGGGTTTGATGGTGTAGGTCAGGACCGCATCCGGCCGGGTCTCTTTGATGATCCTTCTGTATTTGCAGAAAAGGGAAAAGTCGGCGAAAGGGTTTTTGCCGCGCCGCTCGAAGTTCAGCTCGATGCAGCGGCACCCCATCTCCTTCAGGCGGGGAACGAAGGGCCCGCTGGGCAGAACGATGGTCACATCATAGTTTCTTTTCCGGAACTCCTGTAAAAGCTCTTTGCGGAACTTGTACAGGCCGAGATCATTATTGCAGAGAATAAGAATTTTCATAACGTTTTATGCAAAAGTTTTGCGGGAATGCCGACGTAAGTGCCGGCCTGACGGATGTCTTTCACCACCACCGCGCCGGCTCCGATCAGGCAGTTTCCGCAGATCGATATGTTGTTGATGACCGTCGCTCCGGCGCCGATCCAGGTCCCGTGGCCGATCTTCACGGTCCCGCATAAATGCGCCCCGACCGAGACATGGGCGAAATCTCCCACTTCGCAATCGTGGTCCACCGTTCCGGCGGTATTGACGATGACGCCCTCGCCGATTTTTGCGTCCGGGTTGACAACGGCTCCGGCCATCACCACGCTGCCGCGCCCGATGACTGCGGATGAAGCGACGACGGCCCGCGGATGGATCAGTACGGCCAGATTTCCTCCTGCCGCGGCGATCCGCTCCTGAAAGTTCCGCCGCACCGCCGCGTTGCCGATGGCCACGATGAAATCGCCGTCTGCAACGTAACGGACCGTATCACCGCACTTTCCCAGACGGGGGAAGGGGAGGTCGCCGCAGTCGGCCGAGTCATCGAGAAATCCGATGTCCTCATAGCCGTTCAGGCGGGCGATGTCCGCAACAACGCGGCCGTGGCCGCCGCCGCCGAGGATCAGAAGCCGATTCATGAAACAACTGCCCTTCGAGTTATTTGGCGATTTCCCGGATAAGTACGAAGGCTTCGGCGGCTTCGACGCCCACGGTCGTTCCGCGGTACAGCGCCAAAGCTTCGACCGCCTTCAGCGATCTTGCGTCCGGATAGTCGGCGATCTGAGTTTCGAACATCGCCAGCGCCTCCAGTTTTTTCTTCAGATATCCGCTGATGTCGTCGTAGCAGTTGGGGATGAACTCGTTGACGGTATTGGGAATGTTCCAGCCCGTCTCGGAGACGGTTTCATAGGCGTATACCCTGCTGACGACATGCTCATACTTCGGACGGAGCGCCACCATCGCCGCATCGACGGTCATCCTGTGGTCCAACTGCATATCCCCGTAATGAGGCAGATAAACGATCTGCGGCTTGATTCTCTGGATCAGTTTCATGAAGGCTGCGTTGAACTCGCTTCTGGGGATCTCCTCCAATTTGACCGCGGGAAAATCCAGGAAAGATGTTTCCCTGACCCCCAGAAAGGAATCCGCCCGACGGCATTCCGAACGTGTCCGTTCCACGATCTCCTGCGGGAACATGGGGGCCATTCCCCTCGTGACGATCGAAACGTAAACATCGTCACCCTTTGTCGCATGCTTGGCTATTGTTCCTCCGCAACCGAGGATCTCATCGTCCGGATGAGGCGCGATCACCAGAATATTCATCATCTCACCTTAACTTATGACCTGCAAAAATTTTCACGCTGTCGACGTTTTCGTATTCAGTCACATGGAGAAGACCGTCCCTGCAAACGACATCGATGCCGTCTTCTCCGAGTTTTGCGATCTGCCCGTTCATTCCGATATACTTCGTGTTTTCCCGGATATCGGCGCGCCAGATGATGAATTTATGCTTTCCGTCATACATGGCGAATGCGCCGGGAAAAGGACGGGATACGGCCCGGATGAGCCTGTGGATCGTTGCGATCGGTTCGTCCCAGTCGATTTCTCCGTCTTCGGGAGAACGTTTCAGAAGATACGTCGCCTCCTCTTCGTTCTGCTTCACGGGATTCAGGGTGCCGTCGACAATTTCCTGCAATACCCGCTTCGAAAGTCTGTAGGTCGCTTCTTCGATTTTCCGGTATATGTCCATCGCATAGTCCGAGTCTTCGATCACGTAGTCTTCCTGACCGAGGATGTCCCCGCTGTCCATGCCGTCGTCGATGAAGAACATGGAACATTTGGTCTCATGCACGCCCAGAAGCACTTGCCACACGTTGGCGGCCCGTCCGCGCATCTTCGGCAGCGGCGTCGGATGGAATCCGATGACCCCCAGTTTCGCACACTTGATGATCTCCCTGCTGACCAACTGGGAGAGGCCGACCACGAAGATGTAGTCCGGGGCGATCGACTTGATTATGCTCACATTCTCTTCATCATTGATTTTTTTGAATTTGGTGAAGGGAATCCCGCGGCTTTCCGCAATTTCGTGGATCGGATAATACCCCGAAACATTTGCGGAGACAACTTCATCGAGCGAAAAAACGTGAGTGATCGGAAAGTTCGTCTCTATCATTGCCTGCAAGACGACCTTCGAGGATCCTACCGATCCGATGAGCAGAGTTTTCATTTCTTCTTCAAAGTCCCCATGAATTCAGCATTGGTCGCGCAGCCGGGCTCATTTATCCCTTCGCGTTTCAAGACGATCCTTACGGTCCACAAAATAATCTTCACATCCAGCAGAAAAGTGACGTTGTCGACATACTGGACATCCAGTTCGAATTTCTTGTCCCACCCCTGGCTGTTCCTCACGGTCGACATGGCGAGACCCGTCAGGCCCGGGCGGACCTCCTGTCTTCTCCGCTGTGTCGGCGTATAACGCTCCAAGTACTTGACCAGAAGCGGTCTGGGGCCGACGACAGACATATCGCCTTTGATGATATTCAACAGTTCGGGGAGCTCATCCAGCGACGTCGATCTCAAAAATTTCCCGAACACCGTCAGTCTTTTTTCATCGGGAAGCAGTTCGCCGTTCTCATCCCGCTCATCGGTCATGGTTCTGAACTTGACCAGACGGAATATTTTTTCCCTGTCCGTTTCCGGATCAATGACTCCCGGGCGCTCCTGGGTAAAGAACACCGGCGAACCCAGTTTGATCCTGACCAGAAGGGCGACGACAAGAAGCACCGGCGACAAAAAAATCAGCGCCGCCAGGGAACAAAGAAGATCCAGCGGCCTCTTGATGTGTCCTTCATAAATACCGTGGGGTATGTGCTTCAAAATCTTGCCTCCTTGAGCGGGCGGAATTCGGTCGGCCTCACAAGATACCGCGTTCTTTCAGGATCTTTTCGCAGACGACGACGTCGGCCGGGGTGTTGATGCCCCGGAGATCGTCTTTGTCGTCCGTGGGAAAGGTCAGGACCGGAAGGTCGTCCGCCGCCATCAGCTCGGGGATCTCCGTGAGGTAGTATTCGTGCTGAACGTTGGCGGAACTCAGCTTCGGCAGATAGTGGAACAGCTTCTTGCTGTCGAAGACGAAGACCCCCGCACAGAGCTCCTTGATCCGCGCCTGCTCGGGCGTGCAGTCCTTGCCTTCCACGATCTTCCGGCAGTATCCCCGCTCGTCGGTGATGACCCGCGCCCACATGGTAAGCTCAGGATCACGGGCGGTCATCACCGTGCAGGCGGCGTGATTCGACTCGTGAAACGCACACATGGCCTTCATGGACTCCCGTCTGAAGAGGGGCATGTCGCCGAAGGTCACCATCACCGTCCCGTCGTAGTCCCGGAAATCTTCGGCGCACATCATGACGGCATGGCCGGTCCCCAATTGTTCGTGCTGCTCGGCGTAGTGCCACGCATTGCCGAAATAGGAACGGATTTCCGCCTGCTTGTAGCCGACGACGATCCACGTATCCTCCGGCGGGATGAAGGAGGTCTGTTCGAGGACGATCTCCAGCAGAGGACGGCCGCCGACCCGGTACATGGCTTTGGGCGGGGCGTCCGGCGAAGTGGAAAGACGCGACCCTTTCCCGGCTGCGGGAATGATGACTCTCATACGATGGTTTCTTTCTGATTTTCCGCCGGATCGGACGGAACTGCGATGTTGAGATCCGACAGGATCTTGCGCAGGATCTTTTGGATTTCCGGCAGTTTTTCCAGCATGTCCTCAGCCAGTTTCAGCTGGGTCCGCGCCCGGTCGAGATTCTGCCCGAGGTAATAGATGTAGTAATAGATATCTCCGTTCAGATAATCGGTCAGGAAGCGGATCCCGTCCTCGAAGGTGATGATGATGGGCGCGTAGGGCAGCAGGTCCACTTCCTCGGGCGTCAGGATCTTGCCGCAGGCTTCGAGCCAGCCGCAGGCGTAGGATCCGAAGAGCGCCAGGTCGCAGCTGACCTTGTTGAGGTCCTTCTCGTCATCGCGGGCGGTGTTGGTGCCGATCCTCAAACTGTCGCCGAAGTCATAGAGGATGGAGGAGGGCATCACCGTGTCCAGGTCGATGACCGCGACCGGCTTGTCGGTGGCGTCATCGAAGAGGACGTTGTTCAGATTGCAGTCGTTGTGCGCCAGACGGAGCGGGATCTCCCCCCTCTGCAGCGCATCGGAGATCAGGCGGAAGGTCGCCCGGTGGCTCCGGATGAATTCGATCTCCTTCTGAACGCTGCCCGCCCGATGCACCGGATCGGCCTGAATGGCCTTTTCCAGATGCTCATACCGCCGGAACGTGTGATGGAACTCCGGAATGACCTCGTGGACGGAATCGGCGGGGACTCCCTCCATGGCCTTGACGAAGAGACCGAAGACGATCCCCGAATCATGAAACACTTCGGCCGACTTGGGGATGTCGTAGGAGTGCGCACGGTCGAAATAGGAGAGCATGCGCCAGGCGCCGGAAAAGTCCGAATAGAAGCTCTTTCCCGTCTGGGTGAAGATTACCTGCTGGTTGGCCGGCAGTTCCGGGTTCCACGGAAGATGCAGATTTTTCGCCAGATGTTCCGTGACGAGCACGAAGTTTTCCATGAGCTTTCCGGGATCCGTGAAGACATCGGTGTTGATCCGCTGCAGCGTGTAGCGGAAGTTGTTCCCTTTCTCGTCGACCGTTTCCACCCGGTAGGTGCGGTTGATGTAGCCCTTGTTCATCGGGACGATCGCATCGACCTTGCCTCTGATCCGGAATTCCAGTGCGACGCACTCCAGATGGTTGATGGACTCCTGCTCCTGAAAATCCGCGGCGACCGTCTGGGCTTTTCCGGTCGAAACATCGGCCGAACGGTAGGAATTCACCACGGTCCGGAACATTTCCTTGATCTTGGGCGAGTTCTCCACCGCCGCCTGGAAGAAGTCCTGCAAATTTCGCAGAAAGAGGTCGATATCGATCCTGGTCGGATTCGCCACGTAGATCCGGGGGCAGGGGGTCTTCCTCATGCCTTCCTCCCACATCAGCGGTTCTTCGAACATCTTTTCTCCGGGCCGCAGCCCAATGTATTCGATGGCGATGTCCTTGTCGGGAACAAGGCCGTTCAACCGGATCAGGTTGCGGGCCAGCGTGTCGATCTTGAAGGGGTTCCCCATATCCAGCACGAAGATCTCACCGTCCCGGGCATAAGCCGCGGCCTGAAGGATCAGCTTGACGAGTTCGGGACTGTCCATGCAGAAGCGCGTCACATCCCTGTGCGTCACCTTGACCGGGCCGCCCTCGGCGATCTGCTTCTTGAACAGATGAAAGAACGACCCTTCGGAGCCGATCGCCGTGCCGAAACGGATGGAGGCGAATTCGATCCGGCAGCCGTTCGGACAGACGGGCGCGCCCTTGTGCTCGGAAGGCGGAAAAAGTTTTTCCGTCTTGCCGGTCCGGACCAGGTGCTCCATGGTCTGCATGAGCATTTCGCAGATCCGGCTGCTGGCGCCGAGGACGCTGGTCGGGTTGACCGCCTTGTCCGTGCTCAGGTAGTAAAATCTCCGGCAGCCGTATTCGATGGCGGCGCAGGCCGCCTTGTAGGTCCCCATCACGTTGTTCTTGATGGACTCGCAGGGGTTGTTTTCCATCAGCGGCACGTGTTTGTGGGAAGCCGCATGGAAAACGATCTCCGGACGCAGGGCCCGGAAGATGTCGTCCAGTCTCCGGCTGTCCCGGACGGAACCGATGAGCACGGTCAGGTTCAGGTCGGGGAAATCGTGCTTCAGCTCCTGCTCGATCTCGTAGGCGTTGTTTTCGTAGATGTCGAAGATGATGAGCTGCTTGGGCTTGAGCGTTGCGATCTGACGGCAGAGTTCGCTGCCGATGGAGCCGCCGCCGCCGGTGACGAGGATGATCCGGCCGTTGAGATTGTTCCAGATCTCATCCGTATTCACGGGGACGGGCTCGTGTCCCAGCAGGTCCTCGACCGAGACGCCTTTCATTCTGGAGAGGGTGACTTCTCCGTTCACCAGCTGGCTGACGCCGGGCAGGATCTGCAGCTTGCAGTTGCTCTCCTTGCAGATATCCAGGATCCGCTTCTTGCTTTCGCCGTCGATGCTCGGGATCGCCAGGAATATCTCGTCGATGCGGTACTTTTTCACGCTGGCGAGGATATCGTCTCTCCCGCCGACGACCGGGATCCCTTCCAGAGTGCAGCCGTGCTTGGCCGGATTGTCGTCGATGATGCAGCAGACCCGCAGACTGGCATCGGCGGCGCCGGCGATATTGCGGAGGATGACCTGTCCGGCGGAGCCTGCCCCGATGAGCAGCACCCGCTTGCAGTCGCCGCCATTGCCGCGGACCGCGCGGAAGTAGGTCCACATCCGCGGCAACAGCCTGTATGCGAAACGCGCCGGCACCAGAAGGGACAATTGGAGCCAGCCGCCGATGGCAAAATAGCGTGAGGGCAGGGGACTGCCCAGCAGAAGCATCACCGCGAAGTATCCGACTGCCAAAACCGCGACCGCCGCGCCGAAGACGCAAAGTTCATAATAGCTCACGAGCCGCCAGATGCTGTCGTACATCTTGGCGAACCGGTAGGCCACCACGCTGGCGATCAGGTAGATGGGGATGGATCTGATATAAGATTGAAGAGCATCGGCGGGGATGCTGCCGATCTCGCATTCGTAGGAGATATACAGGGCAAGCCAGTACACGCCGGTGACGACGATGATGTCGAATACGACCAACAGCAAAGCACTGACGATATGGCGCAGCGGAGGTGACGGCAGCAGATTTCTCATTCGAAAAACAGTTCCTCGACGAGGCTTTCAGGAACAGCTTACAATCCCGGCCTTTTTCGGACACGGAGTCGAATTTAACGGTATCTGAATACTTTTCCCGGACTTCAATGACAGGCATCATTGCAGGCGGAAAATTTCACGCGGCAAGCTCCGGGAGCGGAGCTTCCGCCTTGTGCGGGGGCGCGTATTCGACAGGATAAAGGTGAGCCTGATCTTTTTTCAGTCGATCAGGCTCGGAAACATCGGATCTCTTTACGAAAAACGGCCCCGAGAAAAGCCCAAAACGCTCCCGCGGAAGGACATTCCAGCGGGAGCGCTCCATAATTTCCGTCAGAAACTGGTGGCGGAAAATTCGTAGTTGGTGACACAGCCCTGCGCGTTGAAGTTGATCGTCAGAGCGGCAGTCTTGTAGGAAGACCGCTGAGAAGCCGTCGCCGCACCGCCGTGAACTCCGGCAACACCGCCGCCGCGGCTGAAGGAGTTGGCCTTGTAGGGGAAGAAAGCATCGAACCCGATGGAGGCGTTGGCATTGCTCTGATTGTTGCGCACCGCGACCTTGGTATAGATCCAGGTGGATCCGTCGCCGTTGTCGAAGGTCAGGCTGGGGGCGCCGATGGACTTGAGAACGTCGTTCTGCGTGGTCTTGTTCTGCACGATGCGGAGACCGAGGGTGGAAACTTCATCCAGAGAGGAGGCTTCACCCAAAGCCTTGTTCAGCTCCTTGATATCGGAGCATCCGGTGATGAGCAGCGCGGCGGAAAGAGCCGCGACAGCCGTTGAAAACAGTTTTTTCATTATTTTCGATCCTTATTATTTGGTTGCAACACTGAATTTCTGGTAAATGGAACCGCCGTTCTTGCGCAGGAAGATCTCTCTGCGCAGAAGGCCGAAGAAACGGCTGGCGAAAACGCCGTGAGCCATCGGCACTCCCTCGCTGTCGAAACGCGAGGACAAACGCACCAGCGTCTGGGTCTTGGCCAGAGGCTCGAGAGTCACGGAAACCTCGATCTGCTTGAAGACCGTGGTCCGGCTGAAGAAAGCGCCGCCGTACCAGGAGGGGTTGGTCACGCCCAGCTGGGTCAGGACCAATCCGCCCTGAGTCGTTTCGGTTTGCGCTTCGTAGGAATCCTGCCAGACACCGTAGATGAATCCGGCGTTTTTGTCCGCCTGCTTCAGCACGAAACCGTTGAGCTGAAGCGTGGAAATGGTGCTGAACCAGACATCGTTGTAGGACGCGCCCAGATCTTCACCGATGTTGCGGATCGTCAGGGAACGCTGCTGCAGACCGTTCAGGCCCGTCGAGGTGTCGGCGGGCGGCTGGGGGGAGATGCAGCCGGCGCCCAGCAGAAGCACGCCGAGCGCACAGATGGAAATAAAAACTTTACGCATGACAATATCTCCCGTCATCAGAAGGAGGTGACCAGCATCTTGTAGGACTGAACCTTGTCGTTGGCGTCGAAACGGATGACCAACGTTGCAGTCTGGACGGCGGTGGTATCGGTACCAACGCTGCCGTTGGCGGAAACGCCGGCCGCGCCGATACCATGTCCGGGACTGAGGTGGCTCCGGCGGGGATCGAATCCGCTGCCGAAAGCGAACCCGGTCAGGAAGTAAGCGCCGGCGTCATAACCCTGAGCCGTGCGGCGGACCTTGATCTGGTCGTAGGTCCAGACCTCGCCCTTCCCGGATTCCATGGAAACCACGTTCGGGGTGCCCAGAGACTTGAAGATTTCGAGACGGGTGGTCTTGCCCACCTGAACGGTGTTCCTGACCTGACCGGCGGTGAGCCGCGTGTTCGAATCGAAGGGCTCAGGGGAAAGTTTCGTCGAGCAACCTGCCAGCAAGCCGGCACCGATCACTGCCGCCGTCAGCAGCAGCACCTTTTGGGAATGTTTCATTTTTTTCTCCTATAATGGTTTTCCGCTTCTTCCCGAAGCGGGACTTGGGGGTTTTATCTTCAGAAACGGGGTCTCACAGCTGAGAGAATGCCTGTTTCGCCTTGGGATCCGTAGTGGTGTCCACGGGATTGTACTTATACTTGTTGGCGGGATCGTAGATCCCCGATTTTGCCGCTTCCTTCTTGGCTTCATCGGAAATCGGCTCGAGGACGAGATCGACGTTGTTCTCTTTGAGTTCCCAGGCATTGTCGAAGAGCAGTCCGAAGGCGGGAAGGATGAAGATGCTGGTGCATGCCTCGATCTTGCCCAGCGTACTGAGCGAATAATCGACGGCATGGATCTTTTCCCTGTACCCTTCCTTGTAGGCGGTGATCATCAGCTGTCTTCCGGTGTTGGCTTCGATGAACATGGGGGATTTGTTTTTGTATTCCACACCGTTGGCGATGACCGTGGCGTCTGCCGGAACCACATTCACCGTCACGATCTGTGTCCGGCAGCCGCAGAGCAGCACCGCAAGCGCGGAGATCCCGAAAATAAAGACCTTTTTCATTGTGTTGTCTCCTTTTATGTTGAATTCGGTATTATCTGTACAGGAAATTCGAGGGACTCCCGAAGGGGCCGGCCAAACCGTTCAGCAGCTGGATCGTGGGCAGGATCTGACGGACGATGACATTCCATTCGCTGATGAAGCTCCGGGGAACGAAGACGATATCCCTGGGTTTGAGGGCGAAATCCATGCACCTGCCTTTCTGGATATCGACGACGTCAAGCGTGAAAACCACTGGACTCTTGAGCCCGCCGCGGATGACTTTCACGTACCAGGAATTGGTCTCTTTCAGGCCGCCCGCATAGCCGATGGCCTGCAGGAGGGTCAAACCGGGCTGATAGGGAATGCAGTCGGGATCCCCGACTTCGCCAATGATCGTGATCTTGCCGTTGTCGAGGGAGGGAATCTGTATGGCATCACCGCTCATGAGCGGGATGTTGTGCAGAGGATTGCCCTTGACAATGGCTTCGACGAAGTCGACGGGGAGCACCCGGCCGTCCCGGACGATGTAGGCGTTCTCAAGGTCGGCAAGCTCGTAGCGGTCACCCCGCGACCCGATCGTGGCGGTGGCCAGTCCTCCGGCCGCCGCTACGGCATCGAGAAGTCTGAACGATCCGAAAACGAAGGGGTAGATGCCCGGACTTTTGACGCTGCCGCTGATGGTGAAGGCGTCAGGCTTGAACTCCTGGGGCTCGATGATGATCTCGCAGTTGCGGAAGAAGCGTTTGTACTTGCTGGTCAGCAACTTCGTCGCGGCGGGAATGGTCAGGCCGCCGACCTTGACATAGCCGATGGGGGCGACGCTGATCGCTCCGCTGGGCATGACCTTGACCACCGGACGGCTCTGTTCGAGCTGGCCGTCGATGATGATGGCGAAGCTGTCTCCGGGTTTGAGCCGGTAATCGCCGGGGTTGACCTTCTGAAGGCTCCTGAGCTCGGCTTCGATCTTTTTCGGATCGGGCTTGGGGCCTTCCATAGCTTCGAAGACCGTGGAGTTGTTCGGGACGGCCACGGGGGCGAAGGGCGGAGAAGCGCATCCGGCGAGCAGGATCAACCCCCAGGAAACGAGGCCTGCCGAGAGTGAAAAGCGTTTCATCTTCCGACCTCCCGGATGAAGACATCGCAGGAACGGGTGGCGATCAGCCGTTCGATGGTGTTCTTCTTCCTTTTTTCTTTATCAAGCATACTCTGTTTTTCCTCTATAATCGAGTCCATCATCAGTGCCAGTTTGAGCTGCTGAAGGGTCTGGACGTTGTCATAGAAGTAAAGGATGTCGTTGGGCAGCCCTTCGAGCTTCTGGGGGGTCAGACTCAGGCGGTAGAGGTTGGGTTTCTGTTTGGCCAGTTTGATCCTCAGGTCCGCGCACTGCCGGTCGAGTTCCTGCAGCTGGAGCTTCATCCTTCTGACCGCGGCGTTGTTGTCCGTGGTGGTCTGCCTGGCCAGGTCGTACTGCAGCTGGAGCTCCGAACGCTTTTCCTCCATCTTGATCATATAGGCGCCGTAAGCCGCGAGAAACTGTTTCTGGGCTTCGACCAGCTGGTCGTTGACGGCGCGCATTTCATCGACGGAGTTGACCGGGATCAGCTGTTTCCGCTCCTGGAAGTTCCTGCGGGCGGCCCGGAGTTCCGCCAGTTCCTGATTGAACACTCTGATTTTCCGGTCGCAGGCGACCAGATTCCCCCGGCTCTTGAGGGTCCAGGCCTTCCGGTAGTGTTCCAGATAGGCGAAGCTCAAAGCGCGGGCGACCTGATTGGAACGTTCCACATTCATGGTGTTCACCAGAATCACGAAACTGCGCTGCGAGGAAAGACGCTCCTTGACGTCAGTGGCCTCCACCATCTTGTCGAAGGGGACGTCCCATTTGTACTTTTTCGCGATGGGTTCGAGCACCTTGCGGCTGGTGATGTACTCCATGATCTCTTCCCGGCTCAGATGGACGGTCTCGCCGTCGAACTCGAGGTCCATATCGGCCTGCCTCAGGGTGACCACACCGCCGAAGTCGGGTTTTTCCCGGTAGGTTTCGGCGATCTGATATCCCGCGTAGATCATTCCGATGATGACCAGCAGCAGCAGGAACGCGGAAATGATCTTGTTGAGCAGGGAATGACGGAACTGTCGCTTTTTGTCGATCATAACACCTTACTCCTCGTCCACACCGTTGAGAATGACGCCCGAAATATTCAGGTTGGCCCGTTTGAGGGCGTCAGCAGTCTGTTTGATGACTTCGCCTTCCGTAGCACCCGCTCTGACCAGCAGCAGCACCGAGTCGGCGGAACTTCCGGCGGAGACGATGTCGGCGGTCCCCAGGTGGCAGGAAACATCGAGGAAAGCGTAATCGTAATCCTGCTTCAGTTTTTCCATTAGCTCCTTGAACTTCGGCGAGACCATCAAGTTGGCGGAGTTGAGGTTCTTGTCTCCGCAGAAAAGCACGTCCATGTTGAGGTTGTTCAGATTGCGCTTGACGGTGTCCTCGAAGTTGGCCTCGCCCGAAAGGATGTTCATCAGGCCCTTTTCCTCCGCCTTGCCGAAGTAGCTCTGCAGTCCCCGTTCGCCCGTGTCGCAGTCCACCAGAAGCACCCGGTAGCCGGCTTCCGCGAGGGCGGCGCCCAGGTTCGCAGTACAGAAGGTCTTGCCTTCCTTGGCGCTGGTGCTGGTCACGGCGATGACGGAGCCGCCTTCCTGCCCTTCGGGCTTCTTGTTGATCAGATTCACCCGGAAGACCCGGAAATCTTCGGCGATCTGGGAGCGGTCCTGGGGTGATTCTTCCTTGCTTGTGAAGAGGAAGGGGTTGTCCTTGCTCAGCGAATATTGCTTGTCCTTGTGCACGGTCCCCACCACCGGGACGTGCAGGAAGCTTTCGACCTCCTCCGATGTCCTCACTCTGCGGTCCAGGATGCGGATGGTGACGAAGACCATGAAGGAGAGAAGGAATCCGGCGATGAATCCGCCTCCCACATTCTTGGGAATGTTGGGGAAGATGGGCTTCATCTGCAATGCGGGCTCTTCGACGATCTGGGTATTCTGGATGCCCACCAGCTGCTGTACCTTGTTGATGAACTCGCGGGCGTAGATGGTGGCGACCTCCTGGGAGTAGACCGGGTTGTCGCTGTCGATATTGATCGTGAGAATCCGGGAGGCGGTCTTTCCTTCGGTCGAAACGTCGTACTTTTTGCGGTCCCACTTGCCCTGTTTGGCCAGCTGGTCCTCGACGCCTTCCTTCAGGAATTCAAAGTTGATGAGTTCCTTGTAGTCGGTACCCAGGTTGCTTCCCAAGGCGAGCTCGGCGGCGGTGTTGGTCAATTCATTTGCGCCGCGGGATACGGCGGCCACCTTCTCCAAGGAACTGCCTTCAGTCACCCGGCCGAGGTAAAGGGAAACCGAGGAGCGGTACACCGGGCGGATCAGGAGCTTGCTGCACACGCCGGAGATCGTCGCCACGGCGAAAGCGGAAAAGAGGATCATTTTCCACTTCTTTCGAAAGATGTCCCAGAAAAACCAGAAATCCATTGTTTGCATTTTTCTTCACCTCATTTATTGGTCTTATGCCATATCGTTTGCTGCGCGATTTTTCACCGAACCGTTTCAACGTGGTCCGCGGACGCCGGATCGTCGCTGACGAGACACCAGGCCGCGGGATACTTCACTTCGACGGAGGCCGCCACCGAGGTGATGTTTATGTACACCATCCCCGTCGGCTCCACCGACAATATCACTCCCGACCAGCCCCTGAAAAGTCCTTCCGTGAAGACGACTCTCTTCCCTTTTTTCAACCCGAACGTGACGTCGATCTCCTCGTCTTCGGAGAAGCTCTCCAGTTCACGGATGACCTTCAGCTCCTCAATGAGGGTCGATTCCTGACGCTCATCGGTCTTGAGGACCCTGACCACGGACCGATCCCAGTTCAGCTCCGAAAGAACCTCGGGCGTCACGTTCACGAACAGATAGTTGGTGAACATCGGCACGTGAAGCACCCGCTTGTAGGAGTAGCTTTTCCCGTTGCCGGCCACCGACTGAACATTGACATGCCTCTTCAGCGGCAGGTATGCGGGGATCCCCTGCTGCGTCAGACGCGAAAACACCTTCTTTTCGTTGCGGGGGAGCGTGAAGACCGGCGACCAGACGCCGCCTTCGATCTTATGGATAAAACCATCGTCCATAAAACAGCTTCTCCGCAAAATCCGACCACCCTAAAGCATTGCAGTGTAAAAAACGCACTGCAACACCCCGAGGAAAAAAGCCGCTCACAAAAACGACTCTTTTCACATGACGAACACAGGGCGGAAAGCACTGAAAAACGTGGCTTCCCTACCTGTTAGAACTGTAATATACTCCTTCTTTTGCAAAAAGTCAAGCTTGTTTCGCAACTTTTTCGGGAAATAAATGCGGTTTTTCCGAACAGGAAGGTCCCGGAGAAAAGTGCGTCTTCCGGGGAAAACCGCTTGCAAAAACGCTCCATTACAGATATATTAAGGGAGAAGCACACGCGGCGCGGCCGCCGCGATCACAGGAAAGGAGTCTTGGAAAAATGCTCAAAGCCGGTTATGCACAAGAAGTTATCACTCCCCCCACGGGGGTGGGACTTGCCGGGTACTTCAACGAACGCCCCAACACCGGGATGTACGACGATCTTCTGGTGAAGGTCGTGGCGCTGGAAATCGACGGCAAACGCACCGCGCTGGTCACGCTCGAACTCTGCAGCATCACCAAGGTGATGTTCGACGCCATCAAAGCCCGTGTCGACGGGGAATTCGGCGAAGGACTCTATGAAAATCTGCTCATCTGCGCCACCCATACTCACACCGGGCCCAAGTACCTCAACAAGCCCCAACAGGAAAACGAGGTCACCCAGTACGCTTTCGACATGACGGTGGAGTCGGTCGTCCGGGCACTGAAGCGGGCCTTCATGAATCTGCTGCCGGCGGAACTCGAAGCGGCCAAGGTCTTCAACAACCCCTACGGTTTCGTCCGCAGATACTGGATGACCAGCGGGGACATCGTCACCAACCCCGGCTGGCGGAATCCCGGCATCGACAAGCCGGAGTGCGACTACGACCGGACCATCAACATCCTCGCCGTCAGACAGTGCGGCCGCATCGCCGCATTGATCTGCAACATCGCCAATCACGGCGACACCATCGGGGGAAATCTGGTTTCCGCCGACTGGTACGGCCGTTTCACTCAGGAGATCCAGCACGAACTCAAGTGCAGTCTGCCGGTGCTGGTCCTGGACGATGCTTCGGGCAACATCAACCACTTCGATTTCCGGCAGGAGATAAATCAGACCGGCTATCACGAAGCGGTCCGCGTCGGCCGCGGCTATGCGCGGATCGTCCTGGACGCCCTTCCGGCGCTGGAACCCATCGCCGCCGACGAGCTCCGGATCCGGAATTCGACCGTCACCATTCCCCACCGCCGGCTGACCGATGCCGAAGTGGCCGAGGCCCAGCACATCCTGGACACGGTGCCCGACATCAAGAAGGAGGGGGATTTTGAAAGTCAGGATCTGGCCAACAAGGTCCCCGCGGCCCTGCGCTACTTCGCCAAACGGGCTCTGGACTGCAAGGCCAAGAGCACCCCTTCCCACGACTGCCGCCTGACGGCCATCGAGATCGGGAAGGATCTGGCCTTCATTTCGCTCCCCGGCGAGCCCTTCAACGGCATTTCCGAAGCGATCCGCAAGGCGAGCCCCTACAAATACACCTTCGTGGCGGAACTGGCCCAGTCGCCTTCCGGCTACGTGCCCATGAAGGAGTGTTTCGCACGGGGCGGCTACGAAGTCCAGCCGGGCATCGACACCGTGGCCCCCGAGGCCGCCGAAGCGATCATCGCCGCGGCCGTCAAAAACATTTGAGGCATTCGACTCAAGAAGTGAAAAGAGGTCTGCTTTGAAGATTCTGTTGGGGGGAGTTCCCCTCGGCTGCGACAACGTGGGGGACGAGGCCATCATCACCTGCGTGGTGCAGCTGCTCCGGGAGATCGTTCCCGACGCGGAACTGACCGTGAGCACCCGGGAAGGGGAAAAGACCGCCCGTCTGCTGAATGTCCGGACCGTGCCGCTCTACGGATTTCTGCCGGAACCCGCGTGGGAGGCGTTTGCCGGGGAAGTCCGGCGCCATGACGTCTACCTCTGGTTCGGAGCCACGGGGCTTTCGGACTATCCGGAAAGCGCCCTGCGCCTGCTGGACATCGCACGGGGGGCGGGGGTGAAGACCATTGTCTGGGGCGTGGGGATGAATTCCCAGCTGAATCCGGCCTTTTACAAGGCGGGCGGCAAGCGGCTGAAACTGCTCCGGCTGCTCACTCTGTGTTCGCTGAAGCTGGTGGACTGGGTCAAGGTGTACGAGGAAGCCTTGTGCCGCAGGACCAGGGAACACATCCGCCGGACTCTGGAAAAGTGCGCGCTGGTGGTGCTCCGGGACGGGGAGTCGGTCCGCGAGCTCGGGCGCTGCGGGATCGATTCCGCGGTGACCGGTGCGGACACGGCCATCCTCCTCGAATCCTCGCCGCCGCCTCTGGCCCCCGCTCCGGAGTCGAAGCGCATCGGCTTCTGCATCTCGGCCCAGAACGCGGTCCGGGATCCGGGGGGGATCCGCAAGCTGTGGAACTTTCTGCTGGAACGGCCCGACGTGAGGCTGGTCCTCATCCCCATGAACCCGAAAACGGACCGGAAACTGATGCTGGAGATCGCCTCCGGGGTCGACCGCCCCGAACGGGTGGAGTGTCTGGAGCGCGACCTTCCCGCCGAAGTGCAGGCCTGTGCCGGGCAGTGCCGTCTGGTGGTCAGTAGCCGGCTGCACCTGCTGATCTTCGCGGCCAACGCGGGCGTTCCCGGACTGGGGATCGAGCGGGGCAGCAAGATCGCCAATTTTCTCAAGGCTTTCGGCCGGAACAGTTCGGGGAGCGTGGAAAACTGCGACTTCGACGAACTGCGCCATCAGATCCTGGAGCTCCTGGACCGTTCCCCGGAAGAAAACCGCCGGGAGATGGAGGCGGGGATGTCGGTCCTCCGCGCCCGGCTCGCCGCCGCAGCAGAACTTCTCCGTCAGGCCCTCCGCGGCTCCTGAGCCGACGGAGCTTCCGCACTTTGCGGTTCAGGCGAGAAGTTCGGGGTGTTTTTTCCCGTATTCCAGCACCAGCAGCAGGGTCGGCGTGTAGTCTTTCAGCTTCGATTTTGCCGAAAGGATCGGGGCTCCGGTGAAGGGATCGAGTTCCTGCGGGTAATCGGTGTCCCGATCGACGGTCGACTCCACCCATTTCCGGTGGAACGTTTCCAGATCCTCTTCCCGGTGATATTCCTTCATCCACAGCAACGCGCGGAGCATGGTCAGCGCCTGGGAATTGCAGCCCCAGGAGTTGTGCGGCAGCCTGCGGTCGAATGAAGGATCGTCCACCGACATCGAGGGGATCGGAAAAGCCGGACGGAATTCCCGGCCCTCCGTCGTGAAATAGCGCTCGTAGACCCGGTCGAATTCGGTTTGCGTCAGCACCCGGTTGAGGAAGAGCCTTGTCACGTGCTCCGAGCGGAATTTGTGGAATTTGCCGTCCGGGCGGACATCGTAGAAGAATTCATCCTCGGGATCGTAGAGGTGCTTGAAAATCCTGTCGCGGAGAAGGGCCCGTTTTTCCAGGAATTCTTCCGCCTCGCGGTCTTTGCCGAGCCGACTGGCGAGTCGGGCGAGTGCCTCCAGCGCGCCGTAACGCATGGCGGAAAGGTCCACCGAAAGCATCGGCACGAGGGCCGTCTGCTTCGGATTGCACGCATTTTCCCCCGGACAGGCCAGGGGGATCTCGGGACACTGTACGCGGGGAGAGTTGTCGTGCCCGGTGTCCCAGGTGCAGAACATTTCGACGAGACCGGTCTTCCGGGTGTCCCGGTACGTTTCGAGCCACCTGTCGAAGCGGCAGGCCGCGTCGTAGATGCGGACATAGGATGATTCCGGCTTCCCGACCCTGTCGGCGACTTCCATCGCGCAGCGGGCGAAGGGCAGGATGCTCTGGATGTGCCAGTACTGCGGTTCGCCGTACGGATCCGGCGTGTTGATGAGCCAGACCGCAAAAGGAAAGAGTCCGTCTTCGCGCTGGCAGTCCATGAAAATCTCCATGGAATTCCACGCCTCTTCCGGGGCGAAATCGGCCGTGAAAAGGTTGTCCTGATTGTGTTCCAGCCAGATCCCCGGATAGCCCCCGCCGCAGAGCAGAACGCGTTTGCGGGAGGGGCCCAGTTCCCTGAAATTGTTCGAGATCCGGCTGCGGGCCTCCTCGAATTTCGCTTTGAATCTCGAGTTATCCATCGTGGTTTCAGCGTCCGTCTCCCGTGGTGCAGGGACAACGGAGAGGGCGCCGTCCAAGTTCAGCGGTGGAACGATCTGGGAGCCGGAGCGCTGTAGTGTGGCGCCGGGTGAGGCGGCGCAGGTCTGGGCGGAGCCGGATGGGGCGGCACGGGATGGGGCGGAGCCGGATGAGGCGGCGTCGGTCTGGGCGGAGCCGGATGGGGCGGAGCCGGATGGGGCGGAGCCGGATGGGGCGGAGCCGGGTGAGGCGGAGCCGGGTGAGGCGGCACGGGATGGGGCGGTCTGGGACCGGGCGGCGGCGGACCGGGACGGACGTGCGGCGGCGGGAAAGGCGGCCGGCCGGGACGCCGCCATACCCAAGTCCCGCCGATATAGTAGTAGCCGTTCCAGTACGGAACAGTCGAGCCTTCATATTCCACATAGGTATAGCTGCCGTCGGACAAGAGCACGGGCATGAACTGCGGCGGCGCGTAAACGGGCTTTCCGGGACCGCGCCACACCCAGACATGATCGATGTAGTAATAACCTTTCCAGTACGGAACTTTCACGCTGCCGTATTTCACGTAGGTGTAGCCGCCCTGTTCGGGGGCAAGCCGGACTTTCTCCGAAGCGGTGGTCACCGTGGTGGTCGTGCGTTTTGTGCTGCCGTCGGGCAAGGTGGTCGTAGTCGTGGTGGTCGTGGTGGTTGCGGCGAAAAGCGCGCAGGCCCCCAGAGTGGCGATTGCGATGCACCGGACTTTCATAGTCATCCTCCATTCATTCGTTGGGTTTACTTCTAATATACAGCTGAAACTGAAATTTGCAAGAGGAAACAAGTGAATTTTTTTGAATGCCGGACAGGGGCGTTTTACCCAGTCGGCGACCGGCTCCCCGGATGCCCCGCAATCAAGGCCGGCAAAAGAAAAGCCGAAGCTCACGGCGAACTTCGGCACGGATTGAAATGGTAGCAGGGAATGGAATTGAACCACTGACCTTCAGGTTATGAGGGGTTATTTTTAAGCTCATATCGGCGATTTTGCACACATACCGGCACTATCCACACCGAAAATGCGGATGAGAAACTACATCGGCAGCGTGGTCAAACGGAACAACTTTTATCATTGGCGCTTCCGGGACATCAATGGGCACAGTACCTCGAAGGTCATCAAAAACTCCTCCGGGGCCAAGGTGACTTCTCGGGCGGAAGCAGAGTTGATTGCCGCGGAATGGTCGAAGGAACTGTTCTCCCTGCACCAGCTCAAACACAAAGAACAGGTCATCCAGCAAATCGCCGAGGTCAAAGAACTGCTCCACGTCTGCAGGGAGCCTTTGGAGAAAATCGAAGAGGTCTTTTTCGCTCATCCGTCCGCTCCTGAAATCTCCCCGCACCATCGAGGCAATTACCACAGCGTCTTGCAAAGGCTGATCCGTTTTGCATCCGATCGTGGCATCAAAACCGTGGCTGATGTGACGGAAGAGATTGCCCAGGCTTTTCTTTCCTATAATTGGAAACGAGGTATCTCTGCGAAGACCTACAACAGCAACCTCGATGTTTTGAAAAGGGTGTTTCGGTTACTCTGCAAAGACCAGAATCCCTTTGCCGAATTCAAGAAGAAGCCCGGCGTTACGGAAATGCGTCAGGCTTTTACGGTAGAACAGTTGAAGCAGCTCTGGGCAACGCTTCAATCCCCGGATTTTCATATGCTCCACAAGGAAGAGATGGAGGTCCTCTATAAACTTGCCCTGTACACCGGTGCGAGATGCGGGGACCTCTGCCTGCTGAAATGGAGCGCTGTTGATCTGGAGCATCGGCTGGTTCGCTTTATCCCCCACAAGACTGCCAACTCCAGCCGGAAACGTGTCGAGATTCCCATGAGCGATGTTTTGTACTCGACTCTGAGCGAATGGCCGCGGACGGGGGAGTACGTTCTTCCGCAGGTGGCAGATCGTTACAGACGTAATCCCAGCGGCATTTCCAGCGACACCAGGAAACTGATTGAGGCGGCGGGTTTTCTGGCTGTTGACGAGGGGGAGAGCCGTCGGATCAGGAATGTTTCCCGGTTGGGATTTCATGCATTCCGACATTCTTATGTGAGCATGCTGATCAATAGCGGCGTCAATCCTCTTGTGGTACGCGATCTGGTCGGACATACCACTGTGGACATGACGGCCCGTTACACACATGTCGCCATGGACACCAAGATCAAAGCAGTGGAAGCACTGCCGGTCTTCAGTGGAGAAAAAAGTCAAATCCAATCTTCTCCCCTTGCCGCCGTAATTACCAGTCTTCCCGCGGCAAAACTCTCCGCGCTGGCGGCCTACTTGGAGGAGGTGCTGACACGGAAACAGAAAGAAGGACTTTTGCTCCGGCTGGGGCAGAACGAAAATAACGCGAGGTAGACTTGACAAAAGTCTCCTTGCGTTGTATATTAAGACAAAAACAGAAAACGATTCAGGATTTTTCAACACTATGCAGGACAAATACATAACTCGTGCGATCGAGCAGAAACTCATAGCTGCGGCACAGACTTACAAGGTGGTGCTGGTCACCGGTTCACGTCAGGTCGGCAAGTCCACTTTGCTCAAAAAACTTTTCCCCGGCTACAAGTATGTGACGCTGGACGATCCGTTTCTGGAACAGCAGGCCCGGGAGAACGGCGGCATGTTCCTGACGCTCAATCCGCCGCCTGCCGTCATCGACGAAGTCCAGCATGCGCCCGAATTGTTCCGCTACATCAAGATGCGTTGTGACGACTCCGATGAACGCGGACTTTTCTGCCTTTCCGGGTCGCAGCAGTTCCAGTTGATGAAGGGCGTTTCCGAAACTCTTTCCGGCCGCATTGCCGTCATCGAACTCAACGGGCTCTCACTGCGCGAGATCCTGAAGGACGGCTTTTCGCTTCCGTTTCTGCCGACATTGGAGTACGTTCAGGCAAGGACCAAAACTGCCCGCGCCCCCGGAAACATCTGGGAAATCATCCACCGGGGGGCCTATCCCGAACTGCAGAATCCCGATCTGGATTGGGCCTCTTATTACGGCAACCATGTCAAGACCTATCTCGAACGGGATGTCCGTGCGCTGTCGGCGGTTCAGGACCTGGACAGTTTTCAGCGTTTCATCATTGCCGCCGCCGCCCGGACCGGTCAGACACTGAATTATGCCAACATTGCCAATGAAGTCGGCAAAGACGCGGTGACGATCAAGAACTGGATCTCCATTCTGGAAGCCTCCGGGATCATTTACCTCTTGGAGCCTTACGCCAACAGCGCCTTGAAACGGGCCGTAAAGACGCCGAAACTCTATTTCAGGGACACGGGGCTGGTCTGTTATCTGACCCGGTGGCTGTCGCCGGAGACTCTGGCCTACGGTGCGATGAGCGGACACATTTTCGAAACATTCGCGGTTTCGGAGGTCCTGAAATCCTACGCCAACAGCGGACAGGATTACCGCTACTTCGTTTCCTACTACCGCGGGCACGACAAGCTGAAGCAGAAAGTCGGCGGCAAGGTGATCGAAACGGAAGGGGAGATCGACCTCATCATCGAGGCGGACGGGGTGCTCCATCCCATCGAGATCAAGCAGAACGACAATGTCTCGCCTGCCGCGACAAGTGCATTCCAGATTCTGGACAAGGTCTCGGACCGCAAACGCGGGATGGGTGCCGTCGTCTGCAATTGTCCGCAGCCGGGAATGCTGCGCGAAAACATCATTCAGCTGCCGGTCTGGTACATCTAATTTATCAAACGCCGCAAAAAATTCGGAGCTCCCGGAAAATCGTGTCACGATTTGCGGGAAAGGACGAAACAAGGGCAAACACCCCAAAAGGAGGGCTTTGCCATGAAAAAGAACGTCCAACTCGAAAAACTGCTGAACGAAATTGCTTCGGAGGCGATCCTGAAACGACTGACGGAGGACCCGCAACGGCTCGACCGTGAGGACATTTCCCGTCTGCTTCCGGAACACATCGGGATCTTTCTGCGCAAATATCCCGAACTGGCGGAACGATTCAGAGGTTGTCGAGCAGATCTTTTCTCGTCTTCAGCATCCGGGCGTGACACTCCGTCCACGCCTTGTAGTACCGATCCAGAGCCTCGCGATTCGTGAGAGTGTTGCCATTGGCGGTCATGTCGAAGTACGACTCATCCCGTCTCGCCGCGTAATACAGAATCCGGACCTGCTCTTTGGGGGAATACCCTTTCAGGAATTCCAGCGATTTCCGGTATCGTTCCCGATAGGCTTTCCCGAAGTCTTTTCCTCCCAGCGGATGCCAGATAGGCAGCAGCCGGGAATTGGCCTCGGTCGGGAAGGTCAAAGCCAGATGAGTCCCGTCATTTTGGAAGCCCCACATCGCATCGGTCGTCTCGTACAGCTGTTCCAACCTCGGAATCTCGGCGGAAAGCCGGACATCTTCCGCATAGTGTTTTCTGATCCGGGCCATTGTTCCCGCATAGATGCTCC